>Ga0310697_10002819_pt1 | contig 18031 bp, 14 predicted proteins | sample 172DNAGHGlowgp2_FD_203883 | JGI IMG/M metagenome (GOLD analysis project Ga0310697, IMG submission 203883) | Sheep rumen microbial communities from Palmerston North, Manawatu-Wanganui, New Zealand - 1728 DNA GHGlow gp2 (v2) (version 2) | ecosystem: Host-associated > Mammals > Digestive system >... | reverse complement strand
GACGGGTTCCGGGTGATCGCGCAGGGCGCTCACGACTGGGAGAACAGGCTTGTCGACGGCGTCTGGAGCTACTCGCTCGAAGACGTCGAGGCGGGCGTCCGCGACGCGTACGCCAAGTGCGCGGCGGACGTCGAGTCGAAGTACGGCGTTAGGCTCGAGCGGCTCGCCGCGCTCGGCGTCTCTGGCATGATGCACGGTTATCTCCCGTTCGACGAGAAGGGGGAGCTCCTCGTGCCGTTCCGCACCTGGCGCAACGTGATGACCGCGGAGGCCGCAGCGGAGCTGTCGGACCTCTTCAAGTTCAACGTGCCGCAGCGCTGGTCCATCGCCCACTACTACCAGGCGATACTGAAAAAAGAACCCCATGTCCCCGCAGTACGCCGCCTCACCACCCTCGCGGGGTACGTCCACTACATGCTTTCAGGCGAGAACGTGATGGGCGTCGGCGAGGCGAGCGGAATGTTTCCGATAGACCCGGCTACTGGCGACTACGACGAGCGCATGCTCGCGGCCTTCGACGCCAAGGTGGGAGGCTCGCTCAGGGCGAAGCTCCCGAGGGTGCTGAAGGCCGGCGAGAATGCGGGTGTGCTCACAGAGCGTGGCGCAAGGTGGCTGGACCCTACGGGGACTCTCCAGCCGGGAGCAGTGATGGCCCCGCCGGAGGGCGACGCCGGAACGGGCATGGTCGCGACGAACGCCGTCGCGCCCGGGACGGGCAACGTGTCGGCCGGAACCTCCATCTTCGCGATGGTTGTCCTCGACAGGCCGATGAAAGGGTTTTATCCCGAGATCGACGTCGTGACGACGCCTTCGGGCGACGAGGTCGCGATGGTGCACTGCAACAACTGCACGAACGAGATCAACGCCTGGGTGAAGATCTTCGGCAGAGACTACGACGCGCTATTCCGCGAGTCGCTGAAGGGAGAGAAGGACTGCGGCGGAGTCGTGGTCGTTCCGTTCCTCTCGGGCGAGCCGGTGACAGGAGTCGAGGACGCCATGCTGAAGGTCGTCCGCAAGCCAGAGAGCGACTTCACGCTCGCGAACTTCTTCAGGGCGCAGATATACTCCGCGTTCGTATCGCTCAAGATCGGCATGGATATTCTCGCAAGGGAGGACGTCGCGATAAAGTCCCTCATGGGGCACGGAGGCATCTTCAAGAGCAAGGGGATCGCCCAGCAGTACCTCGCGGACGCGCTCAAGGCTTCCGTCACCTGCATGTCCACGGCGTCCGAGGGCGGACCGTGGGGAATGGCGGTCCTCGCGGCGTACGCCGCGAGAAGTGTAAAATGGAAAATGGAAAATGTAAAATGCGAGGTGCTGGGGGATTTCCTTGCAGGGGAGGTGTTCAAGGACGCCGAGAGCGAGACGCTCGCCCCGACGCAGGACGGCATGGACGGATTCGACCGCTACGCCGCGAACTTCAAGGAGGCAATCGGTGCTTGCCGCGCTTAAGGAGGACGTGTTCAAAGCGAACCGGAGGCTTGTCGACTCCGGGCTGGTGGTCTTGACATGGGGCAATGCCTCGGGATTCGATCCCGAGACGAAGCTCATGGTCATCAAGCCGAGCGGAGTGGACTACGGCAGGATGACGGCGGAAGACATGGTGGTCGTCGACCTGGACGGCAACGTCGTTGAGGGGAGGCTGCGTCCTTCGAGCGACACGGCGACCCACCTCGAGTTCTACCGCAACTTCGCGGGAGTTAGGGGAGCTGTCCACACGCATTCCGTAGAGGCCACGGCGTGGGCGCAGGCCTGCCGCGAGATTCCCTGCTACGGCACGACCCACGCGGACACGTTCCACGGCCCGGTGCCTGTCACCCGCGTGCTTACCGAGGAAGAGGTCGCTTCCGCCTACGAGCTGAACACCGGCAAGGTGATAGTCGAGAGGTTCAGCGGCCTCGATCCGCTTGCGGTTCCTGGCGTCCTCGTCGCCGGCCACGCGCCGTTCACATGGGGCAAGGACCCGCAAGACGCCGTGGACCACGCAATCGCCCTTGAGGCGATCGCAAGGGCGGCGCGCCTCACCGAGGCTATCGGCGCCTCAAAGCCCGTCAATCCCCTTGTCTCGTACGTCGGCGAGAAGCACTACCAGCGCAAGCACGGCAAGAACGCCTACTACGGGCAGCGGTAACAACCGCAAGTTTGGATTTTGCGCCACATTCCCGGTCTGATATGGTATAATTCTCTCCGTCGTATGCGGCATGGTGTCGTGTGCGCAAGGAAAAACGTAGTCTTGGAAGATTCTAGGTGAAAGAGCAGACAAAGGAGAAAACGATGCACAAGTGGAAATTCTTCAAGTCAGCACGTTGCGTGCAGGCCAAGGTGGAGACGGGCGACGACCTGCTCGCGCTGAAGGAGCTGGACAAGAAGCTGTGGACGGTGCTGTCCGCCCCCACGACGGGCGTGCGGTTCGACGCCGCCACGCTCAAGCTGATGGACTCCGACGGCGACGGGCGCGTGCGCGTGCCCGAGGTGCTGGCCGCCGTGGACTGGATGGCCGCGCGGTTCAAGAAGCTTGATTTCCTCTTCGCGGGCAGGGACGACATCCCGCTCGACGAGCTTCGCGACGACACTCCCGAGGGACAGGCCCTCCGCGCCTCCTTCAAGAAGCTGCTTGAGCGCGCCAACAAGCCGGAAGCGACGGCGCTGGCGCTCTCGGACGTGACGGGCATGGCCGATCTCTTCAACGCGCAGCCGTTCAACGGCGACGGCGTGGTGACGGCGAAGTCCACGTCCGACGCCGCCATCTCCGACACGATCGTCGCGATCGCGGCGGCGGAAGGCGCGGTGCCCGACCGTTGCGGGGCCGACGGCATCGACCAGGCGAAGTCCGACGCCTTCTTCGCGGACGCCGCCGCGCGCCTCGCGTGGAAGGCCGCCGCCAAGGACGCCGCGGTGCTCGGCGACAAGACGGCCGACGCCTACGCGGCCTTCAAGGCGGTGGAGGAGAAGATCGACGAGTTCTTCACGCCCCCGGAAGACCTGCCGCTCGTGTCGGACACGCCCGACCCTGTGCTGCCGCTGACCTCGGGCGTGCATCCTCTCTGGCGCGGCAAGTTCCGCGCTTTCGCCGAAACTGTGGTCGCGCCAGCGACGGAGATCACCCGCGACGGCTGGGCGGCCGTGAAGGCGAAGTTCGCCCCGTACGAGGCGTGGCTCGCCGCAGAGGCGGGAACGTCCGTGGCGGGCGTGGCCGACGATGCGCTCGCGGCGTTCGTCAAGGACGGCAAGGCGCAGGCGGCCGTGAACGACCTTATCGCGAAGGATCTGGCGCTTGCCGACGAGTATGGGCGTTTCGTCGACTGCGAGCGCGCCGTCCGCTACGCGGCGAACCTCGTTAACTGGCTGCACAACTACGTCAACCAGGTGAACCTGTACGATCCGAAGCGCGACGGCGTGTTCCGCACGGGGGACCTGTACATCGACGGGCGCGTGTGCCGCCTCTGCTTCGAGGTGACGGACGAGGGCGCGCACTCCGCGCTCGCCGAGCGCAGCAAGTGCTGCCTTCTCTACGCGAAGCTGTCGCGTCCTGCGACGGGTGAGGCGCGCGAGGTGTGCGCGGTGGTGACGGCAGGCTGCACGGCGGGACTCTACGTCGGGCGGAACGGCATCTTCATCGACTGCGACGGCAAGGACTGGGAGGCGGTCGTCGCCAAGGTCGTAGAGGCGCAGGTGTCGCTCAGGGAGGCGTTCTGGGCGCCGTGGGCGAAGATCGCGACGACGATCTCCGAGCAGTGCAAGAAGTTCCTCTCCTCGAAGCAGGACGCCGCCGTTGCGCAGGTGGGCGATCAGGCGGTCGCGGCCGCCGCCGCGCCTAAGCCGGCCGAAGCTCCGAACGGCGCGGCGCTCGCCTCCAGCGTGGCGGCCCTGGGCGTGGGCGTCGGCATGGCAGGTGCCGCGATCGGCGGCCTGATCGGTCTCGTTGCGGGCCTGCCGCTCTGGAAGGTGCTGGCTGGCGTCGCGGCCGTGATACTGATCGTGTCGCTTCCGAGCGTGATCCTCGCGTGGTTCAAGCTGCGGGCTCGCGACCTCGGCGCGATCCTCAACGCCGGGGGCTGGGCGGTGAACCGTCCGCTCACCTTCTCGATGGGCCTGGCGCGCACGTTCACGCATCCGGCGAAGATGCCGCTCGGTTCGGCCGTGGCGCGCGATCCTTACGCCTCGTACGGCTGGCTGAAGCTGCTGATCCTGCTGCTCGTCCTCGCCGGCGCGGCGCTGGGCGTGTGCTGGAAGCTGGGCGTGTGCCCGTTCGGCGGCTGTAAGAAGCAGGCGGCTCCCGCCGCCTGCCAGGCGCAGAAGGGCGATCTCGCCGCGCCTGCTCCCGCGCCTGCTCCGGCGCCCGCCGCGCCGGCCCCGGCGAACTGACGCGTGAATTTGCCGTTGCGTTCAGGCGCGGAAAATTGTAAAATAGACTGACCTGCGAAGGAAAGGCATGACATGCATATGACAGTTTTTGACAAAATCGCGTTTGGCGCGATGGTGTTCGCCGCGTGTGCGGTGTTGTCTCCGGCGGTCGCCCAGGACGAGGCGGAGGCCAAGCCGGCCGCCGAAGGCGAGACGGAAGCCAAGCCTGCCGCCGATGGCGAGTCCGCCGACGGGCTGCCTGCGGTCGCCGCGAAACAGGAGAAGTTCTTCTTCCCGCTCGTGCGATGCGAGAGGATCGAGGGTTGCTCCGTAAAGGTCATGAAGTCGGGATCGGGGTGGACGGTCGCGGAGGAGGGGAAGTACTACCCGCTCGGCTCCGCGTTCCGCGTGGAGGTTGACGCGAACGCCGTTGCGAAGGCGGAGTTCGGGTTCGGGGAAAGCTCTGTGATCCGTGCGACGAACGCCCTGGAATTCGCGACCGAGGCGATGGAGGTCGGCGCGAAGTCCCGGACCGTCCTGCTGAGGGGCGGACGGTTCTCGCTGGTCCTGCCGCGCGCCCTGCCCGACGGGCTGTTCAGGGTCAAGGCGCCTTACTTCGTTTGCTCCAACCTTGCGGGCGAAAGCGCGTTCGAATACGTCAGCGCCGGCGATGGCGACGAGGCCGTGGTGCGGTGCGTGACCGGGTCGATGGCGCTAGAGGGCAGCCACTATAAGATCGCGCGCATGGGCGCGGCCAACCAGATACGCATCCGCACGACCGGCGACAACCTGTTCACCTCGCTGCGCGGCGAGAGCGGCGACTACACGGTGTCGCTCGACCAGGGTCTGATCCCGGAGAAGAACTTCGAGACGGGCGAGGTCAAGGAAGTGACGAAGGTCCTCGACTTCCTGCTGTCGCCGCAGTGCGCGGTCAAGATCTTCCGGAGGAAGGCCGCCGTCGAGGGGAAGATGATCGTGTCGATGATGACTTTCAACCCCGCCGGCGAGATACTGAACCGGTGCGCGTACGCGGAAGGCCGCGCGAACGTGAACACGGGGGAGCTCGTCGTCGCGAGCGCAGTTTCGGACGCGGACAAGGAAAAGGCCAAGAAGGCCGACGCGGATGCCGCGGAGACGGTCGAGACCGTTGCCGCGAAGCCTGCGGCGGACGGCGCTTCGGGAGAAAAGGGCGGCAATGACGACAAGAAGTCGGACGAGTCGGACATCTGACCCGCCACGGTGGATTTGTATAAACAAAATCAGGTAAAAAGAAGAAAGACAGGTTAGGAAAGTGGTCATTCATCAGTTCAACCGCCTCATTCGCAACAAGTGGATATGGGGTGTTTTCGCGGTAGCGATCTCGGCGTTCTTCGCGTTCGACTTCCTCTTCACCGGACGAGGCGACGAGCGTAGCGTGGCGGCGGGAACGCTAGGGGACAAGGAAGTGTCGGCGGCAAAGTTCCAGGAGGCGGCGAACGAGATCCGCAGGCTGGGGCGCCAGCGCGACAACTCCATGCCGAGCCACGAGGTCAACCGTCGCGCGTGGGAGCGGCTCGCCGCGCTCGCGGCCGCGGAGGAATCGCATCTCTCGGCGACCGACGAGGAGGTGCAGGAAGCGATTCTCCACATGCCGGACTTCCAGGAGAACGGGCAGTTCAGCAAGCTTCGCTACAGGCAGCTGCTGGACTACATGCAGATCGACACGAAGCAGTACGAGACGGCCATCCGGCACGACCTGACGCTCCGCAAGCTGGGCGCCGTGGTTTTCGGCGGCACCTCGTGGGCATCCCCCATGGAGCTGGACGGCGAGTTCTACAACTGGACCGACAAGTTCACGGTGCGCGTCGCCAGCTTCGTCGACAAGAAGGCGAGCGAGGTCAAGCTCGACGACGCGGGAGTGGAGGCCTACTACAAGGACAACACGAACTCCATCGCCATGCCCGACTGCATGACGGTCAGGTACGTCAAGTTCCAGGCCGACGCGCCTGCCCGCCTCGCCAAGTTCACGGTCACTGACGACGAGATGCACGACCACTACGACGCGAACCTGACCCGGTTCGAGACGAAGGGGACGAACAACGTCACAGTCACCAAGCCGTTCGAGGAGGTGAAGCCGATCCTCCAGAAGGAGCTTCAGCTCATTGCCTCAATCGAGTGCTACAGGACGAACCTCCTCGACCGCGTGTTCGCGGACCTTTCCGCCGCGTCGATGTCCAACATGCTTCAGAAGATCGCCGCCAAGGAGAAGCTTGAGGTCAAGACCACGCCCCTCTTCACCACCGAGGGAGGGAAGTTCGTGGAGGGCTTCATGACGCGCGCGGAGAAGATTCTGCCCGATTGCTCCGAGTTCCTCGAGAAGGCCGCCGCGCTCGACCCGGAGATGGCCGACCAGCGCTACGACGTGGCCGTTGGCACGAACGCAGTCTACCTGATAGAGCGCGCCAGCTTCGTGAAGGCGCACGTGCCGACGTTCGCGGAGGCCAAGGACATCATCCGTCCGAAGGCGCTGGCCGACGCCCGCGCAAAGGCGTTCAAGGCGCGCGTGGACAAGGAGCGCGCGCTCGCGGCGGCCGAGCTCGCGAAGGGCAAGCCCTTCGACGCGAAGATGTTCGCCGGCGCGAACGTGTCCACGTCGCTCACCTTCACGGCGTCGCACCAGGACCGCACCTTCCCCAACGCCTCCACCGTCATCCCTCAGGCCATCAAGCTCGACAAGGGACAGCTCTCCGAGTTCATCCCCTCGCCGATCGCGGGGCACGGGCTGATCGTGTACGTGGAGGATCGCGCGCCGAACCCTGCCGAGCAGTCCCAGAAGTGGGTGCGGGCGCAGCTGCGCTCCGAGCTTGGCGGCGCGGCGTCCGGCTCGCGGTGGCAGGACTGGTGCGCATGGAACCTGAAGCGCATGGGCTTCACCACCACGCCCGGGACATCCATCGAAGCTCCGAGCGATGAAGATTCTGTGGAAGAAAATTGATCCGGCGGCGCAGTTGCCGTCATACGCCCATCCCGGCGACGCCGGGATGGACGTTCGTTCCGTCGAGGAGCTGACGATTCCGCCCGGCGGCCGCGCGCTGGTTCACACCGGCCTCGTGATGCAGCTGCCACCGGACGCGGAGGCGCAGGTGCGTCCGCGCTCCGGACTCGCGCTGAAGCACGGCGTTACCGTGCTGAACGCGCCCGGAACGATCGACGCCGGCTATCGCGGAGAGGTCGGCGTGATCCTTGCAAACTTCGGCGATGCGCCGTTCGTCGTCGAGAAGGGCATGAAGGTCGCGCAGATCGTCGTGGCGCGGGTCGAGCAGGCCGAGATGGCGGAAGTCCAGGAAACCGACGAGACTGATCGCGGCGTCGGCGGCTTCGGATCGACTGGGCTTTGAGGATTGTGGAATTGTTTGCACCAGGCACCAAGCACTATGTTACTGAAGATAGTCCATTACGGGGATAAGATCCTGCGCGAAAAAGCGCGTCCGGTGCCTGCCGTGACGCCGGAGCTTGCGAAGCTTGCCGAGGATATGGTCTCCACGATGTACAAGGCGCGCGGCGTGGGGCTTGCGGCCGAGCAGGTGGGAAGGCTGGAGTCCGTTTGCGTGATCGACGTGCCGGAGTCGTGCGAGGAGACCGACGAGATACGCGCCTTCAACGCGCCCGTCAAGATGCCGCTCGTGATGTTCAACCCGATCGTCATCTCCACAGAGGGCTCGCAAACCGGCAAGGAGGGGTGCCTGAGCTTTCCCAGGCTCGGGGGAACCGTCACGCGCCCCGAGCAGGTGACGTGCCAGTACACCGATATCAACGGCATGCCGCAGATCATCACGGTCAAGGGGTTCCTCGCCCGCGCAGTCATGCACGAGACGGATCACCTGAACGGGGTGCTGTACGTAGACCGGTTGAGCGCCGTGGAGAAGCTGGAGATGGCTGACAAGCTTCGCAGCATGGCCAAGAAGAACGGCGGAAACATGTAGGGGGCTTGATGGCAGCTGTCACTTCCTTCTGCGCATTGTGCTTTCTTCTCGTCTGCGGCAAGGCGATCCGCACCGCGCTTCCGTTCCTCAGAAAACTCTATCTTCCTTCTTCTATCGTGGGCGGGGTGCTCGGACTTGCGATTCTCACGGGCTTAGGACAGCAAATACCAGCGGGATGGCATGAGGGGTGGAAGTCGATACCGGGATTTCTGATCAACATCGTGTTCGCAACGATGTTCATCGGCAAGCGGTTCCCGAGCGTGCGCCATACCGGCCGCGCGGTAGCGGAGCAGTTTTGCTTCGCCCAGATCATAGCGTGGGGGATGTACGTGGTCGGGCTGCTGCTTTCTGTGCTTGTCTTTACGCCATGCTTCGGGGTGCACCCTGCGTTCGGGAACCTGCTTGAGATAGGTTTCGAGGGGGGGCATGGCACCGTGGGGGGGCTTTCCGAGACGTTCAACGCGCTTGACTGGTCCGAGGGGAGCGATCTTGGGTACACGATGGCGACCATCGGCATGCTCATCGGCATCACCGTCGGCATGACGCTTGTCAACTGGGCGGTGAGGAGGGGCTACGTGACGAACGTCCGGACCTTCGCCGAGCTGAGCGATGTCGAGCAGCGGGGGTTCTACCCGCCGAACGCGCAGCCGCCCGCGGGGAAGCAGACCGTCCTGTGCGATTCCATCGATTCCCTCGCCTGGCATCTCGCGGTGATCGGGCTTGCGATGTTCATGGGCTACGGGTTCAAGTCAATACTGGTCTCCGTGGTGGAATACCTCCCGGAGCACGTGCGGGAGCTCCGCATCATAGAGTCCATACCGCTTTTCCCGCTGTGCATGCTCGGCGGACTGTTCATCCAGATGCTGCTCGTCGCAACCAAGCTGGACTCGCTGGTGGACCGCGGGCAGATCAACCGCATCGGCGGAGCGTCGCTCGATTTCCTGGTGGTAGCCGCCGTGGCGACGATTAGGCTGGACTTCATCGCCAAGTACTGGCAGCCGCTCGTGATACTCGTTCTGGCGGGACTGGCGTGGTCGCTGTTCGGCGCGTGCTGGCTGGCTAGGCGAATGTTTGGCGACGACTGGTTCGAGCGCGCCATCGTCGAGTTCGGGCAGTACACCGGCGTGACCGCAACAGGCTTGCTCTTGCTCCGGACCGTTGACCCCGATTCCAAGACGTCCGCGTCCACCGTGTTCGGGTGCAAGCAGCTTTTCCACGAGCCGCTGATGGGAGGCGTGTGGGTCGCGATGTCCGTGCCGCTGGTGTTCAAGTTGGGCCCCTGGCCGGTGATCTTCATCAGCCTTGGGGCGGTAGTGCTCTGGTTCGGCGTATGGGCGCTCATGTCGCGCATGCGCCGAACCGAGCGTTAGGGGGCCTCCTACTCAAGGGGGCGGATGCGGATGTTGCGGAAGTAGGGCTTGGACTTGCCGTGCATGCCCTGGAAGCCGACCTTGCCCTTGGTGTCGAGCTCGGCCCACGGACGGCTTAGCCACGGCGGGATATTCGAGCCGTCGGGGTTCTTCTTCGCGTCGGTCCACTTGGCGAGGTCGGCGTCGAGCACCTTCTCGCCGTTGCAGATGACCTGGACGTTCTTGCCGCGCGCGTAGACGGTCATGCGGTTCCACTCGCCGGCCTTGCGCACGTTCGACTTCGTCGGCGCGCAGTGTCCGAAGAGCGAGGCGTTCATCATGTTCGCGGGCATCTTCGCCCACTTCTCCGAATGGTCGTCAAGGAGTTGGATCTCGACGGCGTTGGGGACCCACCTCTTCGTGTTGCAGCAGTAGATGAGTACGCCGGAGTTGGCTCCGGGCTCGAGCTTGTACTCGAAGTCGAGGGCGAAGTTCTCGTAGTCGGTCTTCGTCCAGAGTGCGCTGTCCTTTTCCGCGGTAATCTCGCCGCGACGGCCCGCCTGGTGCCACACGCCGGGCTGGACGTCGAACTGTGCCTCGATCTTCTTGCTGCGGTCGTAGAGCGGTTTCCAGGGGGCGACGCGGGAGTTGGGGTGGCCGGAGAGGATGTCCATCTTCACCGCCCACTCCCACACGCGGCCCTTCCACGTGTCGGCGGGCGTGCCGGGCGTGGGCTCGTTCATGAAGCAGTGGGGTTCGAGGGCCATCACGTGCAGCTCGGCGGGGATGCCCATCGTGCGCAGCTTGTGGTACACGCGTACGCTGTTCATCGATGACCAGCCGTCCGCATCACCGTGCATGAGGCACATCGGAGGGGTCTTTTCGTCGAACTTGAACTCGGGGGCGAGGGAGTCGGCGAGGTCGTTGCCGCCCTTCACATTGTGCTGGTCGAGTCCGTCGGCGAGCGCGTATGCGGGGTAGACGGGCACGGCCCAGTTCACGTGGCACGGCAGCTTGTCGATGTCGTCGACCGGCTCGTAGGCGGGCGTCTGCGAGGAGGTGGCGACCATGAGCGTGAGGTGTCCGCCCGCGCTGCATCCGGTGAAACCGATGTTCTCGGGGTCGAGTCCGCGTTTCGCGGCCTCGGCGCGCACGAGGCGCACTGTGCGCTGCGCGTCCTGCCATGCGGTGAGGTACTTCGGCAGGCCCTTCGGACGCGGCGTGCGGTACTTCATCGTGACCACGGTCACGCCGCGTTCTAGGAAGTAATCGCGGATCGGGGCAACCTCGAAGCCATCCACTCCGCAGCCCATGTACGATCCGCCTGAGACGGAGATCAGGACGGCGGTGGAGGTCCGCTCCGCCGGCTCATGCCATATGAGGTATGGCTTTTCGGGCTGGTTCGGCTGCACGGACGGCATCTTGCCTTCCGGCCACAGAGGAACCTTTGGGCCGGACGCGCCGAACAGCGCGCAGCCCGCTACACATAATGCAACGACCATCTGAATCTTCATAGTATTTCCTTTCCTTGCGGGAGTTTGAAAAGATTATATCACAATTCGGCCCATGTCATTCCTGTCCGTTCATCAAAAGGAGCTTTACTAGGGACGACATCTTCTTTTCGGGCGTGTTGCCCATGACGCGGCCCACGAACGCTGGATTGCGCGAACCGACGCGGTAGAACACCGCCCGGCCGTCGCGCACGTCCAGGCGCGACACGTGCGCCTGCGCGCACAGGACCCGGAACTCCGCCAGCTTCACGAGGCGCGCGGCCGCCTTCGGGAGCCGTCCGTAGCGGTCGGCCAGCTCGCCCTTTAGCCGTTTCACGTCAGGCAGGGTGGACGTCTCCGCGAGCCTCTTGTGGAAGTCCATGCGCTGCGCCTCGTCCTCCACGTAGTCGTAGGGCAGGCAAGCGCCGTCAGTCTCCGCGTCCGCCGAGCCCGGAGAGAAGTCCAGGAAGTCGAGGTTGAGCGTCACGTCCACCAGGTCCGGCACGTCATCTCCCTTCAGGCGGGCGATCGTGCGCTGCAGGAGCTGGCAGTAGAGCTGGAAGCCTACGGCGGCTATGTGCCCGCTCTGCTCGCTGCCGAGCAGGTTGCCCGCGCCGCGGATCTCAAGGTCGCGCAGGGCGATGTTGAAGCCCGCGCCGAGCCCGGCGTGCTTCTTGAGGGCGTCAAGGCGCTCGCGCGCCTCGGCGTCGACGGAACCTTCCTCGGGCAGCAGGAACCAGGCGTAGCCCTGGCGCGAGGAGCGCCCAACGCGCCCGCGCAGCTGGTAGAGCTCCGCGAGGCCGAAGGTGTCGGCGCGGTCCACGAGGATCGTGTTTGCGCGCGGGATGTCCAGCCCGCTCTCCACGATGGTCGTGCAGAGGAGAATGTCCGCCGCGCCCTTCGCGAAGCGCTGCATCTTGGCGGCTAGGAGCGAGGACGGCATCTGCCCGTGCGCGACCTCGATGCGCGCCTCTGGGACGAGCGCGTGGAGGCGGGCGGCCATCTTGTCGATGGTGAGCACGCGGTTGTGCAGGAAGAAGGTCTGGCCCCCGCGCGCGAGCTCGCGCATTATCGCCGCGCGTACGGTCGCGTCGGAGTCGCGCGCGATGTGCGTCTCGGTGGCGACGCGCTCGCGCGGGGGCGTGCGCAGGAGCGAGAGGTCGCGCGTGCCTGTCATGGAGAGGTAGAGCGTGCGCGGGATGGGCGTTGCGCTCATCGTCAGCACGTCGGCCGTCGCGCGCAGGCGCTTGAGGAACTCCTTGTGCCGGACGCCGAAGCGCTGCTCCTCGTCGATGATGATGAGGCCGAGGTCGTGGAACTGCACCTTGCTGGAAAGGAGCGCGTGCGTGCCTATGACGATGTCCGTCGCGCCGGAGAGGAGCCGCGCGCGCGTGCCTTTCTTGGCCTCCGCTCCCTGGAATCGGCTCATGGTCTCTATTCGGACGGGCGTGCCGTCGAAGCGCGCGAGGAACGTCTCGAAATGCTGCTCGGCGAGGACGGTTGTCGGGGCGAGTAGGGCAACCTGCTTGCCGTTCATCGCGGCGATGAAGGCGGCGCGCATGGCGACCTCCGTCTTGCCGTATCCGGCGTCGCCGCACACTAGGCGGTCCATCGGCTTGGCGGCGGCCATGTCCTTCTTCACGTCCGCGATGGCGGCGGCCTGGTCGGGCGTCGCCTCGTATGGGAACGCCTCCTCGAACGCCGCGAGCTCTCCGGTCTCCACCTCGTAGGCGAAGCCCGGCACCACGGCGCGGCGCGCCTGCGTCTCGAGGAGCGACGCGGCGAGGTCCTGCACCGCCTTCTGCGCGTCCTGCTTGTCGCGCGCCCAGCGCTTGCCGTCGAGGCGATGGAGCTTCACCTGCTCGCCCTTGACGCCCACGTAGCGGGAGAGGAGGTGCGCGTGCGTGACCGGCACGTGAAGCTTCGCGCCGTCCGCGTACTCGATCGTGAACACCTCGCTGCGCTGCCCGGCCACCTCCACCTCGGTCGAGCCGAGGAAGCGTCCTATGCCGTAGTCGATGTGGACCACGTACTCGCCCGGCTCGATGTCGAGCGTCTCGTTGAACCGTTCTCCGCCGTGCGCCGCCGCGGGCGCGATGCGATACGCGCGGCGGTGCCCGAACACGCGGTCGCTCTTCGTGACGACCACGAGGCCCGGCACTTCGAAGCCGCCTTCGAGCGATTCGTCCTCGACGACTAGCGAGCCTTTCCTCTTGGCCGACACGAGGTACGCCGCGAGCCGCGCGCGCGTCGCGTCCAGCAGCTCTGGCTGGCGCGCAGCCTCCGCGCCCAGCTCGGCGAATCCGGGCAGGGGCACGGTCTGGAACTTCGCCGTGGGCACGCCGCGCGGGGCGGGATCGCCCGTGAATATCTGGCGGAAACCCAACGGCGACGGCACGTCGTAGGCGTTGTGATCGAGCCACATGATCGTGGCGGCTGACGGAAGGATGGATAGGAGGGAGTTGTGGAGTGGAGGAGTGGAGGAGTCGGTTGATATGCGGACGGGTGGGATTGAGACGTGATCCGTTGGGCCCGTGGAGGTCTGGAGGCCGGGGTCGAAGGTGCGCAGGGACTCCAGGTCGTCGCCGAAGAACTCGGCGCGCACGGGCTGCCCAGCGTCGGGCGGCCACACGTCCAGAACGCCGCCACGCACCGAAATCTCGCCGGGCGCGGACACTGCCGGCATCCGCTCGTATCCAGCGGCGAGCAGCTTCTCAAGCAGTTCGGAGAACGGATGTCTGTCGCCGCCCAAGGACAGGCTGACCGTCGCGGCGGCGACTGAAGTGGCCGTCGGCACCGGATCGCGAAGGGCGGCGAACGGCGCGACGACGACCAGCGGGTAAGGCCGCAGCATGTAGGCGTCCAGCGTAGCGACGGCCTTCAGGCGAGCCGCCGTGGTGGTGTGGTCGTCCTCTAGCGCGGGCGGGAACTCCAGGATGCGGATCACGCATTCCTTCTCCAGCACGCGCAGGTTGTCCGACAGAAGATCGGCCTCCGGCAACCCCGGCGTGACGGCCAGCACCAGCGGAAGGGTGGGCTTTCGGCCTGAGGGCTTGGCGGTCGCCAGCGCAATTGCGGCGAAAGCGGCGGACGCGCCGGTGAACGATGACAAGGCAAGACACGGCGACGGATGTTCCGTCACCGCTTGGAACGCTTCCGCAAACCGCGCCAGTCTGTCTCGGGATGCCATCAGTCAGTTTCCGAACCTCGTCGGCAGAGTCTCTGAGATCGTTTGGGCTCTGCGTGCCATTCAGGATGGCGGAGGGAGGGGGATTCGAACCCCCGATACGGAGATTAGTCCGTATGGCGATTTAGCAAACCGCTGCCTTCAGCCACTCGGCCATCCCTCCTAAGGGAAAACGGCGATATGATACATTATTCTGGCCGGAAACGCAAGCGTGAAATGCGGCAAATCGCACCGGCAAGCAAATCAGCCTCGTTTGAGTCGCGTTTGTTGACCGTGGAGCCGTCGGCATGGTAGAATGTCCGCAATGAATACGTTGTCATCTTCGTTGCGCGTGGCCGGTCGCTCGCTGGCCGCCGCAGTTTCGCCCGCCGCCTTTGCGGAAGGGATCGTCGGTCGTGTGAGGTTGCACGTCCTGCTCTTTGCGTTCTCGGCTTGCCTCATGGCTTCTGCCGGGCCGGTGAAGGTGGGTAACCCCGGTTTCCCGTATAGTGTGCCGGGGTCGTTTCTGACCGTGTGCAGGTGCGAGAAGTGGAAGTACATGTTCAACACCTATCCGGGTCTCTGGATACGCAACGTCAGCACCTGCTGGCGGGAGAACTTCTGTCGCCTCGTGCCGTCCGTCGGCGGCAAGGACGTGGAGGTGACGGAGTGCGTGATGCGCGTGTGGAATTCATCAACGCCCCAATACTTGAGTGTTTCCGCAAGGCGGACGTCATGTATGCGTCGTCTGGCAAAGTTCTTTGATGCAGCGCGCCGCCAGACGGCATCCATGACATTCGGCACAGCGGGAATGTCGATTATCGTCCAAGCTGGATTGCGTCGATAGGCAGAAATCACAGCTACTGCCTCGGATGCCGATAATGGCTTTTTTTGCACAACCGGATTGCGCAGAAGACAATATAATTCCACAAGCGTCTGCTCCGCAATTACGAAACCTGAATCATCGACGTGCGCTTCGGCGGCGTCAGCGCCAGCGTGGACATTTATGAAGAGCTCCAATGCATTGCGGAATACATCCGCAATGCTTGTCTCGCGGATTTCAGCATATCTGCGGATACGTCCGAATAGGGCGTCTGGAATCTGGACTTGGGTGCGTATCATGATGATGATTATACACCATCATCATTTTGGCGTGAGGGCCACAAGTCTTTTTTGATTTTGATTTTGATTTCTGCGTGTCGTGTCCATTGCGACGGTGAATGGTGAGCCGAAGGTGAACCGTTGGCCGGGCGCGGCCCTCCCGTGTGGGGGCGATTCGGCGGAGGCGGGGGGCGGCGGTCGCGGGGCGACCGCCCGACCGGTAGAAGCGGCGAGAGCGCCGCTTCCCCGAACGGCCGCGACGGGGCGCGGCCCTCCCGCCGCCAAGATGGCGGCTCCTTATGTGGTTAAGCGGGTTCGCGTTGGGCTGTAGTTCAGAACACGGCGCCGTCGCGCATGAACTCCGGAAGGTTTGCGTGTATGATGCCGTTGCGCTGCTGGATGGGATCGTTGCGCGTGAGGACGTACTTCGGATAGTTGTCGCGAATCTTCTCCAGCGGCGCGTATTCTCGGTCTTCGGTTCTGCGGTCGCTCATCATGGTCATGCATGCCTGCACGTAGGCGTATCCGGCTTCTCCCTTGCGGAGAATGAAATCGCATTCAAGCGGACCTATTCGCCCGATGCTTGCCGCATAGCCGTGGGAACGGGCGTAGGTGTAGATCACATTTTCAAGCGCTGGCCCGTAGTTGATTCGGTTGTCGGTATTTGTGGCGAAGTAGAAGCCGAGGTCGGAAAGGTAGTATTTCTGCTCGCCTCTGACGGAGCAGCGGGATTTGAGGTCGAACCGGTTGCATTCATAGAGAATCTTTGCGTCCTTCAGAATACCGATGTAGCGGTTCAACGTTTCGCGTTTGATGTGTGTGCCGGTCTTGTCAAGTTCTTCGAGGAGATTGTCGAGACTTGTTGTTGCTCCAAAGTTGTTGATGAGGTATGTCTGAACTTTCTGGAATGCGGAAAGGTTGCGGATCTTTATGCGGCGGCGGATGTCCTTCTTGAATATCTCGGCAACGACACTCTCAATGTATGTTCGGCGGTCGTCGGCGGAGTCGTACTGAACTGCCTTCGGGAACCCGCCGCCACGCAGATACTGATCGAACTCGTCGACGATGTTGGCGGCGATGCTCTTGCCGAAAAATCCCTTCATGCCAAGGAATTCGTCGAAGGTGAGTGGGAACATTTCTAATTCAATGTATCGTCATTCAATGTATCGTCCTGTCAGCTTCGTGACAAGTTCGCCGCTCAAAAGATAGGAATTGGAGCCGGTGATGAAGATGGAGTGTCGACCTTCGATACGGAACGCATTTACCACTTCCTCAAATCCCTTTACGTTTTGGATTTCGTCGATGAAGAGGTAGGTTGTGCCGGAGGAAGGCGTCTTTTCGTCGATGAGACTTTCAAGTCGATCAGGGGTCTTGATGTTCTTATAAGGACGGCGGTCAAGATCGAGGTAGACAATGTGCGCATCGTCTATGCCGCGTTCACGCAGCTCGTCGGCAATTGTTTCCATCAGGCAGGATTTGCCGCAGCGTCTGACGCCGGTAATGACCTTTATGAGTCCAGTGTCCTCATAAAAGCCGCGAACCTTGCGGAGATAGTTTTCTCTTCTATAGTATTTCATGGCAGGAAGTATAGCATATCTGCCGCGAAATGGCAAGTTAAAGGGGCGATTTTAGTTAAAGAACGGAAAAACACACCTTTAACGTTGTAATCGATATGCAGGATGGCGAGTGGAAGGCGGTTGAAGGGGCGACGGCGGCGGAGAAGGCGGCGATACGGTTCTTCAAGGTGGTGGTGGAGGTGCCGTAGCGGTCACGCGGGACGCGTGACCCTACCGGGCGAGGGTGCTCACATGGGAGAACGTGTATGCGGGGCGGGATTGCACGGGACAGTACAACGCGCAGATCGAGCTGCGGGACGACGGCAGCTTCACCACGCGCTCGAACAACGTGGAAAGCGCATACCGTCGTGTCCTTCCTTGCGACCTCGACTACGACGGGCTGCCCGACGCCATCGACCCCGATCCCGAGACGCCGCTGGTGCCGCCCGCGTGGAACCAGGCCGAGGCGTGGGCGGCGGCATACAAAGTGTAAAATGAAAAGTGTAAAGTGCAAAGTTCGTAGGCGAATCAAGCCGCTCATGCGAAGGGATCCTTGTCTGCGTGAGTATGCGACTATTTTACACTTTACATTTTACACTTTACACTCGAATGACGGGAGCGCGCGGCCCGCGCTCCTCGGCTTCGGCGGCGTCCCCGCTATGGCGGACGGACGCGAGGAGCTTTCCTTCGCCATCGACCGCGGCGCGAAGGTGCCGTTCTCGCTCTCCGCCGGGCGGCTCGCGTCCGTCGAGGTGACGGCCACGCCGCCACCGATGCGTTCTGGCGAGGGCGGGACGACGACGTCCCGCAGCGAGTTTTCGTGGCCGTTCCCGTATGACTATCCGTTTGAGCGCTACGTCGGCGACGTGAGGCTGCACCTCGACGGCCCGCGCTCGGGATGGCTGCTCAGCGTGGCGGAGATGTCCGTAGCCCCCTCCATCCTGCCTCACCTCTTCCCCGGCGACTCCGCCGAGCTGACTGCGACGGTTTCCGGCTGCCATCCCGACGCCTACCTCGGGTGCACGTGGCACGGCGCTTTTGGGGAGCGGACAGGGAAATGCAA
>Ga0310697_10002818_pt1 | contig 18031 bp, 18 predicted proteins | sample 172DNAGHGlowgp2_FD_203883 | JGI IMG/M metagenome (GOLD analysis project Ga0310697, IMG submission 203883) | Sheep rumen microbial communities from Palmerston North, Manawatu-Wanganui, New Zealand - 1728 DNA GHGlow gp2 (v2) (version 2) | ecosystem: Host-associated > Mammals > Digestive system >... | reverse complement strand
GGTAGGAAGTCTATCAAACATTTCAGGATTGTTGGCTGATATGAAAATTGTATGCAGTCCTCCCAACGAAAGGCCTGCAATAGCACGATTGGCTTTATTCTTTTTTACCCGATAATTAGCTTCAATATAGGACACAATTTCAGGAACAAATGTACTTTCATATATTCCAAGCATCGATTCTGGATTCATCGCAGTTGCTTTGGCATTTGTTTTTTGGGGATCATAACCAGGTGCAGCTGCAAATTTGACGATTCCATTAGGCATAACAACTACCATCGGCTCCGCTTTGCCCTGACTTATTAGATTGTCCAATATCTGAATTGCCCTACCAGCCTCTTCCCAAGCATTCTCATCGCCACCAGAACCATGAAGAAGGTACAATACAGGGAATGTCTTTGTAGTATTAGTTTTGTATTCCGAAGGTGTATAGACTGTCATTCTCCTTTTAGACATGCCTTTCAGTGTTGAAGGATACCATACCTTTTCGACATGCCCGTGTGGGACATTTTGTATTAAATAGTTATCTGCTATACCTCCACCAACAATGGAATAATTAAAATAATCATTTACATCTCTGATTGTGTATGGGTTGCTCGGGTCTAATTGTTCCTGTCCGTCAACAACAAAGCAGTAGGTGTAAAATTCAGACTTCAAAGGTTTGGTGGTATAAATCCATTCCCCATCATACTTTTTCATTTTAGCCTTTTGGGCTTTACCGAAGCTACCTGCCTTTGTTTTTACTTTGAATTGTCTATCTAAAAAACTGCCTTTTACATAGACATCCTTCGAATTTGGGGCGTGTAGTTTTAAAGTCACTGACATATCTGCATTAAGCACCATTCCAGAAAGTTTATCAACAGCCTGACAACGTGCATTTAGCGGTATAACTATGAATATTGTAAATAATTTAATTGCTAATCTCATAATATAAATAATTTAATTTTAAACACAAACTAATTCGACCGAGCTTATCGGATAACGCATTATCTTGTTTTCTTCAAGCATTTCAGTAATCTCTTCCTCAGAGGTAACCACTTTGAAATTTCTCGCTAAACCATATGCACTGGCAGAAGCTATTAATCTTTCATCCTCTCCATCTTCTAACGCGTATACTTTCTTCTTTTTATGTACAAGAGCCGTTAGTAATGCCAATGCTCCATTTCCACAATTTTTTATTATTACTATGTCTCTATCTAAAGGAATGCTATCAACCCATTGAAGATTGGTCTTTGACAAAGACTTCTTAGCCTTTGAGTATATATTAAGTCCCTTGTAAATATACCTTTCCTTAACAAATTTTTCGAAGTAAACGGCAGTTTCATATTTTGACCTAAACTTTTCATAATGGTTGACGAAGTGCTGGTGAACGCGTCTTGTAGTCTCTGAGTAATCTTCTCCCCAAAGTGGGCTGGCCTTTGTGATGCGTTTCCCTATCAGCAAGTTTATTGTACCAGGATTAGCTGCAAAACTTCTTATGGGCATTATATTATTTACTCCATGTAAATAAATTGGTAAAATATCTATATTCAGCCTTTGAGCCAACAAGAATGCTCCTTTATGGAATCTTAATATTGACGAATCTGGATTACGTTCCCCTTCAGCATATACAGCAACACTATATCCTTCCTCGATAAAGTTCTTAAACTTGGGAATATCATTTTCAAAAGTGTTCTCTCTTATAGTATAAAAATCCAACCATTTAAACATCAATCTAACTACGGGATTCAAACTGGAACGTTGGTTAGCCACAATGATTATTTTGGGACTCAGAGCCATTAAATACATCGGGTCAAGAAGTGATTGATGGTTACAGACGATAACACATGGCTTACTAAAATCTTCGCCATTGGGATTGTGAATTTTATTTTTTACGCCGGGAAGAAATTTTAAATCAACTCTGTGCGCATGTGTTACAAATTTATGAAAAAATCGTCTTGTCGCCGGTCTGCGCCCAAATACCGTAAACATTAAAAAACCACCAATGTAGCCGAGGGTGAGTTGTCCCAACCACCAAGCGCCACATCCCCATGTTCTTAATAGTGCACCAAGTGTCAATGGACGTTTACGATAGCGACCGTGTGATTTCGTCATCCATTTAAATAATAAGGGAGGTATGATATATGCCATCAAGACAACACTGAACATTCCTATAATCGTAAGTTCTGCTAAAGAATGCAGTGCTGGATGTTGAGCAACTATAAGAGCCCCAATACCCACAAACATAATCATTGCAGACAATACTATACTATTTTTATAGGATGCTGGCATTGATTTGCGATAAGCATATTCATATTGGCATCCTTCAGTTATAAAAATAGTATAATCATCGCCCTGTCCGAAGATGAAAGTTGCAAGAATAATATTCACGATATTGAACTTCATACCAAATATACTCATCAACCCTAGAATCCATATCCAACTTATTAACATTGGCAAGAAAGAAATAATGGCTAGCTCGATTCGTCCAAAGGATAGCCAAAGAAATACAAAGACGATCAACGAACAGGCAAAGCCTATATAATTAAAGTCATTCGACAGGCTATTGGCTATAGAGCTATTCATGCTTTCCACACTAAAACTATCCTTAAACTGTGCTCGAATTTGATTTAGATATTCATTCTTAACGGTTACTTTGTCAACTACACTATACCTTACTTGTGCTTGATCTATACTGAAGTTCCCGATAAAAACAGATTTGGTTAGAGGGGAAAAATCTTCAAATTCATGAGGAGTGTATGTAGCGCTCAGAATATTATGGAACTCGTCAAAGGCTTCTGGGCTAAAACCATTGGCCTGAGCACAGCGCATCAGTTCTTCGTTAAATATCTTCCTGTGCTTTCCCACCATTTCTTTCCATAGATCTAATCTCCGCTGCTGTTCTTTTTTGTCAGAAAGAAAAGGTAAGGCGCTCTTGATATTGGTGATGATGCCGCTATGTGCTAGTGCTTCCAGATCTTTTCGTTTGCTCATACTCTCTGCTAGAGCCTTGTCCATGTCATTAGCGGATGAAACGATATACAGGACCTCAGTACTATCACTCTTATTCCCATCAAGCATAGACTGGAAACTGGCCATATACTCCTTCTGCTCGTCTGACATATAGTTGATGTTGGCCATGTTTGCATCAAACTCCGTATTCAGGCTAAATATTGCCAGCACTGCAGTTATAGCAATCATGAAATAAAGGAGCCGGGGCTTCGTTTCTATTTTGGCGTTAACAAGGGCTGAAAAAAACGGCTTATGCTGATGATCACTTCTCACTCTAATCATGTGAGGTAAGAAAAGCAGAACAAAAGATATTGTTCCTAGCAGCAATAGGGAAGCGAACAGTCCGAGTTCTCTAAGCGCAACCGATTTTAGTGGTATCAAGGTTAGGAATGCACCTATTGTAGTGATATTCCCAATCAACAGCGGTGTCACTATATCTCTCAATGAACGTCTAATATCCTGCTCATGATTAACATGGTCAATCATGTGTAGAGGATAGTTTACTGCAATGCCTACGATTACACTCGAGATACCGATGACAATGATAGAAATATCACTATGAACGAATGATAAGCTAGCTAATGCAAACAACCACCCCCATAAGATGGATACAACTATTAACAGAATATTTCTGAATGACCTGAACGAATAGGCCAGGATAAGAGTGATAAAGACAATGGCAATAGTCAGTGCCAAAACACTATCTTTCTTAATCTGGTTTGCGTTACCAACTGCTATTTGCGGACCACCTGTCAGATGAATCTTTACTTCCGGGAAATCCCGCTTTGTCTGATCTGCTGCTGCATCTAGTATAGATATCAACTGTGCATTATTCTTTGTTTCACTATTCCCGAAAGGAGATTGTATGAGGACTATCGCCTGCTTCATATCAGGAGTAAAGATAAAGCCATCATAAGACTCAAAATGGGAATACTCCTGAGATTTTCCTAATTTGCTTATTATTGGAGTAAACAAGTTTAATGGATCTCTGGCAATGTTATCTGTAAGAAGCCCTCCTGAAGGGAATAAAAGCATTTCTTTATCAGCTTTTATCTGTTTAGAAACATACTCAGGACTTGTCAACAAACTATCAATCAATATATAATCCCTATCAGACAAAAAATAGGGAATGTTAGCATATGCGAACTCTGAAATTTCAGAATATTTTGCCAGATCAAACTTGGAGACAATCTTTGATACCATTTTCAGCGTGTCGCAAACAGTCAGCACATCACAAAATCTTTCTATTGCTTGGGTTGTCTGCTCTTCGTCTCCAGCATTATCAAATACTGCAACTACTTGACTGGCTCCAGCTATATCTTGATAGATAGCGAGATTATCTCTATCAGAAGTTCCAAGTGGAAGAAAATCTGATATATCTTCTTTATATGAAAGTCTTGACGCTAGAAGCAAAACCATTATTAAACAGACTGCCAAGATGCTCCATCTCAGTACTTCATGCTTATGCAAATAGTCATATATTTGAATTATCATTTGGAATTCTCTTTAATTATTAAAACTTCTTGAAACCACTTGATAAATTCTGATTTCCACATTCTACATTCAGCAGTGCCTTTTCGATTTGATGCGCCAAATCCATGTCCTCCTGTCTGATACTGAATATACTTATGACGAATATTCTTGGCTGTCAAGGCCGAGTCAAGCAGTATTGAGTTATGGAAGTCTACAACAGGATCGTCCACGCAATTCATGAGAAACACAGGAGGGCAATCCTTTGGGACATTTTTTTCCAAAGACAAAGCGTTACGATATTTCGCGTTGTTTTTCTTATATTCACCCAAAAGTCCTCGTCGAGACCTTTTGTGCGTGCATTCAGCTGTAAAAGAAACAACAGGATAGATGGATGCGACAAAATCAGGACGTGTTCTCGGAGAGTCATAAACTTCCGCTACGGACATCACCAAATGTCCACCGGCAGAAAAACCCATTGCCCCAACTTTTGTCGTGTCAACTTGATACATTTCTGCATGATCCTTAACAAAGGCAATAGCCTTTTGCAAATCATTTTGGGGGTCAGGATATTGATTCCCTCTGAAAAGCAATCGTGTATGAAACATAAAGGCAGGAACGTATGCTGTTCGATAGTTCAGCACAAAAGCAGAAATTCCTTCGCTCTGCAACCAGCGAGCGACCTCTACTCCCTCTGTCTGTGTATCGTGCCAAAAATAACTTCCTCCAGGGCATACTATTATACAAGGGTTATTATTTCCTTCAGCTAAAAATGGAGTGAGCAACACTTTTTTGTGAACAGCTGTGCCTTGCCAAATATTAACAGGAGACTGTGCATCAACACCTATAACAGGTATGATAGAACAGAATAATATGATTAACGTTCTTAGTGTATACATATCCCTATTATTAAGCATCTTGATCTAATTTGTTACAAAGTGAAGAATATTCCTTTACATAATAGTTTTTGAACCAAGAGGATATTTCTTGTTCTGTTCCTATCTTCATATACTCCTTGTACTTAATTCGGTCTTTTATGGTTAGCTTTATTTCACCCTTTCTCAAATGTTTTCCTCCTTTAGGAAGCACAAATCCGGCTCCATACTCTACAAATGGCAATATATCAAGTTGTAACGCTTTTGCTATGTGGAATGCCCCTTTATGAAAACGGCCAATATGGCAATCTCTGGAGCGTGTACCCTCTGGATAGACAGCAATACAATACCCCCTTTTCACCAAAGATTCCAGTTTAGGCAACAGAACATCAATGCCCCATGATACAGGATAAAACTCTGCATGGCGAATTACATATCCATAGAATGGACTTTTCCATACCCAATCATTTGTAAGCACAACGATTTTCTTGGTTTGTGAGAGCATCATCATTAAATCCAGATGCGACTGGTGATTACAGATGATTACAGCAGGATCTTTAAATGTTTCACCTTGATTGTCTACTTGATACTTTACACCTGGGATGCCATGAACAGACATTACCCATCGAGAAAGTGTATACAGCATAGCATGAAGTTTCAAACTACGTTTTTGTGGCTCCATTTTCACACACTTCAGGAAAAAAGTGCTTGGAAGTAAAACAAAAACACACAGAAGCAGATATACTAACAAAGAATACAAAGTCCTGCCCCCAACTAATAGGCCTCTGATTATCTTAAGAGGATAGCCATACACTATTGACAAAAAACAGAGACATGTGTTAAGTATCGAGATACGCGAAAAATCATATCCGGGTCGGAAATGTGACACCCGCTCTTCCTTGGGTGGATAATACACGTTGATGGGTACTGAATAAATAGGAATTCCATGCCAACAAGAAAAAACAAGCAATTCAAGTTCTGCTTCATAACGTGACGTAAGAAAACTCAATCCATGCAGTTTCTTAATCGGGTATAGTCTATAGCCTGTTTGTGTGTCCTTTAGATATTTCCCTGTTTGCACACAGAACCAAAAATTGCTAAACGAATTGGCAAATTTGCTCCCCGCAGATCTTTCTGCTTTTTCAAGTTCCTTTCTTTGTCCGACAATGATGGCACCAGGATGCTTCCTGTTGGCATCAAGCAGTAACGGAATGTCTTCGGGAAAATGCTGCCCGTCTGCGTCAAGGGTGATAGCGTAGGCATAACCCGAATTGCGAGCTTTGCTCAATCCACTTTTAAGTGCTTCCCCTTTCCCTTTATTGGCACTATGTGTCACAGTTGTGATGCCGCCTATTCGATGCAGCACTTCTCCTGTTCCATCAGTACTCCCATCATTGACCACAATCACATCATCACATTGACCTTTTGCTCTCAATACAACATCTTCGATAGTCCCTACATTATTATATGTCGGGATGACAATGCAAATACCTCTTTCCCTTAGAAGTGCTTTCTGGAGATTGATATCTCTTCTCTCTATCATATTTCTTTGCATGTGAGTGACATTTTTGAATAGTCAACATCCCCATCCGTTACTTCCACCTGCATTTTATAGGTGTCCTCTTCCTGAGAAAGCTTACTAAAATGGTATATATATTCTCTCTTTTGGTTTGGAGACATCACATTAAGAAATTTAACAGTCTTCATTTTTTCTATCTCTACCTGACACCCGTTTTTCTCCTCAAACAGTTCTTTGGCAATCTGGATTACACACGCGCCTGGAGTAATGGGATTCTGCGGGAAATGTGCTTTATAGATAGCGCAGTCTTCCTCTAATCGGACCTTGAACTCAAAGTCCTTGTCAGAAATTGAATTGCCGATAATAAAAAAAAGATTATTCTTCAATCGCATCGTCGTAAATTAGGGGAGTAAAAGTATATTTAATATTATATTTGCTATTAAAATATGTTGAGCCAGAAGCTTCCAAGACTTTCATCAGCCTTAACAGATCTCGCTTGAGAATACGCTTGATATACCACCTGTCCATCTTATCCATTACACTTAATAGCTTTATTTTTTTCTTTGCTGGTAGATATGAAAAGTTAACGACAGAAACGCCGAACTCATTGAAAACGGCTCCAACGACGTTATCCCCCTGTTTGACAAGCATACCTATACCAGTTATAGAGGCTTGTGGAAACTCTATTTCCACCGCATAGCGCTTTTTATCCCCATCAACATGTGGGAAATGCTGATCTTGTGCTGTTAATGAGACCGGATAAAGGAGTAATAACAACAAAAATAGTTTAGTGTATGCTAAATACCTGGTCATTTACTGGATTGTTCTTTTTGATATTCTTCAGATCTATAGTTGTGGTATCTCCGTTCTTTTCAATGAGCTCGATTCTTATAACAAACGATTGTTGCTTGTCAAAATGCAAAATAATCGTGTTGAACAGATGCTTGATTTCTTTCGTCCGAGGTATAAGTGTGGCTATATATTCTGAGTTGCTAGCTTTAATAGTTGTCTTGAAAGATTTCTTATCGGACAAACATTTCCCAACAACACTATTCATCATGATACTGGCGATTTCTTTGAATACCTTACTTTGATTGACGTCAATCACATCCTTCTGGTTTTTCCCAAGAGAAATTTTGGAACCATTTAGAACAAATACATAAGTATATGGCGTAGTGTATTCCCACCGCAACTTATTTGGTTGTTTGTAGAACATCTTACCCTTAGACACCATTCTGTCATTAAGGAGCACAACTTTTTTTGTCTGAACAAATTCACATTGCATAGAAGCTAATTTCATAGCCTCCGAGTTAATTTTCTCTATAATTTCCTGTTCCGTTTTTTGTCCATACACAAGAGTATGTATTGAAAGGAAAGAAAGAATAATAAATAAAAATCTCATCATCATTTAGCTATTAGAATACATCCTGATATAATTAAAAACACTCCTACCCATTTGGTCCAATCCACTGATTCGTGAAAAATCAAAATGGCCGCTAGCATTCCAAAAACGTAACTAAGTGATACCATTGGGTAAGACACGCTTAGTGGGAAATGTTTGATGATATACATCCACAAAACACTGGCCAATGCAAAGCAGATGCCACACAGAGCAAATTGCCAGTTGAAGAAAACCGATTGCCAGAAACTTGTACTCCAAGAAAAAGGTAACATCTTACATAATGCTATTTTTAGTAGCACTTGTCCCATCGTAAGGATGAGACTCTGCAATATTGCCAAAGGAATCAGACGTGTAATCATATTATTCTCTTTTTTTCTTAAGTAGTATGCTTTTTGAGTATATCATTGGTAGCGGTTGATTTCCCATTCGACAGCGAAAATCGTTGAATTGAGAAGTACTCTCGTCATGACAGCCAACAAGCACGGTTTCAGCCCTTCCTGACTGGATCAGCCTCACAGCATCTTTCATGCCCCACTCTAAAGACCTCTCTCCCTGACAATAAGTGATGTTGTATCCGTGACAGCACAATCTGATGGCTACGCTGCTTCCTATCGTGTTGTGGGTGCTTTGCATGAAGAGTGTCGGTTTCAGCAGGGATTCCCTGTTCTCTATCATTTCTTCTAGAAATTTCTCACTGTTTTCCACCATACCATTTGATGTTGCAGTAATGATGGCATCTGGTATTTCTACGCAGGCCTCTTTCAAAACAGTGAGCGATGTAAGAGTCGCTGCTTTAAGTAATTTTCCCATTCTCCTCGCCTCCATGGGTGTGATGAAATCCTTGACAGCATCCAACTCCTCAGCAGAATGAATCTCGCAAGAAGCTGCAATCTCTATGCCTACATCCTTGTATTCGCTCTTTTTACTTTTACTTTGGATATGATAGCCAAGTATTAAAGACGTGTCGTTCCCGCCAAATCCGAATGAATTGCACATTACATAGTGTAATTTTTGATGTTGTGTCCCGACAGAAGGCTTTATTCCACGCTTCATTGGTGTAGTCCAACCAAGATTTGTGGGAATGAAACCATTTTCCATTGCGAGTTGACAGATAATGAGTTCAATGGCTCCTGATGCAGAGGTTGTATGCCCAGTAAAAGGCTTGGTGCTAGACACTGGAGGGATGTGCTCACCAAAAACACGCATAAGCGCCTCACTTTCGGTGCTGTCATTATTGGGCGTGCCAGTACCGTGTGCATTGATATAGTCTATTTCAACAGGCTGCAATCCCGCCATCGACAATGCTTCTTTCATTGCCTGGCTAGCTCCTGTTCCCTCGTCAGAGGTGGCCGTCTGGTGAAAAGCATCACAAGCATTTCCATAGCCCTCAATGGTGAGACTCTTCGTAAGAGAATTAGCGCATTCATCACTTCGTGTCATCACCACAAAGGCCGCGCCTTCTCCTAAATTGAGTCCTGCCCGGGAATCATCAAAAGGCCTACAGCGGTCTTTGTCAAGAATCATCAGCGTGTTAAACCCATTTAAATGGAACTTTGACAAGGCTTCAGCCCCTCCTGCTATCACAATATCCGCTTCTTCTCTTCTCAACATATCAGCACCCACTGCAATGGCATTTAAGGATGCAGAACAGGCTGTGCTGACTGTACATATTTCAGCATTTATTCCGCAAATGCTCGCCATTTCGGAAGTGCAACTACCGCAATCGTGATGATTTATGAGCGAAAGATACTCTTTGTCGATTTTCATAGAATTGTAAAAGCGCTCTGTAATATCCATTCCACCAACTGTTGTTCCATTTATAATTACAATTCTTGGTAAGCTGGGCATCGCTGGCTTGGCTTCTTCGACGGCTTGTTTGATGGCTAGGGCACCCATTAATACTGTTCGGCTGACAATACGGTCTTCTTCTATACCCAGCATCTCTTTCATTTTACTATTGGACATTTTTACTTCTCCAACAGGAAATTCATGATGTAGAGAGTCTAAAAAAAGCATTTCGCATATTCCCGAACGCTCTTCCAAAAGTGCGGTCAGTACTTCGGACTTTGTACAGCCTATGGCCGATACAATCCCAGATCCTATAATGGCGACGTTGTTGGTCATTTCGTACGATGTTGTGCCACGTATTCAGCAATTGCTTTTACACTTGTAAATATCGATTTTCCTTCTGCCGCAGACGCAAGACGAATGCCATATTTCTTTTCCAATAATACTATCAGCTCTAACGCATCGATGCTATCCAGCCCCAAGCCTTTATCTCCGAAAAGAGGGGCGTCGTCTTTGATGTCCTTAATAGAAATATCTTCCAGATTGAGGGCTTTGATAATTTCTTGTTTTAATTCTAAAATAAGATTTTCCATATTCTAATATCTTTCTTTGATGAACAGTTCAACTTCAAAAAAATCTTCTCTATCACAGTTTATCCAGCCACAAATCGCACTTCGAATACCCTTGTCCATAAAAGTACTTGAAAGAATTTCATTCATGAGACGTTCTGACTTTTCTTTCAGTATATAGAAGGAGGTTTCACCATAATAATTGTTTCGAATGGCGATTTCACCGGCTGTTATATTGGGAAGCGTATATATAAAAACCGAAGGACTTGGATAATAGTTGTCCTCCGTCAGCGTGGCAAGGTAGGCACAGTCGGCAACAATGGACGAGGAGTGGTTGAAGAAGATGATGGCTCGGTCTTCTGTATCACAGACTCGAGGGTTTTCTGCCTGAATAAGCAGCTCCGAAGCGATGAGAGCCACACGACTTAGCATGTCCATCTTGTAGAATCTAGGATAGTCGTTGATATACTTTTTATACAGGGCTGTAATCATCGACTTACCCGAACCCTCTACTTCAACGGACTTGTTGTCGAGTATCACCCCATCGGATGTAATCGTTATGCGATGCGTCGTGCGCAGTATTGGCACCTCCAGTGCCTCTGTGTGCTGGCTGCTTCCATTAAAAAAATATAGTGCAGCATTACATCCGCCGAACCCTGAAATGATTTTCAGGAAATCGTCTCCGGCAATAGGGATGGGCGACGCTGAGATGTTTAGCGGATAAGAGACTCCTTGTTCTGAGTAGCCAACAGCAGGTACAGTTTCTTTGTCGTCAACACAATACATGGACAATATCGTCTCCAGTACACCCGTCGCTCCAAGCGTATGGCCATAATATCCTTTCAGGGCTAACACAGGTACGTCAGACAGTCCTGCACGGTGTAAGGCTACTGCCTCCATCTGGTCGTTAAACAATGTGGCTGTTCCGTGAACACTAACACATGCAGGCACAATATTGTCGGCTAAAACGGATTTAATGGCGAGGTAACATCCTTCAGCATTGCTGGGTGGATTGCTGATATGATGAGCATCATTCCTGATAGCCCCCTTTTGCAAATGCCAAGACGACTCGCAACTATTTCCTCCTTTCCCATAGATAATCGTTGCTGCTGCTTCTCCTAAGTTGAGTCCATTGCGCTCCATATCGAACGGGCGACACGGTTCTGACGAAAGTGCTTTCAGAGAAGAGAAACCAGATGCAATAAACTGGCCTGTCACATCAGCCCCGCACACTATTGCATAATCATAACAGTCTGACTCGATGAGCCGCAAAGCCAACAGTTGTGCTGATGCGCCAGAAATGCAGGCATTGCAGACAACAACGTAATCAGATACCACAGGAATGGCTTTTGCTAACACTGATGCAGACTCTGCAAGATTCACGCGCAGACCATTCGACCTGAGGTTTTCAATATTCCCCTTGGTCGACGCTAGAATCAGGATGGTACGCGCACCGGATTCTATACGTACCCTCTGTAATGCTTCTGAAATAGAATAATAAACCAGGCTTTCAAATTTTGTCAGCCCTGGATGGAGGTATTTATTCAGACTTGCTTCTTTGAATAAGGAGGCACAGATAGTCTCAGGCAGGATATGTTGGTCATCATGCTTAGTAACCGATGACAATCCCGCCTTTATTACTTTGTAGTTTTCATAGGCTGTACCTCCTATCGGAGAGACAATATTCGTGGATAATACATCAATCATAACACAGACCATTTTTCTTTCCATTCCTGATAGAAATCAGGATTGTCAAGAACCAATTCATAATTTGTATCTATAAAAACCTGAACCGTATGAGCAGTTGCGATAAGGCTTTCATCAGCAGTGTTGTAGATTTCATAATCAAACACTATCTTTGATGAAATAGTAGGTTGATAAATAATGTCTATTCTTGCCTTCATCCCATAAAATAATGGATTCTTGTACCTTATATCCATTTCTACGATTGGGGCATAATAGCGATTATCCATAAAATCTTGATAGCCAAGCCCATACTTAGCTCCCCAAAATTCTCGTGCATCCTCAAGATAGAGAACGTAAGAGCCATGCCACGCCACTTTCATTGAGTCGATTTCAGAAAAGCGGATTTCGAAAAACTTACTTGCCTTTAATGCCTTCATCCTTTATCGCTATTTTCATTTTTGTTGTTGCCATGAGTTTATTCCCTGAATTCACTGTAGCAGAAACAAGAAGCATTCCAAACACTTCATCGATGAGTCTGATTTCTGTTATTATCGTTTCACCGACGCGAGGTAAATCATAAAGTTCAAATTCATTGATAGCGCCTATAACCCCAACTTGGATTCCTTTAAGGAGAATATACTTGTTAATGTAACCAATGCGAGCAGCGCAAGTTTGAGCTATATTCTCGATAATCCCAAGGGATGTCAACTTTCCATTTGAGACAAACAGATTACTTTCTTTTATATGGAGAGAGGATACGGTACACGCCATATCAAAATGGCAAAGTCCCCCAATCATAATGAAAGGGTCGCGCTGTGGAAGCAACTCGTGAATTTCGATATTGCGAACGAATGCATCCGACGGTGAGTACATTTCAGTTTGATCCATTATTCCAAAATTCATAGTAATTATACCATTGTTCAGGATATAGCTTTAGTACTCTCTCCAATTCGTCAACATAGGACTGAGCTAGCTGTCTTATCTGGGTTGTTTTTGCAGCCTGTGAATCATAGCGCAGTGGGGTAACATAAATTTTGTACCCCTCTGCAGAGGTCTTCATGACGTTTACAGCAAGAACCTGAAGTGAGCGGGACACTGCCACGGAAAAGGGTCCCATAGGGAAATGGGCAGTAACGCCCAAAAAAGACAGAGGGATGAATTTTGCAGAACCCACGAACCGATCTGCGGGCATACTGACAATCTCTCCCCGCTCCAAAGCTGTGTTTATCTCAAACAGATGGCTCATATCATCTTTTACTCCTATCATGTGGATATTAGTGCCATCAAACATCTTGTTTCGATTCTCCATAACTGAGGCTTTCTCGCCACCAAAGACCAGTGCATTAAATTTCTTCTGCTTAGCAACTAATGAGTAGCCTGCTATCTCATAATTGCCGATGTGAGCACTTAGTTGTAAAAATCCATCAGACTGCTCTACTAAATGAAGAAAATGTTCATACCCTTCAATATCAATGTCGAATTTCTTCCCTGCATACATGGCGAATTTATCCACAACGACCTGCCCAAACAGATAAAAGTTCTTGTATGTCAATAGGAATGAGCGCCAAGGAGAATATTTCCATATTTTCCTGAAATAGTGGTAAATGACTTTCTGCCCAGGATTGACCAACAGACAAACTGGTACGACAAAAATAGCCACAAAGACATATATCGCCCTGGGGTCAATATGCTTGAGCATTTTTATTAGCCATCGATGCATCCAACTACTTCCGTAGGTGGTTCCTGGCCATTCCTGTTTGCTAGACATGATTTACTTTTGAGTCTATATAGTCATAGAATTGATTGAGTGTTTTGATGTCTTTGAGTTCTGCCATCTCAATTTTGAAGCCAAAGATACGATTGACAATAACTACAATGTCAACAAGGTCAAGACTATCAATACCTACTTCCTCTTTCAACAGAGACTCTGGCTTAATCTTGTCCTCTTCTATTTCTAGTTCTTCAACAAGGAACTCATTTACTTTCTCAACTATTTCTTCGCGTTTCATATTTATTTTTTTAATTTACATACTACAATTGAATGTCCTTGACCAATGTGGTCATAAATCTTTTCTATCTCTAACCCTGCTCTGACTATACAGGAGCTCAAGTCTTCTGTATTGTACATTTTCGAATTTCCATTGGCAATAGCTGCAAAATATAGGCTAGTCATTGTCAAACATAGTGTAGCGGGTTCGTAGCGCTGACGATCCCACAATGTCTCCATAATGAAAATTCGTGCTTTAGCATCCATCACTGCCTTAACCTTATTTAGGATGTCAACTATTTCATCCATGCTGAAACAATCAAGGAACTGACTCATCCAGATAGCGTCTGGGCTGTCATCATTATGAGGGAATCTCACATTTTTATCCAGCAGGTTAATGCCCACTCCATTTATTCGCTCCATTCCTTCTTTCCCCTTGATGTTCTCTTGCATCATCTGTATCTGCTGGGGCAAATCAAAAATGGTGACTGTTGTAGTTGGGCTATATGCCACACACTGCAAGGCCCATTTACCGGTATTACCTCCAACGTCATATAGCGACTGCACCTGATGTTCGTCAAAGATGATTTTCAGGGCTTCCGGAAAGGATGAGTCGCTATAAAAATGGTCGAACCTGAACCAGCTTTGCTGTACTTGTTCAGGCAAGCTGGATAGTCCCTCATAGATGGTGAGCCAACTTCCAAAATGTTTCAGACCTTCAGGCTTCCCATTGAGCAAGGACTCTTCAAGATGGAACCAACCTTCGTAATTCACATCGTGGTTGAAGTCCATATTCACTCGAGTAGCAGGGTCGTTCAGTAAAAACCACCCTGTTTTCGAGATCGTATATTTTTCTGTCTGAGGATTCACCAAAACGATACCTATACTGAGCGAAGCTTCCAGCAGGCATTTCATCGCGTAATCGGATAACGATGTATGCTCCACCAAATCTTGGCGGGTCAGACCATCTCTGGAATCACGCAGAAGATCAAGGATCCCAAATTTTACCATCAATCTGGAGACTTGAAAAATTGCTGGTCCCCAAGCTATAAACTCTGCCAAGCGTTGAGCTTCGCGAGCAGATAATTTTTCTGCAGTATATCGCTTTATTAAATCAGTTGATAGATTCATTTCTTTTTTAGAAATTTCTTAGATATATAGATGCCTCTACTTCTCCTGATGGAGATATTTTTTTATGACTAATGCACTATTGGTTCCACCAAACCCAAAGGAATTGCTCAATATCGTATTGATTGCAGTATCAATAGGCTTTGTCGCCAACTTCAATTTTTCAGAATATTCATCTGGCTCTTTAAAATTAATATTTGGAGCAATAAAATTGTTCTGCATCATAATAACAGAATAAACGATTTCACTAGCTCCTGCCATCCAGCATTCATGACCTGTCATTGATTTCGTACTGCTTATCCAGGCTCTTTGTCCGCGAAAGAGTCTATCTAGTGCTATCGCTTCTTGTATGTCACCTTGGTGTGTAGAAGTAGCATGAGCATTGATATAATCAACACTGTCTGGTTCAATATTTGCATCCTTCATCGCTCTACTCATGGCGAGAACACTTCCGTCTGCACATGGTTGTGATATTCCCATACCATTGTTGGAGAATCCATAACCGCAAACTTCAGCAAGTATTATTGCACCTCGAGCAATAGCGTGTTCGTAATCTTCCAAAATCAAAGAGGCTGCTCCTCCACTTGGAACGAGGCCATCCCTGCTTTTATCAAACGGCCTTGATGCCAAGGTTGGCTCTTCATTCCTATTTGAAAGAGCCCCCAATGCATCAAATGATGACATGGCATATTTGTTAACTTCTTGAGCGCCACCACATAGCACAATATCTTGCAGGCCCTGTTTGATGAATAAATATCCTAACCCTATACTGTGACTTCCACTGGCACATGCTGCACTTACAGAAAAATTGATACCGCGAAGATGGAAGATAGCGCTCATGTTCATGTTGACAGTGGAGTTCATTGACTGGAAAATATTTCCAGAACCAATCATCTCAGAATCATGAGTGGATTCCATTATATGGTCAGACTCAACTACAGCTTTTGATGATGAGTCATTGCCAATAATTACGCCTACTTCGTTTTCTCTTAAATAGTCGTTATTAATTCCCGCCATATCGAATGCCTCTTTAGATGCCATGTATGCATATTCTGATTCTTCAGACATTCCAGCTCTCAAACGACGATCTAAAATTCCTTTCAAATTCGGCCTATTTACTTTTCCTGTTAATGCAGAATGATAGCCATAGTCAAACCGTTCCTCGTCCAACCCTATACCGGATTTTCCTTGATACAGAGAATCCTTTACTTCATTAACTCCTTCCCCTAGGCATGACCATATGCCAAAGCCTGTAATAACCACTCTTCTTTCCATTATGTATATAGTCCTCCATTGACGTTAATAACTTCTCCTGTTATATAAGAAGCCTCATGAGAAACTAAGAATGCCACAATTCCTGCTACTTCTTCTGGCTTTCCAAAACGCCCGAGAGGGATTAACCTCTTTAATTCCTCCTCTGGCAAATCTTTAGTCATATCTGTCTCTATAAATCCCGGAGCTACTGCATTTACAGTTACATTCCTTGGAGCAACTTCTTGCGCAAGCGCTTTCGTCGCACCAATCAGGGCAGCTTTGGCAGCACTATAATTTGTTTGCCCAGGCATACCTTTCAAACCTGAAAGTGAAGCAATATTAATAATTCTGCCTCCTCTATTTCTTGGCAACATGTGTTTTAGCAATCGTCTGGTTAAAAAGAAAAAGCCATCCAATGTTGTATTAATCACTTGATGCCAATCCTCATCAGACATCATAAACATCATATCGTCTCGTCTGATTCCTGCATTATTGACTAATATAGAAATATAATCATTTGGGTGTTCATCTTCCCATTTCTGAATAGCAGAAACCACATCACTCTCATTAGAAACATCAAATGGTAATAATTCCGCTTTACCTCCGCGTTCTTCTATTAAACCCCTTGTCTCGTTTGCTGCTTTATGATTTGAATTGTAGTTTATCAATATAGGCATCCCCAATGAGACCAATCTTAAGCAGATTGCCCTACCGATACCTCTTGACCCGCCTGTGACTAATATATATTTCATCACTACAAATTTAGAACGTCAATCAAAGCGCATAGTAACGCCTTATTATATATGTCCCCACTTCATGCTTCATTTGTGGAATCTGCATTTACATGGAAACATCTGCAAAGGTATCAATTATTTTTTAGATAAACAAATTTTTTATAGAAAATGCTGAAATTTAGTTATCACAAGCCTTGTGCTAGCACACAACTGTCAATTTTAGGATTCATCCATTAAAAAAATCATTCAAAATTTGCATCATTCAACAGAATTGATTATCTTTGCGCAGTAAATATAAAATATGAGCAATAAGGTAAGCGTATTGATGATTAATGCACAAGGGATAATGATATCCGTACAAGGATGCGATTATTTCTTGTCATACAATCGTATTCCTTGGATGCAGGACGCTCCAATTCGAAGTGTACTCAACGTTAAGATGTCTGGTCCTGAAGCCATAGAGTGGCCAGATTTAGACGTCGATCTCGAAATCGATAGTCTCCGGCATCCGGAACGTTATCCGCTTGTTATAAAAAGAAATCCAATGGATTTCGTTGGAGTATAAAAAGAAGGCAGTCGACTGACTGCCTTCTTTGGTCTAGAAGCCCAAACAGGATGTTGCTCCGAGGGC
>Ga0310697_10002817_pt1 | contig 18033 bp, 14 predicted proteins | sample 172DNAGHGlowgp2_FD_203883 | JGI IMG/M metagenome (GOLD analysis project Ga0310697, IMG submission 203883) | Sheep rumen microbial communities from Palmerston North, Manawatu-Wanganui, New Zealand - 1728 DNA GHGlow gp2 (v2) (version 2) | ecosystem: Host-associated > Mammals > Digestive system >... | reverse complement strand
AAAGTTGAAAGTTGAAAGTTGAAAGTTGAAAGTTGATTTCGGGGTGCAAAGATACAGATTTTATATTGATGATTGATGAATGATGAATGAAAAAGCGCAAAATGAGGCATAAAAAGGCAAAAACTTTCAACTTTCAACTTTCAACTTTCAACTTTTTACTACCTTTGCGCCCAAAATGTACGCTCAAGCGAACATCTAGTTCACAAGAATATCAAAAGTATAACTAAATATTTCATCAAACATCCTTTAAAGGAATCATGTCAGAACAGTTAGACATTCAAGAGCTGGAGCAAGTGGTGGTCCGCTTCTCCGGCGACAGCGGCGACGGAATGCAGCTCGCCGGCAACATCTTCTCCACGGTGTCTGCCACCGTGGGTAACAGTATCTCTACGTTCCCCGACTACCCCGCCGACATCCGCGCCCCGCAGGGCTCACTGACGGGTGTGAGCGGCTTCCAGGTGCACATCGGTGCCGGCAAGGTCTATACTCCCGGTGACCTGTGCGACGTGCTCGTGGCCATGAACGCTGCTGCCTTCAAGACGCAGCTGCGCTATGCCAAGCCCAATGCCACCATCATCATCGACACGGACTCGTTCGGCAAGAAAGACCTCGAGAAAGCTGAGTTCAAGACCGATGATTATATTGCAGAGATGGGCGTAGATCCAGACCGCGTTATAGCTTGTCCCCTGACTACAATGGTCAAGGACGCGTTAGCCGACACAGGCATGGATATGAAAGCTATCCTCAAGTGCCGCAATATGTTTGCGCTGGGTCTGGTATGCTGGCTCTTCAGCCGTGACCTGGATGTGGCTTTCAACTTCTTGCGCGAGAAGTTTGCCAAGAAACCGGCCATCGCCGAGGCTAATATCAAGGTGATCCAGGCAGGCTACGACTACGGCCACAACACGCACTCGTCGGCAATGAATGTCTATCGCATCGAATCGAAGGTGAAGGAGCCCGGACGATATATGGACATCACGGGCAATAAGGCCACGGCTTACGGCTTCATTGCCGCCGCCGAGAAGGCTGGTCTGCAGCTCTACCTCGGTTCCTATCCTATCACGCCTGCTACGGATGTGCTGCACGAACTGTCGAAGCATAAGAGCCTTGGCGTGAAGACGGTGCAGTGCGAGGACGAAATCTCGGGTGCTGCCAGCGCAGTAGGTGCCTCGTTTGCCGGTGCCTTGGCCGTCACTTCCACCTCTGGCCCCGGTATCTGCCTGAAGAGCGAAGCCATGAACCTGGCCGTCATCATGGAGCTGCCTATCGTGGTGCTCGACGTGCAGCGCGGCGGTCCCGCCACAGGTCTGCCCACGAAGTCGGAGCAGACAGACTTGTTACAGGTCCTCTTCGGCCGTAATGGCGAGAGCCCGATGCCCGTGATGGCAGCCCTATCGCCCACCGACTGCTTTGCCGCCGCTTACGAGGCCTCGAAGATGGCGCTTGAGCACATGACACCTGTCGTGCTTCTGACCGATGCCTTCATCGCCAACGGCTCTGGCGCCTTCAAACTTCCCGACCTCAATAAGATGCCTGCCATCAATCCGCCATACGTTCCTGAGGAGCTGCGCGGCACATGGACACCATATATGCGCGCCGAGAACGGCACACGCTACTGGGCTGTGCCGGGTCGCGAGGGCTTCGAGCATATCCTCGGCGGACTGGAGAAGGACAACAAGACAGGTGCCATCTCCACGAATCCCGAGAACCACGACCTGATGACGCGTCTGCGTGCTGAGAAGGTGGCTAAGATTGAAGTCCCCGACCTCGAAGTGGAAGGTGACGCCGACGACGCCGACCTCCTCATCGTAGGCTTCGGCAGCACCTACGGACATCTGCATGCAGCGATGGATGAACTACGCGCCTCCGGACACAAGGTGGCCCTCGCACAGTTCCGCTATCTCAACCCGCTGCCCGCAAATACGGCAGAGGTGCTGAAACGTTACCCGAAGGTTGTCGTGGCAGAGCAGAACATGGGCCAACTTGCCGCCTATCTCCGCATGAAAGTCGACAACTTCGTACCTGCCCAGTTCAACCAAGTCAAAGGCCAACCCTTCGTGGTGTCAGAACTCACTGCTTATTTCTCTCAATTACTACAAAAATAAGTTTTTTTATTTCATACAACGAATTATACGAATTAAACGAATTTTTAAAGCATGGAACTGATCTGCAGAGAAGAAGCTTATGAGATTCTCGGGGCAGCGATGGCTGTCCACCGTGAATTGGGGAGTGGATTCACTGAAAAGGTCTATCAGGATGCTTTGGAAATAGAGTTTCAGGAGCGTGGAATCCCCTATAAACGGGAGGCCTCTATTCATGCTTCGTATCATGGGATTGAATTGAAATCGGAATTTATTCCTGACTTCGTTTGCTTTGATCGTGTCATAGTAGAGCTGAAGGCGGTTAAGGAATTGGATGACATTTTTCGTTCTCAGGCCATTAACTACATGAAAGTCGCAAACATGGATTTGAGCCTTCTCATCAATTTCAGGTCACCGTCATTGCAATATGAGCGTTTCCCAAACTATGATAAATTCGTATAATTCGTGTAATTCGTTGTTAAAAAAGAAAAGATATGTATACAGCACAAGATTATAAGAAAGGTCAGCCGCGTTGGTGCCCTGGTTGCGGCGACCATTTCTTCCTGGCCAGTCTGCATAAGGCGCTGGCAGAGATAGGTGTGGCACCCAAGGACATCGCCGTCATCAGCGGTATCGGCTGTTCCAGCCGTCTGCCCCATTACATGGCAACCTACGGCATGAATACCATTCATGGTCGTGCTGCTGCCATCGCCACCGGCGCTAAGGTGACGAATCCTAAGTTGGATGTATGGCAGGTGAGCGGCGACGGCGACGGCCTCGCCATCGGCGGTAACCACTTCATCCACGCCAACCGCAGGAACATCGACCTGAACATGATCCTGCTGAACAACCGTATCTACGGCCTGACGAAAGGACAGTACTCGCCGACCTCGCCTCGTGGCTTCGTGTCGAAGTCGAGCCCCTATGGCACCGTCGAGGATCCGTTCCGTCCTGCTGAACTCTGCTTCGGCGCTCGCGGTCATTTCTTCGCACGTGCCGTGGCCACCGACGCCCCCGGTACCATCGAGGTGCTGAAGGCAGCCCACGACCACAAGGGAGCCTCCGTCACCGAGATCCTTCAGAACTGCGTCATCTTCAACAACGGCACACACGACAGCGTCTATGACAAGGAAGGCCGCAAGAAGAATGCAATCTATGTGCGCCACGGCGAGAAGCTCGTGTTCGGCGAGAACAATGAGTTCGGACTCGTGCAGCAAGGCTTCGGCCTTAAGGTCGTGGAGATCGGCAAGGACGGCTACACGATGGACGACATCCTCGTGCACGACGCTCACTGCGAGGACAACACCCTACAGCTGAAGCTCGCCCTCATGGGCGACGGCGACGGCTTCCCCATCGCCCTCGGTGTGATTCGTGACGTGGCAGCTCCCACCTACGACGAGGCTGTCGAGGCACAGATCAACGAAGTGAAGGCCGCAAAGAAATACCACAACTTCGCCGAACTGCTCGAAACAAATGACATCTGGGAGGTGAAGTAACCTGGCACAGATTTTCTTTTAGACAACGAATTTTACGAATTAAACGAATTAGGTGTTCTTTGCTCAGCCGCAATGCAAGTGTTCGCTTAGCCGCAATGCAAGTGCCGCCTTCGCAATTCGTTTAATTCGTAAAATTCGTTGTCTGAAAAAGCGCCGTCTGTGAGGGGTGATTCAGAATCTCACGTACAGTTCGCCCCACAGCTCGTTGTAGTCGGCGTGGGTGAGTTGGCGGTCGTGAACGTGATTGTACTGCAGCTGGATGAGTAAGTTCTTGTGGAGCTGAATGTTGGGGCAGAGGCTATAGATAGTCTTCAGCGACTGCCACGTCTTCTGGCTGCGATAGGCATCATAACGTAAATAGATTTTCAACCATGACGTGCAGGGCACACCAGCGGCAGCATACCAGCCGTCGGCGTGCCCTGTGCCTTTCCAAGTGTCGTTGGTCTTGTCGTAGTCGCTGACCTGATGGCCTTTGGAATGAGCGTATTCGGCTCGCGCGCTCCATCCATTATGTTCGTAGTTGACGGCAACTGCCCATCGCTTGCGATCGACCGTGATGCCCTCGCTGACATAATTGCCGTTCCAGGCGAACAGTCCGAGGCGTAGCCCTGTGACGGGCTGCACCTGCAACGTCCCGATCAAGTCTTTGCGGCGGTTGGCATCGCCGGCGTTGATGCCCTGCCCGTTCATCAGCTGCAGCTGGTAGTGGAGGTAGCGGTGGCCGTCCTTACGGCTTGGGAAGAGGTCGCCCTGGATCTGCAGGCCTTGGTCGCGCCCTCCGTTGCTCACGCTGCCGTCCTTGTCGGCGATGCCGGCGAGGTGCCGTGCTATCAAAGAGTAATCGCCCAGGCCTACGTCCCACGGATTGTAAGGGTTTTCAAAGAGGAATGCGCGCTTGAACTGCCCCACTTTCACGGCCAGCTCTTTCCAATGGCACCATTCGAGAAAGTAGTCCTTCATGTGGAAGCTGCTGTTGTTGACCTGTGCCTGCAGGCGGTAGTGGAAATCGCCGAGGATGGTGCCGTCAACATACGCGCGGATGAAACGTTGGCTGAAACCGTCGCCACCGTGTGCTCCCTCGCGATCGCTATATGCATATTTCCCTATGAAATAGGCACCGAATTTGGGGACACTGACGTAGTCGGTGAGGCGTCGGCCCAAAGCGGGTCGCACCTGGCTGCTGTCGGCATCGCGGGCTGCTGCCCGTTCCAGACTGTTGTTGAGCAGGTCGGTGAGGAAGCCGCCGCCGGGCGTGCCGGCAGGTTCAAATTCGCTGACTTCGATGCGGCCGTCGGTGTCGGACACGGGAACTGAGCGCGCAGCCCATGAGGAGGGAAGCGCGAAGAGAAACAGCAAGGATGCGGTGGCAAATCTATACATGAGCAGATTAACGATATACCATGACGTGTAAATGACGCTGCACATCGGCTGCGGGCATGGTCGTAGCCACGCTTACGGTGCGTTCCTCGCCGGGCAGCAGGTCGAAGTAGTTGTCCGAGAAATGGTGGTCGGGGTCGCCGTCGAGGCTGAGGAAGACGCTGCGGGCGTAGCGGTCGGAGGAGACCTTGATACTGTAGCCATCCACCTTCGTCTCCACCTTCGTCGGGAGCAGCTTTAAGTCCTTGGGATATACGAGGATGTAGTTGTTGGCATAAGTGGCAGCCGATGAGCCGCTGCCCAGGCTGAACGCAGCGTGGATGATGGCTTTGTCGGCCGTGATGCCGGCTTCGGCCAGCAGCTGTGCGGTGGGCATCTGCCAGACATCGGCGGCGCTGTTGGCGGCCACCTTGATCTTCAACTTCTCGCTTTTCACCTTCGATTCAGCCGTCCACACCTCCACGGTGAGTGTTCCGCTCACAGCAGCGAGGCGATCATTGACGATGCAGACATGGAGCTTGTCGTCCTCCTTCAGTATCGGCGATACGAGGATGTCATCCATGGCCTGGCGAATCATGTAGTGTGCCGCTTTCCAGCGGCCATAGTAGTCGCGAGTGCTCCAAGACGCTACGGGCCAGCAGTCGTTGATCTGCCACAGCAACGTTCCCCAGCAGTAGCCTTTGTCGCGACGGTGCGCTTCTACGGCGGTCTTCATGGCATCGCCCTGCATGAGCTGCCCCACGTAGAGCAGCGTGTCGAAGGCCTGCGGACGTCCGTACTCAGTGTTGAGGTAGCTCTCGATGAGGCTGTTGGCATGTGCGCCGCCGCGTTGATGAGCCATCATCACATCGGAGTTGATGTCCCAGTCCTTGGGGTTGGGCGCAAAGCGCTTGACGGTGGCGAGTTCGGGGAAGCTCTGCATACCATATTCGCTGAAGAAACGTGCGCGTACCTTATTATATTCACTGATGGGTTTGCGTGCGTGCCACACCTCCCAGTAGTGGTAGTCGCCGCGTGTCATCTCGCTCTTCCCCGCTTTCGAGGCAAAGGGCGACGAAGGCTGGTACTGCGTTTGCGGAGCGTAGGTGCTGACCACCTCGGCAAGGGTGTCGAAGAAGAGCGCCTTGTACTCGTTCCACAGGCGCTCGGCGATGCCTCCTCCGCGCTGCTCAAGACGCTGCTTCCATCCCCAACCGAACCATGCGTCCTGTACCTCGTTGTTGCCGCACCACAAGGCGATGCAGGCGTGGTTGCGCAGACGGCGCACATTGTCGATGGCCTCCTGACGGATGTTCTCCAAGAGGGCACCTGTGGCAGGGTACATGGAGCAGGCAAACATGAAGTCCTGCCAGACGAGGATGCCGTTTTCGTCGCACAGCTCGTAGAAGCGGTCGTCCTCATATACGCCGCCGCCCCACACGCGCAGCATATTCATGTTGACATCTACGGCGTCGGCTATGGTGCGCCGATAGACCGCGTCGGTGACGCGTGGCAGGAAGATGTCGCAGGGGATATAATTGGCGCCCTTCATGAACACCTTCTCGCCATTGAGCGTGAAGTAGAAAGCCTCGCCGCTGCCGTCTGCATCAGGCACGCGATGGAGCTGGATGGAGCGCAGTCCGACCCTCGTGGCGGTGGATGTTTCGCCCACCTTCGTCTGCAGCGTATAAAGGTTTGGCTTGCCGAGGCCGTTGGACCACCACAGCTTGGGGCTCGTGATGGTGTAGGGCAACGTGACCTCGTTCATGCCTTTGTGCAGCGTCACCTTTTGCGTGGCGAGGCGTCGCTGCGAGGCGGAGTCGATGACGGTGACGGTCGTGGTGGTCTCGTGGTCGGCTTCAATGGTCACGTGATGCCGGATGACGGCGCGCTTGCGCGTCACCTCCTGCTGCTGTACGAAAACATCGCGGATGATGGTGTTGTCCCACGACGTGAACACCACGGGACGCCAGATGCCCATCGTGACGATGCGCGGTCCCCAGTCCCAGCCGTAGTGGTATCCCGCCTTACGGATGAAGGGTGAGAGGCGTCGGTCGAGGAGGCCGCCGTTCTGACTCTGATCGTTGTCGGCGAAGTACTCGTTGGGGTGAGCATCCCATCGGGGCAGGTCGATCTTAATAGGGGAATGGAGATGAACACGCAGGTGGTTGGCTCCGGAGCGGGTGAGCGCCGTGACATCCACGTGCCAAGTGCGGAACATATTATTGGCCTTGAGGATGAGCGAGTCGTTGAGATAGACGTCGGCATAAGTGTCTAAGCCATAGAAGGTCAGCTCGCGGCGGGCGCGTGCCTGCTGTGCCTCGGTGACGTTGAACTGGAGTTCGTAGAGCCAGTCCTCTTTGTCGATCCACTGTACGCCGCGTTCGTTCAGTCCGAAGTAGGGATCATCGATACTGCCGATGGCCATAAGGTCGGTTTGAACGGTGCCGGGAACAGTGGCTTCGTGCCAGTTCTGCAGACGTGCCTGGCGGAATAGCCAACCGGCATCGAGCGTGACGGATTCCTGTGCCATCAGAGCAAGGGGGAGAAAGAACATCGCGAGGCCGACGAGGCTGCGCATGAGACTACGGGGTGTCATGATATGATATACTTTTTATCGGTTATTGATTGCCATGAGATGGCGGTTTTTGATGATTTCCTGTGCAAAGATAATAGTTTTAGCGGAAACGAACGAAGAAAAGAAGGGGATTTATTTGCATATCTAAAGAATAATTCGGTACTTTGTAGCGAAGAAGCTGAAAAATGTCATCTGCAAAATGAAAAAATTGTCTTTGATGGCCATTGCCATCGTCATTACCACCATGAGCGCTACTGCGCAGGAAAAGTATAAGTGGCAAGACCCCAGTGTGCCTCGCGCTGAGCGTGTCGAGAGCCTTCTCGGCATGCTGACGCCGGAGGAGAAAGTGGGTTTGATGATGAACAAGAGCATCTCCATCGAGCGCCTCGGCATCCCCTCGTACAACTGGTGGAGCGAGGCCTGCCATGGCGTGCGCCAGGGCGGCTACACCGTCTATCCCCAGCCTATCGGCATGGCAGCCGCTTTCAGCGAGAAGCTGGTGTTCGACGTCTTCTCGCAGGTGAGCGACGAGGCGCGTGCCAACTGGAACCGCTCCGACCATAGCGTCAAGCACGTTGGCATGGGCGAAGTTTATTACCCGGGCAATCCTGAGCTGTCGTTCTGGTGCCCCAACGTCAATATCTTCCGCGACCCCCGCTGGGGACGTGGGCAGGAAACCTGTGGCGAAGATCCCTACCTGATGGCCGTGCTAGGTGTGCAGACCGTGCTGGGTATGCAAGGCAACGATCCCAACTACGTGAAGACACATGCCTGCGCCAAGCACTATGCCGTGCACAGCGGACCTGAGCCCCTGCGCCACTCGATGAACGTAGAGCCCTCGAACCGCGACCTGTGGGAGACCTACCTGCCTGCTTTCAAGGCGCTGGTGAAGAAAGCCAACGTTCGCGAAGTGATGTGTGCCTACCAGCGTTTCGAAGGTAAGCCCTGCTGCACCAGCGACCGCCTACTCATCGACATCCTCCGCAACAAATGGGGCTACGACGGACTTGTAGTCACCGACTGCGACGCCATCAACAACTTCTTCAATCGCGGACAGCATGAGACACACAAGGACGGCCTCTCGGCATCCGTGGACGCCGTGTTGAACGGCACCGACCTCGAGTGCGGCAAGGTGTTCATGAGCCTCACCCAGGGGCTGGAGAAAGGCCTCATCAAGGAGAGCGACCTCGACCAGCACCTGCGTCGCACGCTCATGGGGCGCTTCGAGCTGGGCATGTTCGACCCTGCCGACCGCTTGCCTTGGGCCTCGATGGGCGAGAGCGTCATCAGCAGTGAGGAGCACGATGCACTGGCCACACAGGCTGCACGCGAATCCATGGTGCTGCTTCAAAATAATAAAGTAAACACGAAAAGCGGACAGTTAGAGCCCGTGCTGCCGCTGTCGAAGAACATACGCTCGCTGGCCGTAGTAGGCCCCAATGCCGACGATGTCGGGCTGCTCAACGGCAACTATGGCGGCACACCCACCCGCGCACACCAACACTCGCTGCTCGAAGGTATCCGTGCCGCCCTGCCTGGCGTCAATATCATTTATGACAAGGCATGCGAGCGCAACGACGACTACGAGACGGTGCCTCACCTGCAGGACTTCAACGGCGGTCAGGGCGTATTCGTAGAATTCTGGAACAACAGGACGCTCAGCGGCGAGCCCGCCAAGACAGGTTATTACAAAGAGCTTAACTTCTCTACATTCGGAGCCTGGGGCTTTGCCGAAGGCGTGAACAACGACTCATTGTCGGTGCGCGTCAGTGGAAAGTACACAGCCACCTTCACAGGCGAGATGAAATACACCATCTCCACCGACAACGGCTACACGCTGAAAGTCAATGGCACCGTGGTTGAAGAGGCTCAGGGCGGCGGCCGTCGTGGCGGTTTCCGCCGTCGTGTGGAATATAAGTCATTCCCCGTCACCCAAGGCCAGACCTACGACGTCGTCATCGAATATCGCCGCGGCGATGGCAACTTCGCCATGCTTCGTGGCGACATCTGTGAGCGCAAACTCGTGGATTTTACAGATCTGGCTACTAAGGTCAAGGCTGCTGACGCCATCATCGTCATAGGCGGAATCTCGCCCCAGATGGAAGGCGAGGGCGGCGACAAGCAAGACATCGAACTGCCCAGCGTGCAGCAGCGGCTGGTACGTGCCATGCACGAGACAGGCCGTCCCGTCGTCTTCGTCAACTGCTCCGGTTCGGCTATCGCTTTCGGCAGCGTCGAAGGTCAGTACGACGCTTTACTGCAGGCCTGGTATCCTGGTCAGGGCGGCGCCAAGGCGCTGGCCGACGTGCTCTTCGGCAACTACAACCCTGGCGGCAAGCTGCCCATCACCTTCTACCGATCCACGGCCGACCTGCCTGATTTCCTCGACTATTCGATGAAGAACCGCACCTATCGCTACTTCACCGGCCAGCCGCAGTATGCCTTCGGCTACGGCCTCAGCTACACCACCTTCGAAGTAGGCAAGGGCAAGCTCATCAAAAAGTCTGGAAAAGCGAAGCCTGCCAAGAGTGGTGCCATGACCGTTCTCGTCGTGCCCGTGACCAACACAGGCCAGCGCGAGGGTACTGAGACCGTACAGGTCTATGTGAAGCGACTTGACGACCCAGGAGCGCCCATCAAGGCGTTGAAAGGATTCGAGAAACTGAGCCTGCAGCCAGGCGAGACAAAGCGTGCCGTCATTGCCCTCGAACGCGAGGCCTTCGAATACTACGACGAGACCATCGATGAGCTGGCTGTCAAGCCTGGCCGTTATCAGATTCTCTACGGCACCTCATCGCTCGACAAGGATCTCCAAACGCTGTCGTTCCGTGTCAAATAAAAAACTATACTACGATGAAAAAAACGATCTTATTCACACTTTTTCTCTGCTTTACCATGACAGCAGCGGCACAGCCTCAGGGCTTTCAGATGCCCCAGAACAACGCTACATTTCAGGACCTCAATTACGCCGGCGACGACCTCGAAGCCCATCGCCTCGACATCTACCTGCCCGATACCGGCAAGGATAAATACCCCGTCGTCGTAGCCATCTACGGCAGCGCGTGGTACTCCAACAACATGAAGGCGATGACTTTCATGTCCATTGGCAAGCCCTTGGTGGATGCCGGTTTCGCTGTCGTGTGCATCAACCACCGTTCGAGCGGCGATGCCAAGTTTCCTGCACAAATCCACGACGTGAAAGCAGCGCTGCGTTTCGTCCGTGCCAATGCCGATAAATATAAGCTCGACACCTCCTTCGTGGGCATTACAGGCTTCTCCAGCGGTGGACATCTCGCGTCGCTCGCCGGAGTTACCAACAAGATGAAGACGCGCACCGTGGGGTCCACCACCGTTGACCTCGAAGGCACCGTGGGCGGCAACCTTGACTTCCCGAGCGCCGTAGATGCTGTCGTCGATTGGTTTGGGCCTGTCGATATGGCGCACATGGAGAACTGCGAGACGGTGAAGGACGGACGTTCGCCCGAGGCGGCACTCATCGGCGGCGCTCCGGCCGATAATCCCGACCTTGTGGCGCTCATCAGCCCCATTACATACGTCACTCCCCAGTGCCCGCGCTTCCTCGTCTTCCACGGCGAGGCCGACAACGTCGTTCCCCACTGTCAGGGCGCCCGCTTCTCCGAGGTGCTGAAGCAGGCTGGACGCCTTGAGGCGTTCGTCAGCGTACCCGACGGCCAGCATGGCCCTGTGACCTTCAACGAACAGACCTTCAAGCAGATGACCGACTTCTTCATCAAGGAAGCCCTGGCCGTTCACTGCCCCTCAGCCCCCTCCCTCAACCCCTCAGCCCCCTCCAACGCTTCAACCCAGCCCACGGGTCCTGTGTCCGACGGTTTGTCCGTCGGATCCCCCCGCTCCCGCCTCGTCGAGGACGGCGGCACCGGCCCCTACAAGGCCATCATGACCGAGGTCAAGGGCTTCGAGGCGCACACCATTTTCGTGCCGCAGGATCTCTCTGTCTTCAACGCCAAGCACCCCCTTCCCGTGCTCGTGTGGGGCAATGGCGCCTGCAACAACTCGCCCTTCGAGCACTACAAATTTCTCAATGAGATAGCCTCCTACGGCTTCCTCGTCGTCGCTACTGGCTATATCCCCATGGATGACAAACCTTATCGCGGCCCCATGTCCACTACCCAGCAGCAGATCGAGAGCATCGACTGGGCTTTCGCGCAGAATGCCGACCCGCAGTCGCCCTACTACCAGAAGATTGATGTCCGTCATATCGCAGCAGCCGGGATGTCGTGCGGCGGCTTACAGACGCTGTTCAACTGCGCCGATCCGCGCATCACGACGCTCATGATCTGTAACAGCGGGCTCTTCAACCGTCAGAACGCTCATCAGGCTGTGGGCGGTATGCCAATGCCTCCGAAGGAGAAACTTGCTGAGATCCATACCCCCGTCATCTATATCCTTGGCGGTAAGCCCGACATAGCTTACGAAAACGGTATGGATGATTTCCGTCGCATCAACCACGTGCCGGCATGTGCCGCTAACCTGCCCGTAGGCCACGGTGGCACCTACGCCCAACCCCATGGTGGCGAGTTTGCCGTGGTGGCGCTCGCTTGGCTGCAGTGGCAGCTCAAGGGCGACAAACAGGCTGCCAAGATGTTCCGAGGCCGCAACAACCTGTTGCAACAGCGTGAGGGATGGACGCTTGAAAAGAACAAGAAGATGAAATAGCCCGCTATGACAGAACCCACCGCACCGCTCATCACGAGCACACAGAATCCCAAGATCAAACGCCTGCTGGCACTCCAGGAGAAATCATCCGAGCGCCGCAAGAGCGGTCTGTTTGTCGTCGAAGGTCGCCGCGAGCTGCAGCATTGCATCGCCGCTGGTTACGAGGTCGAGAGTGTGTTCGTAAGGCCCCTCTCTAACTCCCCCCGTGGGGGGGAGGACGCTTTGTCCCCTAGTATAAAAGATGCCATAGGATTTGCAGCTCTCCCCCCCACGGGGGGAGCGGGGAGAGGGGCTGTATATTACGTCTCTGCGCACGTCTATGAGCGCATCGCCTATCGAGGCTCCACTGAAGGCATCGTTGCCATCGTTAAAGCCCAACACCTCACATTGGAAAACATCGGCTGTGCGGCTCTCCCCCCCACGGGGGGAGCGGGGAGCGGGGCTTTATTTATCGTTCTCGAGCGTGTGGAGAAGCCCGGCAACCTCGGTGCTGTGCTCCGTTCGGCTGATGCCGCCGGCGCTACGGCCGTCATCATCTGCGATCCCTTGACCGACCTCTATAATCCCAACCTCATTCGTGCCTCCATTGGCGCCTGCTTCACCGTGCCCATGGTGGCTTGCACGTCTGAGGAGTGTATAGCGTTCTTTAAGCAGCACGGAATACGTATTCTCACGGCACAGTTACAGGACTCTGAACTGTATTATGACACCGGCATGACAGGCCCAACGGCCATCGTCATGGGCACGGAGTCCACAGGACTCACCGACCAATGGCGGCAAGCTGCCGATGCCCACATCCGCATCCCCATGCTCGGGCAGCTCGACTCGCTCAACGTCAGCGTCTCTGCCGCTATCCTCCTCTTCGAAGCCGTGCGGCAGCGCAGCGAATGGCACACCCCATGACCTTAACCCCACAACTTCATCTATGATGACGATCCTAACCTTCTTATTACTTGCCATGCTATCCGTCGATGCGACTTGTGCCAGCGACAAGCAAACGTGGCGACGCGTGGAGCTGAAGCGCGACATCACGCACCCGCAACCGATGACGGGACTGGTGCTGTGGCCTGAGACGGCTCGCCGCCTGAACGACACCTACGGGCAGGCCATCCAGCTGGAGTTCTCCTATTGTCTGCCCTGCAAGGTCGTCACCGGTTGCCGCGAGGACGGCACCATCGAGTACGACTGGAGCTGGTTCGATCGCGTGCTTGAAGACGTCGCCAGTCGCGGGCATCAACTCATCGCCCGCTTCCGCTACGAATACCCGTCGAGCCGCGACGTCGACGGTCAGCGCGGAACGACGGCCGTCCCAGCCTACATCAAGCAACGGCCAGACTACGCCGAGACCTTCGCCGAGAACCCCAACAACGACGGTCCCACGTGGTATGCCGACTGGACCAACGCCGAGTTGCAGCGGTTCACCCTTCAGTTCTACACCGACTTCGCACGCCGCTATGCCCACGACCGCCGATTAGCCTTCCTCGAGGTGGGATTCGGACATTGGTCGGAGTACCACATCTACGGCACCACGTTGGACATCGGCAAGAACTTCCCCTCGAAAGCCTTCCAGAAGCAGTTCTACGAACACATGAACGCCGTGATGACCGACATCCCGTGGGCGGTGTCCATTAATGCGGGCGACCGCCACTATTCGCCTGTGCCCGATGAGCCCTCGCTGCAAGCCATACGTTTCGGCTCGTTCGACGACTCGTTCATGCATAAGTCGCATGAACTCAGCAGCGGCGGCGGCTGGAACGAGCGCTGCTGGAACACCATCGGAAAAGAGTCGCGCTGGCAGACAGGCGTCTGCGGAGGCGAGGTCAGCTACTACTCGTCCAACGACCAGCGCAACTTCCTCAATCCCGACGGCCTCTACGGTCACACATGGGAAGAACAAGCCGCCAAATACCATATCACCTTCATGATCTCGAACGACGCGCCACGCGGAGACGTCGCCACACCCGAACGCTTCCGTGAGGGCACGATGGCTACGGGCTATCGCTTCGTCGTCACGCGATGTGAGACCAACGGCATCGTCACCCGCCTGAGCGTCTCCAACGAAGGTGTGGCACCCCTCTATCGCGATGCGTGGTTTTCTATCGGCGACACCCGTTCGACCGCCTCGCTGCGCGGTCTGCTCCCCGGCGACGAGATGACGGTGGAGATTCCCGCCGTTCCCCGTGCCGACGGCAGCAACCTACGGATCGTTAGCGACCACATTCTGCCTCAGCAGCAGATCGAGTTCGTGGCCGGGCGTAAATGAAGATTCCGTGAATAGGCCCCTAGGGTCGCACATGCCACACCGTCCTCCCTGCGTCCCTGGTTCGCACACGCCTCACCGTCCTCCCTGCGTCCTGTGGGTCGCGGTTCGTCCGCGACCATTCCCTCAACTCAAGACAAAGTATAATGAAACAGGAAATCAACCCCAAAGAAACCAGTCGCGCACAGGCTTTTGAACTGTGGATGAAGTCGCCCATGCCCATGGTGACGCTCGTCAAGACCTTTGACGTGACGCGCCTGTTGAAGGCGAGTCGGCGGCAAGGCCTGAAGTTCAACATGCTCCTGTGCTGGTGCATCGGCAAAGCAGCCAGCCAGATTCCTGAGTTCTACTTGTTGCCCAAGGACGGCAAGCTGTTCCGCTTCGACCGCCTGGGCGTCAACGTGATCGTGGATAACGAGCAAGGAGGCATCAGCAACTGCGACATACCTTACAGCGACGACCTCCGACAGTTCAGTCGCGACTACGACACGCTCACGAAAGAGGCGGTCGCAACATGCCGTGACATCAATGACGATGAGGCAATGATTATCGGGACCTCGGCCGTAGTCGGTACCGAACTCGACTGCATCGTCAACCAATACACCGGCATCTTCAACAACCCCTTCCTCGTGTGGGGCAGATACAAGCGGCATTGGTTCAAGACCGCGCTGACCATCTCCCTACAATTCCATCATGCCCAGTTAGATGGCCGCCAAGCCGCCCTCTTCCTGGAACGATTGCAACAGACGCTTAAGACATGGAAGTAACGAATCTCCTGACCTTCACCCACCGGCAGCAGCTGAGGGAGTGGCTCATGCAGAACCACCTCTCGGAGCGGTCGTGTTGGGTGGCTTGCAACAGGTCCAAGACGCCTAAGCCCGACACCCTTCCTTACCTCGAGATCGTGGAAGAAGCGCTCTGCTTCGGATGGATAGACTCCACACTGAAGAAACTGCCTGACGGCCGCCTGGCACAACGCCTGTCGCCCCGACGGAAAGGCAGCCACTGGACAGAACTGAACAAACAACGTTGCCGCGACCTCGAAGCCCGAGGGCTGATGACGGAGGCGGGACGGAAAAAACAAACTTACAACAATGAAGAAAGTCATTAAAAGAGGCTGCGGCTGCCTGCTGGGCGCGGTATTGCTATTCGTCATCGCAGGAGCCGTTGTCCTCAATAAGTTTAACCCCAAGTGGTACGACGACTACGGCCAGCGCTTCACGGACATCGCCTACGGCAGCCGAGAGCACAACACCTACGATCTCTATCTGCCCACCGACGCCGCGCAGAACGACAGCCTCGCACTCATCCTCTACGTCCACGGAGGCTCATGGATTGGCGGCGACAAGAAATACCGCCACAAAGACTGCTACACATGGGTGCAGAAAGGGTATGCCACAGCCACCATGAACTACAGCCTCCTGACCGAGGACAGCGTATCACTCATCACCATGCAGCACGAGATAGACGCCTGCATACGACATATCCGACACTTCGCCGCGGAGAAGGACGCTCACATCCGACAGATGGCCATCGGAGGCACATCAGCCGGAGGACATCTCGCCATGATGTACGCCTACAGACCGCCACATCACCTTCCCATACGCTTTGTCGCCGTCAAGGTAGGACCCGCCGATCTCCGCATCCTCTTCCCCTATAATGCCGAAGCCAAGGCGGAGGACGTCTCGAACTTCGTGTTCAGTTGCATAGGCGAACGCTTGGACGCTTCATCCCTCACGCCCGAACAGCTCGACAGCATCAAGTTGCTCGCATCGCCCGTCTTCTATATCAACGATTCCACGGCCCTGCCCGCCATCTTTGCCTATGGCGAACAGGACGCCTTGGTTAAACCCGACCATTACCACGCCTTGCAGGCTCGATACGACAGCCTTGGCCGGGCCTACGACCTGATAGTCTATCCCAACTCCAATCACTTCCTCATGAGCGACAAGGATTGCATCGAGCGCTACGACAGCACCCTGAATGCCTACTGCAAACGCTATTTCGGCTACTGATCATTGTGCCTCGCGCATTTCCACCAGGTCTTAAAAGAATTTCTATGAATAAAGTACGAATCACAGCGGTGCGCCAGACCGAATATCCCGATCTCATGGCGCAATACGAGAACCCCATCGAGCACACCTGTGATGTTCGTTTGGGACAGCAATGGACATCCGTCAACGGTCAGCGCCCCGAGGGCTTATGTCCCTCCGCATGGGCGTCGATGCGCGAGTTCGTCGAGGCACTGGCTCGAGGCGAAGGCAATTTCTTCGACGGATGGATGCAGAACACCATGAGCGCCATGATCAGCTGCAACGATGGCTTCCGCCCCGTCAGCTTCTATATCGAAGTAGTCAAATAGTAAGAATTAAATATCATGATGCCCCGGGTGCAAATACCCATCTGAGATATAAAGGATTAAGCCTTAGAAGGAGTCGCCGAGATAGTCTTGCAGCCCTCAGTAGGCATGATTATAAAAGATGAATTGGATGATATTGATTGTCGCAGGACTTTGTGAAGTGGGCTTCACATACAGTCTCGGACGGGCAAAAGGAGTCACAGGCACCGAATGGTGGACCTGGATTTCAGCTTTTGCTGTCCTGTATGTACTTAGTGCCGTATTCCTTGCCAAAGCCACACAGACGATTCCATTAGGTACGGCATATCCTGTGTGGACTGGAATAGGTGCCGTAGGTGCAGTACTCATCGGAATATTCATATTCCGTGAACCCGCAACCTTCTGGAGGTTATTCTTCTTGACAACCCTCATCGGGTCAATTATAGGATTAAAAACATTATCATGATGGAACAGTTTAGAGAAATGATGGAGCAGCGAGAGCAGAGTCAAGCGAGCTTGCGCTCTGCCGAGTCGCGACAGAATTCGACATTTCGTCAAATGAGGCGCAAACGCCAGCAGCTTTCGGAAGAGGAGAGCATCAGCATACTCCGGAAATCCACGGCAGGGACATTGGCTTTGCTTGGAGACAACGACTATCCGTATGCCGTCCCCATCAGTTATGTCTATCACGAAGGTAAGCTGTTCTTCCACAGCGCTCTGACCGGTCATAAAGTCGATGCCATACGCAAGTGTGACAAGGCATCGTTTTGTGTCATCGCTCAAGATGATGTTCAACCGGAGAAATACACCACTTTCTTTCGGAGTGTCATCGCATTTGGAAGAATCCATATCATAGAGGACGAAACCGAGAAGTTGGAAACAGCCCGGATGCTTGGCAACAGGTATAATCCCAATCAAGAGGAAGCCTTGCAGAAAGAGTTGGAGAATGGCTTGTCGCGGATGCTAATGATTCGCTTCGACATCGAGCATCTTACGGGAAAAGAGGCGATAGAACTGATGAAGCAGCGAGAGCAAAGTCAAGCTTGCTTAAACTCTGCCGAGTCGCGACAGAAAAAGACCGAAGGTCAATTAACGAGAATGCATCAAAAGTAATAGAGGTAACCTGTTGGATGAATTAATTCTATAAAACATTTATGCTAAAAAAGTTGCACATATCGCAGATTTTTAGTACCTTAGCGGTGACCAAACCATTAAGTACTATCGTC
>Ga0310697_10002816_pt1 | contig 18038 bp, 21 predicted proteins | sample 172DNAGHGlowgp2_FD_203883 | JGI IMG/M metagenome (GOLD analysis project Ga0310697, IMG submission 203883) | Sheep rumen microbial communities from Palmerston North, Manawatu-Wanganui, New Zealand - 1728 DNA GHGlow gp2 (v2) (version 2) | ecosystem: Host-associated > Mammals > Digestive system >... | reverse complement strand
GAGAATTAAAAATTTTCGTCACGTTGCTTTTCGTTTTGATAAATTGGCTCTTTGCTTTTTCAACTTTGTTTTACTTGCTTCTGTCGTTATTCACTTTTAATTTACCAACAACCCCTAATACACTCTGTCACCCTCAAAAAACTCGACTCTACGATAACTTATCAGTCCTATACGACAAGCAAGATGATATTCCACGAAGAATTCCTTCCAACTTGCGAGACATCTACAAAGTTCTTCTCGATTTCTATTCCTTAAAAGAACTCGAATTTTTCCGTGCTGAATACGGCGACCAAATTCTCTGGCAAATTTATAACGACGAAATTGCTTCCTTTTACTACCAATAAGCTTGTTAATTTCTATAATTCTCGTACCTTATCCTACGGGAAATTTTTTTATCTGTCGCTTAGCAGGTGACCTTCTGCTTTTCAAATCCCTTATACTAAAAGAAAACTTAGGTAAACTTTACAATGAAAGGCTGATTTTTATGACTGAACTCGTTTTTATCCTTGACTGTTCCTTTTCCATGAAAAGAATGGCTAGCGATGTTATCGGGGGCTTCAATTCCGTGATTAAACGTCAGAAAGAAGAAACTGACGGCAAAGCCCTTGTTTCTACCATTCTTTTCGACCGTGAATCATTTGTTCTACATGACCAAATTCCGCTGTCCAAAATCGAACTTTTAACTGAAGAGAAATACGACGCTTATGGCTTCTCTACCGCTCTACTTGACGCCATTGGCAATGCCATAAAGCACATCGAGAAAATCCATTGTTACATCAGGAAATACGATCTTCCTCTTCCAAAAACTCTCTTCGTCATCATCACTGACGGTATAGACAACACCAGTCATAAATTCCATTACAACGAAATTAAGTGGTTTATCGAGAAAAAAAAGAGACGCGGCTGGGAATTTCTCTTTCTTGGCGCGAATATTGACACTATTAAAACTGCTGGTAATATCGGTATTGATGCTGAACGTGCCGTAAATTATCATGCCGACAGCAGAGGCACTCAAGAAGCTTTCGGGGCAATAGGCAATTTTGCCTGTGCTTTCTCTGCCGCTCCCACTATGCATTTCGACAACTTTTTTGATGATAATCAATGGCGCAATTCTGTCGATAAAGACTTCTTCGATAGAATTAAAAAGTAATTTTAATCCTAGATAGCTTTAACTATGAACAGAAAAAATCCTCGTTTTCGGGGATTTTTTCTATCTTATTAAGGTCATTTCGCATAAATGTTGATACTGTCAGTATAAATGTCTTTGCTGTCATGCATAATGACAGCAATTTTTGGATTTTTTTGAATTGTTATGCGATAATTCTAAATGGAGGAATCCGAGATGAGTGAAAAAAATGATACGGAGAAAATGATAGACCCTCGCAAAGAAATTCTATTCCGGCAAATTGGAGCTAAAATCGCCTATTATCGGACATTGCGCGATATGTCCCAAAAGGAATTGTCCAAACGAGCCAACCTTAGTGTTAGTGCTCTTAGTAAAATTGAGCGTGGAAGATATAATGACAACGTTTCCGTCTCATTATTATTTGATATAGCTGATGGTTTGCAAATAGATATTACAATGCTCGTAACTTTCAGTGACTTGGAAAAGAATATGTGGTGGAAACCTCTCAATAATGAATAAAGCCTTTATAGCCTTTTGTAAAGGCATAATAAATATTTTTGTCGCTTGTCAGGCGACAATTTATTTAACAGACTGGTCTATAATAAAAAATAAAATGGAGGTGCTTATATGAGCCAAATTATAATGTTCATTGTTATCGGAATTTATCTCTATCTTGGTGACAAAGCTATTTACTACATTAAGGCGAACATCATGAACGTTAGAGCCGAATATTATTCTGACACGATTGGTTACTTCGGACAGCGTGCAATTTTCGCGGCGATGATTGGTTGGGCAGCGATACCGATTGCATTCATTCACAAAAATTTTATTTCAAAGTAAAGGAGCGAATTGAATATGGGATTCTGGGGCGATTTTGGTAAAATAATACTCAAAGAAGCTGAAAAAAGCTACAAAAAGAAACGCGAAGAGCTGAAACGGCAAGAAGAGCAAGAACAAGCTACTGCAACATTCGATTCTATGGAAGAAATGGTTCAAGCAGCGGAAAATGGCAATATTGACGCTATCGAAGAGCTGGCAACTATCTCGCTCAGTCAAATGGATTTTGACGAAGCTGTTTACTGGGGACGCAAAGGTGCTATCGTTCAAAACGCTTGGTGTATGCATGTTCTCGGCGAAGTTGCCTTTCATCAAAGAGATTTCTACACAGCGGAACAGTGGTTTACAAGAAATATTAACATTAACGCTTATCCGTTGTCTGCAGTCGAATTGGGCACTATTTATCTCAATCTCCAAGAGATTCCTGAAGTTCGTACGGACATTGACAGAGCAGAATACTACTTCCAACTCGCCTTGAAGTGGGATAATTCAAACCCCGAAGCTGCTTATGGTCTCATAACCTGTATGTTAGCAAAAGAAGAATATGGCGACGATCCTGAATATTTGAGGAGCCTTTTAAAGCTTGCTTGCCGCAGTGAAAATCACGAGATTAAAGAACAAGCGCGAGAAATGCTTAACGACCTCGAATCGGCAATGCGCAGTTAATCATCAGATGAAATTTTATCTCTACACTAAGGAAGGGCGATTAAATTGAAGCATAATATTTTGGGTGTGACTTTAATTTTACTCATTACGCTCTTCCTTTTCGGATGCGGAAAAAACGAACACGAAATCGAAGCCACTATAGAAGATGAATATGACTATATTGGCACTTGGATTGGACAGGTTGATGCTACTTCTTTCCTTGTTATCAATATTGTCAGAAGCAATGCCAAAGAAAAACCCCCTTACGTGTACACCGTGATGACTTTTGGTTACGGATTAAAACTCGGTGGAGAAAATAACGGTAAAATCACTCTTGTTTGGTGTTCTAATTCTTTACCAGATATTCGTGAAGCTGAAACCAAACCAGATGAAGCTTTATGGTTCTTCGGCGGTTTTAGCAACTTGGGTATACAGAATAATATTGCAAGACGTAAAGGAAAAAAATTGATACTTTCTTCGGAAAATGACACAAATCCCATAGAGTTTAGCCGCGAAGATGATTATGCTGATTTACTCGACACGATTGACGAATTGAAAGAAAATATTTCAGCCAATGTAAAAAAAGCAATCCGCGCTGATTATCCAAATGGCGAAATTAACATAATCGATAGTTCAAATCCTCCAAATGTAGTTATTGTTAAATGAGAATGAATGAAAAGTTTTATTGAAATAGGAGAGGTCATGATAAATTTTTGTCCTATGTGTGGGAGCAAAGTAATTGCCGGTTCCAAATTCTGTAACGGTTGCGGCTTGAATCTGACTGAGTATCAGCAAAAGCTAGATAAGCTTATGGGCACCTCACCTATACAGACTAAAAGCACCAATACTGGCAATACTGGCAATACCAACAAAAATATAATCCCGCTGAAAACGAAAAATCCGCCCGTTCATTCTGAACTAGACGGCAACCCAAATTTTAACATGCAAGAATATATTCTTTCACTCGACAAAGATTATGATTATTTGGATAATATCTATTTCAATCTTCAAAGAGAAAAGAATCAGCGCAAGATAAGCGCGGCGAAAAAAGCTTACGCGAATGAAGCGAAAAACGAGAATATAATTTTTGTGTTCGACGATACCCTTTTTGGAGCCGCCGATGACGGCTTCTTGGTCACAAACAAAAAAATTTATGTTCACAATGGTGACGGAGAACCTTTTAATATTTCTCATGCCGAGATTAAATCTTATTCTTTTGAAAAATATTTTTTTGGTCAAAGAGTTATTGGGCAAAAGATTATACTTAATAATGACAAAAAAATTACGCTCACTTCTTATAAGGAACCGCAGACGAAAAGTTTGATTGCACTGCTGAAGAAGATACAAGCGACTTTTTGCGGACAAGTTTCCGTTGCTCCGAAAAAAAATTCGCTGTTGCATAGAGAAGAAAAAACGCCGCCTGCTCAACCGATTTCTCAAGAAACTCCGCGAGGTGTAGAGTTGACCGAAGAATTTGCGTACTATACTCCTCCACCTCCGTTCACGCCACCGCCACCAAAAAATTTTCTAGGTAAGCCTTACATAATAAAAAACGAGACCGAATGCCGTACAAAAGATCAAAAATACATGCTCGAAAGTTTCAAGCAAGCGATTCACGATTTGACTACGCATGAATACGATGATTTTCCCACGATAAAAAGTGATATACAGAAAAGTGCTTTGTCCAGTATCAGCGTTGCTGCCATGCACGGGTATATACCGGCGATTTATTTGAACGGTCATATTTTCTACGACGGATATTTTGGGGAAAAAAATTGGATCGAAGCGAAGATTCACTTTGAAAAATTTGCTGTGTACGGCGAAGACGAGGACGACAAAGGTTCGCAACGCTTGATTGCTTTGGGAAGATTCTCTACTATAATGCGCCATCACTATCCCAAAACGAGAATCGATATTCTCAAGCCAGAGGTTTTTCATTACTATTTGCGCGAGTTGTTGGAAACGAGCCTTGCCGCAAATTATCCGCTTAAGTGCGTTTATTTCAATACGACGCATTGCGACCGAAAGACTCTGAAGAAAATCAATTCGGCTCTTGAAGTTTACGTCGGTCAGCTAAAAGAATTCGAGTTTCCGTTGATAGTTTTCGATCCGACGACCTTTGGTTCTGCTATTGAAGGTTGCCTTTTCTCGAACTTCGGAATTTACATTCGCAACAGTGACGAAAAAACTACGCATTTCGTTGACTATGAAAGTTACGAGACAAAAGATATAACGATTCGCGGCTTGATTCTCAAGGATGTTTACGTCGGTGAGCAAAAAATTGAAATATCGAGTTGCGGCTACGGAGATTCCGAGCGCACGACTTTTGCCTACATTGTCAGAGACATGGGCGGTGTTTTCGGAAAGAGGTGAGTTGCTTTGAGATTTTGTCATAAATGCGGTGTTAAAGTTTTTGACGACGAGGCGAAGTTTTGTATTGAATGCGGAACCGATTTAAATTCGCTGTGCGAAACAAATACACCAGTTGAGCCAAAAATATCGAAGACGAAAAAATTTTCGGGCGTCAGCTTGAAAAAAGGACAACGTATAGATTTAACAAAAACAAATCCCAGTCTGAAAAAGATTTTAGTCGGACTCGGTTGGGATACAAACAAATACGACGGAGAACATGACTTTGATTTAGATGCTGCCGCTTTTCTTTTGGGCGCAAACGGCAAAGTTATTGAAGAAACGGATTTCATTTTCTACAATAATCCTCTTCACGATTCCGAAGCTGTAGAACATCTTGGTGATAATTTAACGGGCGCAGGTGAAGGCGACGATGAGCAAATAAAAATTGACCTAGATAAAATCCCGAACAATATCGCAAAAATAGCTTTCACTGTTACAATTCACGAGGCGGAAGAACGTCGGCAAAATTTCGGGCAAATCAGCAACGCTTTCATAAGAATAGTTGATGAAACATCAGAGAAAGAAATTCTTCGATACGACCTGGGCGAAGATTTTTCTACGGAGACTGCAATTGTTGTTGCTGAGCTTTATCGCAATAAAGGTGAGTGGAAATTTAATGCGGTCGGTGCGGGTTTCAATGGTGGACTTGTAGCTCTTTGCAATAATTTCGGCATTGATGCAAATTAAAATTTTGGAGAACTACTCATGAAAGCTTTCTTGATACCACTGAAAAGATTTATTGGAAAATTTTGGGATGACATTTTAGAATTATTTTTTGACGACAAAACTTCAGCAGCCGCGCAAGATTTCATCCTGAACAATTTTGCCATTACTTTTCTTATAAACTCGGCAGGATTACTAATTCTGCTTTTAATTATCGTCTACTTTCACAGAGAAATAAAAAACGGCGTTATGCCGCTCTCCTTAAACAAAAAAATTAGCCTTTCAAAATTCAGAACGATATTTATCGGGTGCACGGTTATTCACTTTTTAATATTCGTCTGCGTGGTGGCGAGTATGATACGGATTGCGGATGTTTCAGATGTTCCGTCGCAAGCGGAATCTTTATTGGTAGTACTGTATCTTTTGGAATGGTTAACTTTATTACTAATCGGCTTAATTTTCTTCAGCTTCAGCATAGTGTGGACGGTTGGTCGTTTCCGCGACATGGGCGAATCATCTTGGAAAGTTATTTTAATGTTTGTCCCCTTACTTAATCTCTTTTTCTTGTACAATTTACTTTTCAAAAAAGGCACGTCAAATTCCGAAGAAGATTCTCCGAGCGATGCTTCACACAAATTTTTCTCATTCTTTGCGGCAATTCTAGGCGTTCCGCTGCTAATTTTTATTATGGGAACCGGAGCACTTGAATACAATGATTCGGACGACAGAAAAATTTCTTCATACGACCTCCAAGAAAATTCTGTTCAATTAAATCAAGAACCTTTGACCTCAAGTGGAATTTTTATCGGTACAGCTAATCGCAATGATTTTTATCTTTTGCCCGAAACATTTTCTGGCGATGAAAAAAATTTCAGAGTTACTGTTGAATACATTGACAAAGACGAGAATCAAAAAGGCACTGTGGGATATTTCTTCATTTATAATCCTGTAGGTTGGATTTACTATGATACTATTGATGAGTCAAGAAAAAATTACGTAAGTAAGTTGAAAGACGGAGATGTCGTCAAAAACATTTGGCAATACTGTTACGAAAATCTTGTAATAAAATCTCCGCCACCATCTGAGCAAAATGAATATCCAAAGAAAAAGCCAATGTATCGTTATCCCGGTCAACACAACAACGGAACTTATGTTTGGGCTGGCTACATGAAAGGGTTTGGTTGTTACCTCGATACAAATTCTATTCACGTCTTCGATAACACTAGCGATTACAAGGATTGGGAGCAAGTAGTTAAGATTTATGATGAAGATAATTTCGTGAACAGTGTAACGCAAAATTTTCACTGGGATCCGCAAAATGGAGCTTGCGTTGGTGGAAGAGGAATTTCTAAGATTACTGACAGAAATTTGATGTATCAGTTTGAAACAGGTTGGCAATATGCTTTTGGTTCCAGATATAATCAATAATTACTGGAGTGTAGGCGATATTTAAGAGGAGCTAAATAGAATGAGCAGTCAGCGAAGAAGACAGAATATGCCTGGAATAATCAACTCGACGCAAATGAATGTCGGTAAAAGTTACGTTGAAGAAAAATTTCATGGGGCACGTGGTCACGGTTTTGCGGCAGAACGCGCCAATGATTTGCACGATAATATGACAGGCAAAAATGCTAATATCGTCGGCGACGGCAACGAAAAGAACGGAGCAGACAGAATAGTCAATGGTATTAACATTCAGAGTAAATATTGTGCTTCTGGCTCAAAATGCGTCAGAGAATGTTTCGATAGCAACGGAAATTTCCGTTATTATAACGATCCGAAAAATTTTAGAGACCCAATGCAAATCGAAGTACCCTCAGATAAGTATGATGACGCAGTAAGAGCAATGCAGGAACGTATCAACAAAGGACAAATTTCTGGCGTTAAAGATGCTAAAGAAATCATTCGCAAAGGAAATGTCACTTACGAACAGGCAAAAAATATCGCTAAAGCTGGAACAGTTGAATCCTTGACTTATGATGGTGTTAATGGAATAAAAATTGGAGCTTATAGCGGCGGTATCTCAGCGGCGATAACTTTTGCCGTTGCTTCTTGGAATGGAAAAAACTTTGAGGAAGCTCTTGAGAATTCAGTTTTAGCGGGTTTGCAGACAGGCGGAATTGCTTGGGCAAGTTCAATTTTAGTCGGACAAATGACTAAAGCCGGAGTTAATTCTTTGCTTGTGTCTTCTTCTGAATCATTAGTAAATACGCTCGGACCAAAGGCCTCAGCTTATCTTGTCAATGCTTTTCGCAGTGGTACAGAAATATACGGTGCGGCGGCGATGAAAAGTGCGGCAAAATTATTGCGCGGCAATGTTGTTACTAGCGTAGCGACTTTAGCGGTTATGTCCGCCAGCGATGTGGTCGAAGTTTTGCGCGGAAGAATCTCCGGTGCTCAATTCACCAAAAATATCATAAACACGAGCGCAGGTATTGGAGGCGGTGTTGCTGGCTGGACAAGTGGAGCAACTGCCGGCGCAACAGCAGGTTCGGTTATTCCTGGTGTTGGAACTGCTATAGGAGGTTTTGTGGGCGGCTTACTTGGAGCATTTTTCGGAAGTAGTATCGCAAGCAAAACTTCGCAAGCAATGACCGATAAATTCATCGAAGACGACGTTAAAAAAATGGAAAAAATTTTAAGCCAAGAATTTGAATATGTAGCCTCCGATTATTTGCTTAATGAATCCGAATGCCAACAAATTGTCGAAAAAGAAATTGAGCATTCCAAATTAAAAGATATGTATGCATCCAATAATCGGCAAAAATTTGCGCGGACTCTTCTTATAAATTGTGCTGAATGTATAGTGAAAGAACGAAAAAAAATTCATCTGCCAACTACTCAAAATTATGTTCGCGGCTTGAGAAATGTGCTAGAGAAAGCTTCTTGAATTCATTGGTCAAAATTACTAGACAATCCTTCTGCATATAAAGGTAACGCGACAAATCAATCATAAATAATCAAAAATCGTCAATCACGAAGATTATCAACCCAGCAAACAAACTGTTCTTGCCTTCGCCATTGCTCTCAAACTCGGCTTTGAAAAAGCAAAAGCTTTACTTGCCTCAGCTGGATTCACTCTTAGCAATGCTAATCTCTCTGATGTCATTGTTTCTGCCTTCATCGAAAACAAAATATTCGACGTAGACGTTGTTAATCAAATTCTCTACAAGTATGAACAACCTTTGCTTGGGGGCTGATTTGTCGCATAGAAGGCGACCTGTTTCCTTTTGAACTCGGATATACTAAAAAAAATTTTTAAGGAGGTTTCCGAGATGAAAAAAGTTCTTTGCTTAATCGGAGGTATCATTATTGCGTTGGGAGTCGTACTCACATTTTCTCACACGCATACAGGCGAGGCAAGTGCGGTCGGTACTTATCAATGTGCTACTTGCGGCTTGATTATGAAAATCACTACGTCCGGTTCAACGTTACCGGCAAGAGATTTTTACGGCGACGGACATACTCACGATTGGCGATATATCGGCGGATTGAGTGGTACCATTCGTCCTATACGATAACCTACAAGAAATAGTCAATAACTTTTTTAACAGGCACGGGCTAACGTCTGTGCTTCTTTTGTCTTTTAAGTTTACTACATAAGGAGATGAATTTCATGCCTGATATTAAAAATATCGAAAATCTCGTTCAAGCTTATATTGCTAAAAACTTTAAAGAAAACGTTGAATCGCAGACTGTAACTATGCAAGGTATGTTCGGTAGCGTTGAACTTGATGAAATTGATTTTAAGCGACTCTTAGCTCAAGCCAGAACTGGTAATGAGACTTTCTCCGAAATGCTCTTAGACTTTATCAAAGACAGTGGCGAAAAAAATTCCACTATCTACACTCGTGCAAACATTGACCGCAGACATTTTTCTAAAATTGCTAATCATCCTGATTACAAGCCCAGTAAACAAACCGTCTTGGCTTTCGCTATCGCACTCAAACTTGATTTTGAACAAACAGAAGATTTACTCGCCTCTGCTGGATTTACTCTCAGCAAAACTAGTCTTGCTGATGTCATTGTTTCCTTCTTCATCGAGTACAAAATTTTTGATATAGATTTAGTTAATCAAATTCTTTACAAATATGACCAAGCTCTACTCGGTGGCTAATTTGTCGCATAGAAGGCGACCTGCAAACTAAAATCTCCTATATAATACCTCATAAAAGGAGGTTTTCAAACATGAAAAGAGACAACGAAAAGAAAGGTACACTCGCCGGAATGTTCACTGGAGCAATCGGAGGTGCCAAAGCGGGCGCGGGTATCGGGATTGTCGCGGGTCCTGCTGGTGGCATTGCTGGTGCCATTCCCGGCGCGATTCTCGGTGGAATCATTGGTGGTTTAACTGGTAACAAAATCGGAACTGAAATGGACAGAAAAAACGAAAGGAGATTTTGGAAATGAAAAATCTTACTGAAATAGTTTTTATCCTCGACCGCTCCGGTTCTATGGCAGGGCTTGAATCTGATACTATTGGTGGCTTTAACTCCATGATTAAGAAACAGCAGAAAGAACTCGAAGGCAATGCTTTGGTCTCCACTATTCTTTTCGACCACGAATCCATTGTTCTTCATGACAGAGTTCCTCTCGCTCAAGTCAAACCCTTGACTGAAAAAGATTATGAAGTTCGCGGCACTACTGCTTTGCTTGATGCTATTGGCGACGCCCTTAAACACATCAAGAACGTACACAAATACGCTCGCGACGAAGACCGCCCGCAGAAAACTTTGTTCGTTATCACTACCGACGGTATGGAAAATGCCAGTGTCAAATTCAGCTACAGAGATATTAAACGCCTTATTGCCAAGCAAAAAGAACTTGGCTGGGAGTTTATTTTTCTGGGCGCAAATATTGATGCTGTCGAAGTTGCTGGACACATTGGCATTGACGCTCGTCGCGCTGTTAATTATCACGCTGACAGTAGAGGCACTCAAGAGGTTTTCGGAGCCATCGGTAATTTTGCTCATGCTTTTGCCGACGACATGAATTTTGCCGACGACTCTTGGCGTAAATCTATCGACAAAGACTTCAACGATAGAAAATAAAAAGACCGCCTAAAATTAGCGGTTAGTCCTTTCCCCAACTTCGGTTGGGATTTTTTTTATGAAGCCTTTACTTCATACCTTTCCGGATTGATAAATCTGGCAAACTCTGAGGAGAAATCTTGTTCCTTATCATAAATTTGATACGCATACGCGCCTATTTCTATCATGTTGTCTTCGTAAGGCGTCGTCGCCATGTATTCTTTCACTCTACTTAAAGCTTCAAGACCGCCATGCTTTAAAAGGTAGCGATACTGGCGGACATGAAACGCTTCGTGCTTTGCTATGTCCATTATCTCACTCCACACTATCAGCGGATTCATCGAAAAAACGTAATCTTTTATTGTTTTCAACGAATAGAGTATGTATATTTCTTTTTCAGTGTATACCGACGTTATTCCCAATATTTCTTCGGCAGTCGAGCCTTTTTCTTGCGATTCTATCATTGCTAATTCTTCATCTTCAAAACTTTCTATGCATTCATACTCTAATATTGTTCCGTCTTCTTCTGGCGCGGCGTGCGAATTTGTCCCAACGTCCAAAAAGTAAATTATTCTCTTATCCGTGTACAGCCAACTGTTTATCCTCCTGTACAGACCCTCTTTGAATTTTTTCAGTGCAGTCAACATGCTCATCATTCCTTCTTTTATTCCTAAAAAAATTATAGCGCATTTATTATTCTAGTGGTCGCCTTTCATGCGACATTATAGCAGTAGCGACAGCTTGCGAAACTCAAAAAGCCTCGACGATTTCTTCGCCGAGACTTTTTACTGTCAGCACCTTAAAGAAGGCTTTATTTTTAATAATCTTATTTAATAATCAGTTCTATTCAATTTCGTTCTCTATTTCCCATTCTTCAAACATTTTACAATAAACGTCATCACGAAATTTAGCCCATTCTTCATCAAGACCCAACTCCGTCACTTGCCATCTAAATTCTCTCATGGGTCTTCTTTCACCTAATGCATATTGTAATTCAGGAATTTTCTTTTTCCATGCAAAGTCACACATTGTCTCAAACTCACGTCTACTATCATTAGCAGGTAATTCAATAAAACGCTCTGGTCTTTTCTGCACATATCTTGCTAGGCGTTCTTCATCTCTTCTATTACAAGCATCACTCAATCTCCATATATCCACTAATATACATCCTCTATTTTTTCTATCATAAAATACTACAAACATCGGACGCCCTCCTACATAATATCCGTGTATTGATTCATACTTGCCTTCTTCTAGTGAAATTAAACCTCTAAGAATCATCTCTTCACTTTTTGCCATTTATAATACAACTCCTTTTCTTTTTCCTACTTTTAAGTGCTGACAAAAAATTTATCGACAATCTTCAGCCTCAACTTAAATCGAACATAAAAAAAATTCGGCGCGCCCTCCTTTGACCTAATCGTTTGACCTAATCGATTTGCATTACTTTTGAAAAAATTCGGCGCGCCTTCCTTTTTTCTAAAAACCATGAGTAGCTTCAGGCGGACAGACAACCAAAAACGCTCTCTCTTATCTCTCTTTTTTTTTTACACCGAAGGAGGAGAAAAAGGCGGGGTCGGCAGCCGCCTTGTGGCTGTCCGACCAGCGCGTAGCGCGTCCGCCTTCGCTATAATATCTATAGATATATATAGAAAAATGCTTGAGGTAAATTAGCCTAGTGTAGCCTTGTTTTTTTCTTGTTTTTTGAGGATGGGGCGTCGGCGAATTGGCAGTGCACCGTCGGCGAATTGGCAGTGCACCGTCGGCGAATTGGCAGTGCACTTGGTAATTACTCCAAGTTCAAATTATAAATGAAACTAATATCCCTGCCACTGTCGACATTAGGTATTAGCCTTAATTTTTTGATTTTAGAAGTTAATTAGAAAGTAAAGGAAATGGAATAAGGACTGGCTCCTTTTTTGTTGACTTGAAAAGTTTTAATGAAATTCTCAGCTTGAAAATGTTCAAAAAGCTTAACGATAATATTGCGAGCGTCGCATTTTTTATCGCGGCTAGCGTTTGCGAGTCGGCATGTTTCTAAAACGTAATTGAAAGTGATGATAGGAACCATTTGCTTAGGATGCGCGATGCTTTCGAGAGTGCGCCGAAGAGTGCAAAATTTTAAGGCAATGTTCATTCTACTGTTGTTCATGTTGCGCACGTTAAGCAAGCTAGCGTCGCAGGACAGCACTTGATTGTTTTTTATTTTAGTAGCGATTTCCCAAAGGGGAGATTCACGGTCGAAATAAATTGTGTCCTTGTTTTCCTTGCCGTTGATTGTGATTTCGGTGACGCGCTTACAAGGAAGAATAGCAGAAACAATTTTGATTGTCTTACTTTTTTCGCCGTTTAATTTTTGGCAGTAGTCGGTCATGTTAATGCCAAGCTGTGTGCGCATGAGTTTATCGGTACCAGACAAAATATCGGTGAGTTGGTCTTTACTGGGTTCGGCGTCACCTCTGCCGACTTTACCAGTAATAGCGCGATGAACGATCGCAGGCGTAGAAATGGGATTTCCAACGTAATATTCGCTGATGTAACCGCAAAGAAGAGCAAAATGGAATTGGTCGAGCGGCTCGGAAAGAGTAAAATCGTTGTTGTCGTTGACCCTGATTCTGTACGGCGTGATGATGTCGCCAAATTTCTTGTGGTTTTTCTTTTCGGTGACTTCCAAGATTTTTTGTTCCTCGATAGCTTCGCGATAGTTTTTTTCCGTCAAATTGAAAAGCTTTTTGGAGAAGGCGTCGTCGGGTATGTAGAGCTTTTTCGACGGATACAGTTGGATGTTTTGCATAAGCATTTCCTCCTTGTAATTGAGAAAAATTTTGATATAATGATTGAACCTTGTAATTAAGAAAAGATTTGGTAGCTTGCAGAGTTTCTCGGTTGTGTGGTTTTTAATAGACTAAGGAAATTATACAACGCAGAGAAATTGTCTACAAGCAATTTTTTATTTAAGATTAAGGAACGAAGTCATCGGTATCATCTTTTTCATTAAAGTTGTTGCAAGGCTTAAAACAGTCGTGAGCCGAAAAGTAGTTGAAGTAACAGTCATAATTAGTGCCTTGACGATTCTTAAGGCATTTGAGATTGATTTGCCGCGGCTGTTGTTTTTTAGCTTTGTCAATGCGTTTGCGAAGTTCAGATAGGTCATTGAAACCTTGAACGGAATTCATAAGGTTAAGTTGTAAAGCCCAGACGACATCGGCAGTGTATTCAATGTTGCCGGATTCCTTAAAACTCTCGAATGAAACGGAATGAACATAATTGGTACGGTTGAAAGAACTGATGACAATGAAAGTAGTGTTAGTGTCGCGTTGAAATTTTTTGAGCTTGCGAACGGAATCATCAATGCCGAGCTTGGCAGAATCACGACTGGTGGGAACGATTTGGAGGTAATCGAGGCAAACGATAGGAGCTTTAGCTTTGTTCAAACAAAAGGGACGAAGTAAGGCGAGTAAGTCATCGATAGATTCGTCTTGAAGTTCAAAAACGCTCAAATCGAGAGAGGAAGCCCCGAAATCTTTAATGGTGTTGGCGAGTTGAATAGAGCGGGCTCCACGCCGAATGTCAGCGGCAGTTAAATCAGTATTAGGAACGCGCAAGAAAAGTTCGCGAGCTAAGGATTTGGAGAAAAGTTCGAGTTTGCTCATTTCGTAAGAACAGTAAATGCACGATTCACCGTTTTTTGCGAGTTGTTCAAGAAGTTGCCAGCAGAAAGTGGTTTTACCAGCGGCAGGAGTTGCGCCAATGACGTAAAGACCAGGACTGAAGAATTGAAGTAGGTCGAGGTTGTCAAAGCCAGTTTTCCGTAGAGCATAGTTTTTCATATCCTCAATCTCGGAGTTAAAATGGTTGAGAAAGAAATCAGGGAAAGCGAATTTTTTGGCGGATTCATTGAAGTTAATGATGTCATTGAAATGACGTTGAGCGTCGGAGATGAGTTCAGCAGTAGTGCGAATATCTTGTTGAGCGTCATCGAGAGAAAATAAGCAGGCTTGAATGAATTTGCGCAGGTTAGCTTTTTCTTTAATAGCGAGAGCGAAAGATTCAGCGCGGCTGGTAGTGAATTCGTAATCAATGAGAGAAAACAAATACCTGTGAGAAATTTTTTGTAAATCACCGGTGCGCTTAAGTTCCTCTTCGACAAGGAGAATATCAGGAGGAGTGCCCTGCAAATAGACGCTAATAATAGCGCGATAGATGAGCTTATGTTCAGGGCGATAGAAGTCGTCCGGTTGAAGAATGGGAATAATTTTCGGAACAACTTTACTTTCTTTAAGCATTAAGGCGGAGATAAGCTTTTTCTCCATTTCGAGAACATTAGGATATTCGTTGATATTAAGCTTCATAAAAATCACCTCGGCAAAAAGTTGTTGGTCGGAGGTAAAAGAAAAGACGACGTTCACGCATGGTGAATGCCGTCTGTCAAATCTGCAATCGATTTCACATTTGAAAAGAACCAAAAAGCCCTTGCAAGAAAAGCCGCAGTGCTGTAGAATACGAGTGTTGTTTTTAGATAGTACAATTTGAATGAAAAAATGATTGAAAGCGGCGAGAGAGTCCTTAAGGACTTTCTGGTAAATGGTTCGAGCATTCACCAGAGGCTCGGCAGTGCGTAAGGAACACTGTCGAGCTTTCGCGTTTATAGTGATAGTACGTCTATAATTAGTCCTCCGTAGAATTTTTCATTAGTCTTTATTAAGCATAGCTTTGAGTTCGGAGATAATGGTGTTTAAATTTTGGATAACGGAATAGAGTTGATTAGGATTGTTTTGAGCAAAACGCTGTAAGATTACATTACGGTTTTCGAGTTGAATAAGGGAAGCACACATGGAGGAGATTTCGTCGATTAAGTGAGATTCGTGAGTTTCAGAATTAGTTTTAGAGATAGTCGATTTTTCGTCATTGCTATTTTTGAAATTTTCATTGATGAGAGGTTGACTGTCTGGGCTGGGTATCTGGGGGTTAGTGTAAGATAGTTCCTGTGATTCATTATTATCGATTGAAATAGTATTATGTTCGTTGGAAACAGAATGAGCAGAATCATCTTTATTTTGAGGAAGAGAATCGGTAGAAATGTCGATAGTTACGCTCTCGTTATCTCCAATGGAGGAGTTGTGAGTAATCTTTTCTTTTTCAGCTTTCCATTGTTTGATTTCTTTACGAAGGGTTCTTACTGACATATCAGAGACAGGGGTACCGGATGAAATTTTTTGCTCGATGAATATTTCTGTATCAGCTTTTGGGAGAGCAAGTAATGCCATTAGTTGAGTGGAATTCAAACCTTGTACCGATGCAACATTTGGGAATCGTTCGGCACATTTTATGAATTTTGTTGCTGACGGATAACTTAACTGAAAATTATCATTTAGCCAGTTAATCCACTCACCGTGCTTAAGTAGCGATTTGGCTTGAATGAGACGTTTGCCAATTTCGATAGTATTGTTTCCAATGTCGATGTAGTGCTGTTTAATTTGCTTGAAATAGCTTTTTATTTCTTCTTCGAGTTTTGGGAGTGTTATGTTATTAGGTGTAGCAACATCTGAAGTTGTTAGTGCTGTTATTTCTGGTTGTGTAAAGTTTTCTTCCAAAGATAGACCTCCTTTGTTTAGGACTAAAATGATTATTGCAAACTATTTAAAGAATAGTTCGCTATTAGCTGTTTTGTTCCTGTATAAAATTTATATGCTCATTTTTTTTTGCAAGTTGTTGAATGCGTTGAATAGGTAAGCCGGTATCTTCGTGAATTTCTTGAAGAGGTCTGCCTCTGCGAATAAGATTAAGAGCAACAGTTTCGGCTCCTTCGATACGACCGCGAGCTTCTGCTTCCATTTCGTGTTCGAGCAAATACATTTGAAAAGTCATAAAGTCCATCCTCGCTTTCTTGTTTTTTTTGACGGCATTAACGGCGTTATCTAACTGCTTGACGAATCGACCTGAAATAATGCCGGAGTCGACGTAGTTAAGAAAAGCTTTGATGTCCGAGCTAACGTCGTTGACAGTGCCCTTAGTACTGAGAAAGATTTTTGTAGCTCCGTCGTTGAGTTTCAAATTGGTGCCTTGGTCACAACGTTCGCGAAAAGTGTACAAGTGGTGTCCTTGTTTGAATTTGTCGAACGGGCAGATAAAAATGATGAAGGACTCGCCGATACGGCTGTAATGCTGACCGCGTTTGAGTTTGTCAAGGTCGATAAGGGCTTGATAATAACGTATGCGCTTGGCAAGGTTATCGGAGTCAGAGATTTGCATTTCGACATCGAAGGAACGATTTCTATCATCTTGGACATAAACATCAAGGCGGATGCCTTTACTGTCGGTACGAGCCTCGATAGTTTTTTCGCGTTCGGGATAGCTGATTTCTTTGATTTTGATGTTGAGAATCAGTTCTATAAGCTGACGACACAAATCGGGATAAAGCTCCATGGTCTTGCCGAAAATGAAATTGTCTTTGATAGAAGCGTCAAGCCATTTTTGCTCTACGAAAGTATTGGTCATGAGGTCGCCTTGCCTGAAGTTTTTTCAAGTGCAAGTTTGAAGAGTTCGCAAGCTTTGATTTCAGCTTGTAACTGATTGATAGTGAGCTCAAGGGAAATTTTTTTGCGTTGGAAATCGTCGGTAGCATCTTCGTTTAATTCAAGCAGACGTAAGCGAAGATTAAGACCGTTTAAATCGATTTTCTTTCCGTCAATGAAAGTTTGGATGACAGCGGGATCGGTTTGAACTCTGGAATTGTTATTGAGTGCTTCGTTGAGGCTCTGCATGGTAGCAGTGAAGATTTCCGGAATAGGTTGCGAGAGTTCGTCTTGAGAAAGTTTTGCTGGATTGTGAATATTGTGGAGGTTAATGTAATCCCTGAGAGCTTCTTGTTTAATGCGATAACCCGCGTGACCGGGAAAGGTTTTAGCAGGCAGTTCGCCGTCGCGGATTTTTTTTCTTACGGTGTACTCGGTGACCCCAAGAATCTCTGAGACTTCTTTAGTGGTGTAGAGCTTTTCTTTGGGATTGGTTGATGAAACGAGTATGGCATTTCTGATGTCTTCGTTAATTGTTGCATTCAGAAGGAAAGGTATCATTATGTCCTCCTATTGATTTTAGATGTTCTCATAGAAATTTCATGTCATTTTAATTCAAAATTTAATCCTTGTCAATAGAAAAAAGTTGACGGAACGTTGTTTTTGTGTTAAGTTATGCAACGCTCCTCGTGTAGTAGGGGTTGTTGGTAAAGTCGAGTAAAGAAAAAAACATAAGCAAATCTTTGATACAATAAGTTCGAAAGAAGTGAAATGCCTATGTCAGACTTATTGTATCACAAGGAATTAAAC
>Ga0310697_10002815_pt1 | contig 18039 bp, 24 predicted proteins | sample 172DNAGHGlowgp2_FD_203883 | JGI IMG/M metagenome (GOLD analysis project Ga0310697, IMG submission 203883) | Sheep rumen microbial communities from Palmerston North, Manawatu-Wanganui, New Zealand - 1728 DNA GHGlow gp2 (v2) (version 2) | ecosystem: Host-associated > Mammals > Digestive system >... | reverse complement strand
ACGCCAGAAGTGTTTTTAAGCATATCTTTGTCTTTTTCATGATGCCTCCTCGTTTAATAATCTCTCATAATCATTAACATGAATTTTGCAACTGTTTATACTATAAATTCATTCGAGCCTTGAAAATCGCATAAAATCAACCTGTTTTGCCACTTTATCGCTTGACATTTCTACTATTATCTAGTATAATTATACTAGAAAGTGAGGTGTCTCATGGCAAGGACAGGAAGGCCACCAAAAGCGGACAGTGGATACCACGTTTCTCCTCATAAAACTAATGGATACTGCTATGCCGCAACCCAGCCCGGGGCTATCAATCCAGCAACCGGTAAAAAGGATTACCACTACATTCATTGGGGAAAACTGGAGGATGGCAATCGTTTTGTCCCCGGTAAAGCATACATACTTGCGAGTCCAGAAGAACGAAGCAAACTTATCTTCCCCGATGATTGGGATATTTCTGCTATTGAGGAATTATCCGGGAGACGCAAACCCGGACGTCCTGCTTATAACGGCAACGACGTTAACCGGTTTTACGGTGACGTCTGGCTGCTCGAACAGCTTGCCGTCAAGCTCGGAATACGTAAAGATCTCATGGCAGTCTTTGACGGTAATGGGGAGATTGTAAATGACATTCTTACGTTGGCTTATTTTCCCATCATCACTGATTACGCTTATCGTCGTTTACCAAGATGGCAGCGTATTGTTAAAACGCCCTCCGATTGCGAGCTGATACCATCTTATGTGACGAGACTTACGCAGAACATCACTGAACAACATCGTAAGGAGTTGCTTGAACTGCGCGCAGCAAGGCTTGAAGAGGAAGAGATACTGGCTGTTGATTCCACATCGCGATCTGCTTGGGGAGATAATCTTGCAGACATACACTGGGGCAAGAACAAGGATCATCTTCCGCTTCCGCAGACCAAGGAAGTAGTGGCGTATACACTTACAAGCCATATGCCGGTATACTACAGGACATTCCCCGGAAACATGCCTGATTCGAGAAGCCTTCCGGTCATACTTGCCGACATGGATCATGCTGGATTTAAGGATGTTATCTTTGTCACAGATCGAGGCTATGAGTCGCTTCGCAATCTTGAGACGTACATCATCAAGGGGATGCCATTCATCGCCTGCTCAGAAGTCGGAAGCGGATTCGTGCTTGAGCAGATCAGATCCTTTGGGGAATTTAACACCCGTCCCGATGATATGGAAGTTGATCCTGTCCTTCAGGTTTACTATAAGCAGATTGACTACACTTACGATGTAAAGAGCAAAGGCAAATGTATCAAAACAGGACAACTCAAAGTCAACCTTTATCTCGATCCTGTTCGCAGAAGCTCAGAACTGGTATTTCTTGATTCCGAGATTAAGTTGCAGGAAGAAGAGATTACAAACCGTATAAATGAGCAAATTCCCTGTGAAGATGATGCCACACTCAAACGTAAACTGCGTTATTTCAAGGTTCAGTACGATCAGACAACGCGATTGATCAAGTCATACGCTCTTGATGACAAGAAGGTATCAAAAGCGCGGATGACATCCGGATTTTTTGCTATCACCACTATGGGGCTGACCATGGATGCCATAGAAACTTATAAGCATTACCGACTTCGTGATGAACAAGAAAAGTATTTCCAACAGATGAAGAGTCAGCTGCATTTCGATAAGCAGCAGAACAGCTCAGAAGAAGGAAAAACTGGAAGGCTGTTCATCCTGTTTATTTCGCTTATCCTGACATCGCATATCCGGCATATATGGAAGACAACTAAGCTCAATAAGCTCTTTGAGTCTTCCCTCGACATTCTTGATGAGATGCGACCCATCCGGTGTATAGAACATACAAACAAGGCAAAGGTAATAACTCCTTTTGTTGGTGACCAGGTTGATATATGCGAAGCTTTTGATGTATCCATTCCTGATGGTTGCCGACCTGACTATCGCTCAAAGCGTAAGGAACAAAAACGGCGAGGACGCCCGCGCAAACCTCTAACAGAGCGCGAGGTGTAAGTCTGACTTTATAGTATAAAGAATGCAAAATTCATGTCTGATCCAGCGACTCTTTCTGCTTTATAATGTCTGCATCAGATGATGATTGTAACATAGCATTTTCTTACACATTTTACTTGACAAAGTCTTACCGTTAATGATTTTCCATAAACTCCAACAATTCCTGAGCATCTTTTCCCTCAAGTTCCATCAGTTTCTTTTGTTTTTCTTCATCAGTTGTGTGAAACGCGTCGTTTGGAATAAGAGTCCATGTGGTTCTTCCCTCTATTTTAGTATCCTGCGCGTCTTCATGTTGTGCAACAGCCGAGAGATAATGCCCACAAATAAACAACACCAGAAATACTATGCTCACGGAAATAATTACAACCAACGCCTTCTTTTTCATATTTAAGTTCTCCATCAAATCACTTTCCATCAATTGTTATCTCCCCACCCGATGCATACAAATCATCATAGGATGCTTGATGTAGTATATTTCGAATATCATCTAATTCAACATCTACAGCATTTGCACCATAGGCATCCTGCGAGGATGCATTTGACTTAAATGCCGGGCAAAGCGCCACAACCATAACTGAAAGCATTGTAATGGCTGTTTTCTTTATTTTACTTCTGTTTCTCATAAATTACTCCTCTCTTAATCTCCACATAAACCTGGTTTTAAAAATATTATACTTTCATCGATTGCTCCCCGCTCATTGATTGCACTATTGCAAAAAAATCTCTTTACTCCGAATTAAGAACTAATGAATGGGCTATGATAAAACAGCAATCGACCTCCTAAAAACTTCGTCACAAAAATATACCTCTCTCAAATAGTATTGTCAAGTAATACTTTTTATTGTATAGTATTGACTACAACTATATTTTCTATATAACATAATTTAAAAGGACAAACTGATGGCAAACGGAAAAAACTACTTAAAATACGGGACTGTGGAGATGGTCGTTCTCTTTATGCTGAACAAGCGCGATCTCTACGGCTATCAGATCTCAGTGTACCTCGACACAATGTCAGGGGGTGATTTTGTCGTGAATGAAAGCACGCTCTATCCTACGCTTTACAGGATGATAGACAATAAGTACATCTCTGACAGGATCGAGAACGTCGGAAGAAGAAGGACTCGCGTTTATTACAGCATTACCGACAAGGGAAAAGAGCGGCTGCATCTGATCCTTGCCGAATACAGCAGAACCACTGTGGGAATACAGAAGATCCTTTCCTGCGATGCCCTTCCCGATGAAAAGGAGACCGGTACAGATGCAAAATAATAATGCCTACAAAAAATACATACAGAAGATCTCACATCTGCTCCCTCTCCACACGAAAAGAGAGCGCATGTTTCTCCGTGAGATGGAGGATTCGGTTGAGCGGTTTGTCGAGGAAAACGATGACGGCAACATCGACAGCGTTGTCGAGCGATTCGGAACTCCTCTTGATGTGGTACACGATTACCTTTCATCAATGAGCGAGGACGAGCTTCATAAGGCACTTTCCAAAAGCCGCATTATAAAAACCGCCGTCATTATCGTTTTAATCGGCATAGTGATAATCCTGCTCGCAATTGAGTTGCGCTATGAGCAGTTATACAGACAGGCTCAACAAGCTATAGTAACAAATGAAGAAATAACAGTAGAAAAAGGAGATGGATGGAAATGAAGAAACAAATTACTTGCCTTTTAATGGTTGCAGCAGTGCTTTGCTTTATTGGTTTTTCTAATACCGCTGAAGCGGCATCAGCAAGTGCACCCGAACGACAGACTACTCAGGTAGAATTCCTTGAAAATGGAAGTTCTATCGAGACTACTGTCCAGCAGTTTTCAGTGAATGCTAACACTCGTTCTCTTATGCTGAGGAGCCCTCGTCAAGCAACCGGTTCAAAAACTCTTACCTTTAGAAATGCATCTGGAAATATTGTTTGGACTTTTAAGGTTACGGCTACTTTCATTAATAATAATGGAGTAATTACATGTCAAAGCTTGATTACGCAGCAAAACATATATAACTCGTCATGGTCTCTTTCCAATATCAATAAGGGTTCATCAGGAAACTATGCCTGGGCATCTGTCACCGGCACTGAGCGATATGCCGGACGAATAATACAACAAATTACAAGAAATGTTTCTCTCACCTGTGACTCGAATGGGATAATTTCCTGATAAGGATTCATCCGGAAAGGATTTCACATATGAACAAAAAGATGCCGATAATTGCAATCTGTTACGATTTTGATAAAACGCTGACACCGGACGATATGCAGGCGCAAGGGTTTATTCAGTCTGTTGAAAACGACGTTGAAGAGTTTTGGAAAAAATCAAACTCTTTGGCAAAAGAAAATAACATGGATCAGAATCTCGCCTATATGTTTCAAATGAGTGACGAGAGCACCGGACGACTTTGGATCACAAAAAAGAGCCTGGAAGAATACGGAGAAAAGATTAAATACTTTCCGGGAGTCGACACATGGTTCAAACGAATGAATGTTTACGGCGAAAAAAAGGGAGTCGTGATCGAACATTATGTTATATCGTCTGGTCTGAAAGAGATGATCGACGGAACTTCTATTGCCAATGAATTTAAAAGAATCTATGCATGTTCCTTTTATTATGGTCCTAAAGGAAATGCTCTTTGGCCCGCACAATCGGTAAATTACACCAATAAGACACAGTATCTTTTCAGGATTGAAAAAGGTACTCTTGATGTGTATGACCAGAGAGTCAACGATCATTTTCAGTCTTCAGAGATCAGGATCCCGTTCAGTAATATGGTCTATATCGGAGACAGTGATACTGATGTTCCTTGTATGAAGGTGGTAGATGAATACGGCGGATACTCAATCGGTGTTTATGATCCGGATATCAACGATAAGTCTAAAGTCCTTAAAATATACAAAGACGGTCGAATAAAACTATTTGCGCCTGCGATATATGAGAAAAACTCTGAACTTGAAAAGATGGTTAAAGCCATAATAGATAAGATTGCTGCTTCGGATCCTGTCAATAAGTTCTATCAAAAATGTCAGAAAGAGGCAATGGACGATAGCAGGACAGAAGAACAAATTCAGCAGGATATTCTTATATCAAAGCTTGAAGAAAGCGACAGCTTTGCAAGGACGCATTCTATCATTAAGGAATGTGTAAAGTATGATAATTGGACAAAGGATCGTGTTACAAGGCTCTGCATTATCGCGCAGCAAAATTCTCAGATTAGTCACAATAATTCGGTTTTTTAGGTATGCACCAGCGCCTGTACAGTCGGCACGGTGTTCAGTAGCTTAAAAAGTTCACTCTGTTTCTTCAGCAGATTGCATACCACCCAAGTATTGTGCCGCTTGTGAGCCTTGACCATTCGTGCTTCCAACAGACAGGTTTGTGAGGTTCTCCCTTTTATGGATCTGCAAGCTGCTTCAAATTCTTGATGGATCAAAGCGCTTACAAGCATTATAAATGCCAAGCCTTGTGTTTTATAATAATCCTGCTCATGTAGCGAACAGTAGTTGGCTTTGTTTTTGAAATAATTGTAGAATGTTTCTATCTGCCAACGTTTTTTGTACAAGCTGTATATCTCTTCTGGCGTATGCTCTTCAAGGCTCGTTTGTAAAACAGTAACGCCCATGAAATACTTAAGCTTGTCGAAGTTTTCTTTTGTGTAAGATGCATCACCCTTCTCGATGTGGCGCAGATAATTTTCCTGCTCTGCGGCTGATTCATTCAGATCGCGGTAGGTAAGGACGCGGTATCCATCTATTATCTCGTCCTTGTATTCTACAACAGCAGCTTTCTTGCCTTTTTGATACATGAATCGGTCGTGCATTTCGAGGCTGTGTACTGCAGTGCGACATGTCTTAAGGTTTTTTGCTAACGGTATGATATATGCGTTACCATTGCTGCTGAAGATGTTGATGTTTTCGGTGCTATAGAAACCGCGATCAATGATGAAGAGCATATCCCTAAGTTCTATCTGTGCAAGAAAATCGCGTATGCTCACTTTATCATTACAAGCGCCTTCATAAATGCGTGAGAGCAACGGTATGCCAGTATTGACATCATAAGCCATCAGAAGATTGACCTGAGGCTCCCCGATCTTTCTAAACTTGTAGCCTTTTTCTGCAAGATCGTTTTCAGCGGATTCGCAGGCAATGACGTGGCCGTCAATCGCGACCTGATGGGAACTTTCAGCAATTAGCCTCTCTTCCAATTTTAGGACATTGGCCTGTCTGCGGCCAAGAGCATCGTACAGGTTTGACAATGAGTCATATCCCATCTTTAATGAGGGATACATGATAGATAAAACGCTCATGTCGTAATAGCTTTTGATGTCCTTGAGGTATGTAAAGCCCTGTATGAAATGGATAATTGACACTGCATATATACGAGCTGCATCCTCGGGATTAAAACATTCTCTCAACAAGGAAAGCGTTTTTGTTGAGTTGGCAGCAACAACTGCATATTCACCAAAATCAAGAGAGCTTATTTCTGAGTCAGAAGCGAAGGTGTTATTGGGAATGAACCCAACACTCTCTTTGATTGAGCCGATGGATTTGCCCATCTTTGTGTGCCGCTTTCCATCCTCGCCGGTAAAACTGCTATACTCGTACACATAGTAGTACCCGTTGATGTTTTTGACCATGGTGCCCTTGGGTTTGTGCTTGCGAATGGATTCTGGAACAGAATAATTACCCAACGATCTCCTCCTCGGTGCATACCTAACGCATACCTAAATTGTAACACCGTTTGGGAGAAAATGCAAGCACAAATGCGCAAAAGAAACCGCTATATTATTGCGTTTCAGCATATTCGGTTATAAATGTACAGTGGTCTAATGACCTATTGCATACCTAAAAAGTCAAATTACTGTGACTAACGTTGCTGAAGGAACGGGAGAGATCTTTGTCGAAATCGGCGATCCGGCTCCGGACGGTGACCGGTACAATATGTTTACATTTACGCTCCAGTGATATACAAAACTTAACAGCCTGCCGAGGATATCCCCGGCAGGCTATACAAACTTCATAAAAGCTTCATTAAAGTCCATTTTATTTTATATTATTTCAGCCAAAAAACTATCCTGCAGGTTTTGTCATATAAACAACATACGGGCTCACGCTTTCGCTTCATAAATTGATACCCGCCGACACATCAGTCAAAAAGCCTCAGAATATCCTCCCTCGAAAAAGGCTGCTCCTTTTCCTCCTCATAATCCATTGGATAAACGGACTGGGTCATATTAAGAAGGCTTGCATACATATTGTCATATGTTTTTACAAGGAAAAGGTATTCCTTTCCAGTTTCTATCTTCGGGCTGTCTTCAACCTGATACTCAACGTCGCCCAAATTACCTCCCATGACTTTGATTTTGATGACATTATCATCTGATTCCCCTTTGTATACTTTATTTATTGAAATCTCATAAACAGTATATGGCATACTGTTAAAGTCTCCTATTTCCGCCTCACTGCCTCTTTTTTGAGCCCGAACATCCAGATTCTCATCGGACTTTTCTCTGACTTTCCCTGAAAACACAATATCCGCTTTATCTGCTATTTCTCCTGCTGTACTGTAATAAGGATAGTCCGCATTTATCGTAACGACTTCATTGCTTGAATGTTCATTCGAAACTTCTGGTCGCACATTTGAGCACGAGCATAACATTACCGTCATTATGATTATTAATGAAAAGAATATTTTTCTCATCGCTTACCCTCAATCGTATTTTGCATTCACATTATTAATGTCATATTGCTGCGGCAGTATCATCAAGTTCCGGTTTCTGCTGTATTTCATGATTGAACTAGAAGTTGTGCCCGGGTTATCTTTAAGCCAGAAAACATGACCGAGTTCATGCACTAAAACACTCTGAGCAAAGTTTGAAAAATTTGTTGCGTTATCTGCAATTGTTCTTGAGTTCAATTTGATTATGAAGCTTGTAATATGGTCTGATGATAGTGTCGGAATCTCAATTCCGTACCATTCATCCAGATATTGAGAAGCGAGAATATAATTCTGACTCCATGGATCCTTCATTATTGAAACATTTGCCAGTATATTCCATGAATCCACGCTTTCATCCATTATGGAAACCCACAAATCATTGTATTGCCCTGTATAGTCCCTCACGCTTATATTGCCTGTCTCCGAACCTGAAGAGGAATACGGAGTAATTGCAGCACGAACAGTTATAGACGGTATTCCAATACTGACTAATACGAATAAGATAAAAATTGCTACCTTTTTAGTTAACATTTTATTATTTTCAATCACTGCATTTACCGCCTTTCTACATCTTTCTGCTCAAAGTTCACCTTCTTATATTGCAACTGCCCCAACCATATTTACCAATATCACAAACAATTGATGCAACTAAACTATACCGCATAATCCATATTTGTCCCGATACCAATCGCAATATGTTCCCGGAAAGGGATCAGAAATAGTAGTTGTTCTATTAACAGTACTATAGATTTTGTTTACCATGTTGCTTGACCACATAAACTTCACTTTCATATACTGGTTCTTCGATGTACTCATCTCATCAAATATTCCGATTTTTCCGAACTGGAGAAATCTGTATGGTTTATGGCGAAAATGGTAAATAGGATTCGTCTTCGACAGCCCTTTCATTGCGTTCCCTGTACTACAATTTGAGTGATAGCGACACTTTGAAATGCATCGTACCCGAGTTTTTCATTCAGATATTCACAAAGTGATGTCTCTATATTTCTCAACTCACTTGATGCCTGCTCGCCAGTAGCACCAGAGACAAATTCCTCCACGGAGCTTATAAGATTTGCATCATATTTTCTGTTCAGGATATCTCCATATAGTTTGCTTTCTTTATTCAGTATGAACCTCACCTGAAAGGCTGCCTCTTCGCCAGATTTTAGCGTAGACTTAAAACTATGATCGATACTGTAGTATATAGTGCCGTTTTTATCGGAAGCAGCCGACTTTTTATTCAGTATGCCCAAAGCTATTAACACGACTGTAAGTACTGCTATCACTATCAGAACTGCAATTACCACTCTTTTCCCTGATCTCTTCACTTCCATTATTCTGCCTCCGCTTTTCATTAAGCACTAAAGGTCACAGTAACAGTCTGATATGAACCGACCACATTCCCGTATCTATCAACAGGATAACCTTTTATTACAACAGTACACTGGCTTCGATCATCGGTATGAATATAAGCATACTGTTCGTCGATATCAATATGTGTAACCGCATATTGATTATAAGTTGCACCATATCCTGTTATCCGCTTAAAAGTGTAATCCCCGTAATTTCCTGTAGGGCTGAAAACAATAGCGTCCAGATAAAGCGTCATATTATAATAAACGCTATCGGCCGAAAAATGGGCAGTATCTGTTATTGATTTTAATATTATTCTGTTATTGGACTCGAAATCATCACTAAATAATTTGTCATTGGATTGTTCAAAAACATTCGTCTCTGCTTCGTGTGCCTCGGCATCATCCATTACAGTTGCACTCATAGCAATCGAAAGTATTAAGCCCATAATTATAGCCTTAAGATTTAATGATTTTTTCATATTGAACCTCCTAAAAACAGAACAATGTTTCTACGGTCGGTTTCCCCCGATCACTTAAAACATATCACAAAATAACGCCTTTTTCCCCGAAGTGGCGAAATCTGTATGGTTTATGGCGAAAACGGAAACATCCAGGAATTATAGCTGATTTCATGAGGAGATATGAAAAAGCGGGCTATGCCATCAGACATAAACCTCTTATTGCTCCATCAAGCTTCTCTTCTCATGCCACCCGCATATAACATAACATCAGCGGAAAACACATGGTTTTCAGAATCCTCAATGAATTCTACAGTTCCGCCGTTTTTGGATACGACTCTTCTCACATTCCTTAGACCTATTCCATGCTCCGCTGGAGACATCTTTGAAGATAGGAAATTGCCTCTCAGGTCTTTTCGTACCTCCCCAGAGAAGGAGTTGGATATAACATAGTGTAATAAATCCTTATCAAAACAGATTTTAATGTCTATCCATTTATCATCTGCCTGTGATGCTGCTGTAACTGCGTTATCAACAAGATTCCCGATTATGACGGTCAGATCGAATTCTGAAATGCAAAGCCTTTTAGGTGCCGCCCCATCAATTTTCACATTTATGCCGAGGTCTTCTGCCTCCCTAAGTAGGTAATTCTGCATACTATCAAGTTCCCTGTTCCCGCTCTTTGAGTATTCTTTCGGATTCTGAAGTGCACAGTCAATATCCCCTATAAATGAAAGCGCCTTTTCTGTCTCATTGCATTTGATCAGCCCCGCAAGCTCTGACATATGATTCTTCATATCATGCCTCAGGGATCTTATGCGTTCAGCAGACTGTAGCTCAATATCCATCTGGTTTGAGTACTCCTCTGCCTTCAACTTATATATGAGATTCTCCCGCTCGTTAGCAATCGCTTCTACAAGATGATAGTAAAGGAAGAATGTAAAAAAATTGATCCAGAGCAATAGGACGCAGAGGCATAGAATAACTATCCTGCCTAAACCTCCGACCATAAGCAATATAAAAATCAATGCTACACTGGTTAGGGGCACAAGTATCATTATCCCCCAGTACGGCATCGTGCTGTCCTGCTTATTATGCCTCCTTATAATAAGTTCCAGAGGGAACTCGAAGATTGCAAGCAGAAGCACCATGATATATAACGAAAAGAGATTGTAATCTCCCCCAAGCTTATAAGGATATAACGCATAAATGGATATGACATCACAGATTATGTTAAGTCCATAAAACATCAGTGTCGAAATGATCCGGCTCTTCCAGGATGCCTCAAATCTCAGCGTTATGATAAAAATGAATGTCAGATTTGATATGATGTTCAACAAGGGATGATGGAAACAAATGTATATGATGACAGGAACCGTAGCAAACAAAAGATAGTTAAACGATGTTATGGCTTGAGGTCTCCTTGACTTCCCGTAAAGAGCCTTATGATAGCGGAAAAGAAGATATGTCCTTAAAAAGTTTGCAGTAAGGTTTACAATGAGGTCTGGAATCATCTATCCCACCTTCTCCCTGCAAGCAGTTCACGGACTTCCTGCCTGTAATTCCTGCTTATCTCAAGCACTTCTCCCGAGCTCATTAAGACATTTTCGTACCGGCAGCTTGCTATATAGTCATAATTGACAAGGCATGAATGGCTTATAAGAAAAAAATTATGGGGAACAACCTTCCTGATGTCCCTGATCTTTCCGAGAAACTCCACGGTGCTTGAATCGGATAGCTTAAGAGTAATCTTCTTGTTGTTACTCATAAAATACATGATTTCCTTAAAGAACACCCGGTGATAGCATCTCTGTGAAGAGAATTCAAAAATTGCATTATCCCTTTCATATTTCCGCAGATATGCGGCAAGCGTTTCCTCTATCCTCACCTTCTTTATTGGCTTTACGAGGAAGTCAAAGGGCTCCATTCGGCACAGATCGACGGCATATTCGCTCTTCCCGGAAATAAAGACTATGGATGTGTAGCGGTCGCCCAGATCCTCCCTGATATAGTCGGACACTATCATGCCATTTGTCGCCCCAAGTTCTATGTCAAGAAAAATGAGATCGGGTATTCCCCAATTCTTAAAATCCGAGCACATCCGCTCCGGCTCCTGCCAGGTCTCTGTCTCGATATCAAGCTTTTTTTCTTCGGCGATCTTTAAGACAGTGCTTTCTATCTCCTTTGTGATTTCACTGTCGTCATCGCAGATAGCTATCTTAAGCACCTTTTTTGTTCACTCCCTTTGCTGTTTCTCAAGCCGGCAGGAATCCCTACCGCAGTCCATATTATAGCAAACATGATTCCCATGGCAATCCCGCTGTTGCCGGAGAAATAAAGAATTATTATCAGGAGCAGCGATACTGCAAGTATTCGTGAAGATATATTCTTAAATTTTACCTTTTTCTCTTCACTCAGCCGGCGGTTAGGGCAGTCTACCGGAGATACGAGGAGAATGACAATCGCGGCTATGCAACCGGCAACAGTAATGCATAGTCCTACAACGAAAGACTGTCTTTGAAGCGCCAACAAACCTGCAGTAAAAAGAACGATAAGCGAAGACAAAAAATAGCATTTCCCTTCCGTATCGGCATGATATCCACCGGAAAACTTACGAAGCGCTATAATCGAAGCGTAAAATGCCATACACTCAGGCAAATCCATGAAAATTATCCCTACAACAGTTACAACTACCAGACTTACAATAATCCCACGCATGCGTACAAAAAGATAATTGATAAGACTCCTCTCATAGGGGCTGATATTTATGCCGTTTCTTTTTTCTGATGCAATGTCTGTAATCATTGCTTCCTATCCGCTCCAACCATGTCCGCAGCCTTTTTCGAATCTTTCAACTCAGGAAGAACCGGCTGAAATGATATAAATGCACATACGGAATCCCCATCTGCCTTTACTAATAGTTTAGCCATCTTTACCAATCTTTTTTTCATCTTCTCTGTCATTTTTTAATCCTCCTAATCCTTAAAGTACATTATAGATGCTCTATTCACAGTATTCTGTTCATTTTGGTCCAAAAAGATTTTGCATTCTCTTCAGGCGACTCTCATCGTGATAAACTTCATGTTTTGCATTGGCACTACCTATATCGTCATAGTAGCCGCCTCTTTTTTTATTCCTTACCCTTCGCATCGGACGCTTTCCAGTTAATTGCCTTTTATAATCATAATCCCTAATTACGCTTACTATTACGGGCAAGAAAATTATGAGCAGAATCACGATTGATAGACCGATAATTATGATTATTTTATTCTCCATCATGTACCGCCTCTCCATTTTTTTGGTTACCAACACACTAATGGTCCGCCGAGAGTCTTGCTATAGAATAAGTTCTCTGATTCAATTTATACCTTATACTTCACATCAATTATCAAGGCTCAAGTAATAAGCGATTCCAAGGTCACAATCAAGGATACAGAGCTTTCCTTCAAGCGGATTTAGAAATTCATCCTTGTACTCACTTGTATCTATGAATTTCCATCGTCCGTTTTCAATGTTCGGAAGAACAATTTCTTTCTGTGATAACAATTTTAAGAAGCTATCTGCCTTTCTGTCGAGAGGAAGATTTTCCCATAACGCCGTCATCTCCGATATGTTTGCACCATTATTAAATGACACTTATATTGCAACTGCCCCAACCATATTTACCAATATCACAAGCAATTGATGCAACTAAACTATACCGCATAAAACAAACCACTTCTTCCACCAGTTCTCTTTCGTTAAAGATATTTTCAGGTGCTTACTTATGGCTGATACACCAACGCCAAAAAGCTCCGCCATTGCTTTCTGCGTATCCCTCAGCGTTCCATCGGAATTCCCCACATTTCATAAGATAGTTCAAAAATATGATCTATCTCATCTTTGCACATCCTCATAAGTTCAAGATTTTCGTCCGTAATGTATTCTGGCAGCAAACTTCTTTCATCTGAAACCTTTAGCAAGTGATATTCTCCCCCATCAAAGCGATAACTGTCCAAGGATAATGCATAATCATATTTCCCTGGTTCAAGCACGGAAATATAAAGCCTCACATCATCTTCAGTTCCCTGATGCGTGAATTTAAATATTTCAAGCCTACCGCCTGAATACAAGGGAAAGTCTGGTCTTATCACATAATAGTAGTACCCATTTTTAAATGTATGATCCCCTATTCCACCTATCGCTCTTTCAAACCCTGAAAAACATATGTTAAGATATATCTGCCGTGACAAACCAAGAACAAGGAAAATCAATAGCACCACTAATATACAAAGCAGAATTCTTCTTCTTGGCGCCATCTCACGCTCTTTCAATTCTTTCTGTCTCTTTCTTTCGAGGAGAAGCTTTTCTCCGCAGTCTTTCAGATACAGCTGAACTTTTCTTTCTGCAATATAGGAAGTGTTTTCCAAATCGCTCAAAGAATCCCCAATTGTGATATGATTCTCCGCTCGTCCAATATTTATGTCCTTATTGAGATCTTCCAATTTGTCACCAATTCCTTGTAGTCCATATATTTGCATTTATAGATCTGATTGCCGATGCAGGAGTGACCTCAAAATATAAATATTCTGTATATGACGGCGAAAACGCCACTCCGAATCCTGCATCGCCAGTACAAGACTTATTATTATAAGTTTCTTCAAACCATGCTCTTTCTATCGGATCAAAGTAGTATACAGTAAATGAAATCTTTGGTATAACGAACCACGATTTCTTTACAACATTATCCACCTTAAATCTAAACGCAGAATGATATTTATTTACCTTGAGGACACTCGTAGCACATGTTGTGTTCATATCGAAATCCATATGCTTTGTATAAACCGGAGAATTAGCCACATTATATCCACCACTTGAAATATCATAGTAATTGTTTCTGCTCGGATAGGCTCTTAGAATCGTATCATGTATCTGTGAGCTCGTTTTTGAAATATCTTCTAAATATTTATCCAGCATCATTAAAGTACTCTTATTAGTGACCCTTAAATGATCAAGTGGCAGAGCAACATATAAAATTTCCCCGTTTTCGATTATATACGGATTTCCATCATGATCAAAAAAGTATTCATTGACTTCTCTATCGGTAAGTGTTCTACTTATTTCCTCTGATGCTGCACTTGCTGTCTCATATGAGCCTGTAAACAACGAAAATGCAAAACATATTGATATGATTATGTAGCCAATATTCTTTTTCATCGATATCCTCCATTCTTAATCTTGCAATAATCACATACTCAGTCCAGTAATCAAAGTTTTCCTTTCCATATTCCTCATTTTATCTCACTTACAATCCTCTAATCCCATGGCGTTGTTATCCCATGCCTCGCGATTGCTTCATCATAGGTTTCGTTAAATGGACAATCAGCTTTATTAGTAATATATGTCCTGTCGCTAAGCTCCATCATACACCCTGCTGCACTTCTCCATAGCCCGCAGGAATAATCCTTTCCATCAATTGAAATGACGGCAACTGCCATTCCGCCGCCATTCATCAACTTACCTGATCCTTTTGTACCGTAAACAAACTTTAATTCAGTCTCATTAAAGAAGTCTTCCCACTTAGAGACAAGATCTCTGTCGCTGAAAGCAGCCCAATCTGGAGATGTTATGTTTTTTCGCAGTGTTATTTTTTCGATTTTGTTATTGCGAAAAGGTTCATATCCCTTGATGTCATATATTAGGTTCCATTTCGCCTCATCTATGTCGCCACGTTGATTCTTTAAAATAATAGCGGTAAGAAATGTGCCTGCTATAGCTGTTGCTAAAAAACCTGTCCATAATATTGTTTTTTTCATAGCTTATAACCTCTTTTCACTAAGAGACAGCGAACGACCAGCCATTTGCCTGAGGTTTTCAAGGATCTTTTCGCAGGTGTATTTATCTTTGAGGTTCTTTTCCAAAAGCCTGTAGCATAGCAGAGCTAAATAGCATACGAGGAAATGAGCTTTTATCCTGATGTGTCGCAGTCTTATGAATAACAAAAGCACCTCATACTATCGCCTATGTTCAATGATCTGTATTATTTCTGAAAGATCGATATAATACGCCGTCAGCGCGCCTCATATCGCGGAAGGCCATATGACGAATGGACTATAACCGTCTTACTGTCTACGCGATATATCGGATCCCCTGGTTTCAATCCCCAGTTGCATGAGAATTCCGGATCATTTTCTGTTAATAGTCGTCTAGTATCATCGAAAAGTGACCGCACTTCTCCAATTTTTTCAAGATCATCCAGTGATATTTCAAAAGACATCGCTTCACCTGCAGCGCTGTATATCTTTCCCCCGATCTTAATGGCAGACGGGGAAAGTACATGCGGCTCTGTTCGACTACGGGTGAAATATAAAGCAAGGAGACCAGCAACTGCCAGAAAAGCAGCAATAAGAATAATGGCTGCCTTTTTCTTTACCAGTCGTATATGGTTTCCTTCCATGTGAAATATCCTCCGTTTCCAGCAAATCTTCTTCCTGTCCTAGATATAGTAGCATAGCATTGTTCCCATGGATTCCATATGAACCACTTGAAACATATCACAAAAAAACGCCTTTTTTTCCGAACTGGCGAAATCTGTATAGTTTATGGCGAAAATTGTAATAATCAAGGCATAATATATGAAAAAGCCTGCCGAGGGATTCTCCCTGACAGGCTATGTCACTTCCATGAAAGCAATATGTACTGTTTACCTGTTGTCAGAAATCAGGCACCGAAATTTTTTCACATAGGCAACCAAAACTTCCGCCTTGCCTTTGCTGCTTATCTTGATATGATTACTCAAATGATAATTTTCGACTCGCTTCTCTTCTTTTGGAACAGAAATACAGATAGTGTTCTGTTACTGCTACGGAGCAGATCAAAAAATACGACAAGGACTTTGACGGTTCATTATCTGACATGGAGTGCATTAAGCTCATCGGGATAAGCAAAAATACTATTTCTTTATTGTCATCAGGCATGTTGACATACAACATATATAAACAGATTGTGTTCATTTATCTTCTACAGATATTCTCATCTCAATGTTTGTCCTCCAAATCCCTGTTTATTATATACTATTTAGGCTTCTGCACTTCCGAATCGAAAAAAGCACTGCTTAGATGGATTTTCGCAATTCTGGGCTGCAAAAATATTCTGATAAAATAATATAAGAATACAATATTATAATCCCCCCCTGTATTCGCATATTACCATAATACATATACTTATAAATATATTACAGTAATATTCTGCTACTATATGCTTATCCTACAATAATATTATATTCCGTCCCGAGCTTGTCACATCAATAGTCGCGGCGCGAAAGAACGAGCTTGATATGGCGGTGGGAAATGTCGTTGGCTCCAATATCTTCAATATCCTGCTGATCCTATGCACAGCTGCCGTGATCTCGCCCATAGGCTTCATGATGGCAAACATCATCGATATCATCGTGCTGATCGCGTTTTCGGTCCTTGTTCTCCTGCTCTACGTCAAAAGGAAAAGGCTGTCACGGAGCGTCGGAGTGCTGATGCTGATACTTTACGCCGTATATCTCGTATATATCTGTCTTCGGGATACGGGCGCTCTCGCAGCGGTTGGATGATGATATAGGGCACCAAGCCCTCAAAATCAAAACATGTTCATTTATTGATATGCGTAATCGCATATTTGCAGTGACCTCATTACCAAAACTGGCACGAAATATGCTATCGCATATCTGAATTTTATATAGAAAACGGAACAGCGATAAAAGACGATGTTCCGTTTAGGCTTACAGGAATAATTATTCTGTAGGTGCCGCGCGACAGTACGCCATAGCGGTTTTTCCAATCATATTTCATGGTGAAAGGAACATTGCTTTCAAGAATGTATCCGATACTCTTAAAAACATAGTTCCCTTCATCAATATTATACCAGTTTGAATTATCATAAATCTCCACATAATATGAGTCTTCTATAAGGCACCGCATATCGCCTGAATACGAAAAAGAAACATCTACGCCGATATTTGATATAGTATCCTCTGGAATCTTTGCGATAATGTCTTTGCATGCTTTGGTTTCATCATAAAGTGAAAGCTCCGAAGGTTTTTTTGAACAACCTAAGAGCAATATCTGTGAGGCGAGTAAAAGAAACGCCAGAAGTGTTTTTAAGCATATCTTTGTCTTTTTCATGATGCCTCCTCGTTTAATAATCTCTCATAATCATTAAGGAACACTGACGTCAATCAGTGTTCCTTAAATAAAAAGAAAATATCATTAATATGTAATTGCTGAAATATTCAATTCATTAGCGATATTATAGTACTTTGAAAAATAGCCGGTCCCGTCATTGTTTCCGCCGCTATGGTTCCCAAGGAGTTTACAGGTAACATATCCATTATATACTGATGTAATCTGGTATACGGGACCACCGCTGTCACCACCCATTAATGTATTGTAGCTGCCGGATGTCAAATTGGTAATATTGACAGTCCCACTGTAATTAACCGTACAATAATTATTGAGAATATGCCCAGA
>Ga0310697_10002814_pt1 | contig 18041 bp, 10 predicted proteins | sample 172DNAGHGlowgp2_FD_203883 | JGI IMG/M metagenome (GOLD analysis project Ga0310697, IMG submission 203883) | Sheep rumen microbial communities from Palmerston North, Manawatu-Wanganui, New Zealand - 1728 DNA GHGlow gp2 (v2) (version 2) | ecosystem: Host-associated > Mammals > Digestive system >... | reverse complement strand
CTTGCCCAAGGCTGCCAGACACGATCCGAGGGTGAGGAAATAGTCGGGGTCTTCTTCTTCGTCGACACGTTCCACATGCTGCATGATGTCGAAGGCACGCTGGGCATCGTTTTCCAGGAGGTATTGTCGCGCATACTTGATCTTCAGCATGTTGCTTTCGGGGTGCTGCTCCATGGCCAACTCCACGGCCTGTCGCGACCGCTTCAACTGGTTGTTTTTTGTGTAATGGTCGATGATGTATTCGAACTCTTCGCTGTCGAAATAAGCCGAGTCGTGGTCCTTCAGCATCGCCTCATACCTCTCGATGGATTTCTCCATCTCTGCTTCGTGGTCCAGATAGTTGTCTTCGTCGTCAAACATGATAGAATTTCTCAAAAATTTGGTGCAAAGATAATAAAAACTCGGAAATTTGGTGGTCTTTTGTATCTTTGTACTTTCTAAAGCCTAACCGCGATGCGAAAAATCTGCCTACTTTTGTTATGGATGTGCCTGACAGCCACGATGATGGGTCAAAAGGCATGGACGGTACGTACCGTGCCCAACACACGATTGGAGAGCAACGATATCCATGTGAGCGATCCCGACGGATTTCTGTCTGACAGTGCCGAGATGAACATCAACACTGCCTTGTGTGCCATCCGCGACAAGGCGGATGTCTTTGTGGTGACGTTGGCCAGCATCGGCGATGCGGAACCTAGACCTTTTGCCACCGAGCTCTTCAACTATTGGGGCATCGGTGATGCAGCGACCAACAACGGTGTGCTCTTGCTTTTCGTCGAAGACCAGCATGCCTTGGAGACGGAGACGGGCTATGGCGCCGAGGAGACGCTCACCGACGCCAAGTGCGAGCGCATTTTTACCAATACCATCTTGCCTTTCTTCAAGGCAGGCGACTATGAAGGCGGTCTGTGTGCGGGCGTGGGTGAGATTGTAGGTGTGTACGGCGGCGAGATTCCAGCTGGGCTGAAAACCACGCTGCCTGGCACAGATAATGGTGAAGGCGGTGACGTGAGTCTTGGCGAGATATTTGAAGGGTTGGGGATTATAGCTATCCTGGTGTTGCTTCCGTTGTTTGGCCTCATCTTTTGGGCGGCCAAAACCAAGACGAAATCGCCATTCAAAGGCGAAGAGACTATAGCATCCGTCGAAGAGGATGGCGTCCATTATGTTAGTGAAATAAAGACCTCTTGGACGGGCTCGCCGTGGGATGGCAAGGGCTGCGCTGGAGCCTTGATGATCGGTTTCTCGTTTTTTGTCTTCTTGTTCATCGCTCTTATGGTAGTGATGTCCATATACCCCAATATGGCGATGAAGTCCCAGGGACTTTGGTCGTTCCTGATGGCCACTTTTTTGTATCTCACCTGGATGTGTTTCCGCCACAACCGTCGCATGCTGAAGACGGCCAATGAACTGGCTCAGACCTCGGTCAACCCGAAGTCGGTCTACCAGGCCGCAGATAACCATGGCGCGAATAAGGTGGCGATGTGGATGGCCCCATGGTTGGGTTGGATTTTTTATCTCATCCTGAAACGTAAAGTAAAAGATACCGAAGAAGGCTGCCTTTGCCCGACCTGTGGGAATCCGCTCCAATCAACCAAGATCTTCATGCTGACTGACAAGCATGCCGTCGAGGAACGCCTCGGTGTGTTGAAGTTCAAGCCTTACCGTTGCATCAACGGACACACCTATGTGGTGAAGGAGAAAGGGCCGGAGTTCAATCACTTTGTGACCTGCAAGAAATGTGGCGCCATGACGGCCAGGATGACCCGTTCAAAGGTGTTGCGCGCGGCCAATTATTCACACAGCGGCGAGGAAGAGAAGACCTACGAGTGCCAATGTTGCGACTCCATCTACACCTCGAACATTACGATACCCAAGTTGGTACATGCGAGCAGTAGTTCGTCGAGCTCGTCTAGTGGGCGCAGGTATTCCAGTGGTTCGTCACATCGTTCCGGAGGCTCGTTTGGTGGTGGCCGCAGCGGCGGTGGAGGCCATTCGGGGCGTTGGTGATTTTAGTTTAGAGTTTAGAGTAGTGGGGAGTGGAGAGTGTAGAGTTGGGTGGGTTATCTTGTTTGCTCGTTTTAAAAGGATATGGTTATGAAAAAGAAAAAGAACAAAAAACAGCAGTTCAGCAGCGTGAAAGCGTTGCTCAAAGCCGACCGCGAGAAGGAGATTGAACAATACGGCAAACAGGTCAGCATGAGGCCGTCGCGCGTGCACAAGTCGAAAAAGGACTATGACCGTAAGAAAAACAAGGTGCAAGAGCGTGATTTGGAATAGTTTTTTCCGTAGCTTTGCGGTCAGAATGCAAATCAATAATATCTAATAATACCAATATGACTATCAGTGAATTAGAGAGAACTGCCGTTCAAGTGCGCCGCGACATCATCCGCATGGTGCACGGGTGCCAGTCGGGTCACCCGGGCGGCTCGCTGGGCGCAACCGACATCGTCACCGCCCTGTTTTTCGACCAAATGGACATCGATCCCGCTAGTTTCCGCATGGACGGCAATGGCGAGGATATGTTCTTCCTCTCCAACGGCCACATCAGCCCGATGCTTTATAGCATCATGGCACGTCGCGGCTATTTCCCCGTCAGCGAACTGGCCACCTTCCGACGCCTTGGCACTCGCCTGCAAGGCCATCCCACACCCATGGAAGGCCTGCCGGGCATCCGCATCGCCTCGGGCTCGCTCGGACAAGGACTCTCCGTCGCTTGCGGCGCTGCTCAAGCCAAGAGACTCAATGGTGACAAACATCTCGTCTTCGTCCTCATGGGTGACGGCGAGCAGGAGGAAGGCCAGATCTGGGAAGCCGCCATGTATGCTCCGGCCAAAGGCGTCGACAACTTGGTGGCCATCATCGACTACAACAAGAAACAGATCGATGGTTCGACCGACGACGTGCTCAACCTCGGCGACCTTCGCGCCAAATACGAGGCCTTCGGATGGAATGTCATCGAGGTGAGCGGCAACAATATGCAAGCTGTCGTCAACACGCTGAAGTTTGCTCGCGACAACGCCTTCCAAGGCAAGCCGCAACTCATCTTGGCCCATACCGTGATGGGAAAGGGCGTCGACTTCATGGAGAACAACCACAAGTGGCACGGCTCGGCACCTAATGACGAGCAGGCCGCCAGCGCACTGTCACAATTAGAGGAAACCTTAGGTGATTATTAATTAATGAAAAACAATGGCGACAAAGTCTGAACAATATCCCTTCTCTTTCATGGGACACCGTCATGGCGGGCGGAGACCCGCCGTCTCCTGCACTTAGGGAGGTCCCTATGCTTAGGAGATAGTGGATCAAGTCCGCTATGACGGTTTACGGTTCGGTTTTGTCATTAAATAACATACACACATGGACTTTACAATTCAAAACCAAAAAGATACAAGATCGGGATTTGGTGAAGGCTTGCTCGAGGCAGGCCGCCGCAACCCCAAGGTGGTGGCTTTCTGCGCCGACCTTACTCCCTCGGTGAAAATGGGCGACTTCGCCAAGGAGTTCCCCGAACGTTTCTTCCAGACGGGCATCGCCGAGGCCAACATGATTGACATGGCCGCCGGTATGGCGCTGAGCGGCTTCGTGCCGTTTACAGGCACCTTTGCGGCTTTCTCTACGGGTCGCGTCTACGACCAAATCCGCCAATGCGTGGCCTATTCCAACAAGAATGTGAAGATCGCCGCCTCGCACGCTGGTGTCACCCTGGGCGAGGACGGAGCCACACACCAGATTCTCGAGGACATCGCACTGATGAAGGTGCTGCCTAACATGACCGTCATCGTGCCTTGCGACTTCAACCAAACCAAGAACGCCACCCTCGCAGCAGCCGAATACGATGGACCCGTCTACCTGCGTTTCGGTCGCCCGAAAGTGCCGAACTTCACCCCCGTTGACGAGAAATTCGTCATCGGCAAGGCCCAGCTATTGCAAGAAGGCACCGACGTGACCATCTTCGCTTGTGGTCACCTCGTATGGAAAGCTGTGCAGGCCCTGCCTATACTGAAGGAGATGGGCATCAACGCGGAACTCATCAACATCCACACCATCAAGCCCCTTGACGTGGAAGCGGTGCTTAAGTCGGTCGGCAAGACCCGTTGCGTGGTCACCGCCGAGGAACATCAGCGCAATGGCGGACTGGGCGACAGCATCGCACAGGTGCTGGCCTTGCACAAGCCTTGTCCGATGGAGATGGTCGCCGTCAATGACGTGTTCGGTCAGAGTGGTACCCCCGATGAACTGCTTCAGTTCTTCCACCTCGACACGCCCGACATCGTGGAGGCTGTGAAAAAAGTAGTGGCTCGCAAACAATAAAGAACAAAAATAGACGATATAATAAAGATTTCCCCCTCGGGAAAATGGATTGTAGGGATGTCGTATTGCGCCAGCCGCTTGAGCAAACGCACAAAAAGCGGTTGCCACGATGAGACGGCCCTACAATCCCTTAAATCAAAATCGATTTCCGTAGGAAAACTAAACGATAAAACGCCAAATATGAAAAAACTAAGCGTACTATTTCTTCTCGCATTCGTCATCCTTGCCCTGACGCCTTCTTGCAACAACAAGAAGGAAGAGCCCCAAGAACAGCCCAAGGCCATGAATGTCATTTATATGATTGGTGATGGCATGGCCTTGCCCCAGGTTTATGCCGCCATGTTGGCCTCTCATGAAAAGATGACGTTCTCGCAGTTCCCATACATCGGTGTGGTCGACACCCATTCGGCCAGCAACGACATCACCGACTCGGCTGCAGCTGGTACGGCTTTGTCCAGCGACCATAAGACCAACAACGCCATGTTGGGCATGAATCCGGACTCCATACCTGTGAAGACCTTACTCGAGGTGTTTGCTGAACAAGGCAAGGAGACGGGCATTGTGGTGTCGTCCTATGTCACCCATGCCACACCTGCTGCGTTCTATGCTAAAGTGCCGCATCGCAGGCAGTATGAAGACATCGCTGTGCAGATGGCTGAAAACCCATATCTCAACTTGATCATCGGCGGCGGCATGAAGCATTTCAACCAACGCAAAGACAGCCTCGACCTCGTCGCGCGCATGGAGAACGAGTTGGGTTGGACTGTATACGATACGCTTGATTGCATCGATGTCAATTGCAAGAAATATGCCGTGATGGCCAATGACGATCACATGCCACCTGCAGCCGTGCGGGGTGACTTTCTTCCACGCGCCGTGAAGACGGCCTTGAAGACGTTGGATAGTGCTGAGAATGGTTTCTTCCTCATGGTGGAGGGCTCGCAGATCGACTTCGCTTGTCACGGTCATGACTCCACTTGGATGATGGACGAGATGCTCGACTTCGACTATGCCATTAAGGTGGCCCTGGACTATGCCAAGGAGAAAGGCAACACCCTTGTCGTTGTCACCGCCGACCACGAGACGGGCGGACTCACCTTGCCCGATCCCCAAGGCAAATACACCAATGTGGTGTTCAATTATTCCACAGGTAGCCACACCTGCATGCCAGTGTTGGTGTATGCCTATGGCCCTGGTGCCGAACAGTTCACGGGCTGGATGCAGAATACCGATCTCAAGGGTAAGATTTTGAATGCATGTGGCCTGGAGAACATAGGTGATGGTCTTCCCGAAGGGAAAGGACCGAAAATCATGCCCCGCAAGGTGAACCTCGATTCGCATCCTTCTCCGAAATGATTCCATAGCGCATGAAACTTTCCGTCGTCATCGTCAACTACAATGTCGAGTATTTCCTTGAGCAGTGCCTGTACTCGGTGCGCCGCGCCATGCAAGGCATCGAGGGCGAGGTGTTTGTTGTCGACAATAATTCGGTTGACGGTTCGCTGAAGATGCTGGCGCAGAAATTCCCTGAGGTGAAGGTCATCGCCAACAAGGAGAATGTGGGTTTTGCGAAGGCCAACAACCAAGCCATCCGAATCTCAACAGGGGAGTATGTTTTGCTTCTCAATCCCGACACGGTGGTGGAGGACGACACCTTCGCGAAATGCATCGCCTTCATGGACAGCCATCCCGATGCAGGAGGCCTCGGCGTGAAAATGGTGGATGGCAAGGGGCAGTTCCTGCCTGAGTCGAAGCGAGGCCTGCCTACGGCGGCAACCGCGTTCTATAAAATGTTTGGTCTGGCCAAACTTTTTCCCCATAGCAAGCGTTTTGCGCACTATTATATGGGGCATCTCTCCAACGACGAGACCAACGAGGTGGAGATTCTCGCCGGTGCCTTCATGTTGATGCGTAAGGAGACACTTGACAAAGTCGGCCTGTTGGACGAGACCTTCTTCATGTATGGCGAGGACATCGACCTGTCTTATCGTATCACTCAGGGTGGTTACAAAAACTATTACTTCCCCGAGACGCGCATCATCCACTACAAGGGCGAGAGCACCAAGAAAACGAGTGTCAACTATGTCTTCGTGTTCTACCGTGCCATGGAGATTTTCGCCAAGAAACACTTTGGTAACTCTTGGGCCAAGTCGTTCTCTTTCCTTATTAATATGGCCATCTACATCAAGGCGTTTTTCGCTTTGGTTTCGCAGTTCTTCCACAAAGCGGCCATTCCCTTCCTCGATGCAGTGTTGGGCTATGGGGGACTGGCAGCCATCAGTTATTTCTGGGGTCATGGTACGATTTACGCTGGAGCAGGTACCTATCCGCTCATGTTGTTTGCCGTTGTATTGCCGGTCTATATCTTGATTTGGTTGACATCAACTTATTTTACAGGAGGTTATGACAAACCCTACAGCATCGCGAAAGCCATACTAGGTGTGGCGTTCGGTAGCGCTGTGGTTTTGGTGCTCTATGCTTTGCTTCCCGAAAGCCTTCGTTTCTCGAGGGCGTTGATTCTCTTTGGCATGATATGGCTTGCCATGGAGATGAGCCTGACAAGGTTCATCGGCATTTTGATGGGCAACGAGAACTTCCAGTCGAAGCGGACTGAGAAGAAACGCTTTTTGGTCATCGGTAGTCCCGAAGAGACGCAACGGGTGAACGCCATCTTGGAGAGCACTTCAATCAAGCCCGACTTCATCGGATTGGTGAGTTCGGAGACGCAAGGCGAGGCTCCGGAGGGTTTCATCGGCAACCTTTCGCAAGTGCCTGATATCATTGAGATCTACAAGATTACGGAGGTCATCTTCTGCTCGAAGGATGTGCCGCATCAGGTCATCATCGACAAGATGGTGGACTGGCACGCCACCAATGTCGACTACAAGATAGCCCCCGAGGACAGCCTTTCCATCATTGGCAGCAACAGCATCAACACGCGCGGCGACCTTTACACTGTCGATATCAAGGCCATCGACACCAAGCCAAATCGTCGAAACAAACGCCTTTTCGACATTGTGATGAGTCTGTTCAGTATCATTTTTTGGCTGCCATTGGCCTTGATGGTGAAGAAGCCTTGGCGTTTCCTGAAGAATGCTGTGCTGGTTTTGCTGGGCCGTCGCACTTGGGTGGGTTATTGCACCCCGGCCGATGAGTCGCAGAAACTGCCCAAGATACGCAAGGGGGTCTTTGATCCCGCTTCCTATATGGATAAGGACATCGATAGCGATGCCTTCAACCAGATGAACCTGCTTTATGCGCGCGATTACACCGTCTGGAAAGATGCTGAAATCTTCTTCAGGTCGGTGATGGCGAAATAAATGACAAAGAAAAAGCCTCGGTGGAGAACCGAGGCTTTTTTCTTGTTTAGTGTTGGATGGTCATCAACCGGATATAATTGAGTAGCTTTTTGCTCCATTCGGCGTCGCCTGGCAGCTGGTAGCGGGTGTTGCCTTTGGGGTCGGGAGTGAAGAGGGTCTCGCCTGTGGGGGTGAGGGTGACCCATCCACGTTGCGAGATCTGGTGGATGGCCTCGTCGCCCTCAACGGCATTGATGACGGCTAATGGGTCCCACATCTTCTGGAACTTGTCCTCGACCAAAAACTGATAAATCCACTTGATGGGGTGGACATCAGTCCAATTGATGTCTTCGATGACTTGCTTTGCAGAGTAATAGAGCGGGTCGCCCACCTCGCCTGGAGAAAAGATGATGTCAATATCTTTGGGCAGCATCTCGAAGAATTTCAATGAGTATTCAATGGCGGCTGTGAGGTTGTAGTCGTGTTCAAATGAGTCGCCAAACACACCACCCATGATATAGATGTCTTTTATCTTTTTCTGCACCAGTTCTAGGCCGGTCATCGGGCTGAATTCGTCGGGACCCGACTGAAGGAGACGCGACAGGCAAGTGACGAAACCGACGGAGACGACTGTCACCGACTTGTCGGGCTGCTGGGCAAGGATCTTACGGTAGAGTTTGTATCCGTCCATGTATTCGCCGTCGTCGCCCACAGTACGCTTGAAGAGGGGCTCGCCTTCGGTGTTGCGTGCGTATGCCATGTTGTGGTAGGGGATGAAGACACGGGGGGCCTTCACGCCAAACTGCTCCAGACCGATGGGGATGTCGGGATACCCGTAGTAGTTATTCAACACATCCACGGCGTCGGCATTGGCGCGGTTCATGCGGTCGACAACGACACCAAGCAGGTTGCAGCGTTTCATGTCCATGTATCGGTAGAGCATCATCAGGGCGAAGAGGTCGTCGGTCGAACTGCCCATATCGCAGTCGTAGATGATGCGGATGTCTTGTTGCTCGTAGTTGGACTTGACACTGATGCCGAATCTGTTGGAATAGACGATTTGCTGCTCGTTCTCGCGTGCAAAAGCGAGGGCGGCGGCAAGACTGTCCTCAGGGAAGGGCTTGTTGCTGTCGAAATAGTAGTCGCCCTTGTCGGGATCATACCATCCACCTACGATGTTTTCGTGGGCATGGGCGTGCTTGAGAACCTTGCGGATGCTCTTGCGGCTGAAACAGTTCTGAGTTTCTTTATAGGATACCATGATTCCTTCGGTAGGCTGGCTCATGGTGTTGAGATCCAAGGTGAATCCCTTGGGGTAAATCTGCCCCATGACATAGATGACATTGGCCATTTCCTTGTCGGAGAGACGAAGGCCTTTGACGTCATTTGTCTGCGAAAACCCCATGGGGATGGCCATGAAAGCGACTAGAACAAAGGTGATAAAGCGTTTCATCATTTCAATCTTTAGGTGTAAAACTCTCAACGATAACATCAGTGTTGAATAGCCATGAGACGAATGTACTTAAGCACCATATCGCACCAAACTGCATCTCCAGGATACTGATAACGGGCGTTGCCCTTCGGGTCGGCCTTGAAAATTGTCTCGCCATTAGGGGTGAGGGTTACCCAACCTCGTTCGGAGAGTTTGTAGAAATCGTCGCCTTCAACAGCATGGAGGACGGCCTGCGGGTCCCACATCTTTTGGCCTGTGTTGCAGTTCAGGAACTGGTAGGTCCATTTGATGGGGTGGAGGTCGGTCCAGCTCATGTCGGAGATGACGGTCTCGGGACGGTAGTCAAGCGGGTCACCCACCTCACCGGGTGAGAAGACGATGTCGACTTCCTTGGGCAGCAGTTCGAAGAATTTCAGCGAGAAGTCGATGGCCTGCTTGAAGTTGTAGTCAGGTTCGACAGCCTTGCCGAACACGCCACCCATGGCATAGATTTCTTTCACCTTGGCGCGGACCAGCTCGATGCCGTTGAGGGGTGAGAACTCATCGGGACCTGATTCGAGCAGGCGTGCCAGGGTTGTGACGAGGCCGATGGAGGCGATGGTGACGCTGTGGTCGGGTTGCTCGCTCAATAGTTTACGGTAGAGTTTGTAGCCTTCCATATAGGTGCCGTTGTCGCCGACGCTGCGCTTGAACATCGGCACTCCTTCCGTGGAGCGGGCATACGGGAGGTTGTGGTAGGTGATCCAAACATGGGTGTCCTTCTGCCCGTCGGTCTCCAAGCCGATGGGGATGTCGGGATAGCCGTAGAAGTTGTTCATCACGTCAACGATGTCGGCATTGGCTTTGCCCATGCGGTCGACGATGACACCGAGGAGGTTGCAACGTTTCATGTCCATGTAGCGGTAGAGCATCATCAGGGCGAAGAGGTCGTCGGTCGAGCTGCCCATGTCGCAGTCAAGGATGATGCGGATGTCACGCTGCTCGTAGTTCGACCAGATGTTGATGTCTTTTGAGGCCACATACACGGTGTGCTGGTCGTTGTCGCGGGCAAATTGAACGGCGGCAGCCAGGCTGTCCTCGGGGAACGAACGGTTGCTGTCGAAATAATACTTGTCTTCCTCTGCGTTGTACCAGCCACCTACGAGGTTGTTGTGGGCGCGAGCATGCTTGATGACGGCAGGGATGCTCTTACGGTCGAAGCTGTTTTGCGTCGCCTTATAGGAGACAATCAAGCCTTCGGTGGGCTGTCGCATGGTGTTCAGGTCGAGGGTGAAGCCGTCGGGATACATCTGTCCCATGGCGTAGATGACATTGACTAGCTCTTTGTCGGTCAGTTTTTCTTGCGCGAAGCCGAAAGATACCGTTGCAAGGAGCAACAAAATTAGAAGTCTTGCTTTTTTCATAGTTGTTAGTATTTAATTGGTTGATAATTGCAGTATTGAGCTTTCAGCTATAAGCTATGTTGCTACTATGCTTATAGCTTACAGATTAAATCTATTGCGCATGCTTATATCCTTTCACCTTGTCCCAGTCGCCGCGCGTGAAGTCGGGCATCTGCACAGGCATGCCACCGTTGGCGATGCTGGCAGCGGTCAGCTCGCCGAGGCACGACCATTCGGCGGCGTCGTAAACGTCTTGGTCGAGCGGCAAACCATGTTGCAGGCAGTAGATGAGGCGATAGTCCATGATGAAGTCCATGCCGCCGTGGCCGCCCACTTCCTTGGCTTTCTCTTCAATCTCTACAGCGATGGGGTGGAGGTATTCTTTCATGATCTTGTCGCGCACCTCGGCAGGAACGAAGCCATGAGGGTTGAGGTGTTGTCCTTCGGCAAGGAAACCAGCTGGGAATTTGTCCTCTAGCACGGTGAAGCCTTCGATGGGGTATTTATTGGCAAAGCCTTCTGTTCCAGTTAGTTGGTACAAACGGTTGTAAGGCCTGTAGGTGTAAACGTTATGTTCGATCAGGAAGGTCTTGCCTTTCTCGGTCTGGATCATGGTGGTGGTCATGTCGCCGTTGGCGAAGTCGTCGACGCCCATCAGTTCTTTGGCGATCTTTTTGCCGTTGTATGACGGCGTGCTCATGCAGACGAGGGTCTTCATGCGGTCGCCGCGGTGGATGTTGAAGGCTTGGCAGAGGGGGCCGAGGCCGTGGGTGGGATAGACGTCGCCGGCATGGGCTTGGTTGAACTCAAGGCGCCAGTTTTCGTAGTATTCGCGCCAGTAGGGCTCCAGGTTATGGATATAGGCACCTTCGCCGTGGATGAGTTCGCCGAACATGCCTTGTTGGGCCATGTTAAGCGCGGTCAGCTCGAAGAAGTCGTAGCAGCAGTTTTCGAGCATCATGCAGTGGCGTTGGGTCTGCTCGGCCACGTCGACGAGTTTCCAGCAGTCTTCGATGGTGGTGGCGGCTGGCACTTCGAGGGCTACGTGCTTGCCATGTTGCATGGCGTAGGTGGCCATTTCGACGTGGGTCTGCCAGTTGGTGCAGATGTAGACGAGGTCGATGTCGTCGCGCTCGCATAGCTCGCGCCAGCCGTCGCGACCCGTATAGGCAGTGGCACGCGGCAGGCCTTTGGCTTCAAGGATGTTGGTCTGCACGGCTTCTACGCGGTCGGGCTCGATGTCGCACAAGGCGTTGACAGTCACGCCGTCGATGTAGGTCATGCGGTCGACGGCATCGGGACCGCGCATGCCGAGGCCGATGAAGCCGATGCGGACGTTCTCGATGGGGTCGACGGTGAATTGGAGGACGCTTTTCTGTCCTTCGATGCGTTGCGGCTCGTCGAAGACGATGGCGTTGTCGACGATGCGGTAGTTGCCCTTGCGGACTTCAGTTTCGGTAGTTGCCTTTTCGGCACAGGCGGTGACCATGGCCAGTAGGACTAGGCCGAGGATGAGGTGGTAGATTCTGTTTTTCATAGGTCTGTGTTTAGGTCCTACACTGCGCTGCGCTTGTGTAGGGTTAATAAGGTATCGTCCCTTCGGGACGGGCTTCACGCCAAAAAAACACGACAAATTTAGGAATTATCCATAGAAATTCACTATTTTCGCAAAAAATTTATCATCATGAACGCACTTTTCACCATCGCGGGCCATTTCGTCGACCCGAAAACCATCGAAACCATCCTGCCTTTGGGCAACGGACTCATCAACGACACCTATAAGATAATCGTGGGTGGACAGCCGAAATATGTGCTGCAATGCATCAACAATGCCGTGTTCACCGATGTGGAAATGCTGCAAAACAACATTGAAACTGTGACGAACCATATCCGCCAGAAATATGAAAGTCAAGGCGTTAAGGATATTAATCGTCGTGTGTTGCATTTCCTGAAGGCTGATACGGGCAAGACTTACGTCGTTGAAGACGGCAAGTATTGGCGAGTGATGGACTTCATCGCCGAAAGCTACACCTACGAGGCCGTTACGCCGGAGTATGCCTATTACGCTGGCCGTTCCTTCGGTGATTTCGAGTCGCTACTGACAGACTTGGAAGAGCCGATAGGGGAGATCATTCCCGATTTCCACAATATCGAGTTCCGTCTGCAGCAGCTGGAGGACGCTGTGGCTGCAGACCCTATCGGGCAGATGCGCGAGGTGGAGGTGCAGAAGTTGGTGGCCAAGGTGCGCGAGGCATCGGAGTGGATGTGTCTTGGCGAGATACTCTACAGCCAGGGCAAGCTGCCGAAACGTATATGCCATTGCGACACCAAGGTGAACAATATGCTCTTCGACAAGGATGGCAACGTGCTCTGCATCATCGACTTGGATACCGTGATGCCGAGTTTCGTCTTCTCCGATTTTGGCGACTTCCTGCGTTCGGCGGCCAACACGGGTGCCGAGGACGACCCCGACTTGGACAACATCCATTTCAACATGGAGATTTTTGAGGCGTTTACGAAGGGCTATCTGGAAGGTACAAAGTCGTTTCTCACCCCGCTGGAAAAGGAATTGCTGCCCTATGCCGCCACGCTGTTCCCCTACATGCAGGCCGTGCGTTTCCTGACCGACTACATCAACGGCAACACCTATTATAAAATAAAGTACCCGACGCACAACCTCGTGCGGACGCGGGCGCAGTGGCGGCTGTTTGAGGAAGCCTGCTTGAAAACCGATGCGATGAAGAAGTTGATCAACGGTTGAACAATTACTACTGGTGAACAGTTCGTAAAATCAGGAATACAATTCCTTATTTTACTTGAAAATTCGGAATGCAATTCCCAATTTTACTAAAAAATTCGGAATTGCGTTCCGAAAATTCATGGTTTTTCTTTTGTCGTCTCATGCAAAATGGGAATTTTTCCCATAGCCATCCGTTTTTTTCGCTATATTTTTGCATTGTGGGTCATTGAATCAACTACGGATTACACAGATGCAACAGATTATAGATAAATCTGTGTTCGAATCATAAATAATAAATTTTGAATCTTGAATTTTGAATCTTTAAATCTCACGCGAATGAAAAACAAACATTTACTCTTACTGTTGCTCATGGCACTAGTAGCGCCTTGGGCGGCCAACGCACAGACTCAAACGTTGACAGTATGTGACGGCGACGACGGTTTTAATAATAATTTCATTCCAATTGCTGGCACGTATGTCGACACACAAGGGACTATTTCTGAATTTATCATTCCTTCTACAACTGAAGGCATGGCTGGCATGGTGGGTGCTTCCATCTCTAAATTAACGTTTTACCTCCCTTCAGTTCCACCGGATACTTGGGGCAATCCCACCTTTCAATGGTATATGGGCGAAGTGGAAGGCACCACGCTGAATAGTGCATACGGCCCATCCTCTTTCACGACTGTCGCTACGGGTGTTTGGGGCAATCAATCCTCAACATTGGAGGTGGAATTTGACACACCATACGTTTATGACGGCGGTAACTTGCTCATTGGTTCTTATCTTCAAATTGCGGCTGGGTGGGCTGTAGTTAATTATTTAGGGATTTACACCGATGATAACACTGCGGTTTACCATTCCTATAATTCTTCTACACAAGTAGAATTCGACAAACCACAAAAGTTCCTTCCCAAGACTACCTTTACCTACGAGACTTGCCAAAAGCCCACAGGCCTCACCGTGAACGACGTCACCAATAGCAGTGTCGCCCTTTCGTGGACTGAAAACGGTTCGGCCACCCACTGGCAGATTGATTGTTGCACTAATCCAAATTTCACATGCACACCTTATTATGATGAGGTGAGCAATACGCCTTCCTACAGCATAACACAATGGCTTGAATCAGGAACCACCTATTATGCCCGCGTGAGGGCCGTTTGTGGCAATGACTGGTATAGCGAATGGAGCGATGCGGTGAGTTTTACGACAAAACACGACCCCGTTGCAGTCGGAGATTCGTGGACCGATAACTTTGAAGGCTACTCCTGCGGCTGGGATTTCGTCAACGGCACACAAACCAACCAATGGGTATGGGGAACGGCCACCAACAACACAGAAGGAGGCTCCAAAGCCCTCTATATCTCCAACGATGGCGGCACCAGCAATGACTACACCAACAATAGCGCCTCCGTGGTTTACGCCACCAAGCCGTTCACCTTTGCCCAAAGTGGCTATTACGGTTTCCTATACGACTGGAAAAACCATGGAGAAGGGCTGTTTGGTGATACAGGAGCACCTACTCCTTTTGACTATTTGAGGGTTGTCTTGGCACCAGGTACCGTCGCTTTGACCCCGGGCGAATTGCTTACTGACTTGGGGCACAATTGGTTACCCAATGGCTGGATTGCCTTGGATGGGGGGCATTGCCTCAGCGGACAGGATGAATGGTTGAGGAATTATGAGGAAACCTATCTGCAAGCGGGTACCTACACGATGGTGTTTGTTTGGCGCAACGACGGCAGTGGAGGTTATTATCCCGCAGCCATCGACAACGTGAGCATCACCTCGGTGAGCTGCCCGAGACCCACGGGCCTCACCATTGATAACGTGACGAACAATTATGTCTACTACCATTTTGACTCTGAACCGGGAGCAGCATATCAATACGCCATCGCTCCATCTAATACTACTTATACTGAAGAGCAATTGTTCCAATACGTCACACCGCGCGTTGCACAATCGACTACCTTTTCGGGTGCTTATTCCATGTATGGTGAAGACCTCGACACCGACTATTACTTTTATTTGCGCAGGAAATGCGGTGAAGACGATTACAGCGCGACAGTTACGGTCCTTTTCCATTCCTCCGACCTATGTGCTGATTTGCTCTCGAATGATCTCCCTTATACTGAGGACTTCGAAGAATACATTGTAGGCGAAAATGTTTTTTGGGGTGTGCCTCTTTCTGAGTGTTGGGATGCCTACAACAGTTCCATTGATGCGTTTTACAGCTTGTTTCCCTTGGTTAACCAAGATAACGGAGCCAAGAGATTGATTTTCGCATCAGATATAGCAGACGGAACAGTAGACCCACATGACCAATACGCCATTCTGCCGCCTATGGAAAACGTAAGGCGCTTGAAAATGACGCTCTATGCTAAATCAGGTACAAATTTGTGGACTCCATTCCAAGTAGGTGTGATGCAAGGAAAGGATGCTTCCACTTTTACTGCCATCGGAGAGCCTTTTGCGACCACCGACGATTATCAAGAGTATAACGTTTCGTTTGAAAACTACATAGGTAACGGCAACCGCATCGCCATCAAGATGGATGCTGCAAATGCCGAGAATACCATTTGTATGCTCTATGTCGACAACATCACCGTGGAGGAACTTCCTTGTTTAGCTCCCACCAACCTTCAGATTACCAATGTGACCAGCACGGATGCCACCGTGAGTTGGGAAGGCAGCGTGATGAACTTCAACTTCGAGTTCAAGCCCGCTTCTTCAAACGATTGGTTCCGTATCGGTATAGCTGGCAATTCAATTAGTTTTAGTTCTTTAGCAAACACTCCGGGAATCCCGGCTCTCGTTTCTAACACCACATACGATGTGCGTGTACAAACCGTTTGCGACGGTGATGATGTCCATAGCGCATGGACCACAGGCAGTTTTACGACATTGGATTGCCCCACGCCCACCAACTTGGCCGTGAGCAATGTCACTGCCAACAGCGCCGACCTCAGCTGGACAAGCTCGCCTGGTGCAGATAGCTACAGGGTGGCTTATCGAACGGCTGCCGTAGGCGGAGACACTCCTCTTGTAGAACAAGGTTTCGAGAACGGCATGGACGGATGGCTTATTGGCCAACAATTGGGAAATGCAACTTGCGCTGAAATTTGCACAGAAGCAGCATACAATGGCGATAATGGCTTCAAGTTGACGGCTTGCCCGGAAGGAAACCCCTATGAAGGACTTTATATACCAGATGTGCTGAACATACCCAATGTGCAAATAACCGGACCCACCGTATTGAAGTTCTATTATCGAAAGAATGCGTCGTCATCCATGGTGTCATTGGAATTCGCATATAGTTTTGGATATGGTACTGGATTTGGTTCTGATCAATGCAACCTTCCTCTTACGGATGAATGGCAGTTGTTTACGGTGGAGCTGCCTGCCGATGTATACCAAGTCCAAATCGCTTATTACGACCCTCAAAATAATCCCGATGCGGGTGTCTATATTGACGACATCACCATATCACCTGTAGCGCAGCCTACTGGCGAGTGGCAATTTGTCAGCGACATTGAAACCACGAGTTACACGCTCACTGGCCTTACGGTGAACACCGAATACGAAGTGCGGGTGCAGAGCGGTTGCTCTGATTATTCAGTGAGCGCCCCCGTCTTTTTCGTCACGACTCCATGCGCTGCACCTACCGAGGTCACCGTCAGCGACATCCTTCACACTACCGCCACTGTCAGCTGGACGGGCGAGGGCGAAGGCTACGCCATGAGCTATAGAGAGGCTGAACGGCCTGAAATCCTACTTGAAGAGGATTTCAGTTCAAGCAGCATCCCTTCCGATTGGTCGACCTATACCGGTTTGTTGAGCGATGTAATGGAGGGTACCGCTCAGCTCGTTGTAAACAATGCAACTAACTACACTAATTGGAGAATGGCCAATACTACTATATTTGGAGCTTATAGTGCTTGCTGTAATATCTATGCAACTAGTAATAAATGGCTTGTAACTCCTGAGTTCACTTTCAACACCAGTGGCTCTCTTAGTTTTGACCTTGCACAGACAAGATACAATAACTCAAGTGCTCCCACAGGTGAGCGTACGGATGACAGATTTGTTGTCTTGGTTTTCTCAGATGACCAATGGACCATTCTGCGTGAGTGGAATAACACTGGCTCTGCTTATGTTTTTAATGACATCACTAACACACGTCAAACCATATCCGATATTGACCTTTCCGCTTATGTTGGAAAGACCGTGAAAATCGCTTTCTACGGCGAGTCAACAGAGAGTAACGGCGATAACGATATGCACATCGACAATGTGGTCATCAATGTCCTGGTGCCCGCCACTCCATGGCAAACCATACCGGACATCGCTGCAACAACTTACGATCTCACCAACCTTACTGCGGGAACCGAGTATGAAGTGAAAGTGCAAGCTGCTTGCGGCGAAGAGAGCGAGGTGGTCTCATTCGCCACCTTGTCGAACGACCATAAGATTTTCGTCACCGAAGGCTACTGGAACAATGACAGCAACTGGATCCCGTATGGCGCTCCTACCATCGATCAAGATGTGGAACTGCGTGCCGATGTCACCATTCCGAACGGTTATTTGGCTACTGCCAACCAAATTGAAGAAACTTGGGAGCATGGCATCACCATTGAGGATGGCGGTCAGTTGTATCACACAAACTACCTTCTCGCTACAGTGAAGAAGCATGTCGGAGGTTACGGTCAAGAGAATCAAGGCACAAATAACGGATATATCTTATTGGCTCAACCTATCCAATACACTGTATCCGTTGAACCCAACGATGAATCAAATATCAGAACTGGAGTCTATGACTTTTATGCTTGGAGTCGTTTGGGCGACAACGAAGG
>Ga0310697_10002813_pt1 | contig 18042 bp, 10 predicted proteins | sample 172DNAGHGlowgp2_FD_203883 | JGI IMG/M metagenome (GOLD analysis project Ga0310697, IMG submission 203883) | Sheep rumen microbial communities from Palmerston North, Manawatu-Wanganui, New Zealand - 1728 DNA GHGlow gp2 (v2) (version 2) | ecosystem: Host-associated > Mammals > Digestive system >... | reverse complement strand
TCTTCACCTCCTCAGGAGTGAAGTCATTGCTAACAGTACGATACATCACACACTCGCGATGGTTCAGCTTCTTGGAGTCGAGCAGTTGGGCAACACTGTCGTTATGCACATCACTCATAGGTACAAGGTACTTCTCAGTCTTATGCTTCACCATGGTGGGCAGCAAATCGTCAATCTTACCAGTGGTTCCGAAGAATACCTTACGCTTACGGTACTGCACATATTTCTGAATATACAGTGAGATGGTCTCAGTCACGCAGAAATACTTCATGTCCTCAGGAATGGCTACGCGCAACTCCTTAGCCAAAGTAAAGAAGTGGTCGATGGCATGACGAGAGGTAAAAACAATGGCAGTATAATCCAGGATATTCACCTTCTGGGCGCGAAAGTCCTTAGCCGTGATTCCCTCAACCTTGATAAACGGACGGAACACGAGTTCTACGTCAAACTTGGAAGCGATGTCGTAGTAAGGTGACTTCTCACTTGACGGTTTAGGTTGCGAAATCAAAATCTTTTTTATCATTGTGTCCTAAAAATTTATTTTCAAATTGTTTGCTGTGACATCCAGAATTTCCCATAATGCCAGTAAAGGCACTATTTCGAGCGCACAAAGGTACAAAATAATTTGCAGACCAACGACATTTTGGCGAAAAAAGATGATAAAGCACTTATAAAATGTCATCAATTTGACCAAAATAAGCATAATTGCGAAATAAATTTCTACTTTATATATAGGTAAATCGAAGTATGGACCCATGATGACTGCCGGCATTGACAAGAGTCCCTCCAAGGCAATAATGAACAACAAGGACTTTATCCATTGTCTATTTCTTTTACCATCAAAGAACACCAAATTAACAACAGAATACAGTCCCATCTTCACCAGAAAATAAAGTAGGAAGATAGCCCAGACAATCAGAATGAGGTAGTATTGCGAGCTAAGGATATAGGAATCGCCATTATAGTGGAGCGAGTAGAAATAATAAAGCGTGGCAAACATAAGGCCCGTCAGGAAGACAATGAACACTTGGAAACGTGCCTCAGTAGCAGTCTCAGTCATAGAAGTTACTCCCTCATGAGGTTGATGGAAGAAGTTCTTAGCCTGACGCGAAAAAAAGCCACGAATGTTGGAGTATGCAATGACTGCCAACACGAAGAAAACCAACAACAGCGAGGTAATAACATCGTCACCACGAACACTGTAGGGGACAGGATCGCCTACTGAGCCATAACGCCCACCCTCCAATTCAGGATGAAAGAGGGAGTCTTTAGAAAAGAATCCCTCCTTATAATACTCGGGCAGGTCAATCTGTATCTCCCCTACCGGTTTCTCTAACAGAAATATGCTGTCTGTTGGTATCAATGCTTACAATGCAAATGCCTTCTTGATATCCTCTACCCTATCCAACTTCTCCCACGTAAAGAGCTCGACATCGATGGTCTTCGTCTCGTGATAGCGACTGGTAAAGGTCTTCTTCACCACCTCCGACTGACGTCCCATGTGTCCATAGGCAGCCGTCTCCAAGTACATGGGCTGGCGCAACTTCAGCGAACGCTCAATAGCTTTGGGACGCAGGTCGAAGAGCTGTTCTATCTTCTTGGCAATCTCACTGTCCGTCATGTTGACATGTGAACGCCCATAAGTGTTGACATAGATATTCATGGGCTTGGCCACACCAATAGCATAGCTAATCTGCACCAGCATCTCGTCGGCAACACCAGCAGCCACCATATTCTTGGCAATATGGCGTGCAGCATAGGCAGCACTACGGTCTACCTTCGAAGAGTCCTTGCCAGAAAAGGCCCCACCACCATGGGCTCCCTTGCCACCATAGGTGTCGACAATAATCTTACGGCCAGTGAGACCGGTATCACCATGAGGACCACCAATGACAAACTTGCCTGTGGGGTTGACGAAGTACTTGATGTCGTTGCCAAACAACGCCAACACACGCTCAGAATGAATCTTCTCCTTGACACGCGGTATCAGGATATTGATGACATCCTCACGAATCTTGGCCAGCATGCGCTCGTCGTCGCTGTCAAACTCATCGTGCTGGGTAGAGACGACAATGGTATCGATACGTTCAGGAATACCGGCATCGCTGTATTGAATAGTCACCTGGCTCTTAGAGTCTGGACGCAGGTAGGTCATTACCTTACCTTCCTTGCGGATCTCAGCCAAGGTACGCATAATGAGGTGTGCCAAATCGAGAGATACTGGCATCAGGTTCTCAGTCTCGTTGGTGGCATAGCCGAACATCATACCCTGGTCGCCAGCACCCTGTTCATCCTCATCGCCATTATCTACGCCGCGATTAATATCCTCGCTCTGCTCATGGATGGCTGTCAGAATACCGCAGGAGTTGCCGTCAAACTGGTATTCAGCCTTGGTAAAACCTATCTTCTTGATGGTATTACGTGCAATAGTCTGCAGGTCGATATACACATCACTGCGCACCTCGCCCATCAACACCACCTGTCCGGTAGTAACAAACGACTCACAAGCCACACGAGCCTTGTCGTCGTAAGCCAGAAACTGGTCGAGAATGGCGTCACTAATCTGGTCGGCCACCTTATCGGGATGGCCTTCTGATACTGATTCTGATGAAAATAAATATGACATAGCTTAAAATTTTGGTGCAAAGGTACGGACTTTTCAGCAAATGACAAAATAAAACGACCCGCTCTTTTCAGAAACGAGTCGTTTTTATTGATTCTAATGGGTGAATTACTTTGTCTCCGGCAGCATGATAACTTCTATGTGGTTACCACTCTTCAACAACTTATTCAGGAAGTCACGGACGTTGTCGACTGTCAGCGACTCAACAGTCTTCTTGTAGTCGGTGAAGAAGTCGATACCATATTCCTTATAAGCAGTAATAGTGTTGATCCAGTAGTTGTTCTTCTTGGCATCCACGTCAATCTGCTTGAGCATATACTCCTTGGTCTTAGCCAGTTGGTCAGCATCGATAGCCTTCTGCATCTTGGCAATACCCTCGTGCAACAGGCGGATGGCAATCTCCTGCTTGTCAGGATTCATAGGACAGTAGCCCTGCAGTGCAGCCTTAGGCTGATGCGTACCGAGGTTGAAGTTACCAGCAGCACCACAAGAATATGCAGCACTCTCGTCCTCACGAATGGTCTTCAGGTAGATCATCGAAAGAATCTGACCAACAGCATCCAACTTCACAGAGTTCTCCAGTGTATAAGGCATGTCAGCATACCAGTACTCCAAAGCGATGGCCTTAGGTGACTCGGTCTTTACCTTGAAATTGTTGACAACCTCACCCTTGGCAAGGGTCATAATCTCCTTGAAGTCCTCAGCCTTCTGCTTGGTGGCAGGCAGCGAAGCGATATACTGCTCAATGAGTGGACGGAGGGTCTGCTCGTCGAAATTACCAACGAAGACGAAGGTAAACTGACCAGCATTCTTAAAGCGGTCCTTGGCAATCTCCAGGATACGGTCGTAGCTGATATTCTTCAAGTCCTCCACCTGGATATTGGCGAAACGTGGGTTATGAGAATAAATCGTGTTGCTCAACGAGTCAGAGAAGACAGCCTCAGGATTCAAGTTCTTGTTCTTCAATGCCATCTCCAGCGAAGTCATCAGGTTCTGGAACTGCTTCTCGTCCTTGTTGATAGCTGTGAAATAGAGGTACTGCATCTGCATCATGGTCTCGATATCCTTCGGTGTAGAGTGTGCAGTGATATACTGACGGGTATTACCCAGCGAAGCGTCGGCATTGCACTCCTTGCCAGCCAGTGCCTTGGTGAGCTCATTGCTAGAGAAGTTACCGATACCGCTCATGCCAATCACCTGATCGAAGACCTTCAGGTTCGTATAGTCAGAAGGACCAAACAGCGACTTACCACCCCATGCAGAAGCCTGCATCTGGATTTCGTCGTCCTTGAAGTCGGTCTTCTTCAGAATAACAGTAGCACCATTAGAGAGCGTCAACTCCTTATAACCAAAGACCTTGTTCTCAGTCTCCTTGACAATCTTACCGGCCTTAATCTTGGTGACGTCGACCAGTGGCTCGTCCTTGACATTGTCTACGTAGGCCTCAATCTTCTCAGCACGGGCAGCAGCAATGGCAGCAGCCATGTCCTGTTCGGTAGGATAAACCTTGCCCTCCTTTTCCTGAGCCCACTCCATAACAACGAGGTTGCTGTCAGTAGCAGAAATCAGTTCAGGAAGCAGCTGGTTGACAGCAGCAACGGGGATATTGGGGGCAATCTGCTGCATCATCTGATAGAGCACATCCAATGGGGGAATAGGCTCGTTAGAAAGATAGTGATCACGATACTGGTCACCAAACTCAGCATTTCTGCGCTTGTCGCGGTTGGTATACTGCTTCTCCAAAGAACTCAGGTAGTCTGCCTGGGCACGAGCATACTCCGTAGCGGTGAAGCCGAACTCACGGGCACGCTTTGCCTCACGGTAGAGTGTCTGCAGCGTCTCCATGTCCTTGCCTTCCTTGGGCACACCAATCAGTTCGAAGCAGTCCTTGGTCTTCGACAGCAGATACTGGCCATCGTCAGCATATGCCTGGAAGAAGGGGCAGCTCTCCTCCTGTGTCATCTCGTTCAGGCGTTGACTCATCATGCGAGAGATTACATTCGTCAGGTAGCTCTGGACAAGATAGCCGAGATTAGCTTTCTCCTCTTCGGGGAAAGCATCGTGCTTCATCATAACCATGATCTGGCTCATCTGCATCTCCTTGTCCTTATCGAAGATATAGATAGCCTCATTGTTGTCGGGAACTGCCTCAGCAATAACCTTGGGAGCATTGGCGTCAACCTTAATACTACCAAAGAGTTCCTTAATCTTGGCCTCCATGTGATCAACATCAACATCACCGACTACGATGATGGCCTGATTGTCAGGACGATACCACTTGTGATAGTAGGCCTGAAGGGTAGCGGGCTTGAAGCTATCGATGACAGACATCAGACCGATAGGCATGCGCAGACCATACTTAGAACCAGGATACATCTTAGGCAGCGAACGGGTAATCATACGCTGTGAAGGACCTTCACCCAGACGCCACTCGTTGTGTACCACGTCGCGCTCCTTATCAATCTCTTTAGCTTCCAAGAGCAGACCGTTTGACCAGTCCTTCAGGATGAGCAGACAAGAGTCGAGGGCAGTAGCACGCTTGGTGGGCACGTCGCAGACACGATAGACGGTCTGATCGATGCTGGTATAAGCGTTCAAGTCAGAACCGAACTCAACACCCAGCGAACGAGTGTAGTCGATGATGCCCTTACCTTCTGGCTTTGAGGGGAAATGCTCCGAACCATTGAAAGCCATATGCTCCAGGAAGTGTGCCAAGCCACGCTGGCTCTCATCCTCGTTGATGGAACCCACACGCTGGGCGATGTAGAAGTTGGCCACATGTTCAGGATACTCGTTGTGACGGATGTAATACGTCAGTCCATTGTCCAGCTTACCCATACGTACGGCAGGGTCCACTGGGATTGGCGGCATCTGCATCTCCTGTGCCACCATGACTACACTGCACACCAAGGTGAGGGCAGCCACAAACATTCTCTTCAGTTTCATCATTTTATTAAATAGTAGCTAGATATAGAATTTAATTCACGCATTTGACTCACAAAGGTACGTAAAAACTACATTCAATGTGTCTAAATGTGCATTTAATTAATATTTTTTTACAATACGCACCTTTTTCCTGCCATTTTAGCAACATATAGAAACATAAAGAAAGGTGCCCCGGTCTATGCCACAGCACCTTATTATATATAGGTTGAAATAGGAGTTACTTAACTTTTCCGTTTAAAGAGAATATGTAAGCAGCACCCTTGCCTTGTGTTTCAAAGGTTGTCTTATACTTGGTAAGTGGACCGTATATGACAACCTTGTCACCAACAGCAATCTGATCATCGCCCTCAACCCACTTCTGGTTGCCCAAATAGTTTACCTGATAAGCCTCAAAGTCCTTAGTCGGTTCACCATACTTCGTACCATCGTCTGAGATAAAGAAGGAACCATTGCCATATTGAGCACCAAATCCACCATTAACCAGTTCAGATACGACACCCTTCACAAAGACGTTACCCTCGCCACCACCATCGATGAAGGCAGCCGCGGCTTCAGCATTGAATGGATTGCGATATGAACCAGGATTGTTGATACCATCCATAGTGGTCTGACCATTCAGCACAACAAGCTGATTGTTGGAGTCAATCTCTGGTGCGCCATTGTACATCTTCAGATTACCCTTGACTATTACAACATCGCCCAACTGAATGTCCTCCTTAGCAACAAAGTTGCCACCATCGAAGCTTTTACCACTGTAGACCTGCAGTTCATCCTCTTGCTTACCATCCACAGAGATATAGTATGTCAAACTATTATACTTCGTATTCAAAGATGTAGGAGCTTTGCTAACAATACCCTTCACATAGACATCGGTAGCGCCAGCAACTGCAGCATCGAGAGCAGCTACCACATTATAAGGATTAGCTTCTGTACCATCGCCTGATGGAGGATTAGAGAGTCCTTTCTGAACAATCTCCCAGGTGACAGAAGAACTAGCTTCGCCATTAGAAGACATAAAGGTCACAATGCCTTTACGAGTAAGTTCCTCATTAGCATCAACCGTGAAAGTTACGACAGCAGTATCAGCTGGATTCGGTTCAACAGCGGTAGGAACACCAGCAGTAATCGCAATAGTCTTATAATGTATCCATGTGCAATCATCAGCAATAGTCGGAACGACACCCTTACCCTTGAAGGCCATCTTCACATTCAGCACGCCACCCTCCTTGGGAAGGACAGGAGCAGTCTCAGGATCAATCATCTTGACGAACCACTTCTCAACCTTGACAACAGTAACATTAACCAGTTCAACTGTCTCTTTGTAGGTAGTCTTCGGACCTTCTACAGTTACAATATCGCCGACCTCAAGTCCCCAGCTGGAGATGGGATCGTTCGACGGTTTGCCGTCCTTGTCGTTGGTACCATAGACATAGACAGAGCCTGTGCCATCATCAATATACATATTGCCATAATGAGTATTGGCAATCTGAGTGATGGAAGCCCTTACACGGAAAGTCTTACCATCAGCTCCCTCAAGGACTTGCTTACAGGTAGCCAGTTCAGCAACGGTTTTACCCTGAACGATGTTGACTTCCTGAACATTTGAGCCACTCACAACTTTTATGGTGGCCGTTCTTGCACTGAGAACCGCGTCAGCAGACAAAGTGACGACAGTTTCGCCAGCAGTACCTGCAACGGGAGTTACGGTTAACCAGTCGTTCGTATTCTCAATAGTCCAATCAGCATTTGCATTTAACGTAAATTGAGCGGAACTACCATCCTGAGAGAGAGCCAAATAAGAAGAAGACACACGGAGTTCACCCAAATGGGCTGCCTCATAGTCATCATTACAGCCTACAAGCATGGCGACAATGGCCATGAAAGACGGAATAATATATTTCAGTTTCATATTCTTACCATGTTATAATTAGTTGAAGATATATCTAACACCAATAGAAGCATACCAACATTGACCGATGGAATGGCTAGGTGTCCAGATATCAATTTTACCATTGACAGCCTTAGGAGTTGAGAACGTGGGATAACCCTGTGAGTCAACACCTTCATACTTCAGAATACGACCTGAGTTCAGATCAGCATTCATGTACTTGGCAACGCCCCATTCTGAATTAAAGAAATTGAGCACATTCTTCATATCGAAGCTGAGCTGCAAAGTATGCTTGGTCTTACCAACGTTCAGCTTGAAATCGTGCTTATAGCTAAAGTCAACACGGTGTACCCAAGGAGAGTAAACACTGTAAGCCTCTGCATATTCGCCCTGATGATTGCTCAGATAGTCATCTTGATGAACGAAGTCCATAAAGCGCTGCTTGTCGTCTTCCGAAACAAAACGGAACTCATTATTAGCAACCTGCAAATCAGTAGGAATGTAAATCAAATCATACTGATTACCATCACCATTCATGTCATTAGCCAACATATATGAATAGTTGGCACCACCATTCCAACCTTCATAAACCAGAGAATAGTGGTTATTACATTTATCGTGGAGGGTAGCGCTGGCTACGACACGATTAGGAGTAACGAATGAAGAATTATGCAAGTTCAGGAAATTAGGACCATCTACAGAAGGTATATAGGAGAATGCTGAAGATGCGTTAGAGCCTGGCATACCAGTCAGTTCCTTCTGAACAGTGTGAGTATAAGCAGCCATCAAACTCAACCACTCAAATGGCTGTGCATTGAGCGTAATATTAGCAGTCCAGCCATAACCTTTGCTAGTATTCTCTAATACGTAAGCATTAGGCATGCCATCCACCTTTCCATTAGCCTTTGTATAAGTATACTTATAATCCTGATAAAGTGCACGTCCGTCAACACCATTGAAACGAGCATAACCACCTACGTCACGCAAGCTCCAGTTAGACATGTACACACCATTAACCGTCTTCTGGAACATTCCTTCCAAGGTTACAGTAAATGGGAATGACACAGGAATCTGATAGTCTATAGCCAAAGAGGTTTTCCAAACCTGTGGCATCTTAAAGTCAGACGAGATACCATTAATATCACCTGCTACGGTTCCATCTTCTGGGGTTATTGTGCTTGGTCCCATTGCCAATTTTGGATCAGTTACCAAATTACCATCCACATCGTGTGTAGTTACCCAATTATAGAGATCCGTACGATTCATAATTCCACCTTCAAACTGAGTCATATCTGCCTTTGTTGCACTACTACCCGTTGAATTCCACTTACCAACGAACTGCATCATGTTAGAGTTGGTAGGCATATTGGTGAAGAACACTAGAGGCAGACGTCCCAAGAAAAGACCCGAACCACCACGAACCTTCAAACTTTTGTCGCCAAAAACATCCCATGTAAAACCAACACGTGGAGAAAGCGAAACAGTAGAATTAGGCCACTTGCCAGTATCGACATGCTTACCATTATAATCTAGTGCAAGTATTCCATTGTTAGTCATTAGGTCACTATTGTTGAAGAACAAACCATCGAAACGAAGTCCATAAGTCAACTTAAACCTGCTGGAAATTCTCCAGTCATCCTGAGCATAAAAGCCCAACTGATTAAAGGAAACACGAGAAGCAGGTTCCTGTTCGCCATCGTAACCATAGGTCAAGCAAACAACAGAAGGAGTACCTTTGGTCAGGAACTCATTCAAGCTGTTGTAGCGATAATATCCAGTACCATTGCGCATGTACATATTATCTGCCATCTGATGCTCAAAACTTATACCAGCTGTGATGGTATGGTCAGCCAAATAATAAGTGATATCATCCTTGATATTAAGAATGTTATTATGAACGGCATTATTCCAAGTAAACAACTCATAACCCAAAGAGATGTAGTTACCACCATCACCATCAAGGATGTCAACAAATGGGAAGTCTGAAGAGTTTGATTCGCGGATATCATCAATCTTAGAATAGGTTGCCAAGAACTGGTTTGACAGTTTGTCAGTCAGACGGCTGTTCAGATCGAATGAGAAGGTATGCACATAATTATTCATAGCATACATCGAGTTTGCATAGGTCATGGCATACAGCGATGTACGGCTATAAGGCAACGTACCACCATCAACTGATGTAGAAGGTGTTTTCCATGAACGGCTCTTAGTGTAATTGTATCGCAGCGCCAACTTATGACGGTCAGTTATATTCCAATCGAGTCGAGCCAAGATCTTATAGGTGTCGTTGTCAGCAGACCAATCGGTAAACGAGCCTGTATCATAGCCATACTGCTTTCTTGCAAATTCTGAAACAGCCTGCATATCCTGAATAGAAGTACGCGACAGATAATTGTCATTATCATAAGCGCCACCATCTGAAGCACGCCAACGATTAGTAATAGTAGGAGACTTCACCATTTCACCACTGGCAAAGAAGAATAGTTTGTTTTTAATAATCGGACCACCCAGTGTAAAACCATATGTCGTCGTCCTGCTACGCTCACGAGCGCCAGGAATCTGCTCGCCCTCGACAGCATCACCCTGCATATTTTCGTTTTTGTGATAGATGTAGGCCGTACCCTTGAAAGTATTGGTACCAGACTTGGTAATGGCATTCACGCCACCACCAATGAAGTTGGTCTGACGAACATCGAACGGAGAGATAACCACCTGCATTTCCTCAATAGCATCCAGCGAGATAGGATTACCGCCACCAGGCAGGTTCTCTGTCAGACCGAAGTTATTGTTAAAGTTTGCACCATCAACTGTGAAGTTGGTCATCTTACCATTACCACCAGCAAGACTCATACCATTACCGCCATAAGGTGACAAACGCATCACATCTGTCAGACTACGGTTAACAGTAGGAAGATTAGCAATCATCGAATTGTTGATGTTAGTCGAAGCACCTGTCTTCTCAGCAGCAAACTTCGAAGCTTTACCGCTAACGACGACCTCAGTCAGCATAGTAGCATCTTCAGAGATCCATACATCAAGATTATAGGTCTCAGCCAACTCAAGCGTTACACCCTTTACTACCTTTGGCTGGTAGCCGATGTAAGAGACTGTCACCTCGTATGGACCACCCGTACGCATACCTTGAATGGTAAAATTACCAGTAACGTTGGTCACCGCTGTGTAACGAGTACCAGAAGGCTCATGCACTGCAACAACAGTAGCGCCGATTACCTCCTCACCTTTTGCATCCTCAAAAGTCACCTTACCGGCCATACTTGAGGTCGTGATTTGGGCCATGATGGTCAATGCTGATGCAAGCATCAGAACCATCAAAAACAAAATTTTCTTTCTCATAGATTGATAATACGATTGTTTTTATTCATTACGGTTGCAAAATTAATTAAAATTATCCAAACTAACGTAATAATTTCAGAATTTTTTTAGACATCTTTTTGACGCAGTCCCATACGTGCTTCAACAACATTCACGACATAGTCACCCAATTTCTCGCATTCGTTGATAAGGTCCATGTAGATGGTACCAACAGCATAGGTATATTCGCGGTTGTTGACATCCGTGATATTCTGCGTCTTCAACTGGTTGCGGTAGTTGTTGATCTCGTTCTCGATATTGAACGTGCGATTCACATCGAACGACTCCTTGCGACCACCCATCAAGCGGTTCATCTGCGACAACGACTGGTCGGTCAGTTCCATCATCTGATGCAGGTGATCGTACTGTTTCTCGACAAAGTGGTCCTCCTTGCCGTTGTATTTACGCGAGATGGTACGGGCCATATTGAAGCAAGCATCACCAATAGACTCCAACTCGGAAACCTCACGCAACATAGCACGGATTTTAGCTTTGGTGTCATCAGAGAGGTGAGCATCACTGACGGAGTTGAGGTAGTTGGCAATCTCCAGTTCCATATTGTCCGAGATTCCCTCGTACTTCTCGATACGCGTATATAGCTTGTTGAACTCTCCTGCCTTGCTGTCCTTTTTGTTGCTTGTGCTCGACGAGAGGGTCAACAACTCTCTCACCATGCCGAACATACGCTGCATACGGTTGGAGAACTGCTGGATTTCCTTCTGAGCCTCCAGCACCGAAAGCTCTGGGGTTTTCATGAAACCTGCGGTAATGAAGTGCAGACGGAAGTCCTCCTCCTCGTCCACCTTCTTAGGCTTAATCACCCAGCAGACGAACTTCTCTATCTGTGGAATAAACCAAATCAGAATAAGCGTATTCGCCACATTGAAGCTAGTGTGGAAGGCAGCCAGCACGAAACTCAGCTTGGCGGCATTTGCCATGAAAGCGTGAGCACCAGCCAGTTCCATTGTCATATTGACATCATAGCCGACCCAGCCACAGACCATATCAATGAACGGACGGAACACAAAGAGTATCCATACCACTCCGAACACATTGAAGAACATATGTGCCAAAGCAGCACGGCGTGCTTGTGTATTAGCAGACATCGCTGCCAGGTTCGAGGTCACGGTGGTACCTATATTCTCACCCATGACTAGCGCAATACCCTGATAGATGGGCAGAGCGCCACTCGAACAGAGTATCATGGTGATAGCCATCACTGCTGCCGACGACTGTACACAGAACGTCAGCACACCACCCAGGAATAGGAAGATGAGGGTCGTCAGGAACGAGTTAGGATCGAACGAGGCAAAGAAGTCCAGTACAGCCTGATTCTCACCCAAATGCATGTTCTGACCCGTCGTCCTCAATGTTGCCAAGGCAAAAATCAAGAAGGCCAAACCGAAGAGGAAGTCACCGATATAGCGGTGCTTCTTCTGATAGATAAGGATAATACCTACGAGAAAGGCCGGATAGGCCAGGTCGCCAATGTTAAACGACATACCCGCAGACATAATCCATGCTGTCAGGGTTGTACCAATGTTAGCACCCATAATGACCGAAATAGCCTGTGCCAGCGTCAACAGTCCTGCATTGACGAACGACACTGTCATTACGGTAGTTGCGGTAGACGACTGTACACTGGCCGTAACAAGCATACCCGTTAGCATACCAGTAAAACGATTGGTAGTCATGGCGCCAAGGACGTGTCGCAATTGCGGACCCGCCATCTTCTGAAGGGCTTCACTCATCGACTTCATACCATACATCAAGAGTGCCAAAGAGCCCAAAAGCGTGAAAATTACCCAGATAGACATAATATTTTTATTAAATTGTTTTACTTTTCAACTATTTTTCGTACATTTGTAGCGCCCAAAACGTTATGCTTATGGAACAACAAATCAAAATCCGTTGCAAAAATAATAAAAAATCTGTAAATATTCGCATCGGAAGCACACTTTCTGAAATTTTTTCTCAGTTGGGGCTCGAAATGGAGTACGGCCCCATCAGTGCCAAAGTGAATAACAAGGTCGAAGGAATGCACTACAGAGTGTATAAACCAAAGGATATTGAGTTCCTCGACATGCACTCTGCCAGCGGCATCCGTGCCTATACACGGTCTGTCTTTTTTGTCTTGTGTAAAGCAGCCCACGACCTGTGGAAAGACTGTACGGTCATCATCGACATCCCCATCAGCAATGGTTACTATGTTAACCTGAAGCTAGGACGCGAGGTGACACCCGACGACGTTAACGAACTGCGCCAACGCATGCAGCAACTCATTGAAGCCAGACTACCCATCCATCGTTTTGAGTCGACGACGGAAGAAGCCATTGAGATGTTCCGCCAAGGTGGTAGCATGTCGAAAGTCAAACTACTGGAGAACAGCGGACGGCTGTACACCACCTACTACGACCTGGATGGTTACAAGGACTATTACTATGGTACGCTGCTGACGAATACCAAGCAGATTTATCTCTTCGGACTGGAGTACTATTTTGATGGCATTCTCCTACGTCTTCCCTCACGCACAGACCCGTCGAAACTGGGCGCCTTTATCCGTCAGGACAAGATGTTCGAGATCTTCAAGGAGCACCATCGTTGGCAGGATATCTTAGGAATGCGTACTGTGGGCGACCTGAACAAAGCCATCAGTGATGGACATTCCAACCGACTCATCCAACTCAGCGAAGCCTTACAAGAGAAGAAGATAGCACAGATAGCCGACGAGATAGCCAAGAGGAAAACCGTCAAGATGGTACTCATTGCTGGTCCGTCAAGCAGTGGCAAGACGACGACCTGCAAACGCCTGAGCATCCAGTTGGCTGTCAATGGCATCTACCCTGTCGGCATCTCGCTGGACGACTATTTCCTGGACCGCGACCAGACACCACGCGATGAAAGTGGCGACTACGACTTCGAGCACTTGCATGCATTGAACATCCCACTGCTCAATGAACAGATGAATGCCTTGTTCCGTGGTGAGGAGATAGAACTGCCCCGTTACAATTTCCAGCTCGGCAAGAGCGAGAAGAGTGGTAAGAAACTCAAGTTGAAGGGTAACGAGGTCCTCATCCTGGAGGGCATCCATGCACTGAACCCCGAACTGACCGCACAGATTCCCAACGAACAAATCTTCCGTGTCTATGCCTCGGCACTTACCACTATCCTGCTGGACAACCACAACTACATCCCCACGACGGACAATCGTCTGCTGCGTCGCATCATCCGCGACCACAAGTACCGTGGTGTCAACGCATTAGGAAGCATCCGCCGTTGGGCGAGTGTCCGCAACGGCGAGAACCGTTGGATATTCCCTTACCAGGAGAATGCTGATGCCATCTTTAACAGCGCCATGCTCTTCGAATTGGCTGTCATCAAGCAACAGGCAGAACCCCTGCTGGAGCAGGTTCCCGAAAACTGTGAGGAACATGCCGAAGCATATCGTCTGCTGAAGTTCTTGCATTATATCAAACCCATCCCCGAAGACCAGATACCACCCACCTCACTGTTGCGCGAGTTCCTTGGTGGTTCCTCCTTCGAATATTAATTTGTATTTATAATACTATTCCGTGCATAAAAATGCAGTTATTGACAAGAAATTGGCCAATAATTGCATTTTTATTGCAATTTATTTGGATATTCCATTTATATTTGCGACCTTTGCATTCGTTTTTCAAAGATTGTAACACACCTAATTATATAACAATGGCTGAACAATTAGAAGTAAAAGAGTTGGATCAGGTTGTGGTCCGCTTTTCAGGTGACTCCGGCGACGGTATGCAGTTGGCCGGCAACATCTTCTCTACGGTTAGTGCCACCGTTGGTAACGGCATCTCTACATTCCCCGACTATCCCGCCGACATCCGCGCCCCGCAAGGTTCGCTGACGGGTGTGTCTGGTTTCCAGGTACACATCGGTGCTGGCAAGGTCTATACCCCTGGTGACAAGTGCGACGTGCTGGTGGCCATGAATGCTGCTGCACTGAAGACGCAGTACCGCTATGCCAAGCCGGGAGCAACGATTATCATTGACACAGACTCTTTCGGTCCGAAGGATCTGGAGAAGGCGCAGTTCCAAACAGAGGACTACCTCGGCGAGATGAACATCGACCCCGATCACGTCATCCAATGCCCACTCACCACTATGGTTAAGGACTGTCTGGCCGACACGGGCATGGACAACAAAGCCATGATGAAGTGTCGTAACATGTTTGCACTGGGTCTGGTCTGCTGGCTCTTCGACCGCGACCTGAACCTCGTTGCCAACTTCCTCAAGGAGAAATTCGCTAAGAAGCCTGCCATTGCCGAGGCTAACATCAAGGTCATCCAGGCAGGTTATGACTATGGTCACAACACCCACTCCAGTGCTACCAACGTCTATCGCGTGGAGTCGAAGCACAAGGAGCCGGGTCGCTATATGGATATTACAGGTAACAAGGCTACTGCTTACGGTCTGATTGCTGCCGCTGAGAAGGCTGGCCTGCGTCTCTACTTGGGCAGCTACCCCATCACTCCTGCTACCGACATCCTGCACGAGCTGTCAAAGCACAAGTCTTGCGGCGTTATCACCGTTCAGTGTGAGGACGAGATTGCAGGATGTTCGTCGGCACTCGGCGCTTCGTTCGCCGGTGCCCTCGGTGTCACCTCAACCTCAGGCCCTGGCATCTGTCTGAAGTCAGAAGCCATGAACCTCGCCGTAATCATGGAGCTGCCGCTAGTCGTCATCGACGTACAGCGTGGTGGTCCTGCCACAGGCCTGCCCACCAAGTCAGAACAGACCGACCTGCTACAGGCACTCTTCGGACGTAACGGCGAGAGTCCCATGCCTGTCATCGCAGCTCTCAGTCCTACCGACTGCTTCGATGCCGCCTTCCAGGCCTGTAAGATAGCCTTGGAGCACATGACTCCCGTCATCCTGCTCACCGATGCTTACGTAGCCAACGGTTCTGGTGCCTTCAAACTTCCTGAGATGGCTAAGCTCGACGCCATCAATCCTCCCTATGTTCCTGAGGAGCTGAAGGGTAAGTGGACACCCTACATGCGTGCAGAGAACGGTACCCGCTACTGGGCTGTTCCTGGTCGTGAGGGCTTTGCTCACATCCTCGGTGGACTGGAGAAGGACTCTAATACGGGTGCCATCTCAACGAATCCCGAGAACCACGACCTGATGACGCGCCTGCGCCAGCAGAAGATTGACAATATTCAGGTTCCCGACCTCGAAGTGGAGGGCGATGCCGATGCTGACCTGCTCATCGTAGGCTTTGGTTCTACCTACGGCCACCTGCACTCTGCTATGGACGAGCTCCGCGCCAAGGGTAACAAGGTTGCTCTAGCACAGTTCAAGTTCCTGAACCCGTTGCCCAAGAACGCTGCCGCTGTCCTCTCTAAATATAATAAGGTGGTGGTCGCCGAACAGAACATGGGTCAGCTGGCAGCCTACCTGCGCATGAAGGTCGACGGCTTTGTTCCCTACCAGTTCAACCAGGTCAAGGGTCAACCCTTCGTGGTAGAGGAGTTAGTAAACGCATTCAAAAACATAATTAACAAGTAAATAATAACGGATTAACTTTTAACCACGAATTAAACGAATTAAACGAATTATTCTACTATGCATAGAGACGATTTACTTTTTCGAGATGAGGTGCACAAGATAGTCGGTGCGGCAATGGCTGTACATCGGTATTTCGGATGTGGCTTTACTGAAAAGGTATATCAAGATGCTTTAGAGATAGAATTGAAAAATCAGAATATTCCTTTTGAGAGAGAGGCAGAACTCCATGCCGTATATAATGGTAAAGAACTAGCTACAACATTTAAACCAGATTTTATTTGCTACAGCAAAATCATTGTTGAACTTAAAGCTGTTCAAGAACTAGACGATATTCATCGAGCACAAGCCCTCAATTACGGAAAAGTTGCAAATTCCGATATTGCTTTGCTTATCAACTTCGGTGAAACTTCTCTCAAATTTGAACGATATTTAATAAAAAAATAAATTCGTATAATTCGCGTAATTCGTGGTTAAAAATAATCTGTGGTAAAAAATAAGAAGTTATGAGTAATTACAGTGCAAGTGATTTCAAGAAAGGCCAGCCTCGTTGGTGCCCTGGTTGCGGCGACCACTTCTTCCTGGCTTCACTCCATAAGGCTATGGCCGAGATTGGCGTAGCTCCCGAGAACGTAGCTGTTATCTCTGGTATCGGTTGTTCCAGCCGTCTGCCCCACTACATGGCTACTTACGGCATGAACACCATCCACGGTCGTGCTGCTGCCATCGCTACTGGTGCAAAGGTAGCTAACCCCAACCTCACCGTATGGCAGGTTAGTGGTGATGGTGACGGACTGGCTATCGGTGGTAACCACTTCATCCATGCCAACCGTCGTAACATCGACCTGAACATGATTCTGCTTAATAACCGCATCTACGGTTTGACCAAGGGTCAGTACTCTCCCACCTCACCCCGTGGCTTCGTATCTAAGTCAAGCCCCTACGGCACTGTTGAGGATCCGTTCCGTCCTGCCGAGCTCTGCTTCGGTGCCCGTGGACACTTCTTCGCCCGTTGCGTGGCTACTGATGCACAGGGTACTGTCGAAGTGCTGAAGGCAGCCTACGAGCACAAGGGCGCCAGCGTCACGGAGGTACTGCAGAACTGCGTCATCTTCAACGACGGCTGTCACGAGGCCGTCTATAACAAGGAAGGCCGTAAGAAGAATGCCATCTACGTAAAACACGGCGAGAAGCTCGTCTTCGGTGAGAACAACGAGTTCGGACTGGTACAGCAGGGCTTCGGTCTGAAGGTGGTAGAAATCGGTAAGGATGGCTACACCCTCGACGACGTACTCGTTCACGATGCTCACTGCGAGGACAACACCCTGCAGCTGAAACTCGCCTTGATGGGCAACGGCGACGGTTTCCCCATCGCCCTTGGTGTCATCCGCGATGTTGATGCTCCCACCTACAATGATGCCGTCCACGCCCAGCTCGCTGAGGTCTCTGGCATGAAGAAGTACCACAACTTCGCTGAGCTTCTGGAGACCAACGACATCTGGGAAGTGAAATAAGCAATATGCGGAAATGATGAAACGAGGGTGCGTCAATTTTGAAGTGAACCCCGAAAGTTAGACAAAAAACTTTCGGGGTTTATTATGCAAAAGAGAAAGAAGCATGGTTATGCAGAATGTCTGAAGTACATGCAAATGATCAAAGAAGG
>Ga0310697_10002812_pt1 | contig 18044 bp, 16 predicted proteins | sample 172DNAGHGlowgp2_FD_203883 | JGI IMG/M metagenome (GOLD analysis project Ga0310697, IMG submission 203883) | Sheep rumen microbial communities from Palmerston North, Manawatu-Wanganui, New Zealand - 1728 DNA GHGlow gp2 (v2) (version 2) | ecosystem: Host-associated > Mammals > Digestive system >... | reverse complement strand
CTTCGTCCATAAATATTGGTTCAAAAAGTTTGCAAAGATAGGGGAAAAACGCTTTCAATCCCCAATCCTTACTGAAAAAACCAAGTAAAGTCGTTTGGGAGTAAAGACAGTCCTAAGCAAGACCCGTTTCGGTGGGATAACCATTCTCGTTCCAAGCGATGCTGTAATGCTTCCCGAAATACCGTTTGGCATGACGGTTGGCGCGGATCTCGGTCCAGAAAACGTCGTGGTCGCCTTTGCCCGAGGCGCTCAGCAGGCTTGACAGTCCGACGATTGGCAGGTATGCCCACCCGAAGCGTTGGCTGTCGGCGGTATGGCCAAACTCATGCATGCAGAGTTGGTTGCCATGGATATATGCCTCTCCTTTTCCGTGCATCCATGGGCCGGCCCATAGGTCGACGAAAGTGCCGAGCGACACCCCCATGCTGAAATGGCATCCGGACTTCGTCGCGAAGGTGATGCCGCCTAAGGTATCGACACGGTCGACCTGTCCGGCCAGTGCCCGCCCGATGGAATAGAGCCAACCCACCAGTGTCTGCGGCAGCTCCCAGGTGAACCTTGAGAAGAGCTGCCACACGCGACCCAAGGCCGAGCGATTAGGGTCGGTCAGGAAGAGGCCTTGGGTGAGTTGGACGGAGAGGTGCAGTCTCTTAACCATTACTATATCAATATTATCGTCACGCAAACAAATCATCTAAAGTCACCACACTTTGGACTAAACCGCTATATTCATTTTGCTTCAGCCCATAGGCTGCTATCAGTGTCAGGTGGACGCTTTTCTTCTGCGGTACATTGTCCATCAAGGTTTGCACTCGTTCCCTTAGTTCTGTTCCATACTTTCCATTGATGATAAAAGGCTTTGCATAGAATTTTATCTCACAAAGGTTCACAACATTGTCGGCTCTATCAATGAGCATGTCTATTTGCTGCTTTTGGTCAGACGACTCAATAATCCACGACGATTCCGTTGTGGTCACACTGCCAATTCCAAGTTTTTGCTTAACTTGGTCAATATGCGCAAAACACAACTCCTCAAAGGCAAAACCGCGCCAAGAGTTCAAGCGAGGTGAAGCGTTATTCTTTTGCCAAAACTGCGAATCCAGCTTGTTCTTGCCGTCAAGAAACTGGAGATAGGTGGTGTAAAAATGGTCGGTCAATCTATAATGCTCGCTTTTCCGTTCCCCAAAAGGATAATAAGACTGGATGAAATCGCTCTCCGTCAATCCCTTGAGGATATCGCTCGCACCGCCACCGTCTTTGATCCCTGTCTGTTCAAGTATCTCTTTGCGTGTATAACCACTCCGTCTTTTGGCAAGTAGCCGAATGACTTTCTTGTGTTCGTCCGCGTTTTTGAACAACGACCCGAACAAACGATCAAACTCGCCTTTCAGTTTGGCATCCTTGTCAAACAGCAACATATCAATATTTTGGGCGGCGCTATAGCCTTTTTCAAACAGGCTAAGATAGTGGGGTATGCCGCCAAAAACCATATAAGTTTGAGCCACATCGTAACTACTCATCGTCATTCCCTTGCTGCGAAAATAGGCCTTGCACTCAGACAAAGTGAAGGGATGAATTTTCATCATGCGATTCAACCGATTATATAATCCACCCTTGTTGTTGATAAGGTTGTCTTCCATCCACAAAGTAGCCGAACCGCACACGATAAGCAAAATGTTGTCGCGTTTCGAGGCCCAACCATTCCAAAAATGTTCAAATGCCGGAATAAATCGCGAACGTGCCGTGTCCATCCAAGGCAATTCATCGATGAAAACCACTTGCCGACTCCCATTGTCTTTCTTCGCAAGTAGCTTTTCCAACAAACGGAAAGCCTCAATCCATGATTTCGGGCACGATTCGCCCTCCAAGCCATAGTCTTGCAACGAGTAGAAAAAGGTTTGCAACTGGTCGCGAAGCAAGAACTTCTTGTCGCGGTCGTAAGGCGACAATCCTGTATGCCAAAAAGTGAACCTATCCTTAAACACCTCCTTGATCAAGTAGGTTTTTCCCACTCGCCTTCGGCCATAGACAGCCACAAACTCCGCATTATCAGCATTATATAATCGTTCTAATTCAGCAATTTCCTTCTTTCGTCCGATGATGTTTTTCATATCAAATCAATTTTATTTCTCTGCAAAGGTACAAAAAATATCGATTTTAGAGATTTAAAGCGCTTTATTTCTCTAAAACTTTGATTTTTTATGGGATTTAGAGATTCTAAAACCTCTTGTTCGGCTTATGAGACCGAGCTGGAACCATCTCCAGTCCACCCCGCGTTATCATTATAAATATACGTTTTTTATTTGTATCGGAAAAGTAAGGATTGGACGAATCGAACGTCCATGAAGTTATTCCCTGCTGTTACTATTACCTTCTCCCGGGCCAACACCGGGTGTGTCTGCCATTCCACCAAACCCCAATGTATCAAGGCTGTTGCTATGACATACTCCTACACGCATACCAATCCTCATTAGAACACACCCTCTCGCCGACGTCCTTACTGCCCCAACTCAGCAAGCTTCTTCTTCGCCGGCTTGCAGCCATGTTCTGCGGCCTTCTTAATCCGAGCAAGGGCTTCCTTTGTGTTTTGTTTTACACCCTTTCCTTCGAGATAGCAAAGATCTGTTTTGTATTGTGCATCAGTTTCACCTCGTTGGGCAAGTAGGTCATACCATTTAAAGGCTTCTTTATAGTTTTGCTTCACGACGGTTCCTTCTTCATACAATTCAGCAAGTTGTCTTATCGCATAAAGGTTCCCACGTTGCGCCGCCTTCTTATACCATTTAATGGCTTGCTGATAGTTTTGGCCGATCCCATCTCCGGAGAAATAACTCTCCGCAATATCGCACAATTCCGAACCGGAATCAGGAAGGGTCAAAAGGATGCGTCCTGCTTTCTCGTACCATCGGGCTGCTATCACGTCGCTTTGCTTCACCCCCTTGCCTTCATGATAAAGCTGTCCCAGTTTTTTGCAGGCACGCCATGCGTCTTTCGGCACCATTCGCCAAGGGTCTTTTTCGGTATCTAGTGTTATTCTTCCTGAAAAAACGTACAAAACCATGTTCAAATTTAGGATAACTTATTGTTCCAAATAAATCTATATTTTTACTTATTTGAACACAAAAAAGGCCGTTAGTTAACCTAACAGCCTATCTAATTTATTGATAATCAGTTGATTATCAGTTTAATACTCATCCTCATTAAAAAAGAAGTCATCCTTCGAAGGATAGTCGGGCCAAAGGTCCTCAATGCGTTCGTATATCTCTCCTTCGTCTTCGATCTCCTGGAGGTTTTCAATAATCTCTTCTTGTGCGCCCGTACGCAAAGCCCAATCCAATAACTCGTCACGAGTGGCCGGCCACGGAGCGTCTTCTAGTTTTGAAGCTAATTCTAGTGTCCAATACATAGTCTTTTCGTTTTTGTTTTGAGCGCGCAAAAGTACAAGTATTTTTTTAACTAGCAAGGGCTTTTTAGTAAAAATAACAATTTTTTATTTTGTTGATTCCCAATTGTTTTCGTCAACTTTGTCTAAAAAGGTAAAAAATCTTGCCAAAACAAAGAAGTAGTCCGACAAACGGTTGAGATACTTCAAATCGAGGGCTTCGACAGGGTGCTGCGAGGCCAATCGCCAGCCCTGTCGCTCGGCACGACGGCACACCGTACGGCACACGTGCGCATGGCTCGCCTTCAGGTTGCCACCAGGGATGACAAAGCTCTTCAACTCGGGCAACTGCGCGTTCATCACGTCGATTTCGTGTTCCAAATAAGCCACGTCGTCAGGCGTCAAGACGGGAATCATCTTCTTGACCTCCGAGTTTTCGTCCAAGGCAAAATGCGACTCGATGGTGAACAACTTATTTTGCACAGTGTCCAACACAGTCTTCATCTCGGCAGTAACGCCCTCCTGGTCGTAAAGCACCCCAATGAATGCACTCAACTCGTCGACGGTGCCGTAAGCCTCCACTCTATCGTCATATTTTGCGACACGCAAGCCTCCTATCAATGAGGTCTTGCCCTCGTCGCCAGTTCTCGTATAGGTAACGTTTTTCATAGTAATTCTTTTTTTCACAAAACCGACAAAACATTCAAGACTGTTCTTTGGTTGTGGCGGATACGCAACCGCGTCGCCGCCGGAAAGCAGCCGGTTGGCATGCTTTCCCCTCCCTTTCTGTTGTTTTGTGAGTTTTGCATGTTTTGTGAAATTAAATCTAATATTTCAACACAAAATCCTGTTTCTCAATGCCTTCACGGAAGAAGACCATGCCGATGCAATACAGGTCGAACGTGACCGACACATCTTCATTCCCTTTGATTTCCTCCCAAGCGTCTTCCATCGCCTTATTGTGGTGAATACCTTCAAAGACAAACACCGAGTCGGCTGTCTTATAGTTCAGGCAATCAACGAGATAGTCCCATGTATCATCCTCGAAGGAGTCGCGGCTGAAGAAGACAAAGCCCGTGTTGAGCCGCTTGAAGTGTTCTGAGTCGAACTCGGCGGGCTGGATGAGGTTTACGTTGACGACTCCCATCGAGTTGAGCGTCTCCAAAAAGCCTTCCGACTGCTCGAGATAGACCTTGGTCTGCATGTGACCCAACGCCATGGCCGCGGCATTCAAGGCACTCATGTGACCAAACGACACCACCGAATCAGGTTCAAAATAACGCACCATGCGATAGAGCAAACGGCTTTGTTTCCGCAAGTTATAGTGGATATGCTTTTTTTTGTCAAGCAAGCGCGCAATACGGTAGATTGTGTCGTAGTCGCGATTGGAACCACTGTCATTCAACACCTTTCGCATGAATTCGTACACAAACGGAGAGTGTATGGAATATTGGCTCTTACGTTGGAACAAATATTTCAAGTAACTGGCCACCATAACTTAATCGTATTGTATTTTTTGCAGATAGTACACCGTACGTCTCGCCTTGGGTTGTGTGCTGTTTTGGATAATCTGTGAACCAAAGATGAGAAAACGGCTACCGTACCATTGGGTGATCTGTGCGAAGTATTCATCCTCCACATAATCAGCGCCATGGATTGGTGCCAATTTCTCGTTTTGTTGATTCATCAAGGCTTGGCCATTGGCATCAAAAGCCGTGTATCTCAAGTTGTTGTGGTAAGGAGAGGCCACCACCAGCTCATCGTAGCAAACACCCTCAGAGGAGTGTGAAAAGAGGTCGTAGGTCAACTCGTTGTCAAACTTCACCGACTGCTGCCACTTCAAATGACCCTCTTGGTCGAAAGCCAAGATGATTTCGCTGAAAAAGTCGTAGCCATCAAACACGGTATAGGTATAAGGATAGCCGCCATAATAGCCATAATAGCCATAGCTCATGCGCGTTTCCGTGTGATAATAGGGCATGAAAGCCTCAGCCGCAAACACGGTCAAATCACCAAAGTCGGTGATGCGTGGCGACAGAAATTGGAAGGCAATCTCACCTTTCGTCGGGTTGTCTTTCTTTTGGTTTTTCAGCCTTTCCTCTCGCACCCTGACGCGGTCGGAGGCAGTCAAGGCCTGTTCGATCTCAGGCATGTCCTTGAAGAGGTACACATGGCTATCGGGGCGACCTGCCTCAAAGCGCATCCACACCACACCGACACTCTCCTTGTCGAAGTCTTCGGTCACGCCTTGCAAGTTGACTTTTCGTCCCGTCTCACGTTCCAGCGTGCCGATGACGACGAGGTCTTTGCCTGCGTCGAACCGGAATCCCATGCGACCCAAAGCGGCGTTGGGAATGTTATCATAGCGGTAACTGCCTTGCAGGTTGCCTGTTGGCGAATAGACCAAAAAAGACGTGGAGACAAAGTGCTTGTTTTCGTATTCCTTGGCCGCCACCACGAAACAATGCTCCTTGGGAAACGCCTCGGTTTGAAACAGCACAAAGCTCGTCGAAGGAGTGGGGCTCACTGTACGGGAGGCATTGGTGGTCAAGTCATAGAACGACAAAGAGCCGTTGCCGTTTTTGTTGTTCAAAGCCAGCATCATCGTTCCGTCCACCACCTTCACCGACAGAGGCACCGACTTCTCGGGCCACCGGTCCCAAAAGGTTTTATAAGTGCCTCCCTTTCGATCGAAACTCACCACAAGGAAATCCAAGGTGTCGGCAGCCTTTTTATTACCCTCGTTGACGAAGAAGAAAGCGGCATAATGCCCGTCACTGTCGGAGTCGAAGTATTTGAGCTTCTCGGGTAAGGGAATCAGGTCGCTGCGGGTCTCATAGAGGCTGCTGTCGAGGCAGGCGAAGTCCCACAGGCGCTGTTGTTTTTCCTTGTTGACCCTATCGGTCTCGTAGACCATGATACCTTCGGAGGAGCCAAGGCTCTGGAAATGACAATCCTGGTCCTTGCTCCAACGGTCCACCTCATAGCGCACAGGCTCCACCTGCTGGGCTGAGACCCAAGTGGAGAGGAAAAGAAATGCTATGAGGATAATCTTTTTCATTTATACCAGGATTGCTTCGCAAGAAATCTGCCAAAAATCAGATTTTCATAGATTTTCAAACCGATTTTTGACAGATTTCTTGTCCGCAGGACAATTCCGATTAGAACTTCACGAACTTCGAAACAGCCGTCGTGCCGTTGACATAGCGGAAGTTGACGAAATACACGCCACTCTGCAGTTCGCTCACGTTGAGTTGAGCCTCGCCGGCGGTCAGGTTTACCTCATTCACCATGCGACCCGTCATGTCGAAGACGCTGACTTGGGCGTCGTTTTCGAGCACGAACGACACTTGTTCGCTGGCAGGATTGGGATAGAGGCCGATAGCATTGTTTTGCTCGGCGACCGACTCAGTACCATAAGAGATGACCTTCACATAATCGATTTCCCATGATGCAGCGCCTTCGACTGAGCTCTTGTAAACAAAGGCAACATAGAAGTTAGGATAATTCAGGTCGTATCCGTCAAGGACGCTCCAGACGTTCACTGCGCCGGATTCAACCCATTCATAGTTACCCGTTGAAAAATCAAACACATCGGTGATGTCGATCCATTCAGCACCTGCGGGGTCGCCTTGGCCGGCATAATCGACGGAGACCTTCACTTGCAGCGGGTCGCCAACAAACTTCATGGCGGTGCGGAAGCTCAAAAAAGCATCCTGATTGCCTTGGCTGGAGATGGCTGGGCTGACGAGCCAGTCCTCGTTTTCGTTGGCGCCACCAGAATAGCCGTTCATGTTGGCGAAGGTCGTGCCTTGGAATTCACCATGATGCCATTCTTGTTCGCCGACGATGTTGTAAGGAGTGAATACGCCGAGTTCTTCATCGAAATCTTCAAAGAAAAGGGTGATGATTTGTTCCGTCGAGCCTAATGAGGTCGGGTAGCTGCCGTCGGTCTTGTAGTCGATGTTGGCACCGGCATTGGTGTAGGGGAAGATGGCGAAATGATAGGCGGTGCTACCTTGCAAGTCGCTGAAGGTCACGGTCTGCACACCATAAGCCACGTTCTTGGCCATCTCACCATCGGCAACGGGAGTGCCGTCAGTGGGGACGGTGATGTCGCCCGTGGAGGCTAGCACGAGATACTTGTCAGGCAGCTGGGCACCCGTAGCGTCAGTCCAAGTGAGTGTGATGCTCAGGCCGTCTGCATTGGTCAGGCTCGAGAAGTTGGTGGGATAGTTGCTCGGCTCTGGATCGGGAGTGACTGGCTCGCCACCAGCCTTGTAAAGGCTGACAAGTGCGCCAATTGTCGATGATTCAGAATAGGCGCTAAAAAGAGGAGCATTGTTTTGGGTATTGGGATTAAAACGCATATGATTGCGTGTGTTTTCGCCTTGGGCTACCACTTCCGCAGTACCCTCGGCATCGAATGTAATGGCCCATTGCCCGTTGGCGTCAAGCGTGGTTTGCGTCTTCAGATAGTTGTTACTGCTGTTAGCGGCATAGAGATAACCGCCTTTCACTTCATCGAAAAAGGTCCAAGCATTGGCACTGCCACCCAAAGTGAATTGGAACACGTCCGTATCACTATCGGGATTCGTCCCAGGAGTAACCGTAATGGTTTCGCCATTTTCAGTAACCACCACAGCCTTACGGTTGTTATTGTTCTGCTTACCCATCGCGAGAACGCCCAAGTCATCGTAATGGGCCACGATGAGATAATTTGCTCCAGCCTCAAGACCCGAGGCGGAAGTGACCTTTGTGTAGGTCGTTTGTGCAATGCCGCTGAGCGAAAGAAGCAGCATAGCCACTAATGAGAATAGAACTTTTTTCATTTTTGTTCGATTTTATGTTTGACAATGAGTTTATAATTCCAATGTCTCGACCTGCTCCACGGCCTTGATTTCAGGGATGACTTTCTTCATCACGGACTCGATGCCGTTTTTGAGGGTCATTTTGCTGTGGGGGCAGTTGCCGCAAGCGCCTGTCAGTTCAACGATGACGGTGTTGTCGTCGGTGAGTTCCACGAAGTTGACGTCGCCGCCGTCCTGCTGGAGGTAGGGACGCACTTGCTCCAGAACGTTTTTGACTTTTCTGAGGAGGGTTTCTTTATCCATATTTATTACTGTTATTCTTTTTGCTCTTTTTCCGCAGGGATTGAAATCGCCTGCTTGATTTAAGGTCGCCCTTTCAGGGCTCATTGTTTATCCTCTGTTGATGATTTCTTGTGCAATCTGGTCGAAGGCCTTGGTGACGGGCGAGTCGGCATCGAGGGCAAGTGGGACACCGGCATCGCCACCTTCGGCGATCTTTTCCGTGATCGGGATCTGACCGAGGAACGGCACACCGAGTTGGTCGGCAAACTGCTTTCCGGTTTCCTTGCCAAAGATGTAGTATTTCTTCTCGGGCATGTCGGAGGGCGTGAAGTAGGCCATGTTTTCCACCAATCCGTAAATCGGGATTTGCAAGGCTTCTTCCTTGAACATCATCGCAGCGCGGAGCACATCGGCGAAGGCCACCTTCTGCGGCGTGGTGACGATGACGGCACCCGACACGTTGTATTGCTGGGCCAACGTCAGTTGGATGTCACCCGTTCCGGGAGGCATGTCGACGACCATCCAGTCGAGTTCACCCCAAAGGGTGTCGTTCATCAGCTGGTTCAAGGCGCTGGTGGCCATGGGTCCACGCCATATCAGCGGACGGTCGGCACCGACAAAGCAGCCTATGCTCATCAGCTTGATGCCATATCGTTCAAGGGGTAGCATCACCGTCTTGCCGTCTTTCTCGAAAGCGCCCGGCTGTTCGTCACCAGTGCCAAACATCATCGGGACGGATGGGCCATAGATGTCGGCGTCAATCAAGCCCACACGCTGGTTGGCGCGAGCGAGGGCGATGGCCAAGTTGGCTGCCACCGTCGACTTGCCGACACCGCCTTTACCCGAAGCCACAGCAATGATATGCTTCACCTTCGAGAGGGCGGTTTTCTCTTCCACCACCTTGATTTCGATGTCGATGTCGCCAAACACCTCGGTCAGCGTGCGCTTGGCGCCATTCACCAAGATGTCGTTCTTGGGGTCGTTGGCATGTTCCATAACGAGGTCGAAACGGACAGCGTTGTCCTTAACCATCAGGTTTTCAACCATATTCAAAGCAACAATATTATCCCCTTTCGGGAAATAGATGACGTCCTTCAGGACTTCTACAACGTTTTCTTTATTCAGCATAACGATTCTAAAATGATTCTAAATTACGCTGCAAAGGTAGTAAATAGTTTAGAGTTTAGAGTTTAGAGTTTAGAGTTTTTTTTGCTAGAGGGACAAAAAAGAGGTCACAGCCGTATTAAACGCTTCGGGGTTCTTGTTGGCCACGAAATGGTCGCCTTCGAGGATGGAAAGTTTTGAATTTGGCAAACTCTTGTAGATCAGCCTTGTATGCGAGCCTTTTATCATGTCTTTCGTTCCAGCCACGACCAAAACGGGCATGGTCAGTTTTGACAATTCGGAGGGATCGATATGTGGCTCGTTGACCATCAGGCCCAACATCTCTGCGTTTTGAAGGGCTTTTTCGGATTTCTTGGCAAACAGTTTGGCAATGCGATAACCCACTTCGATGGGCCACTGATATATCGCTTTCACGCCGCTTGGAAAAAGATTGGCGCCGTTAAGTATCAGTTTCTCAACCCGTTCTGGATATTGCAAGGCAAATTCCATTGCGATATTTCCACCGTCAGAAAAGCCTAAAACGATGGTTTTTGCGATATTTATTGCATCCAAAAAGTCTTTTAGGTCTTGCACGAACTGCCTTATCGTAAAAGGAGCCGTTCCCCGTGGCGACTTGCCATGCCCGCGCGTGTCTATCGCAATAACGCGATAATTCTGCGAGAAATGCGATATTTGGTGCTCAAAATAATCGCCGCTTTCGCCGTTGCCGTGAAGCAAAACGAGCGGTTGGCCTTGGCCTTGTTCGAGGTAGTGAAGTTGGATGTCAGTCATGACTCATGTATTTTTTGCGTTCCTCCGCAGTGAACTTCTCAATCGCATAGCGCAGCATGGTGCGCGGCATAATCTTGCAACGCGTCGACAACCAGTCTTTCAAGCGTTGCTCGTCGCGTTTGCCTGCTTCGCGGAGCAGCCAGCCGACGGCCTTTTGCAGGAGGTCGTGCAAGGGCTGAGGCTTGGCCAAGAAGATGTCGGCGATGGCGTAAGTATCATCAAGCTGACCATGACGCAGAAACTGCATCGTGCTCACCATGCCGATGCGCTGCTCCCAAATCGTTTTGCCGTCGCGAGCGAGGTCATAGAGTAAAGTCCTGTCTTTATCCAAAAGCCAAGTGCCAAGCAGTTCGTAACATGACAGGTCAACCAAGTCCCAGTTATTAATGTATTGGGTATGGGAAAGGTAAAAGTCAATGCATTGTTGTTGGAGATTCCGGGTCAAGCCCGGAATGACTGAAGAGGAGGGCGAGACTCGCTTGCCTGCGTGTTTGAAGATTTGCACCAAGGTAAGCAGAGCGGCCAGCCGAACCTCGTGGTACTCGGAGCGGATGCACTCCTCCAAATCGTCGAAAGAGGTTGTTTTCCAGCAATTTTTCACCACCTCGCGCACCGTGGGCACCTTGACGCCAAGGAACTTGTCGCCCTCGCCATATTGTCCCTTCCCCGTCTTGAAGAAACGCGACAGGCCTGCGACTTGGGAGGGGTCTTGCGCTTCTATAATTTTACTGGAAAGTAGGTTTGTTTCCATGATTCTATGATTTTAATAAGGTTTTTGAAAACCGTGGTTTTTCTGCCTTGTCGAGCACATTCTTCTACAATACTCACATCGAAATCCAAAAGTGCATCCATATAAAACCGAATGTCTTCTTCCAAGTATTGAATTAAACTTTTAACCGACCGCGATGGAACAAATCTGTCTTTTAGGATAAAGTCACATAAAGCTTTTTCAGAGGTTGCTATCAGAATTGGAGTATTGTTATATAAAATTACCCTGATTCCAATATTATAATAGTCGGGGGTTACTTGACGATATTCGTACCTACCATAAGCTGTTTTAAACAAGTGAGAACGCTTTGTGGTAATGGAAGTCATCGTATATACCAAATTCAGGGAATAATCCATACCACCATAGTGCCCAATGCAACGAAATATACGAAGGTTCATAGATGTGATTAGCGCATAGAAACTTTTCAATACACTTTCCACTCAACTCAGGACTCACCACATATAGTCCGCGTCTTAATCTAACAATGTCACCAGCCTTTTCCAAAGACTGAACCTTCTTAATTGGTGCCTTCAAATCTTTATAACACGCCTCTATAGTTTTGCTTTCAATAGGCAAATTCCCAAATTGATGTAATGGATTGTTCGTCATCTCAATCGGATTTCCGGCTGCAAAACTACTAATTTTTGGCATTTTTCAACGACGCTTTTTCTCCCCCAGCACGCACCACCTGACAAACGGAATCCTCTTGACCACCTCATAAATCACAGGCGAGAGCAGCATCACCGCCACAAAGAGGATGACATACATCATCCAAGGTGCCAATGAGGTATAGGTCTTCATCATGTAACCCAACGAGGCAATCACCAGATAATGAACGATATAAATTCCAAAACTCGACTTGGTCATATAGGTGGCAAACGCGTCGGTCTTGTCGAACAACGCCTTGAAGCAGCCCAGCATGGCCAGGATCATCAGCCAGGCATAGAGGCAGTTGAGCCAACCAGCCAGAAACTCCGGATCGGTGTTGCACTTGCCCCAGCCCGTCCAAACCAAAGCCACGCCTGCCGCCACCGCACCAATGAGCATGGGCAGGTGGATCTTTTCGACCTTTTCTTGGACTTCGTCGTGCGAAAACACGAAATAGCCCAGCAGGAACGGGACGAAATAGGTCAACGGCTTGTAGAGGTTATACAGTCCGTCGGCACTTTCGGGACGCGGGTTCATGATGAGCGCCTGCGAGCCGAGCCAGACCAACACGCCAAGCAGGATAATGACTGGCATCGAGGCTTTCCCGCACCATTTCCAAAAGCGGTCGTTCTTGTCGATTTTTCGGACAAGGACGAGGAGCAACGAGAAAATCCAAAGGTCTTGGATGAACCACAACGGCCCCGTTCCGCTGAAGGCACAGATGAAATACATGATGAAGGCTGGAACATCGGCGAAAACGCCAGTTCCACGTGCCACCGCCGTGTTGAAATAACCCGTCATCCAATGGAAGACGAACAGGCCGATGGTGGATGGCACCAACAGCTTCAGGGTGCGGCTCTTGATGAATTGCTTGTGGGTTTGGTATTGCGGCCCTTCGACAGGCTCAGAGGCCGCAGGCCCCAATGCATAACGCGACGAGATGCCCGCCACCAAGAATAACAGCATCATGAACCAAGGGTAAAGGATGTACATCACAACGTCTTGCGGCTGCCGCATCGGGTCGTCGACGAAGCCGCCAATGCCGCCAAACACACCTTTGTTGTTGTAGAAATAAAAGACGTGGTAAAACAACACCAAGAGCACCGTTGCCCATCGGAGGTTATCGATCCAATGTTTGCGCGCCATCACTTGCCCTCCCCTAACACTTCGTCGATTTTGTCCTGGAAAATCTGGGTCTTGACGACGGCCATGCCTTTCTTGTCGCCGAGAATCAACAGGCTGTCGCCCGCCTTGATGCCATAAACTTCGCGCGCCTCCTTCGGGATGACGATTTGTCCACGTTCGCCCACCTTGACGACGCCAAAGATGTACTTTTCGTTATCTACTACCATAGCTTGTTTGATTTGTGTGAATTTTCATATTTTTGTGCAAAAGTAGGAATAATTTTACAATTCGCGCAACTATTAATTGAAAAATTTTCCAATCTGCTTTTCGATTCCATCGCGGAAAACGATTTTTTTTATTTTTGCACCCAAATAAATTTTCTATACAATGAAAAAACTGTCACTTCTTTTGGTTTTGGCCTTGAGCACCGTGTTTGCCTTGGCCCAAAACGGTCGCATCGACTTGCGTAGCGAGTCGAAGGCCGAATGTGTGAAAAGCGACATGACAAGCCTGAAGGCTTCGTTTTCATTCTCTTCTATTGAGGCCGAAGACTATCAAAGCGACCGCGGTTTGTTTTCATGGGTTACTTTGCCCAACACCGTCATCGGCGGTAACGAAGGAGAACCTCAGATTCCCGTCGTGAATGAGTTGATCGCCATCCCCTTCGGTGCCAACCCTCGCATCGAAGTCACCAGCTTCAGCACCACCGACTACCGCCTCGAAGACTACGGCATCCACACCTTGGTGCCGCGCCAGCCTTCGCTGCGCAAGGATATCGATCCTGAAGACGCTCCGTTCGTCTACAATGTCTCGGCATACCAAACCCGTGGCCTCGCCTCGTCACCTCGGGCCACCGTCAACGTGGACGGCCTCATGCGTGGCATCCAAGTCGGTAAGATGTGCATCGACCCCGTCAGCTATGACCCCGTCAACAACACGCTTCGTGTGTTCAACAACATCGAAGTTGAAGTGTTTTTCGATGGTGCCGACGCCGAAGCCACGGAGGACATGCTTGTCAGCACCTACAGTCCCTACTTCGACATCATCTACGCCCAGATGTTCAACGGCCGCGCCGTGTTGGATATCTACACCGACCACCCCGACCTCTACACCACCCCTGTGAAGATGATTGTCATCACCACTTCGGACTATGCTTCCAACACAGCCTTCCAAAACTGGGTGACATGGAAGAAACAGAAGGGAATCTACACCACCGTTTACACCACTTCGGAAACGGGCACCTCTGCTTCAGCCATCAAGAACTTCATCCGCAACAAATACAACACCGACGCCCCGACCTTCGTCGTTGTCGTTGGCGACACTGGCAACGTGACCTATAGCCAGAACAGCTCGACCACCAGCAAGGTCACCGATCTGTACTACTCCAGCACCACGGACAACGACCTCTATCCTGAGATGTTCTACAGCCGCATGCCGGTTTCTTCAACCACCGAGTTGACCAACTTGATTAACAAGATCATGACCTACGAGAAGTACACGATGTCGGATCCTTCGTATTTGAACGAGACCTTGCTCATCGCAGGTTGGGACAGCAACTGGACTTCACGCGTCGGCAAGCCTACCATCCAATACGCCAACAACTATTACTTCAACGCTGAACACGGCATCACTCCGCGCGTCTTCCTGACCACAGGTTCAGGCCAAACCACCTGCTACAACTATATCAACAATGTAGGTTTCGTCAACTATACCGCCCACGGCGACAACACCATGTGGGCCGACCCGCAGTTCACCACCAGCAACGTCAACTCGATGACTAACAACGACAAGTACTTGTGGGCCATGGGTAACTGCTGCTTGGCCGCCAACTGGGGTTACAGTGGCACCTGCCTTGCAGAGGCTTTCCTAAGAGCCGCCAACAAGGGCGCTTGGGGATATATCGGCTCATGCCCTGAGACCTATTGGTATGAAGACTACTACTTCGGCGTTGGTGCCACCACCACCATGAACCAGATGCCACAGATGAGCAACACCACCACGGGTGTGTATGACGCCATGTTTGATGACACGGGCTTCAACACCTTGAACTCCGTGCCTTTCATCGGCAACCTCGCCGTGGCTTATTCCCATGCCGGCAGCTATCAATCCAGCGTCTCCGACAAATACTATTGGGAAGCCTACCACTGCTTGGGTGACGGCTCCGTGATGCCTTTCCATAAGGTCCCGGATGCCAACAACGTCAGCCACGCAGCCGTATTCCCCGCCGGTACCACTTCGTTCCCTGTGAGTGCCGTGCCTGGCTCATACGTCGCCATCACGCAAAACAATGAAATCATCGGCGTGGGCGTGGTTCCTTCCTCTGGCACCGTCAACGTGACCGTCACCCCCGTGACAAGCGGCGAAGTGATGATTGTGGTCACACGCCAGCAACGTATTCCTTACATCACGACCATCCAAGTGGGCAGCCCTGCCTCTGAATACACCATCACCGTGTCGGCCAACCCGACCGCTGGCGGCACCGTCACTGGCGGTGGCACTTTCCCCACTGGCTCGACCCGCACTGTGACCGCTACGGCGAATACCGGCTACACCTTTGTCAACTGGACCGAAAACGGCAACGTGGTCTCCACCAGTGCCAACTATAGCTTCGCTTTGACCTACAACCGTAATCTCGTGGCCAACTTCGCTGTTCCGACCTTCACCATCACCGCCACGGCTGAACCTGCCGTAGGGGGCGCTGTCAGCGTGAGCGGCAACAGGAACACCTTCAGCTACGGCTTCGAAAACGGCACCTTACAAGGCTGGACGGTTGGCAGCAATGACAGCGGCTCAACCACTTGGGCAGTAGGACAAAATGGCTATACACCAACCGGTGGTACGAGTACAGTTTATACTACCCACGGCGGCAATTATTATGTAGGTTCCGTCTATGACGAGTCACATACCGTCGACGATTGGCTGATCTCACCTCAGTTTATGCTTGGTGGCAGCATGAGCTTCTATATCAAGATTACGAACACCAGTTATACGGATTACTATTCTGTCTACCTGTCAACGGGGACCAACAGCATCAGCCAATTCACCACCACGTTGGTACCCTCAACTCAAGTAACCTCTACCAACTACACTTTGGTGAACGTCGACTTGAGCAGCTATTCGGGCCAAGGTTATGTGGCCATCCGCCATACCGCAGCTGCCGACCAAGCCTCGCTGTTGGTTGATGACATCACCATCGAGGAAGGCGAGGATCCCAGCAATGCTAGTGGCACCTTCAACTACGGACAGACCTGCACCGTAAGCGCCACACCCAATAGCGGCTACCACTTCGTGAACTGGACCGAAAACGGCACCGCCGTGTCAACAAGTGCAAGCTACAGCTTCACCGTGACCAGCAATCGCAACCTCGTAGCCAACTTCTCGAATCAGACACAAAGCTATTCTGTCACCGTGTCGGCCAATCCGAGCGCAGGCGGCACCGTCACCGGCGGAGGTACCTTCAGCCAAGGCCAGTCATGCACAGTGAGTGCCACTGCCAACACAGGATACACCTTTACCAACTGGACCGAGAATGGCAACGTGGTCTCCAGCAATGCCAACTATACCTTCAACGTGACGAGTAACCGCAACCTCGTGGCCAACTTCACCGCCAACACCTATACCATCAACGTGTCGGCCAACCCAACCAATGGCGGTAACGTTACTGGTGGCGGCAACTACACTTACGGACAAAACTGCAACGTAGTCGCCACGGCAGCCACGGGATACACCTTCACCAACTGGACTGAAAATGGCAACGTGGTCTCATCCGATGCCAGCTATTCCTTCACCGTGAACGCCAACCGTAACCTCGTGGCCAATTTCAACGCCATCCCCACCTATACCATCACCGTTTCCGCCAACCCGACTGCGGGCGGCACCGTCTCTGGAGGCGGCACCTATCAGCAAGGACAATCCTGCACCGTGAGTGCCACAGCTGCGGCAGGCTACACCTTCACCAATTGGACGTTGAATGGCAGCGTGGTCTCCACCAATGCCAGCTATTCCTTCACCGTGAACGGCAACCGTAACCTCGTGGCCAACTTCAGCGCTAACACCTACACTGTCACAGTGTCGGCTAACCCGAGCAATGGTGGCACTGTCACTGGTGGAGGTACCTTCACCTACGGACAAAGTTGCACCGTCACTACCACGGTTAACAGCGGTTTCACCTTCATCAACTGGACTGAAAACGGTAGCTTCGTCTCTTCCAACCCGAGTTATACATTCACCGTCACTGGTAACCACAGCCTGGTGGCGCACTTCACCGAAAACCCGTTGCCTATGTACACCATCACCGTGACGCCTAAACCTGAAGAAGGTGGCATCGTGCGCGGCGGCGGCACCTACCAAGAAGGTCAATCCTGCACCGTGAACGCCATTGCTAACCCAGGCTTCACCTTCGTCAACTGGACGGAGAATGAAGCCGAAGTATCAACCAACGTCAACTACTCCTTCACCGTGACTGGCAACCGCAACCTCGTCGCCAACTTCAGCGCCAACAACTATGTCATCAGCGCCTCCGTTAACCCGACCGAAGGTGGCTCCATCATTGGCGCCGGAACCTATGCCTATGGCGTTGAAATCACCTTGAGAGCGACCCTTAACGAAGACTACACCTTCGTCAATTGGACCGAGAACGGTGTCGTCGTTTCGGAAGAGCAGGACTACACCTTTACCGTCACTGACAACCGTACCCTTGTCGCCAACTTGCAATATATCGACGGTATCGGTGAAAACGCCAGAGTCGGCTTCGAGATCTACCCGAACCCCGTCAGCGACAAACTGATGATTGAAGCCACCGAAGCCATCGACCATATCGAAGTCTTTAACATCGCCGGGGCTGTGGTCTTCAGTCAGAAGAACTGCACCGACAAGGTGGAAATCAACACGACCGGCCTGCCTGCAGGCACATACGTCATCCGCATGACGACACAAAATGCTATCGAGGTCAGAAGATTCGTGAAGAAATAATCGGGTTTTTGATTATTGTATGAATTGAAGAGACGGTACTAGTACCGTCTCTTTTTTTTATTCCGCCGCACGGCTTTGGTTGACCACCCAAACACCGGCAAAAACCAGTACCATGGCCAACACCTTCTTCCAAGTAAGATGGTCCAAACCTATGACAATA
>Ga0310697_10002810_pt1 | contig 18053 bp, 8 predicted proteins | sample 172DNAGHGlowgp2_FD_203883 | JGI IMG/M metagenome (GOLD analysis project Ga0310697, IMG submission 203883) | Sheep rumen microbial communities from Palmerston North, Manawatu-Wanganui, New Zealand - 1728 DNA GHGlow gp2 (v2) (version 2) | ecosystem: Host-associated > Mammals > Digestive system >... | reverse complement strand
CAAAAAACCTGAAAGGAGACATTTTTGGAGGTATCACCGCCGGAGTTGTGGCGTTGCCACTGGCGCTGGCTTTCGGCATACAGGCCTTCGGCGGCATCAACGACCCCGCCGCCAACTCGATAGGGGCTTTGGCGGGACTTGTAGGTGCCACCATGCTGGGTTTTTTCGCTGCCATTTTCGGAGGCACGCACTCGCAGATTAGCGGTCCCACCGGACCGATGACGGTAATAACCGCCGGCCTCACCGCCGGAGCGTGGGCATCGACGGCCTCCCCGTCGTTTTCTATGGTACTGCTTACCATGTCGCTGGCAGGGGTTTTCTGCGGACTGTTCCAGATACTGTTCGGCGTAATAAAAATAGGCAAATACGTGCGCTACATCCCCTACCCTGTACTTTCGGGATTTATGAGCGGCATAGGCATCATCATCATACTGCAACAGATTTACCCGCTGATAGGTCTGAAATCGCCGGTGCTGGTGGTGGACATGATACTGAAATTTCCTGAACGTGTGGCCGACGGCATCAGCATAGCCGCCCTGCTCATAGGACTCGGAACCATCGCCATAATAGCTCTTTTTCCACTGATTACCAAGAAGATACCCGCCACCCTTGTGGCCCTTGTGGTGATGACGGTGGTTTCGCTGTTTGTCAACTATCCCGAAAAGCTCACCATTGGCGAGATTCCCGCAGGTTTCCCCATGCCTTTCTTCGCCAAGGAGGGCATGTCGTTGGCCGGGATCGACTGGCTGGCGATGATTAAGATGGCCATCATACCGGGTCTCACCCTTGCGGGACTGGGCTCGATAGACACCCTGCTCACCTCCGTGGTGGCCGACAACATCACCAAGACGCACCACAACAGCAACCGCGAGCTTGTTGGCCAGGGCATCGGAAATATGATATCGGGTCTTTTCTGCGGCATCTCTGGCGCCGGAGCCACCATGCGTACCGTTGTGAATGTGAAAAGCGGCGGCCGCACACAGCTGTCGGGAGTGGTGCACTCGCTATTCCTGCTTGCCGTGCTGCTGGGCTTGGGCAGTCTGGTGAAATACGTGCCGCTGAGCGTGCTGGCAGGCATACTCATCTCCGTGGGCTGGGGCATCATCGATTTCAAAGGTCTGAAGGACCTGCTCAAGATACCGCGCGCCGACGCTTTCGTGCTGGTGGTAGTGCTGCTGCTCACCGTGTTTGTGGACCTGCTCACAGCAGTGGGCATCGGCATGATAATAGCCTGTGTGCTGTTTATGAAACGTGCCGGCGACCTTGTGGAAGGCAGCTACAAGGCTGGCGAGATAAGCAATTTCGACAAGGAATCGCCGTGGGCCGACGAGGGCGGCGTGCCTGAAGAGATTAAGCACAAAATCTACATCCAACGTCTGAACGGCCCCATCTTCTTCGGCTCGATAACACGTTTTCAGGAAGTTATGCACGACATCCCCAACGATGTTAAGCTCGTCATCATCCGAATGAAACTTGTTTCGTTTATGGACCAGTCGGGACTGTACGCCATGGAGACGGCCATCAAAGACCTTCAGGCTCAAGGCATTACCATTTATATGACGATAATCCAGCCACAGCCTATGTACATGCTAAAGTCGATGAAGCTGATACCCAACGTGGTGGCCGAAGAGAACACCTTCAAGACCTTCGAGGACTGCACCGAGCGGCTGCGAGACATCGCCCCGACGCTCTGACAAAACATCTTTCTAAATTGGCAACTGCTACGCACATAGTACGACACATTTTTCGGCACGCACTGCCGAAAGTCGTTGTTTTTGTCGTGGCGCTGCTGTCTTTCAACACATTATCGGCGCAGAACGCAGGCTGTGTCATCGACGGCAAAACCAAAGAGCCGATGCCCTTTGTCAACGTGTCGTACCACACCAAAGGCCGGCTCAACGGCACCACCACCGACGCCAACGGCAACTACGTGCTCGGCCTGCTCTCGCAAATCGACGACAGCGTTGTATTTCAATGCGTTGGCTACACCACTGTAGTCAAACACAAATCGGAGCTGAAGGGTTCCGACATTATTGTAACCATGCAGCAGAAGTCGTTCGAGCTCAACGAGTTCACCGTAACTGCCCGTCGCGAGCGCTACCGCCGCAAAAACAACCCCGCCGTGGAGCTGATGCGTAGGGTTATCGCCAACAAGCAACGCAACAGCATCGAAAACGCCGATGCCTACAGCTACCGCAAGCACGAAAAGATGGAAGTGTCGCTGTCCGACCTCAACGAAAGCATGCGCTACAAAGCGCCGTTCAAAAAGATTGGCTTCATTTTCGACAACATGCAGGAATCGGAGCTGAACGGCAAGAAATACGTACCTCTGTATTTTATGGAAAACCTTTCGGAGACCTATTTCGACAGGTCGTCGTCCGGCACGCCACGCACCATTACCACCGCCAACCGCGATGTGGAGGTGGACAAATTCCTCGACCAATACAGCCTTGAGCTGGCCATGGACGAGGTTTTTGGCGACATCGACATATACGACGAGCGCATCCCGCTTTTGAGCAACGAGTTCATCTCGCCCCTTTCGCAATACGGCATTCTGTTCTATCATTACCACATCGCTGACACCTTTTATTTCGACGGCGACACCTGCATAAGCCTTCTGTTTTCGCCCGCCAACCAGCAGGATTTCGGCTTTTACGGCAAAATGGCCGTAACCAAGGACAGTCTGCATGCCGTGCGCAAGGTGCAGCTCAACTTGCCCTACAGCAACTCGGTGAATTTCGTGGAGCAGATACGTTTCGAGCAGGAATACCAACGTCGCGACGGCCGTCTGCTGGTGGCGTTGAAAAATATCGTTGTGGATTTCCATGTGCCCGGCGTGTCGGCCCACGGCCGAAAACGCACCATCTACGACGACTATGTTTTCGACAGCGTCATCGTTGCCAAAAGCCGCAAACTCCCCGACCATGTGCCCAACTACAACAAACGCGACGACGAGTATTGGAACGAGCACCGCATAGAGCCCCTCACGCCCAACGAGCAGCGCATCTACGACGATGCCGCCCGTCTCAAAGACGTAACTCCCTATCGTATTCTGGTAAAGACCATTATGGCCGTTGCCGGAGGATACGTGGATTTGGGCAAAGTGGACTGGGGGCCGGTGGAGAACACCATTAGCTGGAACTCCGTAGAGGGATTGCGGCTGCGCTTAGGCGGAAAGACCAATATGAAGTTCAACGAACACATTTTCTTTTCGGGATTTGTGGCCTACGGCCTCAACGACTACCGTTTCAAATACAACATCAAAGCCATGTACTCCTTTGCGGAGAAGAAATACCACCAGTACGAGTTTCCGCACAACCTGCTTTCGCTCGCCTACGAGGAGAACACCACCATTCCCGGGCAGGAGTTTTCGATGGGCACCTCGGACAGGCTTTTCCAGTCGTTCAGCCACACGGGCATCGACAAAATGACTTTCGACCGCAAACTCACCCTGCAGTACGACTACGAAACGCCACGGCATTTCTCGATAAAGACCAAGGTGGAGCATCTGGAGCAGGAGCCCCTCGCAAACCTCGATTTCACCAGTGTGGACGGCAAAACAGAGTACAACCCGTTGCGCTCCGACATTTTCGAGCTGCAGCTGCGCTTCGCCCCGCGCGAACGTTTCTACCAAAGTTACGAGTACCGTATGCCCATCAACAACACCTCGCCGGTTTACACCCTCACCTACACATACGGCACACGTCTGTTCGGCGCCGATTTCGAGTATCACAAGCTTATAGCCCGACTGCAGAAACGCTGGTTTGTGCTTTCCATAGGTTTTCTCGACGTGAGCGTGGAGGCGGGGAAAATATTCGGCCAAGTGCCTCACCTGCTGCTTTTTGTACATCACGCCAACCAAGGCTACACCTATCGGGACGAAGTGTTCAACCTGATGAACTATTTCGAGTTTGCCAGCGACCAGTACGTGCAGATGATGGCCAACTACAGTTTCAACGGTTTCATTTTCAATCGCATACCGCTGATAAAGAAACTCAAGTGGCGCGAGGTGTGTTCCGCCAAAGCCGTGTGGGGCGATGTTACCAATCGCAATATGCCATCCTCCGACAACCCCAACCTGATACCCTTCCCCACCAACGCCGACGGGGAACCGGAGACTTCCACCCTTGCCAAAATGCCATACGTGGAGGTGAGCGCGGGCATCGACAACATTTTCAAACTGCTGTGTCTGGAATACGTGTGGCGGTTAACCTACCTTGACAACACCAACACCATACCCCACGGCCTGAGGTTCAGGGTACACATTGCGTTTTAGGTCTATGGTCTAAAGTCAAAAGGCCAGCGACTGATGACCAATTTTTTAAAAAAAAATCAACAATTTAACAAAAAAACGCCCAACTATTCAACAAAAAGTTGTAAATTTGCAAAAATTTTCCAACGAAAAAAAAATAAAAAAAGTATTAACCAATACCCTATTATCATGAAAAAAGCATTATTTTTTCTTGCAGTGCTTTGCGTAGCGGGTATCTTCTCCGCCAAGGCACAGAGTGCGAGCGACTCGGCGTACGCCCGCGACTTGAGCTACACATTTTTCAACATCAGCAGTCTGCCCAACACGGTAACCGACAGTTTGAGCGACGGAGGCAAAATTCTGAAAGACATCAGACCGGGCTACAGGGCCAAAGGCTATGCCATAATCCTCACAGCGACAAAATTGCTCGACATTTATTTGAATCAAACCAGCTGGAACGATTGGGACGAATACCTCCTCCTGCTCGATTCGAATTTCAATGAGATAACCCACAACGACGACTATTATACGGGAGGCAGCCGTATTATCAGAACTCTCACACCCGGCAATTATTACATACTTGCTTCCGAGTACTACAGCGGCAGCACCTCAACAAACTCCTACACCCTCACTATTGACGAGATAACCCCCGCAACTCTAAACTCCCTCACATACGTCCCCCTCGGCACTTTTAACGACACCACAGTGAACGACACCTTTGTGGCCTCCTATCCATACATTGAACACAACAACTATTTATACAAAGCCAAAGGGTACTCTTTCCAAGGAACACAAAATAAAGTTGTTGTGATTTCTGATTACTATGATGACGCCTATTATGTGTTGATGGACAACAACCACAGCATCATAAAAACTGGCTATAGTATTGGCGCTCAACTACCCCAGACCGGCACCTACTACCTCGCTATTCTTGACGAAACTTTTTATGCGGCATCGACCACTATCTCGATAAAAAACTTACAAACCTACTATGTGGACGGCATCAATGGCGATGACTCCCGCAACGGACTTTCCCCAAGTACCGCCTTTGCCACACTCGACACAGCCTTTGTGCGTAGCGGCGGCGTTGGCAAATACTACCTTACCGAGGACTACACCTTCTCCGACAATTATCTCATAACCTACTATGCTCAGATTTACCCCTACCAAAAGGACATACGGTTACACATGCCAACCACATCAAGCGACGACATTTTAGACGCGGCTGGCGACCTCGTCTTCGGCGAACAGGGCGGCAACTACTATTTTATTATCGACAGTAGCCACACATCATTTGGTTATGGCCTTATGTACGGATACGCCGGAAGCAGCATAAATGTGAACAACTTAAAGGTGAGAAATTCCTATTTAGAATACTTCGTATACAATGCCAATGAGTTGGTGATGCACGATTGTGAATTCGTCAACGACACTATCAACAAATACTTTATAGTAAAAGGACATGAAGAGTCAAGAAATGTACACATTATTAACACCGACTTCTCGCAAAACTTTTTGAATTGGTATTTTATCTTCCAGTACAGTTACAACGATCCCGACACAATGATTTTTACATTGGAGAACACCACCGTTGCAGGAAACACCTTTGGTTACCCACAGTGGATATACAACGGAGCCATTGTCAACCTCGTAAGCGGCAGCTGGCGTAACAACAGTCTTTCCACCAACTATTCCTATAACGGTAACCCCAACCTTACTACCCAAAACCAGGGCGGCCTTTGGTTATGGGGTGTAACAGCCACCATAGGTGCCGGATTCAGCATGGATGTGAACAACTACATTGCCATAGACACCTCTACCACACTGAACATCACAGAGAACCTCAGCGGAAACAATGTGGCACAGATCTACCCCTACCGCTACGACGGCAACGACGAACTTTATAAAGCCGACTACTACGAAGGTCGCCGTGTACTGTGGGGCCCGTCGAGCCTGCTGGCCAACAACTACCAGAAATTCAGCATTGCACAGGCCGACAACAGCTCGCTGTGGTACCTCCACCCCGACGGCACCATACACACCTTCCCCGTGAGCATCGACCAAGCCGAGGAAGGCACCATAAGCCTCTACCCCAACCCAGCCAACAACGTGCTTAACATAGCCCTGCAAGGCTACGAGGTGAATGAGGTGGCCGTTATCGACATCTACGGCAAGGCCGTGGCACACACCACCGTGGCCGAAGGTAGCAACACCATGGACATCAGCGCGCTGCCCGCAGGGATGTACTTTGTGCAACTCAAAGCTAACAACAGAGTGAAAGCCACACAAAAAATAGTAAAGAGATAAGGATTCTGGACTCCAGAACTGTTAAAAAAGCCGTGCGACGCACGGTTTTTTTTGTCCAATAAAACGACAGTCAATCAATTTACAGTCAAACTATTACACAATAAAACCATCAATATTTCAATTTTCTCCAATCAACAACCATTAACAATTAACTATCAACTATCAAAAAAAAAATCGTATCTTTGCAGTTCGAAAGAAACAAATAAAAAAAGTAATAACCAACACCCTATTATCATGAAAAAAGCATTATTAGTTTTGGTAGCGCTTTGTATGGCAGGAGTGTTCTCCGCCAAGGCGCAAAGCCCAAGCGACTCGGCCTACGCCCGCGACTTGAGCTACACATTTTTCAACATGAGCAGCCTGCCCAACACCGTTACCGGCGACCTCAACACTGGCAGCAAAATACTAAAGGACATACGCGTTGGCAATCGTGCCTGCGGCTATGCCATTACGGTAACCCAAAACACCACTCTCGACATGCAGCTGCTCTCCGGCGGCAGCGGATGGGACTCGTACCTGTTCCTGCTCGACGCCAACTTTAGCGTGGTAGCTTACAACGACGACTGGGACGGCATGAACTCCTCATACGGCAGCCGCATCGTTACTCAGTTGAACGCCGGACAGTACTACGTACTTGTTTCGGAATATAGTTACTACACAACCTCGCGCCCATACACGCTGACCATAGACCAAATCACCGTAACCCCCTTAAACCAGCTCACCTTCACCCCAAAAACTCTGCCTTTCAGCGTAAGGGACACCTTCAGGACAACCGACCCGCAGATAATGCTTTACAACAGATTGTACTACGCTAAGGCATACTCTTTCCAAGGCACGCAAGGCAAAATTCTTGTTATCGACAGTGCAACTGGCTTCAGCAACGGCATGCTTATGGACAACAACTTCAATGAAATAGTTCCGGCTACAAGACTGACCTACACCGGCACATACTACCTTGTGATAGGCGGTGCAACTGGCGGACAGGCTTTCAACTGGAAAATGAAACAGATAGACCAGCAAACCGTTTATATTGACGGCGTAAACGGCAGCGACAGCCGCAACGGTCTTACACCGCAAACGGCAGTTTTCACCCTCGACACCGCCATAGCACGAACCAACGGCATAGGCAAATACTACATCACCGACGACTACACCTTCCGCAACGAAGATCCACTGGAGGTATACTACGCCGAAATTTACCCCTACCAGAAAGACATAAAACTGAAAATAGCCTCAACGTGCTACGATGACATCATACGTGTTTGGCCGGGCCATCTTGTATTTGGCGAACAGGGCAGCAGCTACTATTTTATATTGGACAGCAACAGCACCCAAGATTACGACGATTTCCTCGATGCCGACGACTATGGCAGCTACCTCGAGGTGAACAACCTGAAAGTGCGCAACACACATTTCCCCTCTACGGTATTCTGGGGCGACGAAGTGGTGTTCCGCAACTGCGAATTCATCAACGACACCATTGATGAAGAGTTTATTGGCTTGGAAACAGCTTCCGGCAACTCTGTGAAATTTATAAACTGCACCCTGCAGAACAACATGTTCCTCGATAACTTTATGTATTTTGACTACGACTCCGCAAAGGTAACCTTCGAAAACACCACCGTATCGGGCAACACATTCAAATACCCGTTCATGGTTTATGCCAACGCCGAGCTGAACCTTACCAGCGGCAGCTGGAGTGGCAACAACCTGAGCACCGATTTCGGCGGCAACGGCAACCCCAACATCAGCCGTCAAACTGCCGCAGGAATCTGGGCAATGAGTTCCACCGTGAACTTCGGCGCCGGCTTCAGTATGTATGCCAACAATTTCCTCTGCATAGATACCGCCTCTACCCTCAACGTAAGCCAGAACATAACAGCCTCGTCGGCAGCCACCGTATATCCATGGAAAATCGATCCCTCTACTAACAAAGCCGTAGCCGACTACTACGAGGGCCGCACACTGCTCAGCGGCTCGGCAGTGGCCGCCAACTTCCGCAAGTTCGACGTGGCACAGGCCGACAACACCTCGCTGTGGTACCTCCACCCCGACGGAACCATACATAGCTACAGTGTGGGTATCGAAACTGCCGAAAACTCCGACATCCGCATCTACCCCAACCCCGCTTCCGACAAAGTTACCATCGACCTGCAGAACACCACTGCCACCGAAATCTGCCTGATGGACATCTACGGCAAGACCGTGGTTAGAAAAGCCGTCAACGGCCAGAGCGAAGTGATAGACCTCGGCAGCCTCGCCAAAGGCATGTACTTTGTACAGATACGCAACAACAGCAAAGTGGAAGCCACACAAAAGCTGATAAAGAAATAGTTTCTAATTCGGAAATTGAAAAAAGAGACGCGACACACCGCGTCTCTTTTTTTTGTCACTGTCAAAGCTCAAAATCCCCCAAGCCCACTTAAAAGGGGCAATCACTCCCTTTCCCTGACGGGGATTAAGGGAAAGTCCAGCAAACAAACACCTGCCGCACTGTCGGCAACAACGTACATCAACATTTACAATTCATAAAATAAATTAAACATTAGCTCACACCTGGCACATATAACACACTGAACACAAAGTATATAAAGACAAAAAGCACTGTCACACAACATTCACAAATAATCTAAAAAATCATAAATATTTGTATATATGTTGGATATTAAAAAAAAAAAAAGTATCTTTGCAAACCAAATATCAAACAATATGCAACGCACAACATTCAATAAATCAGCAACATACCCCTCCAATCATACATCCTTTGTCAGGAAATATTACCGCATTTTGCCGGGACATACCAATTTATCATACAATCATCCGTTCAAGAAACAAATCCAATCTGTATAGCTATAGGGTAGGAAGTCCTTGGATATTGCAGCAAAAAACAATAATTTACTAATACAGGTTAAAAAAAATAATTTTCCATCAAAAACAAATCATCAAATATAAAGAAATGAAACAAAACATCAAAACCATTTTGACGATTGCCGCCACTGCTTTACTTTCTTTGACACTTTCGTGCTCCAAAGAAATGTCCGACGACCCCCTGGTCCTGAACCGTAACGGGATAAAACGTCACATCAATGCAAGCGCAACCTTGCCTGAGACAAACGGCGACAAAGCATTCCTCAACAACTATGAAGTATTGTGGGCAACCGGCGACAAACTTAGCGTCAACGGCGAAGAACTCACATCCTACAATATCGACGGGACAAACGCCAATTTCGAAGGGACCACTCATGCCATGCCCTCCTCCGACCAAACCTCGGATATTTACTGGGCTGTTTACCCATCCTCGTTGGCTGGGACATACAACGGCAGCATACCCGCCGATTTCCAAACCAACAGTCTCACAGTTACCTTGCCCGCCACACAGAACGTAAACGCCACTAAAAACCCGCTTGGCGAATACAACTACATGACAGGATACGTTTCGGTACCCGCCGCCTCCGAGAAAATCACTTTCCAGATGCGTAACCTTTGCGCTGTTCTGAAAATACACTTAAAACCGCAAACTGGCACAATACTGACCAACCCACGCGTGTCGCGCCTCGAATTCAGCAGCACCAACAACAAACTTGCCGGCAAATTCACCGTAAGCAACGACCCCGTCAACCCTACCGTCACCCCCGTTACAGGACAGACCACCAACAAGATTACCGTAAACCTTACCGACGGCAACAACAACTATATCGACATCACCAACGGCGTTGTCGTTTATGTGTTAATTCCTCACATTTCCGGCAACCTTACAATGAGAGTGTTCAACACTGACAGACAATACACCGAGAGATCTGTAAGCTCCACAACCCTCAACCGCAACTACGTGTACACCAACACAATATCCATCAACAATTTCCCAAAAAACAACGGTGCCGTATCGGTTTCCCCAACTCTGAAAGTGATATTCTCCATGGGCAACCTGCAGTGGACCTCCACCGGCACTCACAACACCGCCAACGAACCTAACGTAACCGGCACTTGGCGTTTTGCTCCACACCAGTGGGACATCGTCGGCGCCGACAACCATAACGTGTCCCCCACCTACACCGGTTGGATAGACCTCTTCGGCTGGGCAACAAGCGGATACCACAACGTCAACGATGCGAGCAACGCCAACTACCAGCCCTATTCCACGAGCGTGGCTTCCGTGGACGTGCATCTGAATATGTATGGCTATGGTCCGTCTGAAAGCCAAACCGACGTCAACCTTGTAGGAACAAGCGCGAATTACGACTGGGGCGTTTACAACGACATCGTAAACCCGTACACAAACTCCACCGACCCCGCCGGAACATGGCGTCTGCTTACCAACCAAGAATGTCAATACTTTATGAGCACCCGCAGCACAACTTCGGGCATACGCTATGCAAAAGCACAGGTAAATGGCATCAACGGACTGATAATACCCCCCGACGAATGGGACGCCACCACCTACACACTAAACCACACAAACGATCTCAACGCCCTTTACACAAACAACATAATAAGCAGCACCGACTGGAAAATACTGGAAGATGGCGGTTGTGTTTTCCTGCCCACTGCAGGATATAGGGCAGGCACCACCTATCATGCAAGCGACAACGAAAACGGCCACCACTATTGGACTTCAACCCAACTCACTTCCAACGGAAAAGACGCTTGGGCTCTTTCAACAAACAACGTTGTAAATGTTACAGCAAACAGAAACCGTTACGACGGCAACGCCGTACGTCTGGTCAGAAACTACATCGAAAACTGAAATTAATTCTCTAATAACATTCGAAGAAAGCCTCCGCCCCGCGGAGGCTTTCTTCGTTTATCATCTTGTTTGTACTGAGATAGTTTTACAACAGTCTAACTAAAAACAGGCTTTTTCACACGACACCCTCCCAAAACCGCATATACAACTCAGAGAATCCCCCACCCTTTTTAGAATCATAGTTTTATCACCTTTAAAATGGGAACAGTCTCACCATCCCTGAGGGGGAACAAGAGGGAGCCCAACAAACCGCAGAACAATACTTAAACAATCTACTACCTCCTAACTCCCCAAAACGTCTCGTATTCGGGCAGATGCTCCTGATAAACTATGCAGTAAAGGTTGTACAGCAGCATATAGTCAATCATATTGAAATCGCCGGTGGATTTGTCGTGCCACGGACAAAACAGCGACAGTGTATGCCATGGCGCAGGCGTGCGGTAAGTGCTGTCGTTGACGGTGAAAGTGCCAGCCCCACGCAAAGGAGCGGAGTTGAGCATATTCACATAAACAGCGGCGGTGTCGGCTTTTTTGCCGTTGTAGCCGTACAAAACCACGTTGGCCAGAGGCAGATGCGGGAAAAGCATCGGCTGCTGCAGGTCGGGACGTTTCTTTGCCAGACTGTAGCATTTGTCCACCAGCCAGTCATAGCATTGACGTGTGCCACGGCCGTCGTCGTTCATCACCGTGGAAAGCACCATAATGCCGTACCAGCGGAAATTGCCCGTCTTCGAGAGGAACACATTGTTCTGCACCACGTCCCACATCATGCGCCAGTAGGCGTTGCCCGAGCGGTCGAAATGCATATCCTCGCCAGTGAGTATCGTCCCAACGCGCGCATGGGCGTATTTCAGCCATTTGATGTCGCCTTCTATCTGTTCCACATTGCCGTTTACGGGATTCACCACAGCCCATTTCTTACGTCCTCGTGCGTCGGTGTACTGCATGCTTTTCACCATTTGTTTGGCAATTTCCCTTGCCTGACTGCGGATAGCCGTGTCGTCGACAAGTTTCAACGTCAGCGCCAAGCCGAGGTACGTGCCCCACGCCTGGTCCTGCGAGGGGGTGTTGGAGGTGCTCAGGGTATCGCCGCAATGACGGTAGTCGCTGTGTATCACATCGATATTATGAAAAAACGGCAGGTCGTTGGGGTCAACATCGTCGCGGATGTAGAAACCGTTGGGGGTGTAGAAAGTGTCGCAGCCCCAGCACTGCTCGGCTTCAATGTCGAGGCGGTGGTAGGTGGCCAAAGCCATACGCAACTCATCGAGGGTGGCGGCATTGCTTTCGCCGTGCAGTTTGTTCAGATAATATTCCGTTGCGAGCACCGCCACATAATGTCCTTGCCACCAAGTGGCGTCGGCCCAATAGCCCACCATCTTGCCGCCGCTCTCATAGCAACGCTCCATAGGCAGGTTGGTGCCAGGTATGCTCGGGTCAGTGGAATAGTGCATCATTCCGTATTTGAGGCGAGAACGGAATGTATCGTATTTCTCCTGATTGTCATCGGGGGTCTGAGCCTTGACAAATGTCGAGAAAAGTACAAAAACGACACATGCGGCCGAAAAAAAGATATTTCTCATAACTATTGCGGTTTTTCCATTTTGGGAATGGAGTTTATAAGTTGCTTGGTGTAATCCTGCTGGGGATTTTCGTAAATCTCGTCGGCGTCGCCTGATTCCACTATGCGGCCTTTCTGCATTATCAGCAGACGGTCCGAGAGGAATTTCACCACCGACAGGTCGTGCGAGATGAAAATATAAGTAAATCCGAAGCTGCGTTTGAGGTCGTTGAGCAGGTTGAGTACCTGTGCCTGCACCGACACGTCGAGAGCCGACACCGACTCGTCGCAGATAATAAGTTTGGGGTTCAGTGCTAGGGTTCGTGCTATGCATATACGTTGCCGCTGACCGCCGGAAAATTCGTGGGGGTAGCGGTCGAAATGCGACTCTTCGAGCCCCACGTGGCGCATCAGATCCAGCGTTTTGGCACGTCGCTCGGCGTTGTTTTTGCCAATATGGTGGGTTTTAAGCACCTCCATTATGGCGCCTCCGGCCGTAATTCGCGGATTCAGCGACGAATATGGGTCTTGGAATATAATCTGTATCTCGCGACGCAACTGTCGCATTCTCAATGACGACAACTTATTGATTTCCACTCCGTTGTAAACCACATTGCCCGAGCTGGCGTCGATCAGATTCAGTATGGCCCGTCCCAACGTTGTCTTGCCGCATCCCGACTCGCCCACAAGTCCGAGCGTCTCGCCGCGGTACACCTCGAAACTCACGCCGTCCACAGCATTGAGGGCTTTCTTCACCTTGCCCGTCCATGACTTTTCCAAAGGAAAGGTAACGGAAAGATTTTTCACCTCGAGCAAAGGCTTTTTGTCGTAATAAATATCGGTAAGTCGCTGAGTACGTTCTTCGTAAGTCTCACATTCGGGTGCCGGCACATCGCCGCCGAGGTAGTCGGAAACCACGTTGAGATGTTTGGGACGGGAGTCCATAGGCGGCTTACAAGCCATAAGTCCCTGCGTATATGGATGTTGGGGGTGATACAAAACATCCTCTTTGGTGCCCGATTCCACAATTTTGCCGTGGTACATCACCGCAATGTCGTCGGCTATCTGAGCCACCACGCCGAGGTCGTGGGTGATGAATATTATGCCCATGCCGTACTCCTTCTGCAATTTGCGCAGAAGTTCCAGAATACCTTTCTGCACCGTAACGTCAAGGGCTGTGGTGGGCTCGTCGGCGATAAGCACTTCGGGGTGGCAGGCCAGTGCCATGGCTATCATCACGCGCTGTTTCTGTCCGCCCGAAATCTGATGCGGATAGCTGTCGAAAATCTTTTCGGGACGCGGCAGCTGCACTTCGTTGAACAGTTGCAGAGTGCGGGCGCGAGCCTCCTTTTCGGTAACTTTTTCGTGTATGCGTATCATCTCCATTACCTGCCGCCCACACTTGTGTACGGGGTTGAGCGAGGTCATAGGTTCCTGGAAAATCATGGATATGTGCTTGCCACGATAGAGCTCCATCTGCTGGCGGTCGAGCGAAAGCAGGTCGATGGATTCCTTTTCGGAGACATAGTAGTTGATTCTGCCGTTGGTTATCTGACAGTTTTTTTCGGGCAACAGCTGCAAAATTGCCATGGAACTCACCGATTTGCCAGAACCCGACTCTCCCACTATGCCCAGCGTGCGCCCTTTGACGACGGAGTACGAAACCCCGTCCACAACGGTGCGTGGAACGCCGTCGGTGGTGAACTGCACACTAAGATTTTCTATGTCGAGAATTTTCTGCATAACAAATTGCAAAGATACGAAAAATTTTAATTCAGATTTCGGATTTCGGATTTCGGAAGTGATTTTTTTTGAAATTGGCCACTGGTTGCAGGTCATCTTACCCCGGACTACTGACCTATATAATCTTTCAATTTTCGACTTTCAATTTTCAATTTTCAACTTTTAATTTTCAATTTTCAACTCGCCCCATATTCAACAAAATGCAGTTTATATTTATTTTGGTGTTTTTACAAAAAAAACAACTGCTACTTGTAACTTTGCAACGAGAAAAAAACTATCACCAAAATGGGCAACAAACAAAAAATCAGAAAGATATTAGCGTGGATATTGTTCCCGTTGACAATATGGTACGCCTTTGGAATGGCTTTTCGCAACTTTTGTTTCAATCTTGGCATTTTGAGGGAGCGCTCACATAAAATAACCACCATAGGCGTAGGCAACCTCTGCACTGGCGGTGCGGGCAAGACGCCCTTTGCCGACTATCTGTTGAAAATGTTACAAACCGACTACCGTGTGGCCTGCCTCAGCCGTGGCTACAAACGCAACACCGAGGGTTTTGTGGAAGCCGGTGCCGACACCACCCCCGCCCAAATCGGCGACGAGCCATACATGCTCCACAAACGCAATCCCGATGTGCTTGTAACCGTCTGCGAAAACCGCAACAAAGGCATCGAAAAACTGATGTCGATGCCCGAGCCGCCCCAAATCGTAGTCCTCGACGATGTTTTCCAGCACCGTTACGTGAACCCCACGGTAAACATCCTGCTCACAGAGTACAGCAATCCTTTTTTCAACGATTTTGTGCTGCCTTTCGGCAATTTGCGCGAGTTTCGACAGGGGGTTCGACGCGCCAATATTATCATCATAACTAAAACACCGGAAAACATCAACCCCCTCGAAAGGTACGCCTTCACACAAAAACTAAAAGCCAAGCCGTACCAGCACGTGTTTTTCACCTCCATCGAATACAAAAATCCCATACCTCTGAACGAAGAACTCCCCAAGCTGCAACTCGACGAGCTGAAAAACGTCCTTCTTGTTAGCGGCATAGCCAATCCCAAACCCGCTATGGAAAAGCTTTCCGCCTTCGCCAGTGTTGAGCACCTGGCCTTCCCCGACCACCACAATTTCTTAAAGAACGACTTTGAACTGATAGCCAGCAAATTCCAACAAATAAGTGGTGAAGACAAAATCATCCTCACCACTGAAAAAGATGCTGTGCGTTTAAGCAACTGCTCTGATTATCAATCAATAGCGCATCTGCCGATTTATTATTTGCCCATCGAGGTCAAATTTTTGGACAACGACGGTGAAAAATTCTCCGACTGCCTGTCGAAAGCCGTCAAAGAGAACGTCTTCTATCTGAAATTCAACAGCTGACGCTCTCGCTTAGAAGTCAGGCTCTGAATCGGGAGCGGCGTTGGAAAAATCCGATTCCTCGAAACCATCGTCGCTCGTAGCCTTCGAATCCACATACATTTCGCCATTCTGGTCGAAACTCTCGTTTACAGGCATCAAAGCATCCCTGCTCAATGGCGCCGCGAGGTTTTCGAAACGGGCGTACTGTCCTTGGAATCTCATATTTATCCTGCCAGTTCCGCCGGCACGGTGCTTGGCAATAATAACTTTGGCCATGCCCATAGTGGGATTGCCCTCTTCGTCTTCGTTATAACCGTAATATTCAGGACGATACAAGAACATCACAATATCGGCGTCCTGCTCGATGGCGCCCGATTCACGCAAGTCGGAAAGCTGAGGTTCCTTGGTACCTCCACGCGTCTCCACGGCACGGCTCAGCTGAGCCAGTGCGAAAACGGGGATGCCCAGTTCCTTGGAGAGGGACTTGAGTTGGCGGGATATATTGCTAATCTCCTGTTCGCGGTTACCGTTGCGGTTGTCGGTCTCGCCTTTCATAAGTTGCAGATAGTCAATAAATACCGCTTGGATGTCGAAACGCTGTTTCAGACGGCGGCACTTGGCGCGCAGTTCGAAGATGGAGAGCTGCGACGAGTCGTCGATGTACATAGGCGCCACGTTAAGCTGCTGTGTCTTGGCCAAAATCTGTTCTTTCATCCATGGGTCGAGGTCGCCTTTTTTGAGTCGCTGGGCCTCAATCTCGCTCTGCGAGGAGATAAGGCGCATGGCAATTTCGGTGGCCGGCATTTCCATGGAGAAGAAAGCCACAGGTTTTTTGTAGTCGATGGCCATGTTGCGCATCATTGTGAGGGCAAAAGCCGTCTTACCCATGGCGGGACGGGCGGCGATGATCACAAGGGTGCCTGGATGGAAACCGGCAGTCATATTGTCGAGTTCGGTAAATCCCGAAGGAATGCCTGTGATACCTTCTTTTCCCTCGGCCTCTTCGACCTCCTTCAAAGCCTTGGCCACTATGTCGCTGATATTCTGATAGTCGCTGCGGAAGTTATTGTCGTTGATGTCCATCAGTTTTTGCTCGGTTTTGTCGAGCAGCTGCACCACGTCGGTGGTTTCGTCGTAGGCACTTTTTATAGTTTCGGTGGAGATGCGTATAAGCTCGCGTTGGATAAATTTCTCAGAAAGTATGCGTGCGTGGTGCTCTATGTGTGCCGACGATGTTACGTGGTTGGTAATCTGCGCCACGAAATACGAGCCGCCGGCATTTTCAAGGTTGCCCTCAAAACGCAACTCCTCGATAACGGTGAGCAGGTCCACCGGACGGGCCTTTTCCACCAGATTGTGGATGGCGCGGAAAATGTACTGATGTTCAGGTTTGTAGAAGAAATCGGGATGCAGCATCTCGATGACGTTCACAATGGCGTTTTGGTCGAGCATAAGCGCTCCCAGCACAGCCTCCTCTATTTCAAGGGCTTGCGGCGGTGTCTTGCCATTAAGGACGAAGGCTTGGTCGTAAGTCATTCGTTGTGATTTCTTTACTTGTTTTTTTTGTTCTTGCTCCATTTGCAAAATTCGATAAGTGGTTAGTACAGTTTTTTTTAAAGTTTTTTTCGGGGAACGTTCCGTATTTGCAAAGGTAAACAGAATTTTTCGTTTTTCGTCGGTTGTTGATAAAAAAACTTTTCAACCACTCCCACACGCGTACAATATATTGGAAAAGCCGAGAAAATCACATTTCAAAACATTGTATTACAGTTATTTGAAATATATTTGAAAATAAAAAACGTAAATGTCATATTTTTTTCGTATTTTTGTAGTTATTTTTGACCGATGCAATTTAAAGATATAATAGGACAAAGGACGCTTATAAACCAGCTGACGCGTATCATCGACGACGGCAAGGTGAGTCATGCCCAACTGTTTGTGGGGGACATGGGCTACGGCACTTTTGCTCTGGCTTTGGCATACATCCAGTACCTCAACTGCCAAAACCGCCAGCACTACACCATCGACAACCCCGACACCCAGCTCGCCGCCGACTCGTGCGGAGAATGCCCCAGCTGCAAGAAAAT
>Ga0310697_10002808_pt1 | contig 18067 bp, 18 predicted proteins | sample 172DNAGHGlowgp2_FD_203883 | JGI IMG/M metagenome (GOLD analysis project Ga0310697, IMG submission 203883) | Sheep rumen microbial communities from Palmerston North, Manawatu-Wanganui, New Zealand - 1728 DNA GHGlow gp2 (v2) (version 2) | ecosystem: Host-associated > Mammals > Digestive system >... | reverse complement strand
AACCTTACAATAAAACAAACAAACAAATGGAAAAAGAAAAGAACAAAATAGAAGAAGCAGCAAACAAAATCTACAAACTTAAACAGACCTATGGAGACAAATGGAAAAAGTATGTGGACTCCGGCTTATTGAAGTTTTACTACAGGAAATACAAGGAGATAGATGACTTGATTGACAAAGTTATTGATTTTGAATAAGGTATCTTTGACATTTTTTAGGGGTTTTTGACTTATTATAATAATATCTAATATCAATACCTTTAAAAAATGTCAAAGTTATTTAATTAAACTTCAATACATTACAACACATACCATCCATCAAACTGTTTTCAATAGGTGGAAAACCGCTGGACAAGCCAGCTGTCAGGGAAGAGCCTTAAAGGCTCTTCTTTCCACTTATCCAGAACTTGTTATTGAATATTCTATTGTTTGATAGTAGACAGCTACGCTGTCTTTACAATGAAACCTTAACCACATTGGCACAGTCAAACAATAGAATATTTTTTAATAAATAAATAAAACAAAATACCAATGGCAGACAAAGAAACATGCTCCTGGACAGACAAAGACAAAAAGGAGATTAGACAACATATCTTACAATGCATAATAGATGGAATGCATCTGTCCAAACGTTCAATATGGACTGAAGTACATTCAAAATGGCCAACGGATCCTGACTGCACCTTCGACACCATACGAACATTCAACAACATCTATTATTCCGTACAGAAAGAGATCAGAGAAAACACCGACGTCGAGAAAAGTCTCATTGTACAAAAGGCAATAGAAAACTACGAAGACTTAATGCAGAAGGCGATAGACTCTAAAAACTGGCCACTTGCAAAATCAATCCAAGACTCATTAGTAAAACTTGTTGGTGTTGACAAAGTACAGCAGATGCTCAAAGAGGACAAAGATGGCAACCTTGAGTTCCACCTTGACTTTGGTCTTTAATAAATAAAACAAAACATGACAAACAACCAAATAGTAGAAGAACTCATCTCCACTGGATTTGTCAAGAACTACATCAGGAAACGAGCCATCGGCTGGCCACAAGAAGACATTGAACAAGACATCTACCTGATACTGCTTGACTATCCACTGCTTGACGAGATCTACTCCATTGGCGGTATCAACAAAGTCAGAGCACTCACTGCAGGAATCATCCAAAGACATCTCTCAGAAAAGGGTCGAGGCTTTCGTCTTTACAAAAGAGAAATAAAATACACTGATGAAGAAATCCCAGAAATCGGATACGAACAGAAACAAAACATCTATTGACGACATCATCGTAGACTACAGAGACCTCATCAAGGAGTACTCTCTGCCAACCGATGATGAACTTGTTAGAAAACTCCAAAGACTAAACACAACAGAAAGAGACTTGATGATACTGTACATTGCATCCGATTGCCGCTATGGAATATTCGCAAGAATACTTGGTACCAACATCAAATATGGAAAAAATCTAATTGAAAACATTAGAACAAAAATAATAAATATGGAATGATGAATACACTAGACATTTGGCTTTGCATCGGCGTAATCGTAAGTAACTTAGCTTCGATTATTGTTGATATTAAATGTAAAAACAACAAAGAAGAATGATGCTTTATCTAAATCTATTCTTAATTGAACTGATTTTCGTGATAGGACTGGATGTACTCCACTTCTGGGACGAGATCTCCAAAATCATATCAAGAATAATCACGAAAGGAAAGGTGTCAAAACCATTCGACTTGAAACCGTTTAGCTGCTCAACATGCCTCAGTTTCTGGACAAACCTTGTCTACTTGATCTGCACAGGAAACTTCTCAATAGTGAATGTAGCAATCATCATTGTGATGGCAATGCTTGCACCTGAGCTTGGAGGACTCATCTTCATGTTCAAGTCTTGGGTAGATACCTTAATCAATAAAATAACAATCAAATGAAATACCTTTTAGAAAAACTAGACAAAGAAGACAAGAAAACACTCGAGAAGAACATGAACCATTTGAAGACATCTGCTCTGTCAGACTACTGTCTCCCTGTTCTTCAATCAGAAAAAATAAAACTCTGGTCAATTTATCAGAAATACATAAGTGTAAACACTCCTTCGATAAGCTGTCCTAAATGCACTATCAAAGTATGCTCTGCACTTTACAAACTGTATGATGATATGACTAACAAGAAATGAGCGTAATAAACATAAAAGGAATTGATCTCTTTGAACATCAGAAAGCAGTTGTCCGCAAATTCGACACAATGCAGCCTGGTGGTACTCTCGTTGTGAAGTCTTCTCGACAAAAAGGCAAAACGATACTTCTGGAGAATCTGCTCCTTAGACAGTCAATAAACTTTCCAAACACCACTTCAATCTGTGTTGAACCATCTTGGGCACAGAGTCGTCGTGTTTTCAGAGCAATCGTAAAGGCTTGCAAGAAACTTCCAATCATAGAGTCAGCAAACGGTGGTGACATGATAATCACCTTCAAGAACGGCTCAGAAATCTCATTCCTTAGTGGTGCGCAGCAGGTTGACTCTGTCCGTGGTGCTACGGTATCTAAAAATGGAATACTTGCTCTTGATGAAGCTGCATTCTTGAAAGACGATTATGTTTACAAGGTACTTCCGTTCAGAAACGCAAACAGAGCAAAGGTAGTTGCCTTCTCAACACCTCTCTTCAAGCAAGGGTACTTCTGGGAAGAATACAAAGGTGCTCTTGAAGGACTTATTGGAAACGAACTCATTGACTTCAACGATTATGACACCTCAATGCTCTACCCGCCGGAACAACAGGAACATGACAAGGCAACAATGCCTGCTCTCATCTACTTGACTGAAGTTCTTGGTGAATTTGCAGATGCCTTCGGTACGGTGTTCGGTGACATAAACAGTCTCATTGCAGTACCTGACAACAATGAAGTTGACAGTCTCGGAATAGACTGGGGAACAGGACAGAACGCTGACTTCACCGCCATCGTAGGATTCAACAAACTGCATCAGATGACCTTCTGTGACGGATGGAATGACGTCTCACCAACAGAGCAGATAAACCAGATAATGAAGATAATCGAGAGAACTCATCCAAAGAAGATAACAGTGGAAACGAACTCAATAGGCGAAGTGTACTTTGACAATCTCAAAAAGGCAATACAGAAATCACATCTAAATGCATCTCTTAAGGGGTTTGAAACAACCAACAGCTCAAAGAGAAAAATCATCGAGAACCTTGCCGTAGCTTGCCAGAATGGTACAGTCACGATACTGGATCATCCAATCTTGAAATTGCATCTTGCTGCTTATGAAGTTGAACCAACAAGAACAGGAAAGATAACATACAACGGTGCGCAAGGAACTCATGATGACTTCTGCATAGCATCTGCAATCGCATTCAATGAACTCACAAAGAACACTTCTTACGTATTCGGAAGTGCAAGATAAAATAAATAAAACAAAAAAGAATATGTTAGTAGGAATTGACTATTCTCTAAACTCACCTGCAATCTGTATTGAAACATTGAAGGAAGGAAAACCGTTCTACAACTTCATCACCGTACAGAAAAAGGACAACAAATGCAACAGAAAACTCAATATGCTGAATGACGTACAAGTTATTGTACTTGAGAAAGAGAATGCTTCTGAGTTTGACTTCATAAACAAACAGACAGATACAATCATCCAGTGTATTGAGCAGATAATGAACCTGCACAAAGAGAAAGAACTCATTATTGGAATCGAAGATTACATCTATTACAGTCAACAAAGCTCACTGATAGACATTGTGCAAGCAACTACAGTATTGAAGTACAAAATCATCAAGAAATGGGGAGAAGGCACTCTGAACAAATACTCGCCAACACATGTCAAGAAAACATTTGCAGAAAACGGAAAGGCTTCTAAAGATGATATGCTCTTTGCATACAACAGAATGAAACTTACAAACCCTTTCGCGGAATGGTGCCACAAACTCTCAAAGAGTCACAAACCTGAAGAAGACTGCATTGATGCCTTCGCAGTATTGACAACATTAAAATCAGAAATGAACAAATGAACTGGAAACAAATAACACTCCACCAATGGAAACAGCTTGAAGAAATCTCGAACAAGGAATATGAAGATGACATTCTGAAGACAGCATACATCATCTCTGTTGTGTTTGGAATAGATGATCCGATGGAATTGACACCTTCAAAATTCAATGCATTTGTAAGTGATCTCAGCTTCTTGACAGAATCCATACCTGAAACCAAACTTTGCAACACTTACACAATCAACGGGACAAAGTACAACTTCGATGGAAACTGCTTCTCAATGACTATGAGCCAACTGATGGACTGGAGGTCATTCTCTACCGCAGAGCATATCGACTACGGAAACTGCCTTAGTGTATTCTTGGTACCTGAAGGACACAAGTACAATGATGGGTACGATATGGAGAAGACTCTTGAAGACATTGACTTGTTGCCGATAACAGATGTTATGAAGATCTTTTCTTTTTGGCAGGCCGGGTTCGTGCTCTTTACAGAAACTTTGACACGTTATTTGAACAAACAGATGAAGAGTATGAATCTAAGCCCGGCACAAAAGGAAACAGTGAAGGAGAATCTACAGAAGTTGCAAGAGATCGTTGGGACATCTTACCCTATGCAATAACATATTGCAAGGTAGCGAATACACCACTTGAGAAGACTCTTGAAACGGATGCTGTGCTGGTTCTGAATGTGGTGTCATACGAACTTGACAGGATAGAGAAACAGAACAAACAACTTAAGAAGGGTACTGTCTCATAAGAGTACCCTTTAATATTTTAAATAAAACAACAAAATACTAATGGCAGTATCAAACAGTACAGAAGAAGTTAAGACAGTATTAACCATAGATACCACTAAATCTGCTTCCTCAATGAAGGAGTTAAGACAACAGATTAAGGAACTCAAGGATGAACTTGTTGGTTTGGATGAAGACTCTCAGGAATATGCAGACACCCTTGTAGTCTTGGGTGAGAAAATGCATCAAATGAGGGAGGTGAATGAGGCAGTAGGAAGAACCAACACAGAATGGACAACCACACTTGGACATGTTACTAATGTTTTGGGTGGCGGTGTAGCAGCAGTGCAAGGAATGACTGCAGGACTATCATTGCTTGGTGTTGAGATGGGTGATGACAACAAACTCACTCAGAATCTTGTCAAGTCAATGTCATTATTGCAGTCTATTGCTTCGATGAAACCAGCAATAGACTCATTCAGGACTCTTACTACTGTAATGAAGTCTAACATTGCTGCTGCAGGTGGCCTTGGTAAAGCACTCAAGGAACTTGCAATCTCAAATCCGTTCACAGCAATATTGGCAGGAGTTGTCGCTGTCGGTGCTGCAGTCGCAAAGGTGACTTCTCTAATCAATGAACAAAGAGATGCACAAGCAAAACTCAATATGGAATACGAAAACAGCGCGATGCAAGATGCGTATGATGAGCTAGCAGTCAAGTTGAACAACCAGACAGAGTTGATGAAGATAAATGGTGCAACCGATTATGAAGTGTTCTTGCAGAGAAAAGCAAATGCAAAACAACTTCGTGATGAGGCTGAGAAGAATGTGTTCCATTATCAAAAAATGTCAATGGAAAGAAACAAACATGACAGAAAAGCAGCAGAAGAGAATCTCAAGATATGGACAGACACCTACAACGAAAGACAGAAAGCATACACCGATTTGATAAACTCTGCTCCTGTTGAACAAGCTCGTGCAGACAAAGCAGAAAAGGAAGCAGAAGAGAAAAGGAAAAAGGAAAGACAGCAAGCATACAAAGATAGACAATCAAAGGCTAAAGAGGCACAACAGAAACTTTACAAACAACAAGATGATGCTTACAAGCACGAACTCTCTTTGCAGAAACAAGCATACGAACAGCAGAAACAGCAAATAGAGAACAGATACAAACAAGACATCATCCTTGCTAATGGAAATGCTGACGACATTGCTAAAGCAGAGAAGAGAAAAGCAGATGCAATGTGGAAGATAAACTCAGAAAACTACACAAAACTCATCAAACTTGCAGAAGACTACAAGAAGACAGTTTCCGAAAGAGACAATAAAGATGGCTCTCAGACTGCAAACCTTGATGCACTCAATGAAACCATCATCAGTCTTTCAAACAGTTTAGACCAAGCTGCTAATGATTGGCAGTCATTCAACCACGAACAGTCCATTGCAACTGCTGAGGCAGACAGGTTGAAAGAATCACTCAAAGGAGAAACTGAATACATCAACAAACAGACAGAACTAACCAAACAGCATAATGAAAGATACCTTGCTCTCATCAAATCAAGATACACCTTGCAAGCAGACCTTCAAGCAGAAGCTATCCGTTTTGAGAGAGAACAACTCCTTAATGACAACACAAACATAGACAGTCAACTGCAGGCTCTTGAAGCAGAACATGCTGCTAAGTTGATATCAGAAGAAGAGTACTTGAACCGAAAAGCTCAACTCGAACAACAAGCAGCAGATAACTCTGCAAGATTGAGAGAACTTGATGTCTTAGATGAGAAGAACAAACTCGATAAAAAGAAAGAGTTGAATGAAATCTACAGTCAAGCAATCTCTGCAATAAGTGGTGCATTGACTTCTGTCCTTGATGCAGCTGCACAACAAGAAGACATCTCCTTCGAGACACAGAAGAAACTACAGATAGCAAGTACTATCATAACAACATTGACTGCTGCAATGGAAGCATACAAATCTGTGGCAGGAATACCTTTTGTTGGAGCATACCTTGCACCAGTAGCAGCAGCAAGTACCATCGCAACTGGTATGTTGAATGTAAGAAAGATCCAACAGACAACAAAGAACAGTACAAACACCGCAATGACAACAGGCGCAGTGCAGACGGTGCAGACACCTACTCAGATGACAAACATAACCGGCTTCAGTGACAACATTGAGTTGCCTGACCAAAGAGTTTACGTACTTGAGCAGGACATAACTGATGCACAGAGTCGTGTTGCAAGAGTGGTAACAAACAGTGAAATCTAAAATAAAGTACAATAATGTTAAGTACAACAAAACCAATCATTTTGACATTCCAAGTTCCATTGCTCAACAAATACTACTATTACAGAACAATCAGCAATGGTACAACAGTATACTTTGGAAAAACATTTTCCTACAATGACAACGGCTCTACTGTTGTAAAGTTAGACCTCAGAAGAATACTCCAGTCCAATGCATACAACAGTCAGTACTCATTGGCACCTGTGTATGACACTACAAACCAGATCTACACACCAAGTTTCTCTGCTACAAAACGTTTTGCAGACACCGACATAATGCAGGAATATGTTGTCCAGATAGAATCTGACCTTGAAGGAACTGTCGTTGCTACACAGAATGTTCTTGTCACCTCTGCTTATGACCTTAAGGCTGATATGCCAGCACCTGCAAACATCGTTGGCTTCATCAACCCATTGTCATACAGAACAAACCTTGTGCCGCACTATCCAAATGCAGTGACAGACAAGTATGGAATCTACTTCTTCACAGAGCACCGTAGTGGAGTAACTACAGACTGGATCTACTTACTTGACACTCCACTATGGAATGAACATTACTACCAGTTGACATCTTCAAGCAACCTGGACACCTCTTCTCACATTGGCTACAGAAACACTCTTCCGTTCAATGTGACAATGAGAACATTCTTCACAGACATTGTAAACGCATTTGAGGGCACAACGGTTGAAGACAATATTGTTATCGGTGGAAACTCTACCAATGCGCCAGACATCATTCTAGGTGGCAACTCGACCGATATTCCTGACATCATTGTAGCAGGTGACTCAACTAACCAAAGCGGACAAGAGATAGTACCACTTTCATTCAGTGGAGACCTCTACATTGCAAGACAGAACTCACTGACAAGAAACCCGATAGTTGCTCATATTGATGAATGCACTAAGAAATACTACCTTGCTTGGGTAACACATTCAGGTGCTCCATTCTCATACGGCTTCGATGGCAACACTGTCAAGAAGTCTTCTGTTGAGAGAACGGTCATCACCTCTTACTCTGGTTTTGACACTGTGGCAGAGATAGAGCAGCATCTTGAATGGGAACTCAGAAGTGGTGTGGTTGACAAGGAGACATACGACATCTTCGCTGACATACTTGATAGTCCTTACTTGTACCTGTACTCAGTTGAAGAAGACAAGTCTTGGTACTGCACACTACAGGACAATGACTTCACTTGGAAGAAAGTCAAGACAGAACGTCAACCATTGAACTTGACATTGAACTTGAAAGAATGTTCAACAATAAATAAATAAAAGTATCATCAAATGCTTAGACTTTTCAAAAAGACACCATCTGGACTGGAAGAGTTCGATTTGTTAGAAGGCTCAATCAACATACCTCTAACAACAGCACAGACCAATCCAACCAATCCAACAAAATACATAACAGAGTACTCAAAAAGTGTAACACTCCCATTGACACCACACAACCTGCAGCTGATGGACTTCTACACTGAGATGGACTCTGTCATTCTGTCTGGGAGATACACTCCTGTCTTGCCACTTGAGGTTGTTGTCTGCAATGACAATGACATTATCTTCGAAGGCAAACTCAAACTCGAAAAGGTGAATGACTACAAGGGCAACCGCAATATGGAATGCACTCTCTACGGCAAGATGAATGACTTCTTCAACATAATGCTCAACACCACATATTGGTATGACAGTGTTGTAAGTACAATCATAGGATACGACGACAACAATGAACCCATTGTTGTAAATACACCAGTCAACACCAACGGAATGCATGTCCTTGACAACACATTGGACACTGGCTACAATATTTGTAAAGAAACCGTCCTTGAGTCTTGGAGAACACAACCTTACGGCTACACTGGAATAGCAGCTCATATTGCTACACTCAACCCAGTAAAAGCATCTACCTACAATCCAACTTCATCACAGAGTCATTCAATCATTGCATGGGCACCAACAGAACAAGGCTCCTACAACAACTTCATTTCAGACAAAGTCATCGTTAGGGGTTACACTCCGGGTGCTAATGATACATACAATATGGATCTATGTCGAGGTGGTACACAAGATGGAGTAGTTGTTGACATTGTTGGAACAACTAAAGAACTTAGATACATTACTATAACAGAAGATAATAGACCAATGGCTGAAGCAGTCATAGGTAATGGAATAACAGAAAGACAATGGTGTCAATACAGAAGTTACTACCAGAAACCTACTGTTTATGTCAACCACATTTGGCAGACTTACAAGAACCTGTCTGAAGAGCTCACTGGACTGAAACTTGAACTTGACAATGAGTGGTTCAACACGAGCAACACAAGATACACTGACTTGGTGTACACTCTTCCCGATTTGCAGCAAGAGCAGAAAAAGAACTCAGGTGGTGACAGCAGTACATCTGTAAACTTTGCCAATGTCTCACTCAACTGTCACGACTATGCTTTTGGTACAAGTGGCGCAAAGAATGGAATAGCTACGATAACAGGAACATCAACCGCAATACAGAACGGACATGTCGTAATACCTGCAAACAACACAGGCTACTACACATTCAAACATAAACTTGGCATTTACATTAAAAGAAACGGCAATCTCGGAAATAATAGTAGTTATTCTCTTTGCTACGGCGACGGTTTATCCTCTTGCATTGATCTTCAGGTAGCATTCAGAAATGTCAATGACTCAACAGAAGTCAACACATACAACTTCAAGATAACAGATGAGAATGACAACAGTTGGACATCTGCTGCAACAGACACGATGCTAAAAATGGGAACCAACTCTTGGGCTGATAATCCACAGACAATCCACTTTACACTTGAGGGAGAAGTTCTCATTGGACAGAACAACACTAATGCAGACAAAGAGTATGAGATGGTACTTTCAGTCTACTGTCAGAATGGAAACATTGACGGTGGTCGTGGAAAGGCTCTGTTCCAGTCGAGAGGCCGTATCGCAAACATCAATGCACTTGCTCAGTCCGGAACAGATGCCCCGTTGTTCACATTTAGCAACTTGGAATCATCAATCAAAATATCAGAAGAAACAAGATCCGAGTTCCCATTGGAAATGAAGAACCTGTTCCCTGCAAACTGGTCTCCGTTCAACATACTGCTTCAGTACACCAAACTCTTCAACCTTGTCTGGGACTACAATCAACTTGAAGGCAAAGTAACCGTAATGACAAGAGAGAAATGGTTCTCACTGCATCAAGATGAGATATTAGACTGGACGAACAAGATAGACAGAGGAAGAGAGTTCTCTTTCAAACCACTTGCTTGGGACAAGAAATATGTACTCTTCAACTATGACGATGTTGAAATGGACTGGCTTGATACGTACAAAAACACCTACAATGTGCCTTATGGTTCCAAACGAATAACAACACAGTACAAGTACAATAACGAGACAGAGGAGCTATTCTGCACATCAGACAGTGATACTATTGCACCTTCAGTAATGGTGTCTTCATCAAGATTCCCTCTTCAGGAGATTGTTTCTACTTCACCTACATACCAGCAGTACCTTGAGACGTTTATTGGCAACCGCAAGGACAACAAAGCATCAAACATCTGGGGTCAGTTCTTCTTCAGAAACAATCTCTCTACTTGGGACAGCACTGGTGGAAAGATGAATGTACTTACAGACTGTAACTCAAATGGTGACTATGCATTGACTATGTTTAGAAATATGGGCATATCAATAGTTGATGACACAAGATTCCAAGTCAGAAGAAACATCTTCGCAGTTGACATGACCGTGTATTCAGCTTCAATGGACAGAAGAGTTGTTGTACCTTCAGGTTGCAGACCAGTTTTCTCAACCTATGACAAGAACGGAGAACACTGCTGCATAATGTCAAAACCTGCAATGACATTCTACAATGAGCAAGCACCAGAAATGTACAAGACAATAACTGTACCAAATCCAATATCTCCACTGAGACCTTTGATAGTAAGAATACCATTTGTGGACTTGGTGCCTGATGTCTACACTGAAAGATGGAGCAACATCATACAAGAGCAGTACAATGAGCAGAACAAACTCCTTACTTGCTATGTCAAACTAAAAGATATGGACTTCAGAAACCTTACTTGCAACCGTTTTGTCAGAATAGGAAATGTGTTATACAGTATCTACAAAGTGGATGACTTCAAACTTGGCATTGGTGGAATGACAAAAGTTGAGTTGCTTCAAGTATGGGATATGAAAAAGTATGTCGGAGAATATTATACGGAAATAAACACCGACCAAAAAGTACATCCATCACCTAAACCGGAACCCGACTCAGGTTCAGGTGAAGGTACACCCGGTGGAGACTCCGGTTCAGGCTCTGGTTCAGGCTCTGGTTCAGGCTCTGGTTCAGGCTCTGGTTCAGGCTCTGGTTCTGGCTCTGGTTCAGGTACTGGCTCAGGCTCAGGTGGAGAATCTGGTTCAGATCCAGTAGATTTGACTACTCCGTTCTTTGTTGAAAACATCACTAATGAAAACGAGACATTAAGTATTGTTAAGTATAACTCTTCAACACCTACTTTGTCAATAGAATATTCAACAGACAAAACAAGATGGAACACTTTAGGAAATACTTCAACTACTGCTTTGACTAGACCTCTTGCACCTGGAGAAAAACTTTATTTGAGATGCAATACGAATGCGTGGTCCAATAATATTATTAAAGGTGTAAGCAAAGTAGGTGGAAACATAATGAGTCTTTTGTACGGAGACCAGTTTTCTGATAAAACAAGTTTTCCGAGTGGAAGTATAAGCAACTTTCATGAAATATTTTACATTAATCGTAGACTTGTTACCGCTTCAGAACTTTTGTTGCCAGCTACTACTTTGACAAAATATTGTTATAGGGAAATGTTCAGTGGTTGTACTTCATTGACTTCAGCACCTGCATTGCCTGCTACTACATTAGCAGACTATTGTTATTATAATATGTTTGGTGGTTGTACTGCGTTAATTTCAGCACCTGCATTGCCTGCTACTACATTAACAGACTATTGTTATTCTGGTATGTTTGGTGGTTGTTATTCATTGACTTCAGCACCTGCATTGCCTGCTACTACATTAACAGACTATTGTTATTCTTACATGTTCAGTGGTTGTTATTCATTGACTGTGACACCAGAACTTCCAGCTACTACTTTGACTTCTCATTGTTATTCTGACATGTTCCGGGGTTGTACTTCATTAACAAAGGCACCAGAACTTCCAGCTACTGCTTTGGCAAACTCTTGTTACATGGGTATGTTCGATGGTTGTACTTCTCTAAATGAAGTAACCTGCTATGCAACATCGTACATTAATGTAAGTTATTCTACTGAAGCTTGGCTCAAAGATGTCGCTTCTACTGGTACCTTTACCAAAGCTGCAGGCGTTACTTGGCCTTCAGGCAGGAATGGTATACCTTCAGACTGGACTATTAAAGAAGCATAAGAATATTTTCTAAATAAAATAACATAAAATATCATGGCAACAGAGAATAAAAGAATGGCCCAAAGAATAGATACCTTAACCAACTGGAACACAAATAACCCTGTGATCCAGCCAGGTGAGGTCTGTTTGATACAAGGCTCTACTGACTACAAAGTCAATGTTTCTTCTTCACCAACTACATTTTCAAACTGTCAACTTTTCCAAGGTCTCCCTTCCACCCCTCCTTCTGCAAACAACGGAAGAACAACTCTCTACAAAGCTACAGGTGAAGAGGTTGGACATTGGACTGCAAATCAGAGTGCAAACAACAATGTTAGCTTGCCTAACTTCGTTGGTGATGCTAAGGCAGGTTTCAAGGATGCTGCAAGCTTAATCAAAGTGTTTACTAACACTGACTGGACGGCACAGACTACAGTAAAAACCCTAATACCAAATGCAATACCTACTGACCTTTTGTGTTGCATATTGAGAGAGTTTGCATATTTGCTTAAGAAAGATGGCACACAAACTGCAGATGTATCTGCACAGACTGCAATACTGAGTGCTCTTCAGATGGTTCCAGGCCTTGACAGATAAAATAATACAAAACAAATGACACTTAATCTTCCATTATACAATATCACACCAGATATGGACGATGTCAACCAAGGAATGTTCCTTGTTAGTCTTGTTGAAGAACCTGCTGTGGAAATAGACTTTCTAGCATTTGCTAAAGAGAACATGCTTTTCGCAGTGCAAGACACCGACAAACATATCGTTACTGGTGTATCAATACTTGCAGACACACCTATTTACAGACGTACCAAGAATGGTGAGTTCTACGTTCAGTTCCGTAAAGAGGACATTCCTGCAATCGTCGAAAAGTTCATGCAGAGAGGACTTTCAAACTTCATCAACATTCAACACGATGAGACTACTCTTTCAAACACTGATGCAGTATTAGTAGAGTCTTACTTCATCAACAAAGAAAGAGGCATTGTACCAAATGAGTTTGCAAATGTTACTGATGGCTCTTGGATCACTTCTTACAAGATAATGAATGATGAGATTTGGGAGCAGATCAAGAATGGCGACCTTAAAGGATTTAGTATTGAGATCTCTGCTGAACTTGAACCTGTGAAACTTGAGAAACAGAAAACAGAAGAAGAGCAGATGGATGAAGAGATAATGACAAACTGCTTTGCATTGGATCCTGCAATGGCTGCAGCAATCAATGAAGCCACCAAAGTAATGGACAGTGTAAACATTGAAAAAGAGAACATTGACTTAAACATCTTCAATGAAGCTTCAGTAAAATATGCAATGGAAAACCATTATGTTGTATTGTTGAACTACACAGGCAATGAAGCAACAGGATTTAGACAAGGCGCAGTCTCAGCATTTGGTTACACATCAGCTGGAAATAAGGCAATCCGTTTCCACGAGTTTTCTGGTGCATCAGAGTCAGGAACAATGGATTGGAAAATACTTCTTTGGGATGACATTCAAGAGTTCCACGTGGTTGAATACCTTCCAAAATGGAATGCAGGTCAGATAGGCTACACTGGAGAAATGGGATTAGACGGTCCTGGATTTTTGACAGGTGCAACAGAAGCTCCTATGTGGTAAAAATTTTTAACAAAGAATATTTTGTAATAAAAGGAAAAATACTTCCAAGAAAAATAAAAATTAAATTAAAATATGGCAACAAACTATAGCTTAAATCTTGATGAGTTGAATGCTTACATCAATCAGAACTCAACCGAGCTTATTGCAAAAAGTGTATTTGCTCCTATGAGTACTTCTTTGTTCAAAGTACAGACTGGCGTTAAAGCAGAGACTGCTCTTAACCTTTTGGACACTACTGTTACTTTTGGTGATGGTAAAGTTTGTGGAAACGAACCTCTTTCAACCCAGACATTGACACAGAGAACAATCAAACCTGGTTTCATCCAAGTTAACTTGGCATGGTGTCATAAAGACTTCTACAACACATTTGCTTCTCACTTGACAAATGTTGCTGCAGGTCGTGAAACTCTTCCTTTTGAACAGTACTTCATCGAGGACGTAATCCGCAACATCGGTAAAGAACTTGAAATCGCAATCTGGCAAGGTGACACTGATTCTGCAACTACAAACTTGTCATTCTTCGACGGTCTTTTCAAAATCATAAACGGTGCTACTGGTGTTGTAGATGCTGGTTATGATGCAAATGAATCAATGATAGACCGTGTATGGCGTGTTTACAACAGCATCCCTGAAGAGACTTTGTTCGACACTGTTATCTACATGAACAACGCTAACTTCCGTAAACTTGTTAAAGATTTGGTTGACGCTAACATGTATCACTACGAAAGAAACATCGACGAAAGTTTCGACATTATACTTCCCGGTACAATGACTCACGTTAAAGCTGTTTCTGGTATGCAGGGTGTTGACGAAATCGTTGCAATGAATCCTAACCACACTGTTTATGGTACTGATCTTGAAAACGATGCAGAAACATTCAAATTCTGGTTCAGTGATGACGACGACATGTTCAAAATGAAAGTTGAGTTCGCAGCTGGTGTTCAGATCGCTCTTCCTTCAGAAGTTATCATATCAAAAGCTGGATCTAACAGCGGTAGCGGTAGCGGCAACGGCAACGCAAGCGGTAGCGGCAACGGTCAGTAATCAATGACTAGCAAACAATAAACCAATGGGGATTGGGACCTCAATCCCAATCCCTTTTTAAATAAGAAAAAATAACGAAATAAAATATGGCAAATTGCAGAACACTTAGTTCAATAGATATTGATACCTGCACTGGCAACAAAGGCGGAATCTACACTGAGGTTATCTTTGCATCTCGTAGTGCTTTGAATCCTAAACGTGAAGGAAATCCTGACAATGAGGACACAAAGAAAAATGACGAAACTGGACATGTAACATTCACAACTCCAGCTGAAGCATTCTACGTTAAGTTCAGAAAACAAAGTTCTAACTTGACAAGTGAAGGTACTTTCGACGAAGCAAATGGTGTTTATTTCTTCACCAACAACTTGAACCTCATTATAGCACGTCAAGATGTTGCTAAACGTAATGCTCTTCAGGCATTGGCACTTGCAGGTGATCTTGCTTTCATCGTAAGAGATGGCAACAACCAAGTACAGTTCCTTGGAATGGATGACACTGTTTCAACAACTGCTTTCACTGCAACAACAGGTACTGCTTCTACAGACGGTAACAACTACAATGTTACTTTCTCAGACACTTCAAACGAACTTCCTTACTACGTTAAAGAAGCTGACTGGACAGCTATGGTAAATCTTGCTGAAGGCAATGAATAAATAAAAGGAGGGTAACCAATCCCTCCTTTCTAAAATAATGAATACTAATGATTAGCAAAAAATATCGTTTAGCTTTGGCTAAAATGCTCAAACTTTACAAGGAAATCTCTACTGAAAAAGGAAATCTTGTTGCTGAAGCAGAAGAAATCGTAGTTGGAACAGAAGTCTTTGTTGATGGTGAAGAGGGTATGACTCCAGCTCAGGATGGCGAGTATGTTGACACTGTAAACAACCTTGTTTATGTTGTTGCCGGCGGCACTGTGACAGAAATCAAAGAAAAAGAACAAGAGAACCCTTTAGAAGGTAATCTTGAAGACAACCAAGAAAAAGGCTCTGACAACGGCGAGGAAAACAACGAAGGCTCACAAGATGGAACAGGAGATGACAACGGTTCACAGGATGGTACCGGTGATACCGGTAAAATGGAGGATAATTCTGAAATGGACGCACTTAAAGGAGAGAATGAAGCTCTTAAAGCAAAGATTGCAGAACTCGAAGCAACCGTCTCAGACCTCGAAGACCAAATAGCAGCTTACAAAGCAAAAGAAGAAGAGACTGATCCTTCTGCTGATGATGCTGAAAAGTTTTCCAAACAAGGAACAGGTGACAGAGCACTTGACAAAAAAATGAAAGCTGCTAAAGCAATCGAATCTGTTTACAATAAATAACTACTCCGGCGGAGGTAAAGCGCCAATGAAATGAAAGATAGAAAACTTTTGTTACAGTTCATCTTTGCATGGATACTTGTAGTGATTGGCGTGGTACTAATCTTCTTTGGATTTTTTGCCGAACCAATCGGAGAAATCGATCCAACAGTATTGACTGCATTTGGTGAAATATTAACGTTTGGGGGTGCAATACTCGGAATTGACTACCGGTACAAGTTCAAGACAGAAGAGCTTGACAGAAAACATTCAAACAAAACAACAGGAGAGGAATAAAACCTCTCCTTTTTTGTTAAAATAAGAAATCATTATGATAGGCGAACAGTTGACAGACGAAACCATAAGACCATACTTCAGTACTTGCAAAAGAAAAGTCACTGAAATAATAATACATTGTTCAGCAACAGAAGAAGGAAAAGACTTCACAGTATTTGACATTGATAGATGGCATAAAGCCAGAAAGTTCAAATGTATTGGTTACCATTTTGTTATCTACAATGATGGAAAAATTATCTGTGGAAGAGAACTCAACCAGATAGGAGCTCATACAACTGGACACAACACAGGAACGATAGGAATATGCTACATAGGAGGTCTTGACAAGAACAAACAACCAAAAGATACGAGAACATACCATCAGCTCAATGCAATGTACAATTTAGTGAATGCTCTGTTAGACTATTTTCCTTCAATCAAGAAAGTATCTGCTCATTATGACTATGCTAACAAAGCTTGTCCAAGTTTTAATGTTGAAGAATGGTTAGAAGAGACTGGACTCATCAACAAAATAAAGAAATGATTTAACTATTACAATGGTGCAAATGGTACATCAAACACTAAAAAGCACAGAGCTTGTCTTCTGTGCATAATATTGGCGATAAGTACCGCAGGTTCCATTGTCCTCAAAGGTAGTGAAGGTAAGGAAAGAAGTTCATCTGCTTTCCGTCCAAGGTACCGTTTGTCTTGGACCAAAGGTTGAACAGAAGTGGTTCACTACAGTGATGTACGGAAGTGAAACCTGCAGTTGGAACGTAGCAACAACGAAGTTGGATAAAAACTTCAATAAAACTAAAGTTTGTTTTTATACAACGATTTACGAAAATGTTTATTAAAAATAATGACTTTTTTGTTAAATGATAAATAAAATAAAAATTACAATGAAAGATATTTGGAAATACATTTCACTGTTTCTAACATTGGTCATATTAGGTGGCTCATTAGTAACAATGCACAATCAGACAAAACTTCAAGACAAGATCATTGAGTTGCAAGAGATGACTCCTGACACAATACAAGTAAACCACATTGACACAATTTACTTTGACTCTGTTCAAGTAAAATGGAGAACAAAACATGACACTGCAAAATATGTCGTTAGAGACACTTTCTACCACAATGATACAATAACTATTGTCAAGGAAAAGATAATGTGTCTAGATACCTTCTCTGTGAATGAGAAATATCAAGACAGCATTATTGATGCAACAGTAAACATACAGGGAAGAGGAATTTATGAAAACACGTTCATTGACAGTATTAACTTGCAATACAACATCAACACTGAAGCACTAATCCCTAAAAAGAAATGCTGTTGGCTGAAAAGAATATTCTGCGGTTGT
>Ga0310697_10002807_pt1 | contig 18068 bp, 18 predicted proteins | sample 172DNAGHGlowgp2_FD_203883 | JGI IMG/M metagenome (GOLD analysis project Ga0310697, IMG submission 203883) | Sheep rumen microbial communities from Palmerston North, Manawatu-Wanganui, New Zealand - 1728 DNA GHGlow gp2 (v2) (version 2) | ecosystem: Host-associated > Mammals > Digestive system >... | reverse complement strand
CATTTGACAACACAAAAGTAGTCATTTTACCTGAGAGTACCAAATTCTGGTACTCTTTTTTTTCTACTCAGTGTTGCACTTGTAACTGGAATTTAGGTGGAAATAATGTGTATCTTTGCAAATCGGTTTTGTATTGAAGTGTATGAAAGTGATGTTCCACACTATTGTTTTGTCAATATGACTATGTCCCCTATTGAGTCGCCAAGTGTTGCTTCTTCATTGAAAATGGAGGAGTGCGTTGTGGCAAATAGCAAGCAGGATGGGCTGTTGCCCTCGGAGTGTATGGCAAGCCATCATGTCCACATACTGGTGTTGCATGGGAGCTTGTCCTTCTCAGACTGACATGAAGACCACCGTGCTGGGGGAGGCGACTTGGTTATATGGCAGATGAGCAACACGATAAGCCAGGTGTCTTATTCAGACGACTTTGAGTGCGACAGCTTATTGGTCGCCCCTCAGTTTCTTGTCCATTTCAATCCCGAGATGGTGTGGGCGTCGAGGGGATATGTGTTTATACGGCTGAACCCGGTGTTTCACCTTGAAGGTGAGGTGATGGAGAGTATCAAGAATGATTTTGCACTTTTCCGCCAGCGCCAGGCACAAGTGGGCAACCCATTCCGTCGAGAGTTGCTGGGGCGTGTGTTGCAGATGTTTCTTTATGACCTTTGGTGGGCATTCCGTGACGGGGTGACGACGATGGATGCAACGGACACGCTATCTCATCTCTTTTTCCGGTACCTGACGCTTGTGGAACAGCATGTGGTGTCGGAACGCACGGTGGCCTACTATGCTGACAGGCTTTGTATCACGCCCAAGTACTTGTCGCAGGTGTGTCGCACGGTGAGTGGGGTGTCGGCTATGCGTTGGATAGAGTATTATGTTTCATTGGAGTTGGTGTCCCGTCTCGACGATGGCAAGCGTCCTTTAGGCGATATTGCCGACGAATTGGGCTTCTCGTCGCTTCAGTTTTTCTCGCGCTATGTGAAGAAAATACTTGGTCTTTCTCCTACCGACTATCGTCGCAGCAAGGGGTTGCTGTCAGGTGTATGAGATTGAGTATGTGCTTGTTTTAGAATTTCCAGTGTAACTTCATCGTTGCAAAGGCGCAATTTGTGCACACTTTGGAGCAGTTTGTGTAACAGCCACGTGGCGTAATGGTTGTAATTTTGCAAACTGGAAACAATCAAAACACATCACGGTATGATATTTAATTTCAACGAGAAAAAAGAAGTCGTGGCCCTGCTTGGAGCCGGAAGTATGGGTATGGCGATTGCCGAGCGCATTGCCTCAAACCGCACAGTGCTGTTGGGCGACATCAGCGACAAGGCCCTTCAGCATGCGCGCGAGCGGCTGGAGTATAGCGGCTATCATGTAGAGTCTATGAAGGTGGACGCCGGTGACAGGGTGAGTGTCTATAATTTTGCACACCGTGCCACTGAACTGGGTGAGGTGATGCACTTTATCGACACAGCAGGAGCCTCTCCCCACCAGACCAATCCCCAACATATCATTGACCTCGACCTGATAGGGTCGGCCTATGCCTTGGATGCCTTTGGCGAGGTTATGGCTCGCGGGGGCAGTGGTTTGCTTATCAGCAGTATGACGGGATACATGCTGCCGGAACCCCTGACACCGGAGGTTGAGACCGCCCTCACCGTTACGCCTGCCGACCAGCTTCGAGACTTGCCCTGTCTGCAACCGTCTGCTGTGCCCAATTCGGGAGTGGCTTATGTGCTGGCAAAACGTGCCAACCAACTGTGTGTGCGCAAGGCCGCCATGGACTGGGGAAGACGGGGTGCACGCATCAATACCATTAGTCCCGGCATTGTGGTAACCCCTTTGGCATACGACGAATTCAACGCGGCGGCGGAGGGCTATCAACAGATGATAGAGGCATCGCCCATGCAGCGGGTCGGCAACCCGGCTGAGATAGCTGCCGCTGCCGAGTTCTTGCTCAGCGACAAGGCCTCGTTCATAACGGGCATCGATCTCCTTGCCGACGGAGGAATGATTGCAGCCATCAAGACCGGCCACTATCAGATGCGGCTTTCGTAACACAATTGTATAATCAAATCTAATATGTATATGCAAACCACAATAGTAGACCCCCGCAACACAACACCGGAAGAGCATGCCGAGGGCGTCCGGCAGGCACAAGTACTCTTCAAACTCAATCACACTATGCCCTACACTGAGGAGTATTACGACTTGGTGATGCAGCTGTTTGGCGACAATCTGGGCGAAGGTGGCTGGATTATGCCCGGTCTCACAGGTGTTTGTTTCCACCATGTGAAGATAGGAAAGAATGTAATGATTATGAACAACTGCCTGATGATGGCGCGTGGTGGGATTACCATCGACGATGGAGCCATGATAGCAGCCAATGTGCAGCTCATCTCCAATAACCACGACCTCCACGACCGGCAGCTTCTGCTGTGCAAACCCGTACACATTGGCAAAAATGCATGGGTGGGTGCGGGTGCCACCATCCTGCCTGGGGTTACCGTGGGCGATAATGCCGTGGTGGCAGCCGGAGCCGTAGTCACAAAGGATGTTGCACCCAATACAATTGTCGGTGGCAACCCTGCCAAATTCATCAAGATGGTAGATTAAACAATTGTCCAAACAAAACCACACGACATGAGAAAATACCTTGCAATCCTATTAACCCTTTTGAGTATCACCAACATGAATGCACAAAAAACTTATGACGGGCTGGACAAGCACAGCGAGCAGCCCTATTTGACGTTGAACAATGGAGTGCGGATGCCTCAGTTGGGGTTGGGTCTGTATATGATAGCTGAAGGCGACGAGGCCTACAACTCCGTCATGGCTGCCCTTAAGGCGGGCTACAGGCACTTCGATTGTGCACACGCCTATCGCAACGAGCGCAGCTTGGGGCGTGCCCTGCGCGACAGCGGTGTGCCGCGCGACAGCGTGTGGATAACCAGCAAACTGTGGCCCAACGAATACGGCGAGGGCAAGACCCTCAAAGCCATAGACCGTATGCTCTCGCGTTTAGGCTTGGAGTATATCGACTTGGTCTACTTCCACCAGCCCGTGGGCGATTACGTGGGCGGCTGGAAAGAAATGGAATTGGCACTGGAGAGTGGCAAAGTGCGCGCCATAGGCATCAGCAACTTCGACATCAGCGACACTATCTTCGATTCGCTGGTGAAGTCAGCACGAATCAAGCCGCAAGTAATGCAAATCGAGTGCCACCCCTATGCCCAGCGTCGCCATTGGCAACAGCGTTGCGCCACCGAAGGTATACAGATTGAATGCTGGTTCCCGCTGGGTGGCCGCGAGAGCAAGGGCGAACTGTTGCGCGACCCGGTGGTCAACCGTATTGCCAAGGCGCACGGCAAAAGTGCAGCACAGGTCATCATTCGCTGGCACCTGCAGGAAGGCTTTGCCGTGGTGCCGGGCAGCTCCAACCCTGTCCACATTGCTGAGAATATCGATGTGCTGGACTTTGCGCTGTCCAACGTGGAAATGGCTGCCTTGCGGGCGCTCGACCGTGAGAAACGCTATTTCAACATGAGCTACGAAGACCAGGTGCGCTGGTTTTCGCAGTGGAATCCAACCGACTGATTGGATAATAAATAATAGACTAAAGTCGGCTGGCATTGGCGGCCGGCTTTTTCCTTTAGGGCAATAGTCCACATGGATGCTGTCGGCACCGGACATGAAAGGTTGGCACAATAAAATAGACCTTTCCCCGTTACCAAAATAATAACAATTAAAAACACATAGTTAATGATGAACGTATTGCTACTGAACGGAAGCCCCAATGCCAAGGGGTGTACCTACACTGCCCTGAATGAGCTTGCGGCCACGCTGGAAAAAGAAAATATCACCACAGAAATAATCCATGTGGGCAACCGCGACATACGCGGATGCGTAGGCTGCTGTCGTTGTGCCGAGTTGGGGCACTGCGTTTTCAACGACCTGGTAAACGAGGTGGCACCAAAGTTCTCGGCAGCCGACGGCCTTGTGGTGGGCTCACCGGTCTACTATGCCTCTGCCAACGGGACGCTTACCAATTTCCTCGACCGTCTCTTTTTCAGCACTCCGTTCAGCAAACGCATGAAAGTGGGCGCAGCCGTCTGCTCCGCCCGCCGTGCCGGAACCACCGCCACTTTCGACCAGCTAAACAAGTACTTCACCATCTCTGAGATGCCTGTGGCAAGTGGCCGCTATTGGAACATGGTGCATGGAAGCAATGCCGAGCAAGTGATGCAGGACACTGAAGGCTTGCAAAACATGCGCATCCTGGCACGCAATATGGCGTTCCTTATCCGTGCCATCACTGCCGAGCGCAACCGGAGCGGCCTGCCTTTGCAGGAAGAAACCGTCTATACAAACTTCATCCGATAAACTGCCATGTACAGCCTCAGCTACCGTGTCACCACCAGCACCTGCGACAGCAGCGGACGCCTAAAGCTTTATTCTGCCCTGCAAATGATGCAGGACTGCTCCGAGATGTGGCTCGAAAGCCAGCCTGCCGTCAGGGATTACTTTGCCCAAGAGCATATGGCCCAACTCCTGGCCTCCCGTCAGGTGGAGGTGGTGCGTGTGCCGGCCTACGGCGAGCCGCTCACCGTCACCACCTCGGTCTACGGCATACAGTCCATGTTCGGCTATCGCAACACTTTTATCTACGACGCACAGGGGCTTCCCTGCTATCGCACATGGAGCATGGGCGCTTTTGTCGACAAAGGCACCGGCAAACTGAAACGGGTGGACGACAGTGTGGCCGCAACCCTCCACATAGAGCCACGCCTGCCTATGGACTACAAAGACCGCCGCATCATCCTCCCCAAAACGGACGGGCTGCGGTGCGAACCCCAGCGGGTGATGCGGGCCGACATAGACTACAACCGCCACATGAACAATGCCAACTACATCCGCATGGCCATGGAGCTGTTGCCCGACCATGCCGAAGTACTCGGCCTGCGGGTGGAATACAGGGTGCCGGCGCGACTGGGCGACCTACTCGTGCCGACCGTCTACACATGTGGCAGCAACATGACAGTGACACTTTCCTCAGGCAACGACACCTGCGCCATCATCGAATTCCAACTCCAGCTCGGCTCCCCATCATCCCAGGAGTGATCCGCTGCCAACAAAGTCCCCGACGCCATGACCGACCAGCCTCGTGATATAATCCTTGCCAACACCCTTGCCGACACTGCCATGCTGCAGCAAAAGGGCTATATCACCCATGCCCTCTGTCTTCGGGGCAAAGGCTCTTTCCGTCTGGGCAACAAGCGCCACACCTTCGCCTCCGGCGACTGCCTCATCATCCCCCAGCAAACCTTCTTGCTGCAACAGCTGTGCGAGAGCGACGACCTGCTCATCGAGGTCATCTTCATTGCCCAACAGTTCATCGAGGCGGCCACCCCCAAAAGCAACTACGACATGCGTGGACACCTGGCGCTTTTCGACGACCCCGTCATGCATCTCACCCCCCTGCAACAAGAAGTCTGCTCTGTCAACTTCGACTATATCCGGCGCCGCCTGGCCCTCTCGCGGCACCACTTCCACCGCGACGCCATGCTCAATGCCGTACAGTGCATGATAATAGACTTCTTCGACTTCCACGCGGAACTCTATGGCGAACATCACGTCACCACACAACAGGCTCTCCTCATGCAGCGGTTCCTCACCCTGCTCGACCGCGGCGACTTCCGCCAGCACCGCACGGTGGGGCACTATGCTTCCGAACTGTGCGTCACAGCCAAATACCTCAGCGAGGTGTGCCACAAAGTCAGCGGCCAGCCAGCCATCTATTGGATTACACGCTACACCGCCCTCGACATTAGCCGCCAGCTCCGTCGGCGCGACCTGACCATCGAGGAAATCAGCGACAGCTTTGGCTTCTCATCCGTCAGCTACTTTGTACGCTACGTCCAGAAGCATCTCGGCATGTCCCCCAACAGCTTCCGCGAATAGCGGCCTTTGCCCACTCCTCCACAAACCGTATTTTATGCAATAATTACCGCAATATCTATAATTGATATTCCTATAAATGGCAGTAATTTTGCACATGGAAAACCATTCATCATGGTTTGGTGTAATTATTTGGTAGATAATTAAATGTGTAATATTAAAAACAATACTATGGAGTATGTGGAACTAACCAACGGTGTTAAAATGCCCCTCATAGGCTATGGGGTATTCCAAGTGCCGCCGGCCGAGGCCGAGCGGTGCGTAACCGATGCCCTGAGTGTCGGCTACCGCCTTATCGACACCGCACAAGCCTATTTCAACGAAGAAGGCGTAGGCAGCGCCATCCGCAAAAGCGGCATTCCTCGCAACGACATCTTCCTAACCACCAAGGTGTGGATAAGCAACTCTGGCCAACAGCGCGCCGCTGCCAGTATCGACGAGAGCCTGCGGCGATTGCAAACCGACTATATCGACCTCCTGCTTATCCATCAGGCCTACGGCGACGTGTTCGGCTCCTGGCGTGCCATGGAGCAGGCCTACCGCGACGGCAAGGTGAGGGCAATCGGGGTGAGCAACTTCCAGCAGGCACGCTTCTTCGACTTCGCCCACTATGTGGACATCAAACCCATGGTCAACCAGTTGCAGTGCAATGTCCTCATCCAGCAGCGCGGCATCGAACCCCTCCTTCAGGAAAGCAACTGCCGCATGATGGCATGGGGACCGCTGGGCGGACAAGGGGTAGACGGGGTTGTGAACAACCAGCTATTGGCCACAATCGGCAGCCGTTACGGCAAAACTGCCGCCCAGGTGGCACTGCGTTGGCTCACCCAGCGCGGCATCGTGGCCATCCCCAAAAGCAGCCACCGCGAGCGCATGTCGCAAAACTTCAACATCTTCGACTTCTCCCTCACCCACGAGGAAATGACCCAGATTGCCACCCTCAACCAACATGACCAAGGCACCGTCAACTTCTCCGACATGCAGTTTGTCAAATACCTAATCGAAACCTACGGCTAACCCCGCACCCAACAACCCACCTGCCCCACAAATGAGAACCACTGCACTCCTTGCCCTCTTTTGCTTGCCAGCCGCTATGGCGGTGGGGCAAAACCCCTCGTCCGACGATAATGCCCGGCAGCAGATTGAAAACCTCTATCGTCAAATGTGCCAGGCCATGATCGACAAGGACACCGCCACCCTCAACCGCCTGCATGCCGACGACTTTGTGCTCATCCACATGACCGGCATGCGCCAAACCAAACAACAGTACATCAATGCCATTGCCGACGGCACGCTCAACTACTACAGCGCCGAGCACGACCGGATAGAGGTCAGCGTGCATGGCGACCGCGCCACGCTGACGGGGCGGAGCCGGGTGTGTGCCGCCGTCTTTGGGGGCGGACGCCACACGTGGCCACTCCAGCTGCGGTTCGACCTTGTGTTCCGCAACAACCGCTGGCAGCTCTCCCGCAGCGTGGCATCCACATACTGACACAATCAAACAACAATAAACGCAAAACAATCTATAATATGAAGAAAATCATCATTCCCCTAATCGCAACCCTGCTGGCAGCCTGTAGCGGCTCAAACACTGAGCCTGTCGCCGTGCAGGAAGAACAGCCCGAAGGGGCTGCTGTCTACATGACAACCGAAATCACCCCCCAGGCGCTCATCAGTATCTACCAAGCCCTCGGTGTCAAAGCCGAAGGACGTGTAGCCGTGAAAATAAGCACGGGTGAGGCAGGCGGGCACAACTACCTCAAGCCTGAGCTTATCGGTCCCCTCGTCCAGCTTGTGGGCGGCAAACTCGTCGAGTGCAACACCGCCTATGCCGGCCAGCGCATGAACACGGCCGACCACCTCAAGGTAATAGCCGACCACGGCTTCAACGCCATTGGTGGAGTCGACATCATGGATGCCGAAGGCGAGATACGCCTCCCCGTGCGCGACACCACCTACATGAAATACAACCTCGTGGGCAGCCACCTGCAAAACTACGACTTCCTCATCAACCTCGCCCACTTCAAAGGCCACCAGATGGGAGGCTTTGGCGGCGTCCTCAAGAACCAGAGCATCGGGGTGGCCTCGCGCAACGGCAAAACCTACATCCACACCAACGGCCTAAGCCAGGACTACACCAAGCTGTGGGACTATATCCTGCCCGAAAACCAGGACAAGTTCCTCGAGTGCATGGCAACCGCCGCAACCGCCGTGGCCGACCATTTCGGCGACAAGATTATCTACATCAACGTGATGAACAACCTCTCCGTCGACTGCGACTGCAACAGCCATCCTGCCCCTCCCGAGATGAAGGATGTGGGTATCCTTGCATCCACCGACCCCGTGGCGCTTGACCAGGCTTGCCTCGACCTCGTGTTTGGACACAAGGACACGGCTGGCGACAATGCCGCCGCGCTCCAAAACCGCATCAACGACCGCCATGGCATCCATATCATCGAACACGCCGAGAAACTGGGCCTGGGCACGCGCAAATACCACATTGTTAGCATCGACAAATAATCCTTTCAATGAAAAAACGCAACATAACACTCATCCTCTTTGCACTCAACATGCTCCTTGTGGCGTCGGGGTGCAACGGACAATCCAAGCAAAACACCAACACAAGCAACACAAAAACCATGAACAAGACAATCGTCATTTTCTTTTCCCACGCAGGCGACAACTACAGCGTGGGCAACATCGAAGTGGGCAACACCAAGATTGTGGCCGACTACATAAGCGAGTTGACCGGCGCCGCCCAGTACGAAATCGTAACCCACAAGTACGACGGCATGGACTACAACCGCCTTATCGGCATAGCGCAGGACGAGGCCAAGCAAGGCATCCTGCCCCCCTATGAGGGCCAGGCCCCCGATCTCAGCCAGTACGACACCGTCTTCATCGGCGGCCCCGTGTGGTGGGGCACCTATCCGCAGGTCATGTTCACACTCTTCCGCGACATCAACCTCGACGGCAAGACCGTCATCCCCTTCACCACCCACGAGGGCAGCGGCCTCGCATCGTGTGTCAGCGATGTGAAGAAAACCTTCCCCAAAGCCAACGTCACCAAGGGCTTTTCCATCTACGGGCACGAGGTGCGCGGCGGCAAGGCCAAGGTCGAGCAATGGCTGCAGTCACTCTGAATACCCCAACCTCCCCCAACGGAGGGTCCCCTTTTCGTCGCCCTGCAGCAGATGCTGCAGGGCGATGTGCTTGTAGGGCGCCGGTTCCGAAACGGCAGGTCCCTGCCTGTGTCCCGGCCCGTGGGCACCCGGTGTGCTGCCACCGCATGGTCCTCGAGCTGCAGGGTGCCTGTTCCCCCGCTCTCCGCCCGCTGTTGGCCCGTTCCTTCCTCGTTTGTTGGTCGCCATTTGGTCTGCAGTTTTAGCACGAATGTGGAACAACTGTCGAAGAACTGTGCATGATATGCCCTCGTATAATCGGTTCGGGGGCGGTTTTGGAGGGGCGTTGCGTTCGTTTCGGGGTGCGGCGCAGGCGGTGTGTGCCGGGTTGGGGCTGGGACTCGGTGGCGGGCTGGGGCAAGGTGTCCAAGTGGTTGGCGGGTTGCGATGTGGGGTTGGCAGGTGTGGGCGGGTGTGGGTGCGGGTTTGGTGGGCTGGCTGACGAATTAACGACCCCGGAAACTGTCACTTTAAAAAAAAGTTGTATTTTTGCATTGTGAACAAACCGTTGCTTTACGAGATTTCGGTCATCCGTCCGCTGGTTATTTTCCTGCTGGTGGTGTACCATGCGCTGTGTGTCTTTACTGGTGGCTGGGTAGCCCCCGCCGGGGTGGAGGCCAACGGTGTGTATTGGTGGATGGGCCACCTTATAAGCGGTTTCCGCATTGAGACGATTGCCTTTGTGGGCGGCTATGTGTTCTGCTACCAGTGTGTGGAGACGGGCAGGCGGCAGCCGTTGTGGGCCTTTGTGTGGAAGAAGTTCAAGCGGCTTGTCGTCCCCTGCTTTGTGTTTGGGGCTGCCTTTTACGCCCTTTTTTGCTACAGGCCCGAGCGGTTTAGCTGGTATGTGGCTTTTTGGCGTGTGGCCAACGGGGTGGAGCATTTGTGGTTTTTGCCTATGCTGTTTTGGTGCTTTGTGGCTTGTTGGCTGTTCGACAGGCTGCTGGACCGTGTGGCCCGACGGCGTGTGGAGTGGGTTGCATGGGTTGGGAGGCTGCTTTTGCTTTTGCTGGCAGGGGTGTCGCTGTTGCGGGTGACGGGTTTGCGTATGGGGCTTTCGCGCGCGCCTTACTTCCTGTTCTATTTCTATTTGGGCTATTGGCTGCGCTATGAGCTTTCGGTTTTGCGGCGGGTGCGGCCCGGTGCAAAAAGGGGCTACTGGCGGTTGCCGGCTGTGCTGTGGGGTGTGTATTTGCTTTTGCTGTTGCTCCATTTGCAGGCTTCGCATTTGCGGCTGCCCGGCTGTCCGTTTGACTGCCCGCACTGGTTGCGTGGGTGCAGCCGGTTGGCGCTTCGACTCATGTCGTTGGGGCACACGGCCTGCGGGCTGCTGGCCCTTTTCGCCACGGTGTGGCATTGGCTGGGGAGCCACCGTGCGCCCGGCGCGCAGCCCGGCCGATGGCTTAGGGAGTGTTCGCGCTTGTGCTATGGCGTGTATGTGCTGCATATGTTTGTGCTTAAGTGGCTGTACTATTATTCGCCGGTGCCGGTGTGGTGTGGCGGAGCGGCGGTTGGCGCGTGGCTGATGCCCTGGGGGGTGCTGGCCCTGACGCTGGCGCTCTCCACGGCGGGTACCTGGCTGTTGCTGCAAACCCGCACTGGCCGTTTTTTGATTGGCTGACGGTTTGGCCGGTGTGTGTTTTCTTTGGCTGAGGGGCGGCTGCGGGGCCTTGTTTTTGCCGTTTTTGTCATGGCGGTTGTCTTGCCTTGTGCGTTTGTGGTCAGGGTTGTATGGCCGCCGGGGTTGCGGAAATGTTGATAATTCAAAAATATTGTGTATTTTTGCAGCCGATTTTATTAACACAGGGGTACTTGCAAACCCCCTTTAACAAAACAAGAAAAATGAAGAATAAGACTCATGAGGTGAGCAAGCTGTTCTATGTGTTCACTACGCTGTTCACCATCTGCCTTGTGGCAGCAAATCTGTTTGCTTTAAAGCAGTTCACTGTTGGTCCGGCCCATTTTACCGGGGCTTTGCTGGTTTTCCCTGTCAGCTATATCATTAATGATGTGGTGGCAGAGGTGTGGGGTTTCCGCCGCGCCCGCAAGTTGATTTGGATGGCTTTTGTCATGAACTTCCTGTTTGTGATGATGGGTGCGCTGGTGGATGTGTTGCCGGGCAGCGGCGGTAGCGACGAGGCTTTTCATGCCGTGTTTGGCTTTGCGCCGCGGGTGGTGCTGGCCTCGTTTCTGGCCTTTTTGGTGGGCTCGTTTGTCAATGCCATGGTGATTTCGAAGATGAAGGTGCGTTCGAACGGCAAGCATTTTACGTTGCGCGCCATTGTGAGCACGCTGGCGGGCGAGGCCTGCGATTCGGTGATTTTTTTCCCCATTGCCCTGGCCGGTATAGTGCCGTGGGAGATGATGCCCAGTTTTGTGCTGTGGCAGGTGGGGCTGAAGACCCTTTATGAGATGATTGTGCTGCCGGTGACTGTGAGGGTGGTGCGCATGGTGAAACGCCGCGAGGGGGTGGATGTGTACGATACCGGTATCCGCTACCGTTTGTTTAAATAGTTGGAAATATGGATAGAAAAGAAGATAATCTGAAGCAGCTGGGGCATGCGGTGCAGTATAGGACGGACTATGCCCCTGAGGTGCTCGAGACGTTCGAGAACCGGCATCCGGACAACGACTATTGGGTTGAGTTTCTCTGCCCAGAGTTCACTTCGCTTTGCCCCATCACTGGACAGCCCGACTTTGCTGAGATTCGCATCATGTATATCCCCGACCGGCGTATGGTGGAAAGCAAGAGTTTGAAGCTGTATCTGTTTTCGTTCCGCAATCATGGTGATTTCCATGAGGATTGCGTGAACATTATTATGAAGGATTTGGTGCGGCTGATGGACCCCCGCTATATTGAGGTGACCGGGCTTTTCACCCCGCGCGGCGGCATCGCCATCCATCCCTATGCCAATTATGGACGCCCGGGGACGACCTACGAACAGATGGCCGTGCACCGCCGAATGAACTATCGGCTGCCCTGAGTTGAGGGGGTGCCGTGCACTTTTTTGATGTGAAAGTGTAGAAAAAGTTTGTTATGTCGAAAAAAGTGTGTATCTTTGCAAACTCAAAAAGGTACGGAAAACGGCCTTGTTTTGAATAAACAATTAATACAATATAGTTAATAACAATCGTTTACGAGCCACTGCTTAAAACGGCAAAAGAACAGAAAGAAGATGAAAAAAGGAATCCATCCCGAGAATTACAGACTCGTTGTGTTTAAAGACATGTCCAACGACACCATGATTCTGACCAAAAGTTGCGCCGCCACTAAAGAGACCGTCACCTACACCGACGGCAACGAATATCCGGTTGTGAAGTTGGAAATCTCCAACACTTCGCATCCTTTCTTTACTGGCAAGTTGAAACTTGTTGATACCGCTGGACGCGTTGACAAGTTCATGAGCAAGTACAAGAAATACGCCAAGAAGTAATTTGTTTTAGGTTTTTAGATTAAAGCCCTCACCTTGCAGGTGGGGGCTTTTTGGTATGAGTGTGTGGCGGACGCTATTGCGCCAGCCAGCGGTACATGATTTCGATGGGGTGGAAGGCGTGGATGCCTGTGCCGTCGAGTATTTGCTGGCGGCAGGAGGTGCCGGGTGCGGCCACAAGGGTGGGTACGGTTGTGGCTTTGGCTTGTTCGGCTGCTTTGCGGACGGCGGGGAAGAGTACCATCTCGCCAATGGCTATGGAGGTTTTGTAGTGTTCCTTTTCGTAGCCGAACGACCCGGCCATGCCACAGCAGCTGGAGGGGATGACGTGGAGTCGGCAGCCTTTGAGCAGGCGCAGCATGGCGGCGGTCTTTTCGATGCCTACCAGTGCTTTTTGGTGGCAGTGGCCATGCAGCCATATCTCGACTGCGTCGGGGCGGAAGTGTTGTGGCGTGATGTTTCCGCGCGCCACTTCGCGCATGATGAATTCGTCGAAGAGCAGGCAGTTTTTGGCCAGCCGTTCGGCATCGGCGCGCATTTCGGTTGGCACCAGGTCGGGGTATTCGTCGCGGAAGGTGAGGATGCAGCTGGGTTCTATGCCTACAAGGGGTGTGTCGTCGGTAACCAGGTCGCGGAGCATTGCCACGTTTTTGCGGGCAAAGGTGGAGGCCAGATGCAGGCACCCCTTTGATATGGCTGCGCGCCCGCTTTCGACATGGTTTGGGATGACCACTTGGTAGCCCAGGGCTGTGAGCAGACGGGCAAAGGTGTGTCCCAGTTCCGCCTCCTGCAGGTTGGTGAATTCGTCGGCAAAGAGCAGCACTTTTTTGTTGCTGGTTTGTGCGGTGGCTTTATTGTGCCTGACGAGTTGGCGCATGGTGTGCCGAGAAAGGGGTGGAATGGCGCGTTGGGGGGCGAAGGACACTATTTTCTTGATAATGGAGGACGACCAGCGGGCCGTGGCAAAGTAGTTGTAGAGGGGGTAAACCATGTGGCCCAGGCTTTCGACCATGGCCATGCGTGCCACCATCCAGCTGCGGAAGGGGGTGCCGTGGCGGTCGTAGAGCATTTGCAGCACTTGGGCGCGGATGTGTGTCATGTCCACATTCGATGGGCATTCGCCTTTGCATCCTTTGCAGGCCAGGCAGCTGTAGAGGACTTCTTTGATGAGGGGGGAGGTGTCGGATTGGTCGGGCAGACCGCGGGTGAGCAGTTCGCGCAGTATGTTGGCGCGGGCGCGGGTGGAGAGGAGCTCGTCGTGCGATACTTTGAAGGTGGGGCAGAGGGTTCCTCCGATGGCATTGCTCTTGCGGCAGTCGCCGGCGCCGTTGCACTGCTCGATGCTGCACATGAGGTCGCGGTCGGGACAGAGGTACGACTGGTTTACGTCGTAGCGCAGTCCTTGGTCCATGGGCGGGGCATCCACGATTTTGTGCATGTTGAAGATGCCGTTAGGGTCCCAGCATTGTTTCACTTGGCGCATGAGCTGGTAGACCTCATCGCCATACATGAGTGGGATGAATTCGCCGCGCAGGCGGCCGTCGCCGTGTTCGCCGCTGAGGCTTCCGCGGTGGCGGCGGACCAGCTGGGCTGTTTCTTCGGCCACTTGGCGGAACAGCTGTCGGTCGTGGGGCTCTTTTACATTGAGTATGGGGCGAAGATGCAGTTCGCCTGTGCTGATGTGGCCGTAGTAGACGCATTCGAGGCCGAGGCGTTGCATCATTTGCTGGAATTCGTCGAGGTATTGGGGCAGCCTTTCGGGCGATACGGCGGTGTCTTCGATGACGCCGATGGGTTTGCTGTCGCCTTTTACGCCGGTGAGCACTCCGAGGCCTGCTTTGCGCAACGCCCAGACACGGCTGATGTCGGCCCCGAAGACGCGGCTGCAGTGGTAGGCAAGGCCTTGTTCGAGGAGTTCTTTTTCGAGTGCGTCGGCTTGGCGTTCCATGTTGTCGCCATTGAATTCGGCGATGATGAGGGCGCCGGGTTCGCCTTGGATAAAGAAGCGGTTGCGGTCTTGGGTCCGGTTGGTGCGGCAGAGCTCGAGGATTTTGCCGTCCATCAACTCGACGGCTACGGGGTTGTGGCGCAGGGCTACGAGGTTGGCCTGGTAGCTTTGTGGCAGGGAGTGGCAGTGGGCGCAGAGTACCATTTGTTGCTGGGGCGGCAGTGGATCGAGGGATACTTTGATGGCTGTGACGAAGCAGAGGGTGCCTTCGCTGCCACAGATGAGCTTGCAGAGGTCGATGCCTTCGCACTGGTCTGGTTGGCCGGGGAGCGCGTTGAGGGATGGGTTGATGGCTTCGTCGATGGCGTAGCCACAGCTGCGGCGGCGCAGTGAGGGGTCGGGGAAGTGGTCGCTGATGAGGCGGCGGGTGGATGGGTCGGCGGCCCAGTTTTCGAGTTGGGAGTATATTTTTTGCAGCAGGGGGCTGCCTTTGCGCGAGGCGGTGGTGAAGGGAGTGCCGTCGCTGAGCAGTCCGCGGATTTCGAGCACATGGTGGCGGGTGCTGCCGTAGACGAGGGAGTGGGTGCCGCAGGAGTTGTTGCCTACCATGCCTCCGATGCAGCAACGGTTGCTGGTGGAGGTTTCGGGGCTGAAGAAGAGCCCGTGGGGTTTGAGGACGAGGTTGAGTTCGTCGCGCACCACGCCGGGTTCTACCCATGCCCATCGCTCGGCTGCATTGATTTCGAGTATGCGATTGAGGTGTCGGCTGATGTCGACCACTATGCCATTGCCCACTACCTGCCCGGCGATACTTGTGCCACCGGCACGCGGGATGAGGTGGGTGTGGCGACGGTGTGCCTCGTGGATGAGTTCGATTATGTCGGCCTCGTTTTGGGGATAGGCTACGGCCATGGGCATTTCGCGATAGGCTGATGCATCGGTGGCGTAGGCGATGAGGTGAAGGGGGTCGGTGTGGAGGGTCATGGGTGAGGGGAGGATATGGGGTTAGTAATCGAGGATGGTTTGCAGGATTTTCTCGGCTGCGTGGGCATCGCCGAAAAGGTGGGGGAAGCGGACGGGGTGGTCGACAAGTTGGCGGTAGGCGGCGGTGATGCGGTCGTAGTCGGCGTCGGCTATGATGCCAGCCCCGTGGTTGACTATTTCTACCCATTCGGTTTCGGGTCGCAGTATGATGCAGGGCTTTTCAAAGAAGAAAGCCTCTTTCTGCACCCCACCGCTGTCGGTCATGATGAGGTGTGCGTGTTGCTCCAACATGGTGATGTCGAAGAAGCTGGCAGGTGGTATGATGGAGATTAGCGGGTTGCCGGACAGCGACAGGGCAGGGCTCTGCTCGAGTATTTTGCGGGTGCGGGGATGGAGGGGGAGTATGATGCGGATGTGGTTTTGGAGGGCGATGTCGGACAGGGCCCGCAGGATGGATTCGAGGCGCTGGGGGTTGTCGGTGTTGTTGTCGCGGTGGATGGTGGCCAGGATGTAGCTTTGGGGTTGCAGGTTCAGTTGCTGCAAGATGGTGCTGCGCTGCCTGGCGAGGGAGGAGAAATGGATGCTGTTGTCGTACATCACGTCGCCGCAGTTGCATACTCTTCTTTTTTTTCCGTCGCGAAATGTGGCAGGGCTGTCCATGAATCCTTCTCGGCGCAGGTTGTCCACGGCGGTCTGTGTGGGGGCGAAGCAGATGTTTGAGAGCTGGTCGCACACAATGCGGTTGATTTCTTCGGGCATGGTCATGTTAAAGGAGCGGAGCCCAGCCTCGATATGGAAGACGGGTATATGCAGTTTGGAAGCGGCCACGGCACCTGCAAGTGTGGAGTTGGTGTCGCCGTAGAGTATCACTCCGTCGAAGGGCTCGTTGGCCAGTATTTCTTCGATTCCGCTTATCATTTTGGCTGTCTGGCTGCCGTGCGAACCGGAGCCAACACCGAGGTTGTAGTTGGGTTGTGGTATGCCCAGTTCGTCGAAGAATACTTGCGACATGTTGGCGTCGTAGTGCTGGCCGGTGTGGAGTATTTTTTCTTCAATCCGGTTGCTGAAAAGTTCGACCACTGCGCGGCTTACGGCGGCGGCTTTGATGATTTGGGGTCGCGCCCCTATGATGGTGAGGATTTTCATGGCGTTTGTTTGCTTACGGCATCGATGAATCGTTGTGCCAGTGTTCGGTATTCGAGGTTTTGTGTTGCGTAGGTATGTCCCAGGGCGCCCATGGCGGATCGCGACTCGGCGGGCATGTCGGCCAGTTGGGCTATGGCCTGTGCCACTTGGTCGGGGTTTTCGGCTTCGACTTGCAGTCCGCAGCCTACGCGCTCGATTAGGCTGTGGGGTTCGTCGACGGAGTTTACAATGGGTTTGCCCGCCACCATGTAGTCGGTTATTTTGTTGAACGAGGTGCCATATTGGTGCAGTATGCTGTGGACGCCTCCGGCATAGCAGATGTCGAATAGGGCGAGCAGTGCAGGTATGGCCCGTTTTTCGACGGGGGGGAGGAAGTGGAAGTTGTTTAGCTGGAGTTCCTTGGCCAGTGTTATGAGTTCTGCCTTTTGTGGCCCCTGCCCTACCAGCACGAAAGCAAGGTCTTGGCGAGTGCGGAGACGCGATGCGGCGAGTACGAGGACCTGCATGGCGGTGGAGTAGGTGTGGCCACCGGCAAAGCCTACGATGGTGCAGCCTTGTGCTTTCAGGCTGTCCAGGAGAAGTGTGTGTTCGGTTGGCAGGCCGATTGCTTCGGAGGTAGCCCATTCGTCGCTGCGGTAGCCGTTGGGTATGCAGCAGAAGCGGTTTGGGGCAAGCCCGTGGCGTTTCATGTGGGGGTAGGCTTTGTCGAGGATAGACACTACCATGCTGCAATGGCGGTAGGCGTGGTTTTCACCCCGTTGTAAAAGCCAGATAAAAGGATGCCAACGTGAATAGTGCCCTATCACCATGGGCGATAGGGGCCAGAGGTCGTGAACCTCGTAGACAAGACGTGCGTGGCACTTGCGTGCAATGCGGTGGCAGGGGTAGATGTCGAATGTGTAGACCGAGGAGGCTATGACCATGTCGGGATGGAGGCTGGTCAGGGGCTTTATGTTGCGGTATACTCCCATGATAAACTGAAACATGGAGAGTACACGTCCGGCACCGTTGCCTTCGTAGCGGCGGGACGGCAGCCAGAGGTATTCTATACCGTCGATGGTTTCGTGTCCGGCCGCTGGTTGCACTTTCCGCAGATGGGAGAATGCGGAGCCTACAATTACCACCCTGTGACCCATGGCCACCCATTCGCGTGCCATATAGTAGGAGCGGAATTCCATGCCGTATTGTGGGGCACCGGCGTAGTGGCTTATCATCAGGATGGTCATAATACTGTAGTTGTGTTACGGGGCACAGGTGTGCTACAGGCAGTTGATAAGCTGCTCGGCCACGGTGCGCACCTCTTCGCGTGTGAGGTAGGGGTGCATTGGGAGTGACAGGACGCTCTTGGAGAGCTCGGCAGCATGGGGGGTGAGGGCAAAGCTGTGCACTTCTTTAAAGGCGGTCTGCTTGCTCATGGGGGTG
>Ga0310697_10002806_pt1 | contig 18068 bp, 18 predicted proteins | sample 172DNAGHGlowgp2_FD_203883 | JGI IMG/M metagenome (GOLD analysis project Ga0310697, IMG submission 203883) | Sheep rumen microbial communities from Palmerston North, Manawatu-Wanganui, New Zealand - 1728 DNA GHGlow gp2 (v2) (version 2) | ecosystem: Host-associated > Mammals > Digestive system >... | reverse complement strand
AGGAGGGTATCACCTATATGGCTGGTGCCGAGGTGCCTGGTGTGTTTGTGAACGTGCAGCGTGGCGGCCCTGGTCTGGGAACTATCCAGCCTTCGCAGGGTGACTATTTCCAGGCTACTCGTGGTGGTGGTAATGGTGACTACAAGGTCATCGTGCTGGCTCCGTCTTCAGTACAGGAGATGGCAGACTTCGTAGACCTGGCCTTCGAGTTGGCATTCAAATATCGTAACCCTGCCATGATTCTGAGCGATGGTGTCATCGGTCAGATGATGGAGAAGGTGGTGCTGCCTCCCTTTAAGCCCCGTCGTACGGACGAGGAGGTCATCAAGCAGTGTCCTTGGGCCTCGACTGGTAAACCCAAGAACCGCGAGCGCGTAGTGATTACCTCGCTGGAGCTGAAGCCTGAAATCATGGAGCAGCGTAACCTGGCTCTGCAGGAGAAGTATCGCAAGATTCAGGAGAACGAGGTGCGCTTCGAGGAGCAGCAGTTGGACGATGCTGAATATGCTATCGTAGCATTCGGTTCAGCTGCCCGTATCGCTGAGAAGAGTGTGGAGATTGCCCGCGAGCAGGGTATCAAGGTCGGTCTGTTCCGTCCTATCACGCTGTTCCCATTCCCTGAGAAGCAGATTGCTGAGCTGTCGAAGAAGGTGAAGGGTATCCTGGTTGCTGAGATCAACGCTGGTCAGATGGTACAGGATGTACGTCTGGCAGTGAACGGTGCCGTACCCGTAGAGCAGTTCGGTCGTCTGGGTGGTATCGTTCCCGATCCCGAGGAAATTGTTAACGCGTTGCTAAAATTGAAGAATTGAAAGATTGAAAAATTGAAGTAATGCTAAGTATGAAGAATTAAAAGATTGAAAATTTGAAGTGTAAGAACTTCAATTCTTCAATTCTTCAACTTTTAAATTTTAAAACAATGGATAGAAATCAAATAGTTCAACCAGAGAACATCGTCTGCAAGAAGCCGACGCTGATGAACGACAACAATATGCACTACTGCCCAGGATGTAGTCACGGTGTGGTGCACAAGCTGATTGCCGAGGTCATCGAAGAGATGGGTATGGAAGACAAGGCTGTAGGTGTGTCGCCTGTGGGCTGTGCCGTCTTCGCGTACAACTATATAGATATAGACTGGCAGGAGGCTGCCCATGGTCGTGCTCCCGCACTGGCTACGGGTATCAAGCGCTGCTGGCCTGACCGCCTGGTGTTCACCTATCAGGGTGATGGTGACCTGGCATGTATCGGTACCTGTGAGACCATCCACGCCCTGAACCGTGGCGAGAACATCGTCATCATCTTCGTCAACAATGCCATCTATGGTATGACGGGTGGTCAGATGGCTCCTACCACGCTGATTGGTCAGAAGACCTCTACCTGTCCTTATGGTCGTGACCCTGAGATTCATGGCTATCCCCTGAAGATGGCTGATATCGCTGCACAGCTGGAGGGTACTTGCTATGTGACTCGCCAGAGTGTAGAGAGCGTGGCCTCTATCAACAAGGCTAAGAAGGCGCTGCGCAAGGCTTTCGAGGCTTCGATGGCTGGCAAGGGCTCATCGCTGGTGGAGTTCGTCTCTACCTGTAACAGCGGTTGGAAACTGACACCCGCCAAGGCTAACGAATGGATGAAGGAGAACATGTTCCCCTTCTATCCAAAGGGAGACCTCAAGGACACAACAGGTGAGAAGTGAATAGTGAATAGTGAAAAGTGAATAGTTATGAAAAAAGAGATAATTATTTCAGGTTTCGGAGGTCAGGGCGTGCTCTCGATGGGTAAGATTCTGGCCTATAGTGGACTGATGGAGGACAAAGAGGTGACTTGGATGCCAGCCTACGGTCCTGAGCAGCGTGGTGGTACTGCCAACGTGACGGTGATTGTCAGCGACGAGCGCATCTCGTCGCCCATCCTCAGCAAGTATGACGTAGCCATCGTGCTGAACCAGCCTTCGTTGGAGAAGTTTGAGCCGAAGATCAAGCCTGGTGGCATCCTGATCTATGATGGCTTTGGCATTATCAATCCTCCGACGCGTAAGGATATAACCGTCTACCGCATTGACGCTATGGACAAGGCTGCCGAGATGAAGAACAGCAAGGTCTTCAACATGATTGTGTTGGGTGGACTGCTGAAGGTTTGTCCTGTAGTAGGTACTGCTGGTGTGGAGAAGGCACTGAAGAAGACGCTTCCTGAGCGTCACCATGCTCTGATTCCATTGAATATGCAGGCCATCGAAGAGGGTGGAAAAATCATCCAAGAACAATAAACTAATTACTTATATTGTTATTCATTTAATAAAAAGCTATGAAAAAGTTATTTATAATGTGTGCGGCAGCTCTGCTGACAGTTTCTGCCTCTGCTCAGAAGACAACTATCACCTCTAACAAAGCTGGTGATAACTTGTATGTTGGTTTGAACGCTGGTGTTGCTACTCCTCTGTCAAAGTTCGCCTATGAGAACGATGCTGAGGGTGCTGGTTTCCTGAAGGGCTTCGCTCCTAAGTTGGGTGTTCGTGTTGGTAAGAATCTGACCACTGTATTCGGTCTGGCTTTGGATGCTGACATGTATTTTGAGTCATCAGATAAGTCAATGATGAAGCAGTATACTTTTGTTGACGCTATCAATGTTGACCTTTTGGGTACTTTCAACTTGAATAATCTTTTTGCAGGTTATCAGGGTCAGCCCCGTTGCTTTGAGGTGATTGCACTCGTTGGAGGTGGTTACAGCTACGCTTTTGGAAGCTCTATTTCAGGTCTGAATGCTAAGGCCGGTTTAGACTTTGCTTTCAACATGGGTGCTAATAAGGCTTGGCAGCTCTACATTGAACCTGCTGTGGTACTTGGTCAGCCAACTCCTACATGGGCTAGTCCTTTCCGCAAGCTCAACGATAAGTGGAATGCCATTGGTCAGGTTAGTGTTGGTCTGAACTATAAGTTCGGTAACAGCAATGGTTCTCACAATTTTAAGAAGGAGCAACTGCGCGACCAGTCTGAGATTGATGGTCTGAATGCCAAGATCAACGAGCTGCGTGCTGACAATCAGGCTAAGGATGGTAAGATTGCTGCCGATGGCCAGACTATCGCTGACCTGAAGGCTCAGCTGGCTGCTTGTCAGTCTCGTCCTGCACAGACCATCGTTGAGGAGCGCATCCTGAAGGAGGCAACAACCTTGCAGCCAATTGTTATCTTCGGTCAGGGTAAGACCACTGTTGATGCTGCTGGTATGGCAAGCTGTGAGATGGTTGCCAAGTACATGAAGAACCATCCTGAGAGCATGGTTAAGATTGAGGGCTATGCTTCTCCCGAGGGTTCTAAGGAAGTTAACGAACGCATTGCTAAGCAGCGTGCAGAGTCTGTAAAGAATGTTCTTGTTAAGAAGTACAAGATTGCTGCTAACCGTCTGGAGGCTGAGGGTCTCGGTGCTACTGACAAGCTGTCTTCTGAGAACGACTTCAACCGTGTTGCTAAGTTCATCGACGTTACTCCTCAGAAGTAATTTGATTTTAATACTTAAACAACTATAAAATCCCCGCAATTATCACGTTGCGGGGATTTTTTCTGTCATTTTGTTGGCTATTTACTGAAAAAGGCTTATCTTTGCAACTTAAAAGTACAGAACAAATAAATTAGAATAAATATGGGAAAGCATCAATTACGCAGTGCTGTGTGCACGGAAGGCAGAAGAATGGCTGGCGCCCGTGCATTATGGGTGGCTACAGGTATGAAGCATGAGCAGTTTGGCAAACCGATTATTGCTATTGTCAACTCTTTCACTCAGTTTGTTCCAGGTCATACGCACCTGCATGAGATTGGGCAGATTGTCCGTGAGGAAATTGAGAAGATGGGCTGCTATGCCGCTGAGTTCAATACCATTGCCATTGACGATGGTATTGCTATGGGACATGATGGAATGCTTTACTCGCTGCCTTCACGCGACATCATTGCTGACTCTGTAGAATATATGGTTAACGCCCACAAGGCTGATGCCATGATTTGCATCTCCAACTGCGACAAGGTGACACCAGGTATGTTGATGGCTGCTATGCGTCTGAATATCCCTGCTGTTTTCTGTTCAGGCGGACCTATGGAGGCTGGTCGTTGGCGTGGTGAGAATGCCGACCTCATTACGGCAATGGTGAAGGGTGCCGACCCATCAGTTTCCGACGAGGAGATGAAGGAGATTGAGCAGTGCTCATGTCCTGGCTGTGGCTCCTGTTCGGGCATGTTTACTGCCAACTCGATGAACTCGCTGACAGAAGCCATTGGCCTTTCACTACCTGGCAACGGAACAATCCTTGCTACCCATACCAATCGTGTTGAACTCTTCAAGCAGGCAGCTCGTCAGATTGTCAAGAACGCTTTGGCCTATTACGAAGATGGCGATGAGAGTGTACTGCCTCGCAATATCGCGACCCGTAAGGCTTTTATGAATGCCATGTCGTTAGATATCGCGATGGGTGGTTCAACGAATACCGTTCTCCATTTGTTGGCTGTGGCTCAGGAGGCTGGTGCTGACTTCACCATGAATGATATCGACGCTCTGAGCCGTAAGGTGCCCTGTCTTTGCAAATTGGCCCCCAACACGCAAAAGTATTCTGTTCAGGAGTGTGGTCGTGCTGGTGGTATTCTGGGAATCCTGAACGAACTAAATAAGGGAGGACTGATTGATGGTTCTGCACCACGTGTAGACGGAATGACCCTCGCAGAAGCCTTGAAGAAATACAGTATTGTAGATGGTGCTGTCGATGCGGAAGCAAACCGTATCTACCAGACGGCACCTGGCAATCGTTTCTCTACAAAGATGGGCTCACAGTCGGAAGAGTGGGGTACACTCGATACCGATCGTGTCAACGGTTGTATCCGAGACCTCGAACATGCTTACACCAAGGATGGCGGACTGGCAGTGCTCTTTGGCAATATCGCACAGGATGGATGTGTCGTGAAAACCGCTGGTGTCGACGAGAGCCTATGGCACTTCGAAGGTCCTGCCGTTGTCTTCGATTCTCAGGAAGATGCCTGTGAGGGAATTCTTGGTGGCAAGGTGAAGAAGGGCGACTGTGTAGTGATTACCCACGAAGGCCCAAAGGGTGGTCCTGGTATGCAGGAGATGCTCTATCCCACGAGCTATATCAAGAGTATGCACATGGGTAAGGAATGCGCCCTGATTACCGATGGTCGTTTCTCAGGTGGAACTAGTGGCTTGTCTATCGGACACATTTCTCCTGAAGCTGCAAATGGTGGAAATATCGGTAAAGTAAAGGATGGCGACATCATCGTCATCGACATCCCCAGTCGCTCTATCAATGTGAAGTTGAGTGATGCGGAACTGGAGACTCGTCCACAACAGCCACTAAAACGTAATAGAGTAGTAACCAAGGCTTTGCGAGCATACGCTCAAAGCGTTTCTTCGGCTGACAAGGGTGGCGTAAGAATCATTGACTAGTAAGACTAGCAAAGCTAGTATGACTGGGCAAACAAAAGTATTTAGAAATATGCTGAAAGATAGAATAACAGGAGCGAAAGCGCTGATGAGGGCCTTGCAGGCGGAGGGTGTGAAGACCATCTTCGGATACCCTGGCGGTAGCATCATGCCCGTCTATGATGCGCTGTTCGACTACACACGAGGTGAAAAGAAATGTTTTGACCACATCCTTGTTCGTCATGAGCAGGGAGCAACGCATGCTGCCGAGGGTTATGCACGCGTCAGTGGTGAGGTGGGTGTGGCCCTGGTGACCAGTGGTCCTGGCGTGACGAATACGCTGACAGGTATTGCTGACGCCATGCTTGACTCGACACCTATCGTCGTCATTGCTGGTCAGGTGCCCATTGGTGCACTGGGTACTGACGCCTTCCAGGAGGTCGACCTCGTGGGTGTGTCACAGCCTATCTCCAAGTGGAGCTACCAGATACGCCATGCAGAGGATGTGGCATGGGCTGTCAGCCGTGCCTTCTACATTGCTCGCACTGGTCGCCCAGGTCCTGTTGTCCTCGACTTTGCGAAGAATGCACAGGTGGAGGAGATTGACTGGGAGCCCAAGAAGGTGGACTTCATCCGCTCCTATGTGCCTTATCCCAAACTCGATGGCGATGCTGTCCGTCGTGCTGCCGAGCTCATCAACAATGCCAAGCGTCCGTTGGCGCTGGTAGGCCAGGGCGTTGAGTTAGGTAATGCGCAGGAAGAGTTGAAGACCTTCCTGGAAAAGGCGGATATTCCTGCTGGTCGCACGATGCTTGGACTCTCTGCACTACCTTCTACCCATCCGCTGAATGTGGGCATGCTTGGCATGCACGGCAACTATGCCGTCAACCTGAAGGAGCAGGAGTGCGACGTGCTTATTGCTATCGGCATGCGCTTCTCTGATCGTGTGACGGGCAATCTGAAGACTTATGCCAAGCAGGCTAAGGTGATTCATCTGGACATCGACCGCAGCGAGATTGACAAGAATGTGAAGACGGATGTGGCTGTGGTGGCCGACTGTAAGGAATCGCTGCCTGCTCTCACCGACCTTATCAATCAGAGCGACCACAAGGAATGGCGCGAGTCTTTCAAGGAACTTGACGAGAAAGAACGTGCTAAAGTCATCGAGCCTGCCATCCATCCTAAGGAGGGCCCGCTGCTGATGGGTGAGGTGGTAAATGCTGTTGCTGAGCAGGCTGCTGCAGGAACAGTCCTCGTCACAGACGTGGGTCAGAACCAGCTCTTTGCTACGCGCTACTTCAAATACACGGAGAAGCGCAGCATCTGTACCAGTGGTGGTCTGGGAACGATGGGTTACGGCATGCCTGCCGCCATTGGTGCCACATTTGCTACTGACCGCACTGTCTGCTGCTTCATGGGCGATGGCGGCTTCCAGATGAATATCCAGGAGTTGGGTACCATCATGGAACAGCAGGCTCCCGTGAAGATGATTCTGCTGAACAACCACTATCTGGGCAATGTGCGCCAGTGGCAGGATATGTTCTGGATGAAGCGTAAGTCGTTCACCAAGATGCTGAACCCCTGCTACGAGGCTATCGCTCAGGGTTATGGTATTGCTTATCAGGCTGTTACTGACCGCAAGGACTTGGCAGCAGCTGTCGAGAAGATGCTCAGCAGCAAGGGTCCGTACATTCTGGAGTGTGCCATCAAGGAAGAGGACAATGTGTTGCCCATGACGCCTCCAGGTATGGATGTCGATAAGATGATGCTGGAAATTTAGCGGGCTTCGCCCTAAACGATAATTGATAAATGATAAATTGCTACCGCAGCAACTAATTGAGAATTGATGGAAGAGAATAAAAAACTATATACCCTGCTGGTCTATTCAGAAAACGTGGCAGGTATCCTGAATCAGGTGACTGCAGTGTTTACCCGTCGTCAGGTAAACATTGAGAGTCTGAATGTGTCGGCCTCCAGCATTCCAGGTGTGCATAAATACACCATCACCGCCTGGAGCAGCGACGAGGACCAGATTATTAAGATTGTCCGTCAGATTGAGAAGAAAATCGACGTGGTGAAAGCCAACTACTTTACTGATGAGCAGTTGTTTATCCGTGAGTCTGGGCTTTATAAGTTAGCCACACCGATGGTGCTTGATAATCCTGAGATTTCACGCACCATTCGTCGCTATGATGCCCATATCATCGAAGTCAACCCCACCTATACCATCGTCATGAAACACGGCATTACCGAGGATATTATCTCGCTCTACCGTGCCCTTGACAAGTTTGGCTGCGTGCTGCAGTACACCCGAAGTGGTCGTATTGCCGTCACTCGTGGCACACAGGAACAAGTTAGTGAATTCTTAGAGCAGAGGGAAACACAAAATGGATAAGATTGGTCGTTACGAGTTTCTCGCTGAACCGTTCCACTGCGACTTCAGCGGACGCCTGTTCATGGGACATCTAGGCAACCACATGCTCAATGCTGCCGATTTTCACTCGTCAGCACGCGGTTTTGGCATGAAGTATCTTATGACAATTAAGCGTTCATGGGTGCTTTCGCGCTTGGCTATCGAGATGACGGAGATGCCCCAGCAATATACTAAGTTTAATGTCGAGACATGGGTTGAGAGTGCTATGCGCTACTTTACCTCGCGTAATTTCTCCGTTGTTGGAAATGACGGCCACACTTACGGCTACGGTCGTTCTATCTGGGCTATGATTGACACAGAGACGCGTCAGCCCACAGATATCTTCTCCATTGACAATGGTGCCATCAACAACTGGATTGTTGACGACAAACCCTGTCCCATCGACAAGGGTGGGCGAGTGAAGATGTCTGATAACGCTCAACTGGTGCGCACCATCGAAACCTATTATAATGATGTCGATATCAACGGACACATCAACAGCGTTAAGTACATCGAGCACATTCTTGACCTGTGGAATCTTGACTGGTACAAGGAGCACCAAATCAAGCGTTTCGAGATAGCCTATGTGGCTGAGGCGCATGCTGGCGACCAGTTGTCGTTCTATCGCGAAGAGACCGCAGAAAACGAATTCTGTGTTCGAATCGTTAGAACAGACGGAACAGAGTGTTGCCGAAGTAAGGTTAAATTCGTATAATTTGCTACAAAAATTTGGCAATTTGCTTACAATTTGTTATCTTTGCAAACGATTTTATAAGTTAACCCCCTCGTCGGTGTTTCGCGTAAGCGCTGAGCAGACTGGTAAGACGACGGCTCTCGTGTAGGGCTGGCATAGTACGCAAGGGATATGTATAACATTTAAATTTTTAAGCTATTATGGCAGAAATGAATTTTGGTGGCGTTATCGAGACTGTAGTCACCAGCAAGGAGTTCTCACTTGAGAAAGCACGTGAAGTATTGAAGGATGAGGTGATCGCCGTCATCGGTTATGGTGTGCAGGGACCTGGTCAGGCCTGCAACCTGCGCGACAACGGTTTCAACGTCATCGTTGGTCAGCGTCAGGGTAAGACCTACGACAAGGCTGTCGCTGACGGTTGGGTACCTGGCAAGACCCTCTTCTCTATTGAGGAGGCTGCTGAGAAGGGTACTATCCTCTGCATGTTGCTCTCTGACGCTGGTCAGATGCAGCAGTGGCCCACCATCAAGCAATATCTGAAGCCTGGCAAGACATTGTATTATTCTCACGGCTTCGCTATCAACTGGAGCGACCGCACAGGTGTTGTTCCTCCCAAGGATGTCGACGTTATCATGGTGGCTCCTAAGGGTTCTGGCACGTCTCTGCGCACCATGTTCTGCGAGGGTCGTGGTCTGAACTGCTCTTACGCTGTTTACCAGGATGCTACCGGTAAGGCTAAGGAGAAGACACTGGCCTTCGGTATCGGTATTGGTGCAGGTTACCTGTTCGAGACTACTTTCCAGCGCGAGGCTACCTCTGACCTCACTGGTGAGCGCGGTTCACTGATGGGTGCTATCCAGGGCTTGCTGCTGGCTCAGTACGAAGTGCTGCGTGAGAACGGTCATACACCTTCTGAGGCCTTCAACGAGACTGTTGAGGAACTCACCCAGAGCCTTGGCCCGTTGTTTGGTGCTAAGGGTATGGACTGGATGTATGCTAACTGCTCTACCACTGCTCAGCGTGGTGCTCTTGACTGGGCTCCCCGTTTCCACGATGCCATCAAGCCTGTTATGGAGTGGCTGTACTATTCTGTAAAGACTGGCAACGAGGCCCAGATTACTATCGACGCTAATTCTAAGCCCGACTATCGTGCAGGACTGGAGAAGGAGCTTGAGGCCATGCGTAATCAGGAGATGTGGCGCGCTGGCGAGACTGTTCGCAAGCTGCGTCCTGAGTATCAGGAAGACTAATCGTTTATTAGTCAACATAATAAAAGGGGAGGCGATGAGCCTCTCCTTTTATTATTCTCTATATTGTCTTTCTTTATTTTAGTTGGTCCTCAACGAACTGTTTGAGTTCTTCACCCCGCAATCCGCGACGCAGAATCTTTCCCTTCTGGTCGACAACGATAGTGTGGGGGATGGAGTTGATGTTGAACTGCTTGGCAGCAGCATTGTCCCAACCCTTCAGGTCACTCATCTGTGGCCAGGGAAGCTTCAGCGTCTTGATAGCTGTCAGCCAGGCATCCTTCTCCTGGTCGAGCGAGACACCCACGATGCCCAGTCCGCGATCCTTGTTGCTCTCGTAGAGTGACAGCATGGACGGCATCTCCTGACGACAGGGACCACACCAGGAGGCCCAGAAGTCGATGATGGTCACTTTATGCTTGCTGACTTCCGTCATGATGCTCAGTTCGTCACCTTCAGGAGTAGCCTGTGCGAAGTTAGGAATGATGGCACCCTCGGCCGTCTTTGCCGACTGACGGATGCTGGCCTCCATCTGCTTGATGGCATCGCGCTGGCGACGCTCGTCAGACAGCTTCTCTATGAGTCGCAGACGGTTGTCGTTGTCGATGAGTTCCTCAGGATAGTAGGTCAACAAGAAGTAACCAAACTCGTTGCCGATATTCTTCTCAGTAGTCTCTATGACGACATTGGCAAAGCGCTTGTTGAGCTTCTCAATCTCGTCCATACCTTTCTGTTGTTGCTCCTGTGTGACGTTGCCACCATAGATATTCTCGGCAATGCGGTTAATCTCCTTGCCAATGACCATCACGGAGTCGTTCAGCCGTTGCCACTCGTCGTTACATGGCGTACCGCTGACGCGTGAAGCACCAGGGGTAGCAGACAGCTTGATGGTAATCTCTCCTGGTTCGCGGATGAAAGCTGCATTAATCTCGTTCTGCTTGTCGCTGTAGATCATGCAGAGTGCCGTTTCCTTGTCGGCCTCGCCCTTGAACGAGAACGCACCTTTCTCTATAATAATAGTGTCGCTGGGCGTACCGTTAATCATGTCGTCGGTCAGGAACAGTGTGTCGCCGTCCTCCAGACCTTCGGCAGTACCCTGCAGCTTGTAGGTGTTTGACTGACAGCCCACCAGAAGGAGGGCAAGGATACTAAACGATATACTGGTCAGAAATGCTTTCATTGTTGATTACTCTACGGATGGTTTCTGCAAACATGTCAGCCACGCTGAGCTGCTTGACCTTAGCACAACGCAGGGAATAGGGGATAGAGTCGGTGAAGACAATCTCTTCGAGCGCTGAGTTCTGTACGCGCTCGCTGGCAGGACCACTCATCACACAGTGGCTTGCACAGGCGCGAACGGTCTTGGCACCAGCCTCCTTCATGATGTCGGCAGCCTTGGTGATGGTACCTGCAGTATCGACCATATCGTCGATGATAACTACATTCTTGCCTTCTACATCACCGATAATCTGCATAGAGGCCACGACATTGGCGCGGGCACGCGTCTTGTTGCAGAGTACCAGCGGACAGCCCAGATACTTGGCATAGGTGTTGGCACGCTTTGAACCACCAACGTCAGGAGAGGCGATAACCAGGTCTTCCAGATGCAGGCTCTGCAGATAGGGCAGGATAACGCCAGAGGCATAGAGATGATCTACAGGAACATCGAAGAAACCCTGAATCTGGTCGGCATGCAGGTCCATCGTGATAACACGGTCTACACCAGCCACACTCAGCAGGTCGGCTACCAGCTTGGCACCAATGCTTACACGTGGCTTGTCCTTACGGTCCTGACGAGCCCATCCGAAGTAGGGGATGACGGCATTGATGGTGCGTGCCGAGGCGCGCTTGGCAGCGTCAATCATCAGGAGCAGTTCCATGAGATTGTCAGAATTGGGGAATGTACTCTGTACCAGGAAGATATCCTGTCCGCGAATGCTCTCCTCGTAAGAAACGGCAAACTCGCCATCAGAGAACTTCGTAATCTGAAGCTTTCCCAATGGACATCCTAGACTTTGACAGATTTTCTCAGCCAGATACTTGGTGGCAGTACCTGAAAACACCATGTAGTTTTTGTTTGAGCTCATCTTATTGAATTATCATTTATCAATTATCATTTATCAATTAGGCCGTAGGCCGCCAGCGCCTTATCCTATTGCTTTCCTGATTTTGCAGAAGTGGTCAATCAGCGCCTGATATTCCAGCTCCTGATGAATATTGAAACGGTTCCAGAGGTCGCCACTGATGACGATACCTCCAAAGCCCAAGTCCTTGACGGCCTTGATGGTGTCGAGGTTCATGCCGCCCAGCGCATACACGTGGCGGTCGATAAGTCCCTTACGCGAAGCTTCTTTCAGCTGATCCATCGTGAAAGTGGCTTTGCGGTCTGGCTCCGTCTGACTGTCGAAGATGTACTTCAGCAGCACATAGTCAGCATGTTTCTTGGTATCCTTCAGCAGGTCCAGATGACTGCACGAACGACTGATGTGTCCCTTGTAACCATTGGGGGCCGGTGTTGTCTCGTCGTCGATATGGATGCCACGCAACTTGAACTCCTCCTTCAGGTAGTAGTTGTCGTGCACAGTGATCCGCTTTCTGTACTCATCGGGCAAAAGCGTCAGCAGTCGCTCGGAATACATGGGCGACGAGCCTGGCTTGAACAGGTGCAGGTCGTCAAGTCCCGCCTCAAAGAGCGACGCGAGGATTTTGTCTTCTTCCACGAAAAACGTGGGTTGAGTCATCAATACGAGTTTCATCAGTTGGCAGCTTCAAATTCTTTCAGGAAACGAACGTCATTCTCTGAGAACATGCGCAGGTCAGAGACGCGATACTTCAGGTTGGTGATACGCTCCACACCCATACCAAAGGCGTAGCCGCTATAAATCTTAGAGTCGATACCGCACTGCTCCAGCACGTTGGGGTCTACCATACCGCACCCCAGAATCTCTACCCAGCCGGTGTGCTTGCAGAAGCCACAACCCTCGCCACCACAGATGAAGCACGAGATGTCCATCTCGGCACTGGGCTCAGTAAATGGGAAATAGCTGGGGCGCAGACGAATCTGTGTGTCAGGGCCGAACATCTCACGGGCAAACGACAACAGTACCTGCTTCAGGTCGGTGAACGAGACGTTCTTGTCGATATACAGACCTTCTACCTGGTGGAAGAAGCAGTGGGCACGGGCGGTGATAGCCTCATTGCGGTATACTCGTCCTGGACAAATGACGCGGATAGGAGCGGTCAGCTTGCCGTCCTCGGTGTGCATCTGTTCCATCACGCGGGCCTGTACACTACTTGTATGTGAGCGCAACAGGATGTTCTTGGTGACATCGTTGGGATGCTGCGAGACAAAGAACGTGTCCTGCATGTCGCGGGCAGGATGGTCGGCAGCAAAGTTCATGCGGGTGAACACGTGCAGGTCGTCCTCTACTTCAGGACCGTCGGCCAGCACAAAACCCATGCGTGAGAAGATGTCGATAATCTCGTTGGTGACAATGGTCAACGGATGACGTGTACCTAGCTCAACAGGGTAGGGTGTGCGTGTCAGGTCGATGGCCTCGTCGCCACTCTCCTGGGTGGCACACTCCTCGCGCAACTGGTTGATGCGCTCGGTGGCCAGGGTCTTCAATTCGTTGATTTTCATACCTACCGTCTTCTTCTGGTCGGCCGCAACTTCGCGGAAATCGTTCATCAGAGCGGTAATCTCACCTTTCTTGCTGAGGTACTTCAGACGCAGTTGTTCTACCTCCTCGGCATTCTTTGCACTCAGTGTCTGTACTTCTTTCAGAAGCTCGTCTATCTTATCAAGTATCATAGTCTTTTTTGATGTATTTCTCAAATTTTGATGCAAAGGTACAAATAAAATGAAAATTAAAGGTGAAAAATTAAAGAATATTTGTAACTTTGCACAAAATTTTGAGAGAAGATAGAAAAATGAGTTCACTCATGAGACTAAATATTATTGTTTCGGTTGTGTTGCTGGCCGTTCTTGCATCGTGTGGCGGCAACAAAAGTGGACAGGCCACAGAGGAAGTACCTGCCGACTCTTTACAGAATGACTCCCTCCGCAACGACTCGTTGCTGGCAGAGGATTATCCGATGCCCAAGGCTGCTGACGAGCTGTTCGACGACTTTGTCTACAACTTCGTTGTCAATCACAAATTGCAGATGGAGCGCATCCATTTCCCCTTGCTTTGTCAGCGCGACGGCAAGACGCAGAAGTTGACAAAAAAAGAATGGAAACCAGAGCATTTCTTCATGCGTCAGGGTTATTACACGCTGCTCTTCGACAACGAGAAGCACATGGAGATTGTGAAGGACACGTCAGTCAACCATGCCATTGTAGAGAAAATCCATTTCGACACGCAGCAGATTGACCAGTATGTCTTCGACCGCAAGCGTGGTGCCTGGATGCTGACGCTGTTGCGTACCATTCCTATCACGCGTAATATCAACGCCTCGTTCCTGACGTTCTACCACCAGTTTGCCAGCGACAAGGCCTTCCAGGAGAAGAGCCTGGCCAGTACCGTGAAGTTTGTGGGTCCTGATCCTGACGACGACTTCAACATGATGGAGGGCATCATTACGCCTGATACATGGGAGGCTTTTGCACCCGAACTGCCAAAGAAGATGATCTATAACATTATCTATGGTAAGCCCATCCGTGAGGGTGACAGCAAAGTCTTCGTTTTGCGAGGCATAGCCAACGGTCTGGAAGTGGAGATGACGTTCAAGCGCAAGAACGGTGATTGGAAACTGACAAAACTGACTACATAATGGTTGACTTGAGCGATTATAGTCTGTTGCAGCATAACACGTTTGGCATCGATGCTAAGTGCCGTCGATTCCTTGAATATGCATCTGTGGAAGAGGCTCAGGAAATAGCCCGACTACTCGATGGACCCTATCTGTTGATAGGTGCTGGCAGCAACCTTCTGCTGACGAAGGACTTTGAAGGAACGGTAGTTCACTCTGCGTTAAAAGGTATTGAAACACAGTCTGATAGCCGTATTCGTTGCGGTAGTGGTGAAATGTGGGATGCGGTCGTTGCCTGGTGTGTAGGCCACAGACTCTTTGGTGCCGAGAACCTGTCACTCATTCCTGGTGAGGTGGGTGCCAGTGCCGTACAGAATATCGGTGCCTATGGTGCTGAGGTCAAGGATCTGATAGTCTCTGTCGAGGCTGTCGAGATTGGTACTGGCCGCCTGTGTGTCTTTTCTCGCGAGGAGTGCCAGTATGGCTATCGCGACAGCCGTTTCAAGCACGAGTGGAAGAACAAATACCTCATCACGCATGTCGTCTACCAGCTGTCCAGCGACGAGAGCCGTCAGTCTACCGAGTATGGCAATATCCGTAGCGAGCTTGACCGCCGAGGCATCCAGACGCCGACAGCTGCCGAGCTGCGTCAGGTCGTCATCGACATCCGCAACGCCAAGCTCCCTGACCCCAAGGTCACGGGCAATGCAGGCAGCTTTTTCATGAATCCCGTCGTAGAGCGTCAGAAGTTCGAGCAACTGCTGGCCGCCTATCCCGATATGCCACATTATTATATAGATGCTGACCACGAGAAGATTCCCGCCGGCTGGATGATTGACCAGTGTGGCTGGAAAGGCCGTTCGCTGGGCCGTGCAGGTGTCCACGACAAGCAGGCCTTGGTGCTTGTCAATCGTGGTGGCGCCACAGGTCAGGAGATTGTCGACCTCTGCAACACTATCCGCAACGATGTCAAAGCAAAGTTTGGCATTGATATCCATCCAGAAGTGAACATCATATGAAGCTGACATTCTTAGGAACAGGAACATCGTGTGGGGTGCCCACCATTGGTTGTCAGTGCTATACCTGTAGCAGCACCGACCCGCACGACAAGCGCCTGCGCTGCTCGGCACTCATCGAGACGGAGCAGACGCGACTGCTCATCGACTGTGGCCCCGACTTCCGTCAGCAAATCATGCCGCAACCGTTTCGCAAGATTGACGGCATTCTCATTACCCACGCCCACTATGACCACATGGGCGGCATGGACGATATCCGTCCCTATTGCCAGTTTGGCGAAATCAATGTCTATGCCGACCCCATCGCCCGCCGAGGCATGCTCGAGATGCTACCTTACTGCTTTGCCGAGCACCGCTATCCAGGCGTGCCCGCCATCCAACTTCACGAGATTCACAAGCACGAGGTTTTCAGCATTGGCGACCTCAACATCGTTCCCTTCCAGGTCATGCACCACGACCTGCCCATACTTGGCTACCGCATCGGTCCGTTGGTCTATATCACCGACATGAAAACCATCGACGAGAGTGAGATTCCCTATATTGAGGGCTGTGACACCCTCGTCGTCAACGCTCTGCGCCAGAAGCCCCATCACTCCCACCAGACCCTCGACGAGGCCGTAGCCTTCGCCCATAGGATAGGGGCCCGTCAGACGTGGCTCATCCATTCCAGCCACGACATCGGTCGTCATGCAGAGGTCAATGCCTCCCTGCCCGCCAACATCCAGCTGGCCTACGATGGTCAGGTGATTATTTTAAAGACAAAAAAAACATCCAAGTTATTGTAATATTAGGCTGATACACGCACGGCTTAGCCTGATACGGGACGGTATTAGGCTGATACATGACGGTATTAGACTGATAACGATGCCTTATACAGCTGTCTTGTGAGCGAAATTCTGCGCCGCTGATGTGTACCAAATACGGGAAAAAAACATCGGAACGAGAGGTTCGTGCATGCCTTTTGAGGCCTGTGAGAGGAGTAATTTAATGCATTCTGTCCCTTTGCCAAGTGTCGGCATCGTGGGAGCTGTTGATTTTGAAATCTCGTATCTCATTGATTTATTGCTTTTTAGATGAAAAAATGAATGGTCGGGTATTCCAGTTATTCCAATTCCAGTTTGTTTTTTAGGCATTCCCATTCTGCTTATTATGTATATAACTACTTATATATTAATTAGTTATATAATATATAAAGAGGGTTCGCATGCTCTTTTTTCTAATTGGAATTGGAATAATTGGAATTTTCACTCTTCTTTAACCTGAAGGTCAAAGTGTGGATTCGCATTCCTCTACCAGGCCCCCCAGTGCTATGCACAGTTCGTTATGCACTCCGAGGGCGTAGCGCTCAATTTGCCCGTCTGCTGCCACGAGTCTGCGCCAGTTTTTCCATGTCGTGACGGCTACGGGACTTGGTGACTAACCATACACCCGAGAATACCAGAATGACTGCGATAGCGTGCGAGGGTTTCAGGATGCCAAGGCCTGTCAGTACAGAGACAATGACAGAGACGATGGGCTGGACATAGTTGTAGACTGACACCACCGTTGGGCGTAGCGTCTTCTGACCAATCATTGTCAGGATATATCCCAGATAGGTGCCAAAGACCACGACGTAGGCCGCCTCCCACCATGTGGTAGCTGGTATAGGCTGGCTCACAACATCCTTCACATGGCCGAAGGTAAAGGGCATGATGAGCAACGAGGCCCAGAAGAACATCCACTTGTTGGTGGTGAAGACGGAATAGCGACGTATGAGTGGATTGAACAATGACAGGTAGAGGGCGAAGGAGAACTGTGCTGCCAGACATAGCAGGTCGCCTCGGATGTCGCCCACCTTGTCAGAGACTGCCGATGCAGAGGTAAGTATCAGAATGAGTGCTCCGCTGCAACCCATCAGCACACCCAAGGCTTTCTTGCCTGTAATCGGCTCCTTCAAAATCAGGGCGGCAAGAATCATGGCGAAGATGGGCATCGATGTGGTGACGATGGAGGCATTGATGGGCGAGGTAATACTCAGGCCGATGGTGTAACAGCACTGGTTCGTAATCAGACCGAACACAGCAGCACCGATAAACATCAGTTTGTCTTTTGTCGGTACTTGCTCTTTCTTGACGAAGAGCGATGTCAGCCAGAAGAGGGTACAGCCGCCCAGTACACGGAATGACACCATTGTCAGTCCGTCGAGTCCGTGGGTCATCGCATCCTTGCCCAAAGGTGCCATCAGCCCCCAGAAGGCACAGGCGCCAAACATCGAAAGATGGGCTATAAGCGCTTTGTTATTTTTCATTGCTTTTAATATCAAAAAAAATAGCCGCTGAAAATCAGCGGCTTACCTCTTGTAGTCGATAGGGGAATCGAACCCCTATGCCAAGATTGAGAATCTTGTATCCTAACCATTAGATGAATCGACCATCGTTAGGTGCGCTCGCAGAGAAATCCCCTCGGTGCGGAAGGAGGGGGATTCGAACCCCCGGTACGGGAACCCGTACGGCAGTTTAGCAAACTGCTGGTTTCAGCCACTCACCCAT
>Ga0310697_10002805_pt1 | contig 18074 bp, 12 predicted proteins | sample 172DNAGHGlowgp2_FD_203883 | JGI IMG/M metagenome (GOLD analysis project Ga0310697, IMG submission 203883) | Sheep rumen microbial communities from Palmerston North, Manawatu-Wanganui, New Zealand - 1728 DNA GHGlow gp2 (v2) (version 2) | ecosystem: Host-associated > Mammals > Digestive system >... | reverse complement strand
TTGTCGAATTCAGATTACAAGAATGAGATCGCCTACTTCCGTCCCGGATTGAGGAGGTATTTCCACAACGAAGCTGCGGGGCACTACCGGCTCAACGTCTCGGACGACGCGGTGACGATGGAGTTCTATCCCGGCGCGGCTACGACGCCCGCCCGCATCTTCACGATGTGGACGAAGGAGTCCGCCAAAGGATCCGGGTGGGTTGACGAGCGCGCGCTCGTGACCGGGACGACGGGCGCCTGGTCGCAGAACGTCGATTACGATTGGGATACCGACAAGGCGGCCATCGCGGGCGACCGCACCTTCACGCCCAATAAGCAGTCCAAGGGAAAGTCCGCCACGGTGACCGTCAAGATGCAGTTCACCGACATGGCGACCACTGTTGACGCCCCGGAAGGCGTACAGGCCGCAGTGCAGCTCGGCGTGAACGGGCTTTTCCAGGTCTGGACGAAGGGAAGTGTTGCCAATGTGGAAATGTTGCCAATTGCCAATTCCAATTCCCAATTGGAAACTGGCAACATTGGCAACATTCCCATGTGGTTGGACGTGGCGGCGGAAGGGGTCTCGCCTCGGGCGGGCGTGGCATACACGTTCCGCTTCAAGATCGACTACGCGACGCGCCTCTACGCCGTTTCCGTGAAGAACGCACACGGGAGCTTTGTGCCGCTCGGCGCAAACGGCGAAACGTCGTTTGCGCTCGCATCGGACGCCACGCGCCTTTCCTCTGTGCGGTTCAAGGGCGGCGGCGTACTCACGTCGCTCAGGGGCGATTACGCCAGGGGCCTTGGCGTGGTCATACGGTAGGGAAGAGCAAGGGAGACAACCATGTTAAGCGTGCAACATCGAACAAAGGCGCACCTTTCCCTTGCGGTCCTGCTCGCGGCATCCGTCGCGACGGCGGCGGTGGGCAACCTCGAAAGCTACCACTTGCGGCACGACTTCTCGACCGGATCGCGCGTGTTTATTGGCGGCCCGAACTGCCCGACGGACTTCATAGCCGACACTTCAACGGACAGCGTGGCAGTCGTAGGGCCGAACGGCTCCGACAGTGCCATGCATGTTGGTAATTGTGCCGGCCAGTTGGCCATAAATGGTGTTCAGGTCAACAGCAAAGATTCCTCTAGTACAAAAACTACGGATCTCGCCTTGAACACGAACGCCTGGACGCTCGCGATGTCGTTCAGACCAGGTAGCGTCGAAAAGGGCATGTTGTTCTCAATTGGGCGGTTGAACGGCGGTAAAAGCAGCGGTCGCATCGCCATCACGGTCTGCTCTTCATCCGACCCAAGCAAGCTGTATCTTCAGGAGTTCTACCGTGGGGCTGATGCATACGTTCCTGAGAAGGGAAATGCTGTCGAGCTGACCGGGCTTGGCAACATGACGAACGGGTTCCATACGCTTGTGATGCTGTACTCGCCGACAGGCAAGACGATAACGCCATACGTGGATGGAACAAAGAAAACGGTGTTTACGCTCTCTTCCAAGACGACGACCAGTCGCGCTGTGGGCAACGCCTTCCACTACGGCTCGTTCCCGTCGATTACGGGAGAAGTGACCGGGTTCTCCCGATCCTACACGAACAACGACGTGGCGTTCTACGACATGCGCTTCTACTTCGGCGCATTCAACGATGCCGACGCGGCGGCATACGCCGCGCTCTATCCGGCAGACCGCATGGGCTCGCCGTTCCGCCCCAGCGCGTACATCGAGGCGGGCGCGACGAACACGGTCAGCGACGCAAGAAATATCACGACGAGCGTGAGTTATGTCGATACGGGATACACTGTAAAGAAGGGCACGGAGTTCGTCCTCGACTTCCAGTACTTGGACTGCGCGACAATCCAGCAGTACGCCTTTGGTGTCTGGAATGGCGACGCAAGCTCGACCCCGACCGTGGACGGACTTACGCACTGCTTTTACATCAACACTAACAAGGGTTTCGCCTTCACCAAGTTTTCCGGAACCTCCGCCGACTGGCATGCGATCACGGCAAACAATGCAGCCGACCGTGTTCGCCGCATCGTGACAGTCGATAACACGGACGACGCTTCCGACACGGGGTCAACCGCGACGATCCTGGCTTGGTCGGATCGTTCGACGAGGACAACCGCAAGCACAACTAGACCCCATGCAGTTGACGCAAAACGCAGCACATACCTTTTTGCAATCAATTCCAATGGTACGCCCAAGCGGTCTACCAAGGCGCGCATCTACTCCTTCGAGGCGGACGAGGGCGGTGCCCCAGCCGCATTTTTCGCGCCCGACATGGATAACGGCGAGGCGGGTTTCCGCAACATCATCGACGGCTCGTTCCACGACGACGGCAACAAGAACAACAACCCTGAGCGGACGCTCCGTTTCTACGACGGCGTTGGCCGCGCAAGCGACTACAAGTACGAGGGCAACACGCTCTACGCGAAGCTGTATGCCACCTCCGGCGAAAACGGCACGGTGAGCATCGCGGGCGGCTCGGCGTCTGCGTCCGCAGAGGGCTGGGTTCCGCACAGCGGCACGCTCACGCTCACTGCGGTTCCCGATTCTGGATTCAGTTTTGATTGCTGGGAGGGTGACACGTGGGCGATTGCGGACGGCTTCAGCGCGATGGACGCAACCATCGAGGTATCCACCTCGTATGCCGTGCAACTGCGTGCGACGTTCAGGCGTGACGCCAGTCTCACCATTCCCGCCGGAGGCACGGTAGTCTGGAGCGCGGGGGAATGGACGGCTGCTGGCGTGGCCGTCCCGGCCCCGGTGAGCGGGTCGGCGACCGTCAACGTGACGGGAGAGGCAACGCTCACGCTGGACGGAACGGCTTCGTTGGGCTCTCTTGTCGTCAATGGCGGAAGCGGCGCGAAGCTGACGCTTGTCACGGCGGCCGGCGCGGCCTTCAATATTGGAAACCTCGTCCTCAATGGCGGCGTGTCGCTTGTCGTTCCGGCGGGAACCCTGACGGAGGGAGCGACGTTTGGGACGATTACGTCGTCGGATCCCGGCGGCGTTCTGGTGATCGACGTGCCGGAGGGCGAAACGGTCACCAACGAGACGACGACCATTTCCGGCGGCTCCAACCTCCAGGTGTGGAAGACGGGCGCGGGGACGCTGACCATGACGAAGGTCAATCCCGGGTTTGGCGGCAACAACGTGACGTCGCTCGTCGTCAAGGCGGGCGTTGTCCGCCAAGGGACGCCCAACAACGCGACGTGCGGCGCGAACGGCTCGCGCATCATCGTCGAGGACGGCGCGCAGTTCGACGTGAACGGCACGGGCAACACGGTTTACTACGATTTCACCATTTCCGGATCCGGTCCTGACGGACTCGGTGCGATTTCGAACAAGAAGACGGTTTCAAACGTGTACGGCACGGCGTATCTCATGCGCGACATCGAGCTGGCGGACGACGCGGCGATTGGCGGCACGTCGTATGTCAGCCTGAAGTGGGGCGACTGGGCGGCCGGCATTGTAGCGATGAATGGCCATACGCTGATGCTTACGAACACCACGGTCTATGCGGGGAACAGGACGTATGTCGGCGAGGGGCGCATCGAAATCGGCGGAGGAGCCGCGCTGTCGTTCTACCAGCACAACTCCTCGGCCAGCAACTGCGTGGTGACGGTTTACGGCAATCTGAACCAGAACGCGGGCGGATTTACGGCGGTCAAGTCCCTTGTCTTCGAGAGCGGCGCGAGTTTCTGGTCAAAGGCCACCACCGGACATCCGACCACGATCGTGTTCGACACGTACGCGCCGAACATGAGCTACACGGGGAGCGAATTAACCGGTCCGATCGTCCAGCTTGGCGACGCGCAGCACCTCGCGCCGACGCTTGACCTCTCGCGCTTCTGCACGAACGGAGTCGATGTGGTGTTTGCCGCAGAAAAGACGACATTCCAGCCGGGCGCCACGGTGTCCGTGAAACTCGGCGACCGCACCATCGGCGATCAGGACGGCAAGAAGGTCGCCAGCTGGTCCGCCAGGCCGCAGGGCGTCAAGTTCGTCTGCGGCGACGAAGGCAGGAACTGCATGTTCGCGGCGGAAGCCGACGGGCTGTACATCTACAAGGGGTTCTCCGTTTTCCTGTATTAGCGGCGTGTTAGAAAAAAGGATGATTCGGCGGACTAGCCTCTTGCGCAGGCGGGGCGTTTGCGGTATATTTATGCCGCAACACCGAGAAAGGATAAAGACAGATATGGATTTGCAGAATGCGACAAGCAGGATCGCCGCGCAAGGTGCGCTGGTGACGAAGATTAAGGACGAGGTCGGCAAGGTCATCGTCGGCCAGGAGAAGCTGATCGACCGGCTCGTGCTGGCGCTCGTGACGGACGGGCATATTCTGCTTGAGGGTGTGCCGGGCCTTGCGAAGACGCTCAGCGTCAATACGCTCGCAAAGGCGCTTGGCCTCGACTTCAAGCGCATCTCGTTCACGCCTGACCTGTTGCCGGCGGACGTTGTGGGCACGCTCATCTACTCGCCGAAGACGGGCGAGTTCTCCCCGAAGAAGGGTCCAGTGTTCACGAACCTGCTCCTTGCGGACGAGATCAACCGCGCGCCGGCGAAGGTGCAGAGCGCGCTCCTGGAGTCGATGCAGGAGCGGCAGGTGACGATCGGCGAGACCACGTACCAGCTGCCGAGGCCGTTCCTCGTGCTGGCCACGCAGAATCCTATCGAGCAGGAAGGCACATACCCGCTCCCGGAGGCGCAGGTGGACCGTTTCATGTTCAAGTGCCTCGTGGAGACGCCGAGCCGCAGCGACGAGCGCCGCATCATGGAGCGCTTCGCGCAGCAGGCGAAGGCGCCGGAGGTGGCGGCCGTTGCCACGATGGACGACATCCTCGCGCTCCGCGAGACGCTGAAGGAGGTGTACTGCGACGAGAAGGTGGGCGACTACATCCTCGATATCGTCTTCGCCACGCGCGAGCCTGACAAGGTGAAGGGACTTGAGGCGCTCAAGGAGCAGATACAGGTGGGCGCGTCGCCGCGCGCGACTCTCTGCCTCAACAAGGCAGCGCGCGCGAACGCGCTACTCCATGGCCGCGCCTACGCGACGCCGCAGGACGTGAAGGAGATCGCCCATGACGTGCTCCGCCACCGCATCCTCCTCACCTACGAGGCCGAGGCTGAGAACGTGGACAGCGACAACGTGATTGACAAGATCCTTTCCACCATTCCCGTGCCGTGAGAGATAGGAATTAGGGATGGACTTGAAAGGCATGGTATGCTGCGCGGGATTGCGCCTTGGCCGAGACCTCCGGGATCTCCGAGACCTCCGGGATATTCCTTTCTCTCGGCGCTCCCGGAAATCTCGGAGGTCTCGGAGGTCCCGGTGGTCCCGGCAACCCCTGAGCTCCAGGCCCCAGAGCTTCCGGCGGACCACCGGTAACTAGCAGTGGAATCCATCATGGCAATTGACGTCAAAGAGCTGATGGCGAAGGTGGGGAAGATCAGGATCCTCACCAACCGGCTGATCGACGACCAGCTGAGCGGGGACTACCATTCCACGTTCAAGGGACAGGGCGTCGAGTTCGACGAGGTGCGCCCGTACGTGGCCGGCGACGACGTGCGCTCCATCGACTGGAACGTGACGGCCCGCACCGGCACGCCGTTCATCAAGCGCTTCAGCGAGGAGCGCGAGCTGACGGTCCTCTTCCTCGTGGACATATCGGGGTCGCAGTCCTACGGCAGCGTGACGCGCTCGAAGGCGGAACTCGCCGCCGAGGTGGCGAGCCTGCTCGCCCTCACGGCGATCCGCAACCAGGACAAGATAGGCCTCATCCTCTTCTCCGACAAGATCGTGAAGTACATCCCGCCGCGCAAGGGGCGGCAGAGCGTCATGCGGCTTGTCCGCGAGGTGCTCGCCGCAGAGGACGACGCGACCGGCGGCACGGACATCGCGGGCGCGCTGAAGTTTCTCAACGGCGTGCAGAAGCGTCGCGCCGTGGTGTTCCTCGTGAGCGACTTCCAGGATGCGGGCTATGAGAAGGAGCTGCGCGTGACGGCGCGCCACCACGACGTGATCACCATCCCAGTGAGCGACCCGGCCGAGAGCGAGCTGCCGCAGGCGGGCCTTGCCGAGCTGGAGGATCCCGAGAGCGGCGAGCTGCTGCTCGTCGACACGTCCGACGCCTCCGTGCGCCGCGCGTTTGCCGAGGCGGCGGCCGAGCAGACGGCGGCCCGCGACCGCTTCTTCGCGCGCAACGGCATTGACAACGTGCCCGTCGCCACAGACCGTCCCTACATCCAGTCCATCCGCGCCTTGTTCAAGCGCCGCGCCAGCAAACGCAGCAATTCGTCGGGGGTGGTCGCGTGAAGACGCTTGAAAGATATGTGTTCGGGGCGTTCCTGTCGTCCTTCCTCCTCGCGTTTCTCGTGCTTACCTTCGTGCTCACTATCGGGCTTTTCGTGCAGATCGTGGGCTACATCCTGGACGGCATACCGTTCGAGCTTGTGGGGCGGTTCGCCCTCGTGAGCTTCCCCGAGACGATGCAGTGGACGATTCCCATCGGGCTCCTTGTGGCGTCCATCCTGGTGTTTTCCCGCATGTCGGCGGACAGCGAGATCGCGGCCATGCGCGCGTGCGGCGTGAACCTGCTCACGATCATGCGCTGGCCGATCATATTCGCCACGCTCTGCACGCTTGCCGGCCTCTTCATCAACAACGAGATAGCTCCGCGCGGGCACGAGGTGCGGCGCGACCTAGTGAAGCGCATCTCAGTGGGGGCCGGCCTGGAGCTGCTTGAGCCGGGGCGCGTGATCGACGACTTCCCGAAGGTGAAGATATACTGCGACGACAAGCAGGACGGCAAGCTCCTGAACCTCATCGTGCTCGACTATTCCAATCCCCGGCTCGACCGCATGATCACGGCGACGACGGCGGAAGTGTCGCGCGTGGGACGCGACCTCGTGCTGCAGATGCACGGCATGACGGTGGACCCCATGGACGAGGACCATCCCGGCATCGTGCGCGCGGAAAGCTTCCAGTACCGCGTGAAGGACGCGCTCAAGGACGGCAAGTACCATCGTCGCGAGAAGGACTTCACCCTGCTGCCGCGCATGACGGAGGACGGCGTGGTGCGAAGCGAGATGCTGCATGCCATCGCGCAGGCGAAGAAGGAGGTCAAGGCGACGAAGGCAAAGAGCTCAGACGCGGTGAAGGCAAAGGCCAGTCGCCTGGCGCGGCGCGCGCTGAGCGACATCAAGACCGAGTTCATGAAGCGCTGGGTCTCGGCCTTCGCATCGATCTGCTTCGTGCTGGTGGGAATACCGCTGGGCATCAGGGCGCAGCGTCGCGAGTCCACCATAGGCATGGCGATCGCGCTCGTCGTGGCGCTCGCCTACAACATGCTGGAGCTGCTGATGACGAGCCTTTCCAAGAACTACTCGGTGCATCCGGAGATACTGATATGGCTGCCCGTCGCGCTGTGCATCGTGCTGGCATCCCGTCTCATCCCGAAGAACCTTTGACGATGAAGGACGAACTGACAATCGCGCTTGACGCGCAGACGAGGCTGGCCGTGACCGCGGCCGACTGCACCGCCGCGGCGGGTTCTCTCGCCCGCGCCCACCTCTCCGGCCCCACGGCCTCGCACTACCTTGCGCAGGCGCTCGCCGGAGTGGCGCTCCTGGGCTCCGAATGCTCAGAAGACGACGAGACGGTGACGTTCCGTCTCGACTGCCCCGGTCCGCTCGAGGGATTCCTTGCGGAGGCGACGGTGGCGGGGACGCTGCGAGGCTACACCAAGAAGAAGATACTGGACGACTTTGACGGGCTGGGGGCGCCGAAGGATCCGGTCGTGCTGGGGGCTAGCGGCACGTTCGAGGTGATCCGCTCCGTGCCGGGCAAGATACTCGGCTCCGGCGCGGTGGCCGTGGGGATCGCGAAGCGCCAGGCGGTGGCGTCCGGTCTGGACGCGTACTTCGCGCAGTCGCTCCAGCGGCGGGTGCGGACGGCGGTCGTCTCGGCGGCGGGGGACGACGGAGTGCCGGTGTACGCGCGCGGGCTGATGGTGGAGTGTCCGCCCGACGGCGACGCGGACGCGTTCGCGCGGGCGGTGGAGCTTTTCGCGTCTGGCGCGGCGGCGAAGGCGCTCTCGTCCGCGACCGTCTCGTTCCGCGCGCTCCTCAGGAAACTGGGCTTGCCGCTGGCGGAGATTCGCAGCGCCAAGCCGTTGTCCTTCGCGTGCCGCTGCAGCGCGGAGCGCGCGTCGGCGATGCTGGCGGCGCTTCCGCCCGCGGAGCGCGCGTCCTTGCCCTCCGAGGTGGACGTCACCTGCCACATGTGCGGGCGCACGTGGACGGTTGGGGTCGCGAACGGCTGATGGCGAATCTCCCGCCTTGCGGGACGGCGGGTTTGTGGTATACTAGCGAGGCATGAAAGCCACCGTAGACCATCGCGCGCGCAAGCACGTCATCATCGCGAACGCCATTCGGCTGTTCGCGCGGCAGGGCTACAACGACGTCACTTTCCAGGACCTCGCCGACAGCTGCGGCGTGGCGCGCACCATACTGTACCGCTACTTCAAGAACAAGCGGCAGATATTCGACGCGGCAATCTTCCTCGCGCTCGACCGCGTCGTCCAGAAGCACGCCGAGATCATGCACGCGAAGCTCCCCGCGTCCGTCCGCCTTCGCCAGATATGCACCGCCGTTACGGCCACGCTCTTCGACAACCGCGAGTTCCTTGCCGTCATCATAGACTTCGTCATGGCGATGAAGCGCGGCAAGCACGACATGACGCGGCGGATAATGACCTTCACGATCGGCCTCAAGCGCATCCTGCACACGCTTCTGGTGGGGGGCATCCACCACGGCGAGTTCCGCGCCGACGCGAACCCCGACGTGTACACCGACCTCCTCTACGCGCAGTTCGAGAGCGCCGTCCTGCGCCTGACCGTGAGCGGCGACGCCGCGCTGACGGACGTGATGAACCGCATCGACGAGCTGCTGAAGGGGCTTACGCTGAAATGACGCCCGCCTGGTCGATACATCCCGACGAGTGGAAGCCGCTCCTCGTCGCGCGCGGCCTGCGCGCGTTCCGCGCCGACCAGATACTTCAGAGCCTTTACCGCGACTGGATAATGGACTGGGACTCCGCCACCACGCTCCCGAAGGATTTTCGCGAGACTCTGAAGGTCGAGTTTCCGTTGCGAGTCCCGGAGGTGCTGGCGCAGGACCGCGCCGACGACGGCACGACGAAGCTCCTGCTGGGACTCTCCGACGGCAACTCGGTCGAGACCGTGGTAATTCCCGCGAAGGGGCGCTTCACGCAGTGCGTATCCACCCAGGTAGGGTGCGCGATGGGGTGCGCGTTCTGCGCGTCCGGCAGCAAGGGCCTGGTCCGCTCGCTCGAGGCCGACGAGATCGTGGCGCAGGTTATGACGGCCCAGAATCTCTTCGCGTCGCCGGAGAACAGGCGTCAGGGGTCCGGCCTCTGCCTCACGAACCTTGTGGTGATGGGCATGGGCGAGCCGTTCGCGAACTACGACGAGACTCTGCGCGCCCTGAAGGTGCTGAACGCCGGGAAGGGGCCGAACCTCGGCGCGCGCCACATCACGCTCTCCACGTGCGGCATCGTGCCGGGTTTCGCGAAGCTGGCCGCGGAAGGGTACCAGTTCGAGCTTTCGGTCTCGCTCCACGCGCCGAACGACGAGCTGCGCTCGCAGCTGATGCCCGTGAACAAGAGGTGGCCCATCGACGAGCTGCTGGCCGCGTGCCGCGACTACACGCGCGCCACTGGCCGCGTGATCACTTTCGAGTACACGCTCGTGAAGGGTCTCAACGACTCCCGCGCCTGCGCCGAGGAGCTGGCGCGCCGCCTGAAGGCGCTGCCATCGTGCAAGGTGAACCTTATCCCGCTGTCGCCCGTAGACCACCGGCCCGACTTCCAGACGCCCGACGAGGCTACGCAGCTCGCGTTCCTCGACGTGCTCATGAAGGCTCGCATCCAGACGATGCTCCGCCGCAGCCGCGGCAAGGACGTCGCGGCGGCCTGCGGCCAGCTCCGCCTGCGGACGACGTGCGAGCCGCACGTCAGACGTTGACGTCGTCCGCGTCGCCTACGGTGCCTTCGCCGGCGGACATGTTCTCGCCGACGAGATCCGAGGACGGGTCGCGGCTGCCGAAGCCCTGGATCCAGCCGTGCTCGAACCCGAAGTCGGCCGCGGCCTCTGTGACGGACGCGTATTCCTCTTCCGTCACCACGCGGTCGAAGGGAGGGGTGCGGCAGGCGGTGAACGCGGGCGCGTACTGGCTCATGACGGACACATGCACCTCGTTCGAACATTCCGCCGCGAGCCAGGCGAGGCTCTCGATGGCCTCGTCGGCGTGGCCCGGCAGGACGAGGATGCGCACGATGACGCCGCGCGTGGCGCGCCCCGGCTCCTCTGAATCGAGTGGGCCGAGCGTGTTCCAAAGGTGCTTGACGGCAGCGCGGGCGGCGGCGACGTAGCCGGATGCGGACGAGGCCGTGCGCGCGGTCGCCTCGTCCGCATAGCGAAGGTCGACGAGGGCGACGTCGCAGAGGTCGCGGTATTCCACAAGCGTCTCGACCCGCTCGTAGCCGCTGGAGTTCCATACGAACGGCAGGCGTACGCCCTCGGCGAGAAGGGGCGCGGCGGCGGCGCGGATGTAAGGCAGGTATGGGGTGGGAGAGACGAGGTTCCAGTTGCAGCAGCGGTGCTTGATCGCGAGGTCGCGGAGGATGTCCGCGAGCCCTGGAACCGAAATGTCGCGACCTTCCCCGCGCCAGCTCCACGGCGAGTTCTGGCAATAGATGCACTTGAGCGTGCAGCGCGAGAAGAATATTGCGCCCGAGCCGGCCTCGCCGCAGATGGGGGGCTCCTCGCCGAAGTGGGGGCCCCAGCGGAAAAGGCGCACGCCGTCGCCGGCCCTGCAGAATCCGAGCTGGCCGCTGGATCGGTCGGCCGCGCAGCGGCGCGGGCAGAGCTGGCAATCGAACTGGGTCACAGGATTTAGCCGTGCAGGTTCTTCCGCATGTCTCGCGATCAGCCCTGGGGGCCGTTGGCCTTCAGGTGGCGCGCCTTGATCTTGAGGAAGACCAGGCCCACGAACGGCACGGTGGCGATGTAGCCCGCGCCCAGGATGCCGAGCGTGAGCCAGAAGTGGGTGAAGAGGAATGCGACGAGGAGGAGCAGTCCCGCCATCGTAGGCAGCATGTACTTCTTCGTGAGGCGGATGCTCTTGAGGGAGATGGTAGGCAGGCGCGAGGCCATGAGGGTACCGACGAGCCCGAGCATGGCCATGGCGCAGGCGGGATTCCGCATCATGGGTTCCAGGTCCTTGATGGAAAGCGCCAGCAGGACGGGCGTTAGGGCCATCCAGCATCCGCCCGGCGCGGGGACGCCCAGGAAGAAGTGCTTCCAGTACGGGAGGGTTGGCTGTTCTAGCATCGTGTTGAAGCGCGCGAGGCGGAAGGCGTCGCACATGGAGTAGAAGAGCGCGAACGCGAGCATGGCCTGCTTGGTGCGGAGCGGGAGTGTGGGATCGCCGCCCAGCACCCAGAAGTAGAAGAAGAGGGACGGGGCGACGCCGAAGTTCACGAAGTCCGCGAGGGAGTCGAGCTCGGCGCCGAGCTTGGAGCTAGCCTTGAGGAGACGGGCCACGCGTCCGTCCAGCGCGTCGCAGATGCAGGCGGCGAGTAGGGCGAGGAGGCCGAACGCCCAGTCCTTGTCCGTGACAGGCTGCCCTGCCAGGGCCTTCGCGTAGTTGGTGGCGCAGATGGCGATAGACGTGATGCCGCCGCAGGCGGCCATGGACGTGATGAGGTTCGGCACCATGGCGCGCAGCGGCACCTGGTCCGGCCTCGGCGGACGGTTCCTGTGGCGCCGCCCTCTCAAACGAAATCTTCTCATGGCGGCATTATCTCATTTTCTCTCCGGTTCCGCAATAGGGAATTGAAACAGATGCACAACGCGTCCGCGATATGGTATAATCCGCGCATGGACATAACACCTAGAAGTTTTCCGAGGGGCAACGGCGATGAAGTTGCCTAAGATTCCGCTTGTGGCCCGCATACTGACAGGCTTCGTCGCCGGCACGGCGATCGGCCTTGCGTTGTCCGAGTTTTGCGCGCCTGAGACCACGAAGAGGATCCTGCCGTGGATCGCGCCGTTCGGCTCGGTGCTGGTGGCGATGCTGAAGGCCGTGGTGTACCCCATCATCCTGTTCTCGCTCATCGCGGGGGCGGCGGCGCTGCCGCTCAGGAAGTCCGGCCGCGTTGGCGGGGCGGTGCTTTTGTGGTACACCGCCACGTCGCTCCTGGCCACGGTGTTCGGCGTGGCGCTGGCGTATGCACTGAATCCCTCGATGAAGGGGGCGGACGCCGTCGCATCCGGCTACATCGCCGGGGCGAAGGCGATGGCGGGCGGCGCGGCGTCGGGCACGATCGCCGAGTTCCTGGTGGGGCTTTTCCAGAATCCGTTCGCCGCGCTTTCCGCCGGACAGTTCCTGCCGGTGATCATCTTCGCGATCGCGTTCGGCCTTGCGGCGCGATGCCTGCTGGACGCGCTCGCTGACAAGGACGCCGAGACGGCGAGGTCGGTCGAGGCGCTTCTCAGGGTCGTGGACGGCGCGCAGCGCATATCCTTCAAGCTGATCGACTGGGTCGTGCTGTACTTCCCGATCGGAGTGTTCGCTCTCTCGATCACGAACTTCGCAGAGCACGGGACGCTCCTCTTCGGCCCGTACGTGCGCATCACGCTCTGCGTGGTGGCTGGCGTCCTGGTGATGATCCTCGCCGTATATCCGCTTGCGATCGCGGCGTTCTGCCGCGAGAACCCGTACAAGGTGCTGTTTCGCCTGCGCGAGGCGGTCGTTACCGCATTCGTAACCCGATCCTCTGCGGCGACGCTGCCTGTCTCGTTCCGCGTGATGGACGAGATGGGCGTGGATCGCAAGATATCGAGCTTCTCCCTTCCGTTGGGGGCGACGGTGAACATGGACGGCGTGTGCGTGCACCTGCCGGTGTTCGTGATCCTGGCCGCGAACATGTTCGGGCACGACCTCTCGTTCCTCCAGATCTCGACGCTCTGCCTCTCGATCATGTTCGCGTCCATCGGCGCCGGCGGCATTCCGGGCGGCTCCGTGTTCCTCCTCTTCATGGTCCTTGAGAACGTGGGCTTGCCGACCGAGCAGGTGACGGTCATCGTGGCGCTCGCGCTCGGCATCAACCCGGTCCTGGACATGTTCGAGACATGCTGCAACGTCACGGGCGACAACGTGTGCACGTACATCGTGGCACGCAAGAACGGAATGACTTCATGAGCAAGAACAACAGAACACACGTACTGAACTCGATCGCGGAACGTTCCCCCGACGCCCCGCCGGACTTCTTGCCGGCGGACACGTCCCTCGCCACGTACGGCGAGGACGTGTTCGGCGAGAAGGAGATGAGGGCCTTCCTGCCGAAGTCTGCGGCCGCCAAGCTTCTGGCCACGGTCAACGACGGGAAGCCGCTCGACCCGTCAATCGCCGCGGACGTGGCGCACGCGATGAAGGAGTGGGCGCTCTCCAAGGGGGCGACCCACTTCACGCACTGGTTCCAGCCGCTCACCGGCGGCACGGCGGAGAAGCACGACAGCTTCATAGAGCCGACAGGTCCGGCGCGCGCGATCCAGGCGTTCAGCGGAAAGAACCTGATCGGCGGCGAGGCGGACGCGTCGTCCTTCCCCTCGGGCGGCTTGCGCTCGACGTTCGAGGCGCGCGGCTACACGGCGTGGGACCCCACCAGCCCCGCGTTCATCAAGCGCCACGCGAACGGCGCCACGCTCTGCATCCCGACGGCGTTCTGCTCGTACACCGGCGAGGCTCTCGACTCCAAGACGCCGCTCCTGCGCTCGGTCCAGGCGCTCACGAGGGCGCTGAAGCGCCTGATGTCGCATTTCGGCCAGCCCGACGCGCATGTCTCCGTGACCCTCGGCGCGGAGCAGGAATACTTCCTCGTCGACAGGGGCTTCTATCTTCAGCGCCCCGACCTGCTGCAGACGGGCCGCACGGTGTTCGGAGCGGCCCCCGCGAAGCACCAGCAGCTGGACGACCACTACTACGGCGCGATTCGTCCGCGCATCCTGAAGTTCATGACCGAGGTCGAGACGCAGCTGTGGAAGCTCGGCATCCCGGCGAAGACGCGCCACAACGAGGTCGCGCCGGCGCAGTTCGAGCTTGCGCCGATCTTCGAGGAGCTCAACCTCGCCGTGGACCACAACATGCTAATCATGGAGGTGCTGCGCCGAACTGCGGAGCGCAACGGCATGGAGTGCCTCTTGCACGAGAAGCCGTTCGCCGGGGTCAACGGCAGCGGCAAGCACTGCAACTGGTCCATCTCATACGGCGGACGCAACCTGCTCGAGCCGGGCTCGAATCCGAAGGAGAACGCGATCTTCCTCACGGTGCTGCTGGCCGTCATCAGGGCCATCGACCTTCATGCCGACCTCCTGCGCGCGTCGGCGGCGGGGGCCGGGAACGACCATCGCCTCGGCGCGAACGAGGCGCCGCCCGCCATCCTCTCCATCTTCCTCGGCGACGAGCTGAACGCCGTGATGAAGGCGATAGAGACGGGGACCTCATGGGCGTCGCGCGGGCGCACTAAGCTTAAGATCGGCGTGGACACCCTCCCGCCGCTCCCGCGCGACACGACCGACCGCAACCGCACGTCCCCGTTCGCCTTCACCGGCAACAAGTTCGAGTTCCGCGCGCCCGGCTCGTCCCAGAACTGCGCCCAGAACCAGATGGTGCTGAACACGATCGTCGCGGAGTCGCTCGACGCTCTTTCCGACAAGCTGGACGCCATGCCGGGTGACTTCAACGCGAACCTGCAGAGGCTCCTGCAGCGGCTAATCCGCGCGCACAAGCGCGTGCTCTTCGCAGGCGACGGCTACTCCGCCGCCTGGCAGAAGGAGGCCGCCGCGAGGGGGCTGCCGAACCTGCCGGACACGGTGTCCGCGATCGCCACCCTGAAGATGCCCGCGAACCAGGCGCTCTTCGAGAAGTACGGCGTCCTCACGAAGAACGAGATGGACAGCCGCTACGAGATCGCGCTGGAGGACTATGAGCGGCGCGTCAGGATAGAGGGCGGCGTGGCACTTGAGATCGCGCGCTCGATGATCCGTCCCGTCGTGGCGGACGAGTTCTCCAAGCTGGCGACGGCCATCTCGATCGCGAAGAAGGACGGCCTCAAGGTGGGCGTGGCCGGGCTCAAGGCGCTTTCGCTGAAGCTCGGCGCGGGCCTCGACGACCTGCACGTCAAGTGCGAGCGGCTCGACAAGGCCCTCGCCAAAGGCGGCACGAAGGAGCTGCTCGTGGCGATGGCTTCCCTCCGCCGGACGGTGGACGCGCTCGAGTACCTGGTGGATGACTCCCGCTGGCCTCTGCCGAAATATCGCGAGATGCTTTTCGTCTACTAGTTCGGTATTGTGCCAAAACCCGCGCCGTACGCGCGATGATGTTTTTCGCCGCTCCCCCCCCCATGACCGGAACGGAAAATTTTGCTATACTCCCGCCATGAAAAAAGATACTATCGCAATATGTTTTACGATCTGCGCAATGATGGCGCTCGGCGCGTCGGCGCGCGAAGCTGATGCTCTGCGCGACAGGCTGTCTGGCAGCGTCAAGAACCTGGAGCTCGGCAAGGGGTGGCTGGCCGGCTGCCTGCTGGCTGTAGGAGATGAGGCGGTGCCGCTTGCCTTCGGAAGAATTGGCGGCGCCAAGGTGACGATCGCGGCGGCGACGGCGTACGGCAAGGGGCGCGCGGTGGCCGTGGCGCATCACGGGTTCTTCGACAAGGAGGCGGGGCTGCTGGAGGGAAACGTCGCGTTCATGCGCGAAAGCCTCTCCTGGCTCGCGGGAGGCGGGGCTCCGGACGTTGTCTACCTTGGAATGGGCCGCGGCGCCATGAGGAGGTGCGTCGAGCGCGCGGTCGCAGGATGGAATGGCGTTCGAATCGAGCTGTTGCGTGGCTACGGGGAGCTGGAATCGTTGCCGGCGGGTTCCGTGGTGGTTACTATGCCGGACTCGAGTCCGTTCTCTGACGCGGCGAAGCTGCGCGCGTTCGTCCGCAAGGGCGGAAGGGTGTTTGCTCTTGTGGTGGGATGGGGCTGGCACCAGCTGAGCGGAGGGAAGTCGTTCAGTACCGACAGCCCGTTCAACGCGGCGCTGGGGCCAGCCGGCCTGTACACCGGCGACGCCACTGCGGATGGCGTGCGAGGAAACCTCTTCGAGGTGGCGGGCCCTAAGGACGAGCCGGGCGTCTCGGCGGAAAGCGCGCTGGAACTGACGGAGAAGGGCGCTGTGGATTCCGCGAAGCTGGGGGCGACGTGCATGATTTCGCTGGATATGCTCGTCAAGGCTCTGCCGCCTGAAGACAAGGCATTTCGCCCGCGCCTGAAGGCGATAGCGGCGTCCGCCGTCAGCGGAATCGTCCCTACGCCGGAGCATCCGTTCGGCGCATCGAACATGCGCGAGAGGCTGTCCTACCTGCTGTTCCTCAAGTCCTGGCAGACCAACCCCGAGCGCAACTGGCCAGCCAGTGCGGCGGCGGCGACCTATCCGGGCATACCGGCAAAGACCGCCCGGCGCGTCACCCGCGACGTGACGGTTGACTTGTCCGTGCCCCGCTGGCACGGCACGGGACTTTTCGCCGCGGCGGGCGAGCCGCTTACCGTGACTCTGCCGGAAGGGGCGGAGAAAATGGGGTTGCGCGTGCGCGTCGGCAGCACCTCGTGCCGTATCACGTCTCATGCGCAATGGAATCGCGCGCCAGTGGTGGACGTGGAGCTGCCGCTTTCGAAGAGGACGGTCACGTTCGCGTCGCCGTTCGGCGGGCTGGTGTACGTGGTGGTGCCGCGTGCGAAGGCGGTGGCCAAGGGGAAGGCGGTGGTGACTGTGAAGGTGGGGCCGGCATGTCCGGCGCCCTGGTTCGTGGAGGGGCGCGACACGCCAGAGACGTGGGCGGCGCAGCTGCGCGACTCGCCAGCGCCTTTCGTAGAGATGGAGAACGACCACGTCGTCATCATGGTTCCCTACGAGAAGGCGAGGAACCTCGCTGATCCGCGTCCGCTGCTGCAGGTTTGGCGCGAGATCATGGACAACGATGCGCGCCTGGCCGGCATATCGCCCGTCCGCGCATCGCCCGAGCGCATCTGTGCCGATGTCCAGCTGTGTGCCGGGTACATGCACTCAGGCTATCCGATCATGATTCCTTGGTGTAGCGTGGACACGCTCCTGAGCGAACCGGACATCCGTGCGGGCAAGAAGGACGATGTGTGGGGATTCTTCCACGAGATGGGGCACAACCACCAGCACCCTGACTGGACGTTCGCCGGCACAACGGAGGTGACGGTGAACTTTTTTACCCTGTACAACATGCTCAAGATATGCGGACGTACCACGCGCCAGACCAAGATGGGCAGCCCATCCCTGCTGCAAAGCGTTGAGCAGTGGAACGCCAAAGGGCGTCCGGCGGACGCGTGGTTCGCAGATCCGTTCCTCGCGCTCGACCTGTTCGCCCGACTCGCGGACAAGTACGGGTGGGAGGCATTTGAGAAGCTGTTCGCAGAATACGCCCGACTCTCGCCAGAGGAACGTCCCAAGACCGACCTTGAGAAGCGCCAGCAGTGGTGCAGCCGCCTTTCGCGTATAGTCGGCGAGGATCTTACCCCTGTGTTCCAGTTCCTCTTGAAATAACGTCAGTCTTCCACGACCACGCGGAAGCCGACGTCGAACGGACGCATCCACGTGGGGTAGCGCCAGCGCCACGCGCTCGTGCTCACTACGGGACGGCGATACCACGATCCACCGCGTACGACCTTCAGGTCGCCCGACGCGTTCCCGTCGTATGGATAGGAATGCCACGAGCTCGACGTCCACTCCGCCGCGTTTCCGTGCATGTCGTGGAGTCCCCAGGCGTTCGGCGCGTAGCTGCCGACCTTGGCGAGGTGCAGCACATGGTCGTTGAAGCGGCGGTCGCGCAGCTCGTAATCCCAGAGCGCGGGCGGCAGGTTCTTCGGCTTCGGGTCGTTGCCGCGCGCGAACGGCTGCGGGTTGACGCCCCGCACGGCCAGCTCGAT
>Ga0310697_10002800_pt1 | contig 18096 bp, 17 predicted proteins | sample 172DNAGHGlowgp2_FD_203883 | JGI IMG/M metagenome (GOLD analysis project Ga0310697, IMG submission 203883) | Sheep rumen microbial communities from Palmerston North, Manawatu-Wanganui, New Zealand - 1728 DNA GHGlow gp2 (v2) (version 2) | ecosystem: Host-associated > Mammals > Digestive system >... | reverse complement strand
CCGAGCGTCTTGTAACCGACGAAGCAGAGCGTGAACGCGAAGAAGGTCCAAAAGTACAGCGGTTTGCGGCTGAGCGTGTCGACCAGGAAGCCCGCGAAGGGGCGGCAGGCGAGTGCACCGATAGTGTAGAGCGAAATGACGATGCCCGCCGTCGCATTGTCGGTCTGGAACTTCTCGATGATGAACATCGGGAGGATAGGCAGCAACTGGTAGAAGCTGAAGAACAGCAAGAAGTTCGCCGCCGCGCAAGTCGTGAAGTTCCGCGTCCAGAGGGGCGGCTTCTTGTCAACAGCTTCGATTGTCAAATTGCCTTTAAACATATATGCTTTTTTATTCACGTCATTCCGGCCCTCGAGCCGGAATCTAGATGGCGGCTCAGTGCCGCCATGACGTCTTTCCTACATTCTCTCGTCTATTTGCGTTCCAGCATCACGATGGTCTCGAGGTGCGGGGTGCCGGGGAACAGGTCGAGCGGTTGCACTTCCTTGACGCGGTAGCCGTAACGTTCCCATTCCTTGAGCGATGCGGGAATCTCGTCGGTGCCGCAGAAAATGTGGCACACGCGGATGGGCTTCCTCATTGCGAGTGCATGAATCACGCCGGGTTCGCAGCCCTTGCGGGGCGGGTCGAGCAATATCTTCTCGGGTTCGCCGGGGATGGGCCGCGGGAGTCTCGTCTGCACGAACATCTCGTCGATTTTGCCTGCGACAAAGCGGTAGTTTTTCTTGAGGAACTTCGCGGAAGCTTTCGCGCTTTCGATGGAGAGGCCTTCCCATTCCACGCCGAGTACCGACTTGGCGGCTTCGCCGAGTGCAAAGCTGAACAGCCCGTATCCGCAGTACAAATCCAGGAAATGGTCTTCCTTGCTTAAGCTCAGGAGACGGCTCGCCGCCTTGATGAGGTTGTGAATCTGGCTCTCGTTAATCTGGCTGAATCCCGTGACGGGGTACTTGAGGCGGAAATGCCCGAGGTCGAGCGTGAGGTCGCGCGGGCCGTAGAGCTGCTTGAAGTCGAGGCCGTCGGTGGGGCGTTTCGATTCTAGGTAGTAGTCCGATTCGGTCGTGTCCACGTAGGCGTGCGCCGCGGTCACGTGGAGAGGCGATTCCTTCAGGGCGTCCGAAATCAGCTTTAGCTTGCGCACGATGCTCGCGTCAATTTTCTTGATGTTGAAAATCACCACGCGGTACTTGTACGTGCCGCGGATAATAATCCAGTTGAGCGCGTAGGCGAGCGGCTTGTATGCGGGCGTGATGAGCTTTTCGAACAGGAAGTCGTAAATCTTGTTGTGTTCCTCGGGTTCGAGCATCGATTCCTGACGGTCGAACTGGAGGTTTCCCGGACGCATTTCTACGCGCCTCTTGCTCGTGGTGCGGTAACCGCGGGGCATGGGGCTTGCGATTATCTTTTGCGGGTTGCCGGCGAGGCGGTTCACGTCCCAGAATTCCTGGATGGCGTCGTTCTTGACTTTAAGCTCGCTTTTGTAGTCGAGCATGGCGAGCGATTCGCCGTGGAGGGAATCGGCTTCGCGGGTGTAGTTCGGAATCTGGTGTGCAATGGCTTGTTCGAAAAACATGTGCCAAATTTAGAAAAATTATATTTTGGCGGAATAGGGGGTATCGATGGGTTCGATGTTTCATAAGGGTACGATATTTATTTTTGCGGCGCTATTCGCCATAACTATGTCCTTTACCGCCTGCGGCGATGACGACAGCAGCAGTTTCTTGTCGCCGGAAAAGGAATCTTCCGACAGCGCCAGCATCGATAGCGTCTCGTCTTCGTCAACGAACAGCTCTTCTTCCGCAAAATCAAGCTCTTCTACCGACTCCAAGAGCAGCTCTTCTGTAACATCGAGCAGCTCGGGAACGTCTGCGGGAACGAACAGTAGCTCTACTAGTGAATTGGAGGATTTGTCCTGTTCTCCGGAAGAAGAAGGCCAAATACTTGAATTTACGCTTACTGGGAAAAAATATATCTGCAAGAATGGCCAGTTGATTGAAATTGCCTCTTCTAGTTCCTCTGCTTCGCCCACTAGCAGCTATTTCGACATGACGAACCAGTTTAATGAGAAGGTGTCTTACGGCGAGTTCACGGACCCTCGCGACGGACAGAAGTACCGTACGGTGAGCAAGTATGATGATGTTTTTGAAAAAACTTATGTTTTCTTTGCCGAGAACCTGAATTATGGTAAGATGGTGTCTGGCGGTACAGTGCAGGGAGACTCCACGAAGTACTGCTACGATAACGACCCGTGGTACTGCGAAAACGGCTGGGGAGGTCTTTATACCTGGAGCAATGCGATGAATTTTCCTGCCGTATGCGACAGCGTCTCTATGTATGCGGAGGCTTGTTCGCAAAAATTCGTTTATCCCAGCGGTTATACTCAACCACAATATTATGTCCAGCATCAGGGTATTTGCCCCGAGGGGTGGCATGTAGCAAGTGAAGGGGAATGGGCTTATTTGCAGCATAGTAGTGTATTCGATTTGGGCTCGAAAGTGGCTGGCTTTGGTAACAACGGTTCTGGTTTGTCGATATTGCCGGCGGGAAGTTGGGAGCGATATCCGAATGGTTCGTTAGTTTTTAGGGATATAAAAAAGCAAGCTATTTTTTGGACGCCGCAACAATCAGCAGATGATGCTGAAAGGGCTCATCGTGTCGCGATAGATTCTCAAGGCATGAGTCGCATTTACGAAGAGGTTAAAGCAAAACGCGCTCTTTCCGTCCGCTGTGTGAAGGATTACTAGTCCCGCACCAAGACGTTCCTTGCGGTTCAAAATAAAACCCGAGTTTCGTGAAGCCCGATGGGACTAAATGTCACGAGGGCTGAGCAGTAACCGCTCTTCACACGTACCTAGCGGTATCAGCCCCTAACAGAGCCACTCTCGTGTTTCTTTGCGGAGAGGAGGCGTTTCGCAAAGAGAGCACTCGAACGAAGTGATCGTCGTGAGCCAAAAGCGGCACTGCGCAAGCGTGCCGTGTTGGGGAGAGCGAGTGAGAAACCGGAGGTTCTTAACAAGCCAACGAACGAGCGGTCTGTATGAGCGTGCGAAATGCCACTCGAAGCAAACATACTTACAAGAAGCGGTTCTGGATCCTTCGCCTTCGGCTCAGCATGACGTTCTGCTGGACCATCCTTTTCGACGAAAAGGAGGAGGTGCCCGCCCGGAGGCGGGCATGACAGCGGTTAGTTGACCGCGGCCGGGGGCGTTGCGGGGTACTCCCCGCAGAGGGGGTAGCGGAAGACGGCTTGGACGCGCAGAAAAGATCCCCGCCTTCGCGGGGATGACAACCGGAATGTTTCGCGGACAAGGCGGCTGCAGCCAGGGGGAGGCTTCCCCCACCAAGATGAAAAAACACAAAAAAAAGACCTCCCAAAGGGAGGTCCAAGAGCGGCGGACCGGGATCGAACCGGCAACCATTAGCTTGGAAGGCTAAGGCTCTACCATTGAGCTACCGCCGCAATTTAGTCCAAATGTACAAAAAAAAGCCTGTTTTTAAAGGGGTTTTCCGAAAAGTATTGGAAAATTATTTAAAACTTGCTAAATTTTCGCCCACGTTTAACATTCATACAGAGGTCATACTTGTATCCCAATCCGCGCGATCGTCGCATGCCTAACCGTCCCAGCGATGGGACCCGTACCAACGAAGATATCCGTATCTCCCCGATACGTCTCGTGAAGGAAGATGGCGAGGCCATCATCATCGAGACGAGCAAGGCACTGCAGATGGCGAAGGACGCCGGACTGGACCTGGTGGAAGTCTCCCCGAATGCGAAGCCGCCCGTATGCCGCATCATCAACTACGGCAAGTACAAGTTCGAGCAGGTCAAGAAGGCGAAGGCTGCCAAGGCCAAGCAGCACGTGGTGAAGCTGAAGGAAATCAAGATGCACCCGAAGACTGCGGAGAACGACTACCTGTACAGGATCAAGCAGGCGGCCGAGTTCTTGCAGGACGGTATGAAGGTGAAGCTTATCATGCAGTTCCGTGGGCGCGAGATGGCGCACATGGATTACGGCAAGCGCCTGATGGAACGAGCCAAGGAAGACTTGCTCCAGTACGGCGATCTGGAAATGGACTCGAGGGTGGAAGGCAACACGATGCTTTCTATCTACGGTCCTAAACGTGGTGCGGGTCAGGCCAAAAAGCCCGACCAGGCACCGAAGCCCGCAACCGAGCCAAAGGCAGCAGGTGAGGCTTAACATTAACCTAACGAGGTACAAATGCCTAAAATGAAAACACATAGCGGTGCTAAGAAGCGCTTCCGCGTGACGGGTTCCGGCCACGTCAAGTTCAAGCGCGCTGGTATGCGCCACATTCAAGCCAAGATGACCACTAAGCGTAAGCGCAACCTTCGTAAGGGTGCACTCGTCAAGAAGGTCGATACCTATCACGTCAAGCGTCTGCTTGTAGTAGCATAAGGAGAGTAAGAATGCCACGCGCTAAAACCAGAGTTCCTTCCCGCGAACGCCGCAAAAAAATCCTCAAGGCCGCCAAGGGCTTCTACGGCCGTCGCAAGTCGAACCTTCGCCTTGCCATCGACGCAGTTGCTCACGCCGGTCAGTATGCCTACGCTCACCGCCGCGACAAGAAGGGCACGTTCCGCTCCCTGTGGATCGTCCGCCTCAATGCCGCCGTCCGTGAACACGGCATCAGCTACAGCCAGTTCATTTACAAGCTTTCCAAGGCCAACATCCAGATGAACCGCAAGGTTCTCGCGGACATGGCCGTCGCCGATCCGGAAGCATTTGCCAAGGTCGTCGAAGTCGTGAAGGCTGCTTAATAGCTGACTTAGCGAAAACGCGAGAAATTCGCCCTGCTCCTTGCGAGTGGGGCGTTTTTTGTGCGGATTTGAGAGCATGCGAATTTTTTAAATTTCATTTTGATGAAGAACTCCCAGAAAACTGTTTACCGGCGCACGGTGTTGCCGAACGGCGTTGTCGTGCAGACGGACTATATGCCGCACGCCTATTCCGCGTCCGTGGGGGCTTGGCTCCCGCGCGGATCCCGCCACGAGAAGGCGGACGAATTTGGATTGAGTCATTTCTACGAACATCTTGTGTTCAAGGGCACGGAAAACCGTTCCGCCCTGGATATCGCGCGCAGTGTCGAAGACCGCGGCGGTAACTTGGAAGCGTACACGACGCGCCAGGAGACGGGCTTTTACGCGAACGTCGTCGCGGAAGACGTGCCGCTCGCGGTGGACGTGATTGCCGACATGCTCATGAACCCGCGCTTCGAAAAGTCCGACATGGAAAAGGAACGCAAGGTCATTGTCGAGGAGATCCACAGCTACGACGATATTCCCGAGGAACTGGCGGGCGACGTGTTCAACGCGGCGCACTTTGCGGGTTGCGGCATTGCGCATTCCATTACGGGCAAGGCGCGGGACGTGCGTTCGCTGACGCTGGAACAGATGTGGGAATACGAACGCCAGGTGCTCGAGGATTTCCCGATTGTCGTGTGCGCGGCGGGCAAGGTGGATCACGACGAACTGGTGGACTTGTGCGCGAAGAAGTTCAAGCGCAAAAAACGCGGGAAGGTGTTTCCGCACGACGAGTACAGGAGCCGCGGCGGCATCAAGATCGTGGGCAAGCAGGACATTACGCAGTCGAACTTGTTCTGGGGAACGAGCTTCGGTTACGAAAAGCTTGACGAGAAGACGCGCTATGCGGTTTCGCTGTTCAACGTGGCCGTGGGGGCCGGGATGGCGAGCAGGCTCTTCCAGAAGATTCGCGAAGAGAACGGGCTTGCGTATTCCGTGTATTCGACCGTGGACGTTTACCGCGACTGCATGGACTGGGGCGTTTCGCTCGCGACTGAACCGCGCCAGCTCAAGAAGGCCTTGGCGCTTGCGATTGCGGAGACGCAGGGCTTTTTGGAAAACGGCTTTGCGAAGGATGAACTTGAACGCACGAAGGCGAACGTGGTAGGCTCGCTGCGCTTGGGGGCGGACTTCCCGGAAAAGAGGATGATGCGCCTTGCCGAGCAGACGTTGCACTTGGGAGGATTCCATCCGATGGAGGCTTCCGTCGAGGGAATCTTGAAAATGGAAGAAGCCGAGGTTCTCGAAATCGTCCGGGATGTTTTCGGGAGAAGCGGATACACAATTGCCGTGGTGCAGCCCGATAGCGTGAAGAAGCCCGACCTTTCGCAGTATTTGCCTTTTGCGGCGGACGGGAGGGGTAAGCGGTAATGGAAACGGTTGTTTACAACGTTGCCGGCAATATCTTTTCGGTGAGCGCCGAAGAGAAGTTCCTGCGCCTGTTGACGAATTACGAACCCTTTGTGGTTAAGGGGACCGCGGGAACGTCTGCAGGGGCGTCCGCGGGATCAGTTGGTGAAAAGCCCGCCTTTGCACTTGAAGTTGTGAGTGAGGAAACTGCGCCCGAGTATGCCGAAGAGACACGCCAGCAGGATGAAGGCCAGGAAATCGTTTGCGGGCATACGGCGGCCGGGGATTCCGTCTTTGATTTTTTCCTTGGCAAGTCGCGCTCCGGCGTGCTGGTCTGTTCCGACGGATACCGCCGCGGAAAGCTGTACCTTACGGGATATGCGGACAAGTTTGCGATTGACAATTCCCTGATGGTGATGTATGCGCTCGCGACGGCGGGCTCGGGGACGGCGCTGTTCCATTCGGCTATCGTGAGCCAGGGTGGCCGCGGTTACATGTTTCTCGGCAAAAGCGGTACGGGCAAGAGTACGCATGCGCGCTTGTGGCTCCGCCATATCGAGGGTGCGGAACTCGTGAACGACGACAATCCCGTGGTGCGCCTGCAGCCGGACGGGGCGTGGGTTTACGGGTCGCCTTGGAGCGGCAAGACTCCCTGTTACAGGAATGTCGCGGTGCCGCTGGGCGGAATCGTCTTGCTGAGCCAGGCGCCGTACAACAAGATTGTAAGGCTGGGCGGTGTGCAGGCTTATGCCGCGCTGGTGCCGAGCATTTCGGGGAAGCGCTGGGACCGTGCCGTGGCCGATGGCTTGCACGCGACCGAGAATGCGCTTGCCATGGGCGTGAAGGTCTGGCATTTGGAATGCTTGCCCGACGAAGAGGCTGCAAGGCTCTGTTTTGAAACGGTGAAAGGTGAGAGCAAGTGATTGACGATGCGCAGATAATTGCCGAGGCGATAAAGCTTGTGGGCGAGGGCGTGAGTGTCACGTTCCCGGTCGCGGGGCGCAGCATGCGGCCGTTCATTGTGGGCGGAAAGGAAAGCGTGGTGCTCGTGAAACCCGAAAGCGTATGCGTTGGCGATGTCGTGCTCGCGTTCGTCGATAATTCCCGCTACGTGGTACACCGCGTTATCCGAATCGATGACGAAAATGTGACGCTCATGGGCGACGGGAACCTTGTCGGTGTGGAACACTGCAAGGTTCCGGATGTCAAGGCGATTGCGACTCATGCTGTGAATGCCCGCGGAAAGCGCCGTTCTTTTGCCAATCCGCTGCGTCGGACGGCGACTCGTGTATGGGTGCGCTTGCGCCCTGTCAGAAAATGGTTACTTTTAGCATATCGCGTGTACGAGAAGGTATTTTATGAAAATTAAGAAAGGCTTTGTATTGCGTGAAGTCTGCGGCGAGCAGGTAATTATGGGCGAGGGCCTTGGCGCTCTCGATTTCGGGAAACTGCTTTGCCTGAACGAAACGGCGGCTTGGCTCTGGAACCGCGCTGTTGATGCGGGAGAATTCTCGGTCGATGGCCTTGCGGAAGCCCTTTGCGGTGAATACGATGTTTCGCCGGAGCAGGCTCGCGCCGATGTCGCCGCCATTGTGGGCGAGTGGCAGAAGGTTGGCGTGGTGGAATGAAGTATGTAGCTTGGCTTTGGCGGAACATGGCGGGCATGAGGTTCAATGCCGTCGCTCGTGTCGTCTTCGGCGTCGCCCGCGTGGCGCTCGGCCTGTTGATGGTCTGCCTTAGCAAGCACTTTATCGATGTCACTATCAAGACGGGAAGCAACGAGGATATCGTTGAGATGATCGTGCTTCTCTTGCTTACGGTCGTGGGCGGCATTGTCCTTAGGCAGGTGTATTTCTATCTTACGGCGCTTGCCACCGTGAAAAAGACGAATGCGCTCCGCCTTGAACTTTTTGGCGGGTATTTTTTCCAGCAGCTTTACGGCGAAGACAAAATGCATTCGGGTGACGTGACTTCACGCCTCACGAAGGATATCGAGGTTGTCGGGAATGTCATGGCGGATACGATTCCGCAGATGGCGGTGACGGGAATCCAGCTGGTCGGCGCGTTTTTGCTGATGCGCTGGTTCGATGCGCGGCTCGCGTGGGCTTTGCTCCTGTTTACGCCGGTTGCGATTGTGCTCGGAAAGCTTGTGGCGCACCGCCTGCGCAAAATGACGCTCGATATCCGCGAAGGCGAAAGCCGCATCCAGATGCACGTGCAGGAAGGCGTGGAACATAATGCGGTATTGCGCTCGCTGGGTAGCGAGCAGTGGATGACGGACCGCCTGGATGTGATGCAGCGGAACCTGGAAGGCAACGTGTTGCGCCGCTCGCGCTTTACGGTGATTGCCCGGTTCATGCTGGGGTGCGCCTTTGGGCTCGGCTACATGATGGCTTTCGTGTGGGGCGGTCTCGGGCTCCGCAGCGGTGCGATTACTTTCGGCGTGATGACTTCGTTCCTGCAGCTCGTGGGGCAAATCCAGCAGCCGATTTTATCCTTCCTGAACATGGTCCCGCAGGTCATCCACGCGACAGCGAGCATGGACCGCCTTGAAGAAATCAGGACCGCTTCGCAAAAATCGGAAGACGGGAAGGCGACGCTCCTTTCCCGCGTTGGGATTACTGCCGAAGATGTCGCTTTCCGTTACGCGAAGGGCGACCGCAACATCGTGGAACATTTCAGCCATGAGTTCAAACCGGGAAGCAAGACGGCGCTCATGGGCGAGACCGGCGCCGGCAAGACGACGCTCTTCCGCCTGATCCTCGGATTCGTGAAACCGGAATCTGGGAAAATCCTGGTGTGGGAATCTCCCGAGGGAGTGCGCATGGAGGCGGACGAGGATACGCGCGGGAATTTCGTTTTTGTACCGCAGGGGAATTCCCTGATGAGCGGAACCATCCGTTACAACCTGCTGATTGCCAAGCCCGACGCGACGGAAGAAGAATTGCGGCACGCTTTGCATACCGCCTGCGCGGAATTCGTGGATGAATTGCCCGACGGTATCGATACCGAACTTGGGGAACGTGGTTGCGGGCTCAGTGAAGGACAGTCCCAGCGTATCGCGATTGCGCGCGGGCTTTTGCGCCCGGGTGCGGCAATGCTGCTTGACGAAATCAGTTCCTCGCTCGACGAGAAGACGGAGAAGGAACTTTTCAGGCGCCTGTTTGAGGCGTTCCCGCAGAAGACGATGATTTTCATTACGCACCGGCGCGCGGTCGTCGACCTCTGTGACGCTGTCGTTACGCTTTAAGAACTCCGCGCAGTTTATTTGGAACGCCGCGCAGTTTTAGAAAGCTGCGCAAACCCTAGTGCCTGCCGAAGCGGCGGGTCTTGCGGAACGGCTTGTCGCCGGATTTTTCGCGGAAGGGCTTGTCTTCGTACATCTCGGGCTTGTGGTCGGCGAACAGGCGGGCCCTGCGTGCCTTGCGGTTCTCGAAGGGGCGTTCACCGTCGGCTTTTTTGCCGTGGCGGTCCTTGCCGCGGTGGAAAGAATCGCGCGGGCGCGTGCCGGGGGCGGGGCCCGTAGGTGGTTCGTCGGTCATCACGCGGAAGCGAGCGTCGTTGCCGCGGATGGTCATCTCGGAAAGATGGTCCAAGACGTCTTGCGAAAGCGAGTCGGGCAGCTCGACGGTGCTGAACTTGTTGAACAGCTTGATGCGCCCGATAAGGCTGCTGCTGATGTTGCCTTCGCCGGCGATGGCGCCTACGATGTCCTTGGGCGAGACGTGGTCGAGGCGCCCGACGGCGAGGTAATACCGCAGGAATCCTTCCTCGATGCCGTTGGCGCCTTCCTTGCGTTCCCTGCGTTCGCGCGGCATGGCGTCGCCTGCGTCGCGGCCGCCCCTTTCGCGGCGCTCCCTGGGGGAATCAAGCGGCGGAAGTTCCGGGAACAGTGGCTGCTTTTTCTGGTACATCTTGATGGCGGCCGCGGCGATGTCTATGGCGGAGATGGGCTCGGCGCTTGCGCTGTCCCCTTCGGCGGGCTCAGGGGACTTTTCGGCAACCATGCTTTTCACAAGTTCCTTGAACTTGTCGAGTTCGCCGCAGCTGATGACGCTCTTGACCTTTTCCTTGAATGCGGCGACGCGCTTGGCGCTGATGACTTCGGCGGTGGGCAGTTCCATCGCCTCGATGGGCTGGCGGGTCGCCCTCTCGATTGTCTTGAGCATTTTCTTTTCGCGCGGGGTGATGAACAGGATGGCGTTTCCGCTTCTGCCGGCGCGTCCCGTACGCCCGATGCGGTGCACATAGGATTCCGTGTCATAGGGAATGTCGTAGTTTACCACGAGCGAGATGCGGTCCACGTCGATACCGCGGGCGGCCACGTCGGTCGCGACGACGATATCGAGCTTGCCCATCTTGAGGCGATTGATGGTACGTTCGCGCATGGACTGCGCGAGGTCGCCGTTGAGCGGGGCCACGTTGAAGCCTCGGCTCTCGAGCTTCTCGGCGACTTCGGTCGTGTTCTGCTTGGTGCGTACAAAAATCAGCACGCCGTCAAAGTCTTCGCCTTCCAAGACGCGGGCGAGCGCTTCGACCTTGTGCTCGTTCCGTACCTGGAGATAGCGCTGGCGGATGTTCTCGACGGTAGTCGTCTTGCCTTCGATGCGGGCTTCGCTGTATTCGCCCAGGTGTTCTTCGATAATCTTTTTGACTTCGTCGGGCATGGTGGCGCTGAACAGCGCGCGCTGGGCGTCGGCGGGAATTTCCTTGAGGATGGTGTCCACGTCTTCCATGAATCCCATGTCGAGCATCTCGTCGGCTTCGTCGAGGACGATGGCCTTGACCGCCCCGAGGGAGATGGAGCCGCGCTTGATGTGGTCGATGAGGCGTCCGGGGGTCGCGACGACGATGTTCGCCTTGCGCTTGAGGGCGCGGAGCTGGACGGCGATGTCCTGACCGCCGTAGACGGGAACCACGTGGACGTTCGGCATCTTGGCCGCGTACTGCGTGATGGCTTCGGCCACCTGGATGGCGAGCTCGCGGGTTGGCGTGAGGACGAGGACGGATGTCTCGTGTCCGGAGAAGTCGATGCGTGAAAGGAGCGGGAGCGTGAATGCGGCGGTCTTGCCGGTTCCGGTTTGGGCGGTGCCCAGCAGGTTCTCGCCCTGCAACAGTGCGGGAATGGCCTTGGCCTGGATGGGCGAGGGCGTTTCGTAGCCCGCCATCTTGACGGCTTCGAGAACTTCCGGGGCCAGTCCTAGGTCTTCGAAGGTCACCAGCGCTTCGTCTGCAGGGGAGTTGTCGACAATGTCGGCAATAGATTCTTCAGGAATACGTTCTTCGGTATTCGGTTCCATAATACACCTTCAGGACCCGTAAACTTCATCTGCGGCCCATGCCGCGCTATCTCTAAGAAAAGCCCCGAAGCGCACTCGCGCCTATAAACCTGAAGTCTGTTGGATCCGCAACTATTGGATTTGATGCCAAATGTAGAAATAAGCTTTTTGATTTTAAAGGGTGGAGAGAGGGATTGGACGATGCTGTCATTTTATGCCAGCATCGCCTTTCAGGTTACGGCCATTGGCCGTAATCCCAAAATCCGCTTTGTTCACTTCGTTCTCGGCGGATTTTGTCGAACCCTCTGCGAGGGTTCGAACATTGCCCTATGAAACAAAAACGAGGCCATAAGGCCTCGTTCTTGTTTCAAGGAGAGAGAGGGATTCGAACCCTCGGACCTGTGACAGTCTCCGGATTTCGAGACCGGCCCAATCGACCACTCTGGCATCTCTCCAAGGTTCGCATAATGTAGTAAACTTTTGCCGGTTTGTCTAGGCGGCAGTTGCCCGGCTAGAACGCCTGGTAAATCTGGAATATCGCGAGGATCTTCCCGACAATCGCGGGGATTCCCGGGCACAAAAAGCAGAGCATCACGCGGGTCACGCGGTTTTTCCACCAGTGCTTTACCTGCCAGATGTCGTCGCTGAGCGTCTCCATCTCGGATACGCGCGGAGGCCGCATATATACCTGCGTGAGCGCCGTGAAGAACCCGACTCCGATAAGCGGAGTGAGTCCGGTAAATGGGGCTGCGACTAGCGCCACGAGTACGGTCAGCGGGTGGCCCCCGGCGATGATGGCGCCGAGCATGGCTCCGCCTCCGGTAAGCATGGCCCACTGCAGGCTCAACTGCCCGGCCTTCTCGACTCCGGCTTCGTAGCCTACGAAAATGATGCTTGCGATGATGGCTGCGGGAATGGCCCAGCCGATAATCTTCCAGATGCAGCTGCCCTTCGGGATTTTCGTGATGGACTCCTCGCTCGGGAGTTCCTTGTTCTCGCTGATGATGGAGGCGATACCCTTCACGTGGCCCGCGCCCACTACGGCAACAATCTTTTTCCCTTCGGCGTTCTTGATTCTGCCCGCCAGGAACTGGTCGCGTTCATCAATCAGGACTTGCTTGACTTCGGGGTAGGTCTTGCCGAACTCCTGCATCATGCTGTTCAGGGCGTCTTGTTCCTTGATTTTCGCGAGGTCCTCTTCGCTGATTTCCGTCTTGTCGAAGATGCTCCCGAAAAGCCCGCCCAAGAGGCTCAGCTTGCGGTACCAGGGCGTGCAGGCCCAGGTGCGCTTGAGCGTAATCTTGATGTCGCGGTCGGCGAGGACGATGGGGATGTCCTTGGAGCTGGCGATGTCCGCCGCTTCCTTGAGTTCGGACCCGGGTTTTACGCCGGTCTGGTCGCCCATCCTTTTCTGGTAAGACCCGAGGACGAGGTTCGCTATGAGGGTCGCGAGCTGCTTTTTCTTGATGACTTCCTTCAGGTCCGTCTTTTTCCAGCGTTCCGGGTCGCGGATGGACTGGAGTCGACCCTCGTCCAATTCGATGCAGACCGTATCGGGGTGCTCGTTCTCTATGGTCTCCCGAACAAGTTCCTTGGAAGCCTGAGAGATGTGTGCTGTGCCGATGAGGATGATTTCCCTGTCGTCGGCAGTCTTGATGCGGTAAATATCTGCATTTTCACTCATAACGGCGTCCAAAATAGCAAAAGCGGGGCCCAAAATGCGAAAAATTTTCGCGGGATATGGCGAAATTTGCCGAAAATTGTTATATATTTGTCAAGGGATTATTTTTTCGGAGGTATAACCACATGAAAAAAATTTTATTGGGTCTTACATTTTTCTCGCTTATTTTCTCCGCGTGTGCCGGTTCCAGGTCCGATGATCCGGAAGCTCTCGACACAGCCCTTGTCGGTTTTACGTCTTGTGTGCAGGGTTCCCGTTGGCAGGAAGCCCTCGAGTATGTGACCGAGGACGAAGCGAACGCCATTAGCCCCGACGGCTACGAATTCAAGGATGAATACAAGGTGGCCGCCCGCCGTCTGCCGCTGTCCACCCTCCGCAAGGCCGGTCTCGAAGTGGACCGTCACGGCCGCTTGGTGGGTATCAAGGACGCCATGGACGAGGCTAACGAACGCTACGTGATGTCCGAAAACCAGGCCAAGGTCGGTACGAACCTCAAGGAAATGGAAGATGCCCGCATCAAGCGCCGCATCGAGGAAGGCAAGAAGGTCCTGCAGGAAGAGGCTGAGGCCGCTCACCAGGAACAGGAAGAGATTGTCTACTCCAACAAGCTTACCGACGAGGAAAAGCGCAAGTACGGTAGTACCCGTGACCTCCAGGCTCCGGAACAGTACCAGGATCCTGATGTCGAAGAAGCCGAAGAGGAAATCCACGGCGACTACGAATCGGACTAATAGTTAGTTTGTTCTGAATCTTTCCCTCGGCCAAGGTCGGGGTTTTTTTATAGGTGAAACTTTGAAACGGATAATCCTTACAATTACGATGATGCTCTTGATGGCCGCCTGCGGAGACTGGTCTGCGGGCGACTCGTCGAAGGATGACCGGTTCCATGGTCGGTTCCACTATTTTTACACCGCGGAGTGCCGCTACGACAACGCGGGCGCCTACGACTGTACCGATATGTCGGCGTTGAGCCCGCACATGACGGTCGACCTGAGAATCGAGTACGACGGATTTGCCTCGCTCAGGATTGACGACGAGATCTCCCGCTACGACGAGGTCGAGTACACCGAGGGCTATGACCATGGCCGCTATTTCTACCAGTTCTACGACGGAAACCTGGAAATTACGGTCTATGCCGATGGTGACGAGCTCATTATCCTGGATACATGGGACGGGAAGGCCTATTATTACTACTTCGACACGTTCTAGGCCCTTGGACGGCTGATAAATAATTCTAAATTTACGCCCACTCATGAGTAAGAGCGGCGAAAATTACGTTATAGCCATCGACGGCGGGTCGGGTACCGGCAAGAGTACCACCGCGAAGATCGTGGCGAAGACTCTCGGTATTACCTATCTCGACACGGGCGCCATGTACCGCGCCGTGACGCTTGCCGCCCTTGATGCCGGACTGCCCGCCGAGGACGGCCCCGCCATGGACAATCTGCTTGCGAACCTCAAGCTCGGGTTCGATGCCGAGAACCACATCCTCATCAACGGCGTGTGCCGCGAATCCGAAATCCGCGGGATGAAGGTCTCGAGCAACGTGAGCGTCTACTGCGCCCTCCCGTCGGTACGCGCCGCCCTGACCGCCCAGCAGCGCGAAATCGGCAAGAAGCAGAGCTGCATCCTGGACGGCCGCGATATCGGCACGGTCGTTTTCCCCGATGCCAAGTACAAGTTTTTCATGGTGACGGACGTGAAGGTCCGTGCCGAGCGCCGCTACAAGGAACTCCTTGAGAAAGGCGAAAAAGTTACCCTGGAAGAAGTCCTCGAGAACCTGGTCGAACGCGACCGCCTGGACTCTTCCCGCGCGAATGCTCCGCTCAAGAAGGCGGACGACGCTATAGAAATTGACACTACACACATCTCAATCCAACAACAGGTCCAAAAGATTCTCGACTACGTAGGTGTAGTGGCGTAGCTTGAATCCTTTGTACCGCAACCAAACAAAACAATATGTCTCAAAATCTCAAATTCGGAACCCAGGAAGACCTCGCTGAAATCCTCGCTGCTCAAGGTGAATGCAGCCCGAACTTCCGCAAGGCCAACGCCGACATCTACGCTGGCATGGATTGCCTCGAACAGGGCAAGGTTGTTACCGGCAAGATCAGCCAGGTGAACGACCAGGAAGTCCTCGTCGACGTGAACTACAAGTCCGAAGGTGTCATTGATCGTGCTGAATTCAAGGACACGGACTCCCTCGAAATCGGTTCTGAAATCGAAGTTTATGTCGAGAAGCTCGAAGACGAAGATGGTCGTCTCGTGCTCTCCAAGCAGCGCGCCGACTTCGCCCGCGTGTGGGAACGCATCCGCGTTGCCTTCGAAAACAACGAAGTTGTCCGCGGCAAGCTCACCAAGCGCATCAAGGGCGGTGTGGTTGTCGACCTGTTCGGCATCGACGCCTTCCTCCCGGGTTCCCAGATCGACCTCCGTCAGATCCCGGACATCAACGCCCTCATCGACCAGGAATTCGACCTCAAGGTCATCAAGGTCAACAAGGCCCGTCGCAACATCGTCGTGTCCCGCCGCGTGGTTCTCGAAGAAGAACGCAACAAGCAGCGTGGCGACGTTCTCGAAACTCTCGAGAAGGGTCAGGTCCGCAAGGGTATCGTCAAGAACATTACCGATTTCGGTGCGTTCATCGACCTTGGCGGCGTAGACGGCCTCCTCCACATCACCGACATGAGCTACAAGCGCATCAACCACCCGACCGAAATGGTCCAGCTTGGCCAGGAAGTCGAAGTCATGGTGCTCGACTTCAACGACAAGAAGGAACGTATCTCTCTCGGCATGAAGCAGCTCAAGCCGCATCCGTGGAAGGACATCGCCGAACGCTACCCCGAAGGCGCTATCGTCAAGGGCAAGGTTGTTTCCATTACCGATTACGGTGCATTCGTCGAACTGGATTCTGGCGTCGAAGGCCTCATCCACGTTTCCGAAATGTCCTGGACTCAGCACGTCAAGCATCCGTCCAAGATCCTCACCGTCGGTCAGGAAGTCGAAGCTGTCGTTCTCAAGGTTGAAGAAGATGCCGAACGCATCTCTCTCGGCATGAAGCAGCTCGAAAGCGATCCGTGGGATTCCATCGAGACCGAACTTCCGCCGGGTGCCCGCGTGGTCGGCGAAATCCGCAACATCGCTTCCTTCGGCGCCTTCGTCGAAATCAAGGAAGGTGTTGATGGCCTCATCCACGTGTCCGACATGTCCTGGACCAAGAAGATCACCCATCCGAACGAAATGGTCAAGAAGGGTGACAAGGTCGAATGCGTCGTGCTCGCTGTCGATAAGGAAAAGCGCCGCATTAGCCTTTCCATGAAGCACCTCACCGAAGACCCGTGGGATACCGTGGAATCCACCTATCCTGTGGACTCCGAAGTCAAGGGCAAGATCATCCGCATGCTCGACCGCGGCGTCGTTGTCGAACTTGCCGATGGCATCGAAGGCTTCATTCCGGTCTCCAAGCTCACCGCTGAATACATCAAGGTTCCGGCCGATGCATTCAAGGTTGGCGACGAAGTTCCGGCTGTCGTGACCGAAATCGACCAGAACAACAGGAAGATCTTCCTCTCTGTGGTTGACTACTTCAAGAACCGCGAATCCGCCGAGCTCAAGGCTTGGATGGACTCCCACAAGCCGGGCGAAAACGGCACCACCATCGGTGAAGCTGTCGCCCCGAAGAAGAAGGCCACCAAGAAGAAGGCTGAAAAGCCGGCCGAAGAAGCCGCTGAAAAGCCTGCTGAAGAAGCCTAATTCTCTTTCTGGCAATTAAGAAGTCTCGTGGGTAAAACCACGGGATTTCTTTTGTATGTAGACAAATTCTAAGAAAAGAATAAAATAATGTTGACTAAATTAACTATTTTAAATAAATTAGCATCCACGAAAATCATGCAGAAAATGATTGGTGCTTTTATTTAAACTAAAAGGAGAAAGAATGACTGTAAAGGTAAAATTTGGCATGGGAGCTTTCGCTGCCGGAATGGCTGCGACCGTGATGAGCTTGTCCGCCTGTGGCGACGAGGTTACGGAAGTCAACCAGATTACGGAACATGCGGAATTGACCGGGTTCGAATCGGTTGCTTCGTTCGATAGTCTGGGTGACTGCACCGAGGAAAAACTCGTGTTCGTCGCGGATTCCTCTGCACTCTATTTCTGCCACGATGAAGAATGGAAAAAGGTATCCGGGCAAGAAGTCATTCTTGGAGAAAAAGGCGACAAGGGCGATAAGGGTGATAAAGGCGACAAGGGCACCGATGGTGCTAAGGGCGACAAAGGCGATGACGGTGCCAAGGGCGACAACGGTGCGAACGGCAAGTCTGCTTACGAGTTGGCTGTAGCCGCAGGTTTCACTGGTACGGAAGCGGAATGGCTCGCTTCGCTGAAGGGAGCCAAGGGTGACGACGGCAGCAAGGGCGACGATGGCGCTGATGGCAAGTCGGCCTACGAACTGGCCGTAGCTGCAGGCTTTACCGGAACAGAAGCCGAGTGGCTCGCTTCGCTGAAGGGCGACAAGGGCGATGGTGGTGACAAGGGTGAAGATGGCGACAAGGGCAATGACGGTGTCGGTTGCTCGGCTGCCAAAACATACAATGGTGTCAAGGTTGTCTGCGGTGCAGATACCGTAGACGTTGTCTTGAAGGAAGAAATGGAATATCCTCTTTGCGGCGGCATTCCCTTTAATCCCTCGACTAGCTTCTGCGATGTGCGCGACAGTTCGCTGTATTACTATGTTACCATCGGTAACAAGAAGTGGATGGCCGAAGACCTCAGGTACATCGATAGCGTCCAGACCCCCAGCCTGCAGAACAATTTCTGGTGCAAGGACAGCTGTGAAACGGGTGGCCGCTACTACAAGTGGGCGGCAGCCATCGATTCCATTTACACTTACGAGAACAGCGATATCAACTGCCATGATTCGGTCGACTGCAATCTCCCCGAAACGCTGAGAGGCATTTGCCCCAGAG
>Ga0310697_10002797_pt1 | contig 18104 bp, 12 predicted proteins | sample 172DNAGHGlowgp2_FD_203883 | JGI IMG/M metagenome (GOLD analysis project Ga0310697, IMG submission 203883) | Sheep rumen microbial communities from Palmerston North, Manawatu-Wanganui, New Zealand - 1728 DNA GHGlow gp2 (v2) (version 2) | ecosystem: Host-associated > Mammals > Digestive system >... | reverse complement strand
GATGGTGACGTTGTCGAAGTAGATGTCGTGGATATACTTTGTGGGTGTTCCCTGCTGCAGCCATCCGTAGAGCCAGATGTCGTTGCTGACGGGCGTTCCCGTGTCGCGTTTGACGGTGATGTTCGAGAAGTACACGTCGCTGATGTCGCCTTCTGTCGACTGGTCACCCACGATGCTGCCATACCAGAAGCTGTCTTCAAAGCCCATGGCGAAGAGTCGTGTGCAGCTGTTGATGCGGATGTTGTCGTAGTGGATGTTTCGGAAGAAGGTGCCGTGAAGGGCGCAGATGTTGATGGCAGAGCGGTCTGCCATACCTTCGGTGATACTCTTCTCGTCGTATGCGAAGAGGATGTCACTGTCTTCGAAGCGGATGTTCTCGAAGACCGATGCTCGTGTCTCTGCTCCGATGCCGAAGGCGTTGTTGGTGTCTGTCCACAGCTGCATCCGCCTGAAGGTGAGGTTGCGTTGTGCGGGGCTGTTGGCAGGCAGCGTGCCATCGGCAGCGAGCCCCTTGATGGCGACGCAGTCGTCGTAGGCTCTGACGAAGCAGTTGTCGAAGGTGACGCCGTCGCACCCCGTCAGGTCTATGCCGTCGGAACTGCCTCCCTGCATGGCGATGATTTTCACGTTGCTCACGGTCAGGTTCTTGCAGTAGGTGTAGGTGGTCTGCCATCCGCGAGCCTTGAAGCGATGGAAGATGACGCCCTCGATGCTGCCGCCGTCGGATGACTGGCACGACAGTTGCCGCTGGCTGTCGTGACTGGTTACGACAATGCCATGGCCGTAGATGCGGCTGCCGTTGCCGGCGAAGCCCAAGGAACCGTATACCACGGCTCCGCCCGACACATAGATGCTGCGTCCGCCCACGGCTGCCACCTGTCCGTTGGCGGTGAGCTCGTTGAGGTCGTAGTAGCCGGGACCGAAGTAGTAGGTCTTCGTGTCGCGGTCGTAGTGATAGCCCTCTGGATCGGCGACGGCAGGCGGAGTGATGATGTCGTTGCAGAACAGGTGCAGTACGTCGTCCTTCCGATAGTCACTGCCCGTGACAAGGGTGATATTCTGGTTTGAGCGCGTCACGCGGAAGCGCAGAATCTTATCCGTCAGTTTTTCCACGTCGGTGATGGCCGCATTCTCGGGCAACAGTTCAAAGTCGCCCAACTCCTTTCGGCAGGAGATGACGACTTCCACCGGCTTCTCGTCGTCGAAGTCGAAATAACCGAAGCTGACACGCCCGCCCCATGGGTTGTTGCAACAGTATAGCCCTGTATAGCTTTCACCGGCCACCATCACGTTGAAATGGGGTGAGCCGTCGAGCAGGGTGTATTCGTCGGGTCGCGCATAGGTCATCACACTGCCGTCGGCGGCAGTCCATGTTTCGCCCTTGCTCGCTGCCGATGTCCAGGCAGCATAGCCTTCGGCAGGCATGATTACAGGCTGGCGTATGGCAAGAGCCACCTGACAGTAGGGAAATGCTATTGCCAGCACGGCCCACAAACAGAAACACCGACGGACATTGGACAGGACGGTTTCCCGACGCCCCGTCCACTGCCCATGCGATGCTGAAGATTTGGATTTGCGGTTGTCCATAGATGTCGATTCTTTAAGTTTAACGCTGCAAAATTAGCTTATTATTCATTTTTCCGTTTAAAAAAATCGCTTGAAAAATATAAAAAATGTCCAGTTCCGGTGCTTTTGCAGCGATTTCTTATAGCCGATAGACATTATTGACAGACACGGCAGGCTTTGGAACGGTGATTACCAAGCACTGATAATCCGATGATCAGTGTGAGATAATCCGATGATCAGTGTGAGATAATCCGATGATCAGTGTGAGATAATAGGCTTATCAGTGTGAGATAATAGGCTTATCAGTGTGAGTTAATACTCTGCATCGGCTGACTTCTCTGTGACGATGCTGTCAAACGGCAGCAAAAATTAAAAGACCCGCCAGAAACGATGTCCTGACGGGTCTTTCTCAATTCTATTATTGGTAGGATGGACTATTCGTCCCAGACGTAGCCTTTGGAGAACGACAGATCGTCGCTGCCTTGGTTTTCGAATGTGATGTCGCCGAGACCGTTGGTGGGCGTGGTGTCACTGATGGAACCAATCAGCATGGGGTCTTCCGTGACGACCACCTGCATCTTAATGATGGGCGTTTGATATGTCTTTTTCATCTTTTGAAACCTCCCCCTCAGCCCCTTGTCCGTCCCCTTTGGGGAAGTTAGAAGGGGTGGAGAGCCTGCCGGTTTGTGGGAGGTTGGCAGGATGTTGTTTTTGTTACTTAATTTGTTAGTTGACAAGTAAACAAGTTATTACTCATTTCTCATTACTTTCTTACCGTTTACTATGGTGATGCCACGGTAGTTGTCGGCTACGCGCTGACCCTGCACGTTGTAGACGGGAGCGAGTTTTTCACTATTTACTTTTAATCCTTCACTTTCAATGCCAGTCTCGTCGCCGTCGAGGATAGAGAACTTGGCACTGCCTCCCTGTGCCGACTCGTTGACGAAGTATGCGCGGAAGGCATGAGCCGTTGCTTTCTTTCCTGCAGCGCTGTGGATGGCCTTTGTGCCGAGGATGACATAGATGTCTTGGTCGGTGAGGTCGAGGTCAGCGGTGTAGTTGCCCTTGAAGTCATAGCTGATGTCGCCGTCGGCATGGCTGACGGTCTGTGCCTCGTCGGCTGTCAGGTTGACGTTGGCAAAGGCAAAGGTGGCAGGAGCTTCGGCAGGCATCTTCACCATGACGGGTGTGGCTGCTGCGATGTCGGCGGCGTCGGCGAAGGAGAGCGTGGCAAGGCCGTCAGCAGCGGTGACGGCGGTGAAGGCTTTCACGTCGGTGGCGCCGAGAACGGTCTTGAGTGCGGCGGCTGTGGTGGCGAAGGGCAGCACGAGGCTGTTCCATCCCTCTTGGAATGTGTAGCGGAGGGTGGCGTTCACGGCGCTCTTTTCCGTGGGCTCGTAGGTGGTGTTTTCATCGAGCGTGACACTCTCGGTGTTGGTGTAGGCTCCATTGAAGGCATAGACGGCTCCGGCCTCTCCGCAGGGTACCGGATGAGCTGTCTGGGTGCCGCCGTTGTCGATGTCCTGCATCCATGGTGTGCCGCCATCGGCTTTACCGTTGAGGAGGTAGCAGAGTTCGCCGGATGCGGTCTGCTCATCGGTTACGCGGGTGGCGTCGTCGGCCATGGTGTTGAAGCAGCCTGTTACGACGGAACCCATGTTGTCGTAGAGCAGGGCTCCCGTTTCGCCGGCGCTGTTGTCGCTGACATGGCCGGTGTTGTAGCAGCCTGACATCTGTACATTGCCGAAGGCTCCTGCGCAGATGGCTGCCGTACGGAGTGTTCCGGTGATGTTGCCGGTGTTGTAGCAGTTGCTGATGACGATGGTGGGTCGCATGGCGTCGCCGTCACGGCCGTCGGCGCTGCCGATGATGCCGCCGGCGCGGAGGTTCCAGTACCAGCCGTCGGCTCCGGTGCAGGCCACGGTGCCCTCGTTGCCGCAGTTCTCGATGGTGACGGTGCCGACTCCCTTGGCGGCTCCTGCGATGCCGCCGACGTAGTTGCGTCCGCGGATGGAGCAGCTGGCGTCGAGGATGACGTTCTTCACGACGGCTCCTGGTGCGAGCATTGAGAACAGTCCGAGTCCCCAGTCGCTCTCACTGGTGCGGTCGAGATGGAGGTTGAGGATGCGGTGGCCCTGACCGTCGAAGGTGCCGGCATAGAAAGTGCTGGTGTAGCCGATGCCGTAGCCCAGCGGTGTGAAGTTGTCGATGGGCTGCAGGTCGATGTCGGCCGTGAGCACGGCGTTAACGGCGGCGTTGCCCTTGACGACAGTGCCGAAGCTGACGAGTTGTCCGCAGTTGCCGATGTGGTAGATGCCGTCGGTAAGGGTCGGCGCCTCGTAGGTGGTGCAGACGGAGCAGATGCCGTTCACATAGTTGTGGGCGTCGCGGGTGCCTTCGCCGCCGATGTTGTTATAGCTGATGGTGCCCTTGGCTGTGCCATCGCAGTTGAGGTCGCCTACGGCATAGACGATGCTGTGGGTGGCATCGAGCACGGGGTACGGGTCAACGTCGCCGGTGAGGTTCTGTCGGAAGGCGACGGTGGATTCGCTGATGCTGCCGTTGACGAGGAAGCAGAGTTCGCCGGATGCTATTTGCTGGGCTGTGACGGCAGTGACGCCTTCGCCGGCCATGGTGCTGTAGCAGTTGGTTATGGTGGAACCTCCGGGTTCATAGATGAACTGTGCGACTTCGGTGCTGCCGTTCATGATATGTCCGGTGTTGTAGCAGTTGGTGGCGCTGACCTTGCCGTTGGCAAAGGCGCAGATGGCTGCCACGCGCTCGGTGGCGGCTAGAATGTCGCCGGTGTTGTAGCAGTTGCTGATGACGACGCGGTCGGGATAGTCGTTGTTCTGATAGCTGCAGCAGCCTACAAAGGCGGCGACGCGCTGGTTCCAGTACCAGGTGCCGGTAGATTTGCTCTCTACGGTTCCTTCGTTGCCGCAGTTTTCGATGATGACGTCGCCGCCGTTGCCTGTTACGGCTGTGCCGGTGATGGCTCCCACGTTCTCACCGCCAGTGATGTGGCAGGTGGCGTCGATGATGACGTTCTTCACTACGGCTCCGCCGCCGAGGCGTGAGAACAGTCCGATACCCCAATGCCAGGAGTCGGTCCATGTCATGGTGAGGTTGAGGATGCGGTGGCCCTGACCGTCGAAGGTGCCGACGTATGCCTTCTGGTAGCCGATGGGCGCGAAGTTGTCGATGGTAGACATGTCGATGTCGGCTGTGAGCACGGCGTTGGCTGTCAGGTTGCCGTCGGTGACGATGCCGCGGAAGGCGTCGAGGTCGGCAGCCGTCGCAATCTGATAGACTCCGCCTGCATCTTGCTCAATGGCAAGGGCGGCGGTGCTTCCTGTCCAGGCGAGGACGAGGGAGAGCAACAAGTTGATGGTTTTCTTTTTCATACGTTTACTTTTTTAAATAATTAGGTTTTAGGTTATATGGGTTCCTTCTTGTTGTTAAGAATGTGTTGCAAAGTTAGCTTTTCTCTTTCTGCGGGTATTTAATTTTTCGCTTGAAAACTATCAAAAATGTCTAATGGGTAATATTTATTGGTTTTTGGTGGTTTGATAGATTGGTGATATTACCTTGGCTGATAAGTTACTTTCCTAATCTACTAAACGACCAAACGACTAACTAAAAGTAATTAGTAGTCTGCATTGCGGTAGGTAAGTCCGGGCCAGTCGTCGGTGCGGAATGGGTGGGCTGGCAGTCCTTGCCGGTTGTAGAGGTGGCCTGAGGGATTGTCGGCCCAGTTGTAGCGTGCGGCAACGGGGAGGGTTACTTCGGGTGATGTGAGGACGACGTCGGTGCCGTCGATGCGTGCGTCGGCCCAGTGGTACTGGTGGTCGGGTCCTGCGAGGGCGAAGGCATGGCTTCCGGTGGTGAGGTAGAGGCTGTCGGCATGGGTGAAGTGAAGGCGTAGAGCCTGTCCTTCTACGGTATGGCCGGTGTAACGCGGGCCGCTGTATTCGATGTTCTCGCCATAGGTGAGCCCCCGTGCGAGCAGGGCGAGGCGATGACCTGCCGTCTGTTTGTCCTTGGGATGGATGTCGTCAGCGGTTCCGGTGTCGATGAGACATGCGGTGGCACACTGCGGAAGGTGGCAGGCTGTGAGTTGCTGTGCTTCGCGCAGCTCTGCCCACTTCGACTCGCCGGGTTGCGCTTTCTCCTCCTGGTAGTTGGCGAGCTGGGCTATATAGAAGGGCAGCGTTGCTCCCCATGCGCCCCGCCAGTCGTCGATGAGGCATGGCAGCAGTTCGCGGTATTGGTAGGCGCGGTTGGCATTGTCTTCGCCCTGATACCACAGGAAGCCTCTCAAGGCGTAGGGGGCGAGTGGATGGATCATGGCGTTGTAGAGCATACAGACGTTTTTTGCATCGGTGAGGGGGTTGCGTGGCTGTACGGGCAGCTGATGGAGGGTTTGTGCGCGGCATACCCTCCAGGATGTGGTGAGGGGTTGCCCCTCCAGTCGTATCGTATCGGGGAGTCCTGCCCATCCTCCGATGTCGAGGTCGCGAACGGTGATGACGGCTCGGCCGGCCGTCACGAGCTGTGCCGGAACCTTGTAGATGCGGTGTTCGGCATAGCCGTCGGTATGTCCGATGACGGTTCCGTTCCAGAAGGTGAGGTCGTTGTCGTCGATGCGTCCGAGGTCGAGGGTGAGTTCTTTTCCTGCCCACTTAGCAGGGATGTCGACCACGGTGCGATACCACAGGATGCCGTCGAAGCTGTCGTAGTCAGGTCCGGTGGTGTATCCGGGTACGGGTGCAACGTCCCATGAGCTGTCATCATAGGTGGGGAGTGCATAGCGAAGCGCCCCTTGGCTCCATGCCAGGGTGTCGGCCTGCAGCAAGCGGTTCCATTCGGTGAGTTCCCGTTCGTAGTATGTCCGTCGCTGCCCGGCATCGACGGGCATCCTCGTGATGCGCCCGACGGCTGCCTTGAAGTCGGGAAGCCGCGAGAGGGCGTCGGCGCTGACCCATGCTTCTGCCGGTGTGCCGCTCCAGGTGGTCATGATAAGTCCGACGGGCACGTTTTGCGACTGTAGGATGTCGCGTCCGAAGAAGTAGGCGGCGGCCGAAAAGCGTGCTACGGTCTGTGGTGTGCAGGCCTGCCATCCTCCGTCGCGGACGTGGATGTCGCGCTGTGGCCGGGGACTCATCGTATAGTCTACATGGAGGAAGCGCAACTGCGGATAGCGGGCTTCGGCGCACTCACGCTCATAGTCATTCACCTTACCCCATCCGGCGACGGGCATATCCATGTTCGACTGGCCGGAGCAGAGCCATACCTCACCGATGAGGACATCGTGGAGAATGAGCCGCTGCGTATTGGTATGGTGATCACGGGTATCGGCCTTTTCCTCGATGGTGAGTTCGTAGGGTCCGCCGGCGGAGGGCGTGAGGACGCGGAGCATCCAACGGCCTTGGACATCGGCGACGGCAGAACAGGTCTGGCCGTCCCACGACGTGGTGACGCTGACGGTGGCACCGGGCGAGGCTTCACCCCACAGGGGGGCATGGCTGCGCTGCTGCAGCACCATGCCGTCGGCAAAGAGGGGTTGCATCTGGAGGGTGGCAAAGAGAGATGATGTCAGACTGGACAGCAGGAGTAATAGCGACAGGCGTAGTTTTCTCATTTCTTTATCTTGATTGGTCGGACAATGGTGGGGTCGTTGATTTTGAGCAGCGGATGGCTGAGACGGTCGATGGGATGTCCTTCGACGAGTACATGGTCGAACGTGATATGTTCGATGAGCTTGGTAGGTGTTCCTTCACGCAGCCAGCCGTTGAGGAGCACCTCGTTGGCGATGGGGCTGTCGGCATGGTTGAGCGACTGGATGTTGCGGAAGGTTACATGTTTGATGCCGCCTGCCGTAGACTGGTCGCCGAGGATGGTGCCGAACCAGAAGGAGGGCTTGAAGCCCATGGCGATGAGCCGCTCGCAGTGGTAGACGCGGATGTCGTCGTAGAGCAGATTGTTGAAGTAGGTGCCGTGGAGACAACAGATGCCGAGGGCTGCCCGCTCGTCGAGCTGGGTGTGATACTCGGGGTCGTCGTAGGAGAAGAGAATGTCGGTGTCGGTGAGGCTGATGTGGCTGAACTGCCGCGCCCGTGTCTCGGCACCTATGGTGAAGGCGTTGTTGCAGTCGTTCCACAGCTGCAGGTGGCTGAAGCGGAGGTCGGTCACTTCGGGCGACTGCGAGGGGGGCGTGCTGCCCATGCCCTTGATGGCAATGGCATCGTCGCAGGCCCGGATGAAACAGCTGTCGACACGGCAGTGGCTTGAGGATACGAAGTTCAGTCCGTCGGTGGAGGCATAGCGTGTAGAGATAATCTTCAGATGGCGAATGTCTATAAGTTCGCTGCCATGGACGATGGTCTGCCAACCCTGCGGGCGGTGCCCGTGGAGGGTGATGCCGCTGATGGAACAATGGCGGCTGCCATCGACGTTGAGGAGTGTGCCGCCGGCATTGACTACCATGCCGCTGCCGCTGATGACGGCTCCGTCGGCATGGCCGATGCGGATGGTGCCATCGACAACGGCGCCTGGCGCAATATAGACTTGCTGGCTGCCGCTGACGGTGAGGGGACCACCGAAGCGTTGCTGCAGCGAGTGGTAGCCGGCTGGGAAGTAGTAGTCGACGTCGGCGGGGGCTGCTTCGGGTTGGAAGGCATTGCAGAAGAGGTGGAGCACATGGCCCGTGCGGGCATCGCCGCCGGCAATGAGCGTCAGCTGGCAGTTGGCCTCATGCGTGGTGATGCGAAGGGCGTTAGGGGCAGTCTGTCTGACGCGGTAGAACGGCGACTGTGGCAGCAGTTCATAGTTGGTGAGACTGTCCTTGCAGATGATGTCGATGGTGACGTCAGCTCCCTGCTGCATCTCAAAAGACCCGAAGTCGACGGTGCCGCCCCAGTAGTTACGGTCGTTGTAGAGAGCCACGCAGGAACCGCCCACGAGCACGTTGAAGGGTCGCTCGATGGGCTCAAGATAGGGGTATCCGTCGGGAATGCGGTGGGTGGCAAAGGTATGTCGGACGTCGAGAGAGTCCTGTCCCATGCACCGTTGTTCGTCGAACGGCAGAAAATGGCGTCGGGCGGCGGCATCGCGAGCCTGCAGCCGGGCTATCGTGGCCTTGGCGGCATGTCGGTCGCTTTCCATACAGATGCGACCGAGGGCGTTGTGGCGCGCCAGCTCGTCGTAAGCCATCTGTGCCGTCAGCGCATCAAGGCTGTCGCTGCCCTGGTTGCCGATGAAGAGCTCCAATCTGTCCCGCCCCTCCTGGGGGTTCTGCCTTTCGCCAGACGTGGGGACCAGAGGGGAGTTGCCGGGGTGGAGCCGCCGGGTGAGAAAGTCGTTGAGGGTTGACATGAACGAGCCGTCGGACATCAGCACATGACTGGCGACATCGGCGGTAGCCTGACCGATGATGACACCGCCAAAGACGGGCGTTGGACATACCATCAACTGGTGGTCGGCAGTGAGCTGAATGGCAACTCTCTGTCCTTCCTCTTGCGCCATCATTGAATGGGTGAAGAGAAGGAAGCATGTGATGAATAATAGATTGTTTTTCATTATTGTTTTTAGTTGACAAGTTGACGAGTTGACGTTAACAAGTTATTATTTTTGTTGACAAGTTGACGAGTTGACAAGTAAACAAGTTATTTCTCATTTCTCATGACTCGTCAGCTAAAAACCCCTTTTCCCTTTTCCCCTCACGTCTCCCGGACTGATGTGATATTCGTCTTTGAAGCACTTCGAGAAGTAGGAGGGTGCCGTAAATCCTACTTTATAGGTAATCTCCGATATAGAGAGTTCGGTGGTTTCGAGCAGTTCCCGACCACGGCGCAGACGGGCTGACCGCAGGTGCTCTACAGGGGCACGGCCGGTGAGGGCTTTTATCTTGGCATAGAGTTGGGCACGGCTGAGATTCATGGCTTCGCTGAGGTCTTCGACGCTGAGGTCGGAGTCGGTAAGATGTTCTTCTATATAGTCGAGGAAGCGACGGACAAACTCCGACTCGCGCGGTTTCACGGCTTCGAGGGTGGGAGCCTTGCTGTCCGCCGACCAGAGGTTCCGCAGCATCTGCCGGTTGGCCAGAAGATTTTCGATGCGCGACCGCAGGACTTGTGCCGTGAAGGGTTTTGTCAGATAGCCGTCGGCACCGTTGTCATAGCCCTCTACATAGTGTTCGTCGAGTGAGCGGGCTGTGAGCATCAGCACGGGGATGTGGCTGGTCGCAGTGGTCGTCTTGAGCAGACGGCAGCAGGTAAGACCGTCCATGACAGGCATCATCACGTCGCACACGATGAGGTCGGGCACCAGTTGCTGCGCCAGGTCGAAGCCTTCCTGGCCGTTGGCAGCCTGGCTGATGGTGTAACGCTCGCCCAAGACATGGCTGACATACGCTCGCATCTCGGCATTGTCGTCGATGATGAGGAGGGAGGGCCGTTCGGACAGACTGGCATCATCGGTTACCTCGTCGACCTTCTCGGGCTGGACAGTGGGCTGCAACTCGGTTTGTCTTAGCGGCAGGCTGATGGTGAAGAGGGTGCCGATGCCTATGGCGGAGTCGGCGGTGATGGTGCCGCCGTGGAGTTCGACGAACGACTTTGCCAGTGACAAGCCGATGCCCGTTCCGCCTTGCGCCGTGGGTGACTGATAGAAGGTGTCAAAGATGCGTGGCAGGTCTTGGGGACTGATGCCGGTGCCTGAGTCGCGCACCTTCAGACAGCAAGTCCCGGCTGCGTCATCGGACGTCAGCGTCACATCGATGCTGCCTTGTTCGGGCGTGTATTTAAAGGCGTTGCTCAGAAGGTTGACGACAATGCTGGTGAGTTTCTTCCTGTCGGCTTCTATCCACAAGGGAAGCTTGTCGTCGCAGTTTAGGCGCAGTGAGATATGCTTTTCGCGAGCCGTCGGTTGGAAGTTTCCTGTCCAGTCGGTCAGGGCCTTGGTAAGGTCAAAGCGGTCTACCTTCAGCGTAGCCATGCCGTTCTGTACTTTTCGGAAATCAAGTATCTCGTTGACCAGATCGAGCAGGACATGGATGTTTTTGTCGGCTACACTCAACAGCTGCTGTCGCCTCTCACCACTCAGGGTCTGGTCGTTGAGCAATGCTTCAACTGGCCCGGCCACCAGTGTCAGCGGCGTACGGATTTCGTGGCTGATGTTGGTGAAGAAGTTCATCTTTGTCTGCGCGTCTTCTTCAATCTGCTGGTTCAGCTGTTGCAACTTCTCATTGCTCTTGAGCAATAGCGAGGCCTGTTCCTCTTTCTTTACATACTCGTCTTCGATGTGCCGTTTCAGACGGCGGTTGCGCTGAAGCGTCTTATAGAGGGTCACCGAGAAGAATGTCAGCGCTGCGGCGAGTATGGCCATGAGGATTGTGATGACACGCTGCTGGCGATGCTGGTTGCTGACGGCATTGAGCATCCCGCGCATGGTCCCGATCTGGTTGTCCAGGTGGTCGATTTCGACATGCTGCTGAAGTATGGTCTCGAGGTTCTCACGGTCAACGAGTCCGGTGGGCAGGATTTCTGTCCGTTCATAGGGCTCTCCATGAAGAATCTGCAGGGCCGTCTCAAGCACCTTGTCACCGCGGGTGGGATAGACGAAGCTGGCGGTAAGGTTGCCTTTCTTCACGCTTTCGATGCCGGAAGGGTTCTTCGACAAGGCATCGATGCCGACGAGTTTGATAGGGGGCGAATGGCGATTGGCATAACGGCTGATGGTGTGGTTGACCATACCGTCGGTATGGAAGAAAATGAGGTCTACGTCGTTGTGGCGGGACAGTACTTCGACGGTCTTCTGCAATGCCATCGTGTCGTTCCAATTGGCGTATTCGCTGGCGACGAGTTGAATGTCCGGATATTGGCGGAGGGCCTCGCTGAAGCCTTGATGGCGTTCCTCGGTGGAGTAGTTGCCCTTCCGTCCTTGAATTTCTACGACACGGCCGTGCCCGTCCAGTTCATGACCCACATAACGGCCGATGGTCTCGCCAATGTCATAGTTGTCGGCACCGATATAGGCGGTGTATTTATCGGTGAGCATGGCGTTGTCGACTAAAATGACAGGGACACCGCTGTCGTAAGCCTGCTCGATGGCTGCCACGACGCGCTGGTCTTCGATGGGGGAAACGATGAGCAGGCTGATGCCCGAACGCACGAAACGGTTGATTTGTTCGGCCTGCTTCTCGGCGCTGTTGTCGGCAGAATAGATTTGCAGGTCGACATTGTCATATTGATAGGAGGCATACTCCAGTTCGTTGGCAAGTTTTTCACGCCAGGAGAACTGATGATAAAGGGAGACTCCGATACGGTATTTAGGCTTCGCTCCACAAGACCATAGCATGAGGGCCGTCAGTCCCAACAGCCATAGAAATCCTGACCAATGAGTCAGGAACTGTTGACGCTCCGGACCGCTTAGGTGTTGAAGAACGGAAGTAGCTTTTCTGGTTTCCATATTTGTTTTTCTTTGCTGGGCCTTGTGATGGTCAGAATATAGTTTCAGGCGCTTTTTTACGTTTGCAAAGAAAATAAAAAAATATGAAAGGTAAAAGCTTTTTACTCTCAAAAAACTTCCTTCAAGACATTTTTGATAGTAAATAATTGTTTTTTGATAATGGGGCGGGAATCAGAGTCGCCCCTGTTCGTTGTAGGAGTAGTAGGCACCGTCGCAGACGATGATGTGGTCGAGCATATAGATGCGCATGGTGTCGCAGGCCTGCTTGACGCGTTGCGTCAGACGGTCGTCGTCGCGGCTGGGATGCGCCTGGCCCGAAGGGTGGTTGTGGACAAGGGCCATGACGGTGGCATTGCACAGCAGGGCTTCCTTCATGATGATGCGCACGTCGACGGCAGTCTCTGAGATGCCGCCGTGGGAGATGCGCAGGGCTCGGATGAGGCGGTAGCGTTGGTTCATCAGTATCACCCAGGCTTCTTCCACATCAAGGTCCTGCATACGGGGGTGCATATAGTTGTAGATGGCGGTGGGCGAGCCGAGGTCGGGCCGCTCTTCAGCCTTCTCGCGCTGACGACGCTTCCCCAGTTCGCAGGCGGCAAGGAGGGTGATGGCCTTGGCTTCGCCGATGCCGTTGTATCCGCACAGTTCGCGGATGGTCTTCTTGCCCAGCGTGTTGAGGTTGTTGTTGCAGTCGCCCAACAGACGTTTCATCAGTTCCACGGCCGTCTCCTTGGTTGAACCGCTGCCAATGAGGATGGCCAGCAATTCGGCATTGCTGAGTGCGTCGGGACCCAGGTCGCGCAGCTTCTCGCGGGGCTGGTCGTCGGATGACCATTGGGCTATTGTCAGTTTCTCGCTCATAATGTTTTTACAAAGGTTTCGAATGACCGCTGTCCTTCACGGGTCTATGAATAGAAGTTCTTCTCGAAGGCTGTGAATTCGTCTTGTCGGAGGACGATGCGGCGCCAGAAGGCATGGAGGAAGCCGAGACCATAGCCTGTGAGCTGGACGAAGGCGGCAGGTACGGAGAGCAGTCCGACGTGGAGACTGCGGTTGTGGAGGGTGCTGTCGGTGATAATGAGCAGCGAGTAGAGTAGGAGGGGCAATAGCGACAGGATGCAGAGTGCGAAGCCGATGCCCTGATGCATGTTGTCGGTGGGACGGAGTCCTTGTGCGTCGAGCCATTCGCCATAGCCGAACATGGCAAGCCCCAAGAGGGTTGTCATTAGGAGTCCGAGGACACCGAGTGTGAACAATGCAGGCAGTTTATGCACGAGCTTCATCGTGCCGGGATGGCGGCGTGAGAGGTTGATGCGTGCGATGCCGCTGTTGTAGACCTGCCGGAAAAACTTGCGCAGGTCGGTGCGACGCTTGTGGTAGACCCATGCCTCCGGCAGGAGGGCTGTCTTGTAGCCTGCTTCTACGATGCGATAAGAGAAGTCGATGTCTTCGCCGAAGCGCATCTTTGAGAACCCGCCGAGTTCTTGGTATACGTCGCGGCGGATGCCCATGTTGTAGGAACGGGGATAGAACTTGTCGAGGGCATTCTTAGGCTTCTTGGTGGTTCCCCCGCGTATGCCTCCGGTGGTGAAGAAGGAGGTCATGGCATAGCTGATGGCTTTCTGGATGGGGGTGAACGATGGGTGTGCACGGTCGGGTCCGCCGAAGGCCCCCAATTCCTCATCCCCTTTGAGTGAGGACAGGTGGCGTGCGATGCTTTCCATATAGCCTTCGGGCAGGATGACGTCGCTATCTAATATAATAAGGTACGTGCCGCGCGCGTGCCCGGCTCCGTAGTTTCGGCTCTGTCCCGGTCCGCTGTTGGGCTTGCTGTAATAATGCAAGTCGAGGATGCCTGCATATTGTTTGCAGACATCCTCGCAAGTTAGTGTCGACCCGTCTTCCACAATGATTACTTCAAAGTCTTTCACAGTCTGTCGGGTGAGGCTTTGAAGGAGTTCGTCGACCTCTTCGGGCCGGTTGTAGACGGGAACGATGATGGAATATGTCATTACCTCTTTATTACTCCTTGACGCGGGCCAGATAGCTGCCGTCGCGGGTGTCAACCTGCACGAGTTCGCCTTCGTCGATGAAGAGGGGGACGCGGATCTCGACGCCGGTCTCGAGTGTGGCAGGTTTCAGCGTGTTGGTGGCTGTGTCGCCCTTGATGCCAGGCTCGCTGTGAGTGACGCGCAGGATGGTCTTCACGGGCATTTCGGCATAGAGGATGGTGTTGGTGTCGGCATCGCTGACAACATCGAGAACGTCGCCTTCCTTCATGTATTCAACGCCGGTGATGAGGTCGCGGGCGATGGGAATCTGGTCGTAGGTCTCCTGGTTCATGAAGATGTAGTCTTCGCCTTCCATGTAGAGATACTGGTAGGGGCGGCGCTCAACGCGTACGTCTTCAAGGGCTTCGCCGATATTGAAGCGCTTTTCAAGCACACGTCCGCTGACCACGTCTTTCAGCGTGGTGCGCATGATGGTGTTTCCTTTTCCCGGCTTTACGTGCAGGAAGTCGATGCAGAAGTACAGCTTTCCGTCCATGCGGATGCAAGTACCTTTCTTGATGTCTTGTGATTTAATCATTGTTTTTGATACTTATTTTTTGATATTATTTCTCTTTACGGCTGCAAAGTTACAGTAAATTTGGAAAAAAACCTAAATTTTTTAGCTAAAATTCGCATATTTCTTTGCTAATTCGAAAATTATGCGTAATTTTGCAACCCCAAATGTGCTTTTGTGCAGAAAAATGATAACAAAATATAAATAAGGAAAGACAATGAAGAGAACATTTCAGCCACACAATCGTCGCCGCGTGAACAAGCATGGTTTCCGCGAGCGCATGGCAACGAAGAATGGTCGTCGCGTACTGGCTTCGCGCCGCGCTAAGGGCCGCAAGAAGTTGACAGTATCTGACGAGAACCACGGCAAGTAAGCCGAGGCTTTCTGTTGAAGCGACGAAAAGGCTGCAGCAAATATCTCATTGGTGAGATTTTGTTGCAGCCTTTTGTTTGTCCCCTTTCCTTTTATGCTTTGCGCCGGCCGGAAGTGGCTGGTGTTCCTTTCCGCATTAGTATTTGTGGGTGGCCTTCCACCAGGCAGTATGCTCTTTTCCGTCGGCTTTGTCGTTGACGGACGGGTCGCTGATGGTGATGCCCGAGAAGCGGTCGATGGCTACGGTGTGGGGATGGTCGATGGTGCTGAAGATGCTGGGCGTGTTGACCTTGAAGGGCACAAGCCGTTGCAGCTGTTGTGTCAGCGGGCTTAATAGTTCAGAATCGCCGAAGCAGAGGAAGTCGATGTAGTGTCCGCAGTCGAAGAAGATGGGTGGTGTGTATCCGTCGAGTGCCTGCAGCCATTCCCTGTCGTCTTCGTTGAAGGTGTGGGTGGCGTTGGCTTCTGCCATGAGTTGGGCGAAGGCCTCCACCTCGCGGCAGTCGATGGCGGCTAATGTCCCGTAGGGATAGGAGTAATCCGAGTAGAACTTGTGATAGGCGTTGCATACTTCTTCGTAGTTGGGTGTGGGCGAGAGGTACTGCCAGATGTCTTCATAGGGCATCCCGCGTGCCATGATTTCGCTGGTCGACGCGATGAGATGGTCGGCGACGCGATGCAGGTCGTAGGCTACCTCGACGTTTGCCATGTAGCAGTCGTCGAAGAGGATGAAGTCGAGGTGGGTCTGGCTTTCGCTGATGGCATCGGCGAGGGTTGTTATTTCAGCTCTGAACCCTTTGTCGCCACCGAAGTATTTTCGTCTGGCCAGGTTTGTCTTTGCTGAGGCATCATCGTCAACGGGCAGCCATCCCATGCCGTGGCAACCAATCATCATGGCATACCGCAGCGAGGGTGCGTAGCCTTTGGCGTCGTTGATAAACCCCCTGATGGTTTCTTTCTTCGTGAAGTCAACGTTGGAATATGTGGCAAGGGTGTCGCGAACGGTGGTGCCCTTGTCGAGTTTTATCTCGAAGAGTACGGCCTCATAGGGTTTGTTGGCCATGCAGACGAGCAGTCGTGCATTGGCCATGGTCTGCCGTTTGGTGATGGCGTTCTCAATCTCGCGGATGTTGTTCTGGAAGTCGGAGTATAGTCCTGCACTGCCCTTCGCGTTGCCCGACCAGGGGAAGTAGTAAAGGATGGTCTGGTCAGTAGGCTCCGGCTCCGGCTCGTGGTGGTGATGGCAGGAGAGTAGGAAAAAAGAAAGAATGAAAAAATGAAGGAATGAAAGGTTTCTGTAGTTCAGAAAAACCATTTTTCCCTTTGCACAGTCATTCGTGGGTATCCTTATGTTCAATCCTTTTTCCATTTTTTCATTCTTTCCCATTATCTCATTTTCTTAATCACGGGCAGCACAAGGCTCTCCATCACCTCGTAGCCTTTCTTGTTGGGGTGCACCTGTTCGGGTGTATAGGCCGTGTTCATGCGTGTTCCGTCTTCGCTGAGCATCGCTGAGAAATAATCGACGAAGGGAATCTTGTGGCTGTCGGCATAGGCCTTGACACGGGCGTTGAGGCTGCGTATCTTCTCCATTGAGTCGGTGATTTCGAGTCGCCACGGGAAGTTTCCTGCTGGCAGTGTCGAGGTGAGGATGACCTTGATTTTGTTGGCTTTGGCCAGTTCGCACATCGAGACGACATTGCCGAAAGTCTGGTCTTCGTCGTATTTACCGGTGTTCTCTGCAATGTCGTTGGTGCCGTAGTTGATGACGACGATTTTCGGTTGCAGGTCGATGACATCCTGACGGAACCGCAGCAGAAACTGGTAGGACGTCTGTCCGCTGATACCGCGGCCGATGAAGCCGTTCTCCTTGAAGAACTCCGGGTGTTGTTCAACCCAGCCCCATGTGATGCTGTTGCCTAAGAATACGACGCGCTTCTCGCCTTTGGCGGGTTTGCCGAGTTCAGCATTGGCCTGTGCGTATCCCTCGAAGCAGGCGAAGTCGTGGCGCTGTGCCTGGGTGTTGTTTGCTGCGAGCAGCATCATCGCTGCGAGCATGATGTTCTTGATAGTTCTTTTCATGACTGTTTCTTATATAGTTTTTCTATTGTTGCTTTGGGGAGCAGTGATTATCCTTTTCGCTCAGTAGAGGTCGGTTCGGTGACGTCATAGCTGTCGAGCGAGAGATGTTCGCCGTCGAAGACGGCATAGGTGAACTGCCACAGCCAGTCGCCGAGGATGATGACGCGGGCTTTCTGCGACAACATCAGGTCGAGTTCTATGTGGCGGTGTCCGAAGACGTAGAAGTCGATGTCAGGCCGTTGCTGCATCATCTGCTTGGCATACTGCACGAGGTATTCTTTGTCTTCACCCATATAGGGTGGTTCCTTACCGTCGTCGCGCTTCAGTCTTGAATGCTTTGCCCAGCCAAGTCCGAGCTGCATACCCCACCACGGATGGGCAAAGTTGAGAAGGCGCTGACAGAGGCGGTTGTGGAAGACGGCGCGCAGGAAGCGGAACTTCCTGTCGGGGTCGCCCAGCCCGTCGCCGTGGGCCAGGTAGAACACCTTGCCGTTGATGGTGACCGTGGCGGGCTCGCGGTGGACGATGACGCCACACTCTTCTTCCAGATAGCCATAGGTCCAGATGTCGTGGTTGCCGGTGAAGTAGTGCACTTCGATGCCGCGGTCGGTGAGTTCCGACAGTTTGCCGAGAAAGCGCGTATAGCCTTTGGGCACCACATGCCGGTATTCGTTCCAGAAGTCGAACATGTCGCCCAGAAGGTAGATGGCGGCAGCATTGTCCTTGATGCTGTCGAGGAAGCTGACCAGTCGCCGCTCCTGTCCCCGCTTGTCGGCGGTGGCCAGTGAGCCCAGGTGGGCATCGGAGAGAAAATAGACTTTCATCATTATTGATAATTGATAATTATCCATTGTCCATTATCCATTAGTCAAACCCCAGTTCCACGCGGGCCTCTTCTGACATCATGCTTTGGTCCCATTCGGGTTCGAAGACGAGGTTGACAGTGGCCTGGCGGATATCCTCTAAGCTTTCAACCTTTGTCCTCACGTCTTCGATGATGTAGTCGGCGGCAGGGCAGTTGGGTGCGGTGAAGGTCATGTCGATGTCTA
>Ga0310697_10002796_pt1 | contig 18108 bp, 21 predicted proteins | sample 172DNAGHGlowgp2_FD_203883 | JGI IMG/M metagenome (GOLD analysis project Ga0310697, IMG submission 203883) | Sheep rumen microbial communities from Palmerston North, Manawatu-Wanganui, New Zealand - 1728 DNA GHGlow gp2 (v2) (version 2) | ecosystem: Host-associated > Mammals > Digestive system >... | reverse complement strand
GATCGTGAAGGCGGCGGAGCAGTTGTTGCGGGCAAAGAGCTGCTTGTTCATGATGAAGCGGTTGATCTCCGGGTTGCGGCTGATGGCGCGCACATAGGCCGCCACAACGATCTGCATATAGGATATCTGCTCGCCCTTCTCCTTTTTCTGGCGGCGGATATATCTGGACATCAGCTCCAGATCCGCGCGGTGCTTTAAGAATACCTGTGCGTCACAGCGCATGGGCATGACATAGGGCGTGATTTTCATGACGGGGTCAATGCCGTCGATCCGGCGTCCGTCCGGTCGTCTTCCAAACATATTTCTTTTCTCCGTTTCACCTTGGGCAATTCTTTAACAGGAGATATTATACAGCGTGAACGAGAAATGCTCAAGGATTTTTTTACGAATATCCTATTTCCTTCTTAAGAATTCCAAACAATCGTTGATTTTCCGGTGAGTTTATGCTATTCTTTCTCTGCCCAAAATTTAATACTGGAGCCAAAGGAGAAAAACGCCATGAAAAAAAGGTTTCTCGCGCTCGTCCTGGCTGTGCTGATGACTGCGGCACTCTGCGCATGCGGAGGCGGCAAGTCCCAGACGGTGCAGGCCACGGACACCCCCACCGGCTCCGCCGGCGAAAAGGCCCCCGGTGCAGAGCTCACCGTGGGTATCGCCGCAGATCTGGACACGAGTCTTGACCCACACGTATCTTCGTCGTCGGCAGGAACCAGAGAGGTCCTCTTCAACATCTTTGAAGGGCTTGTCAAGCCCGATACGGACGGAAATCTCATCCCCGCCATTGCCGAAGATTATACCGTGAATGAGACAGCGGATCAGTACACCTACACTTTGCGTGACGGTGTCCGCTTCCACAACGGGAAAACGGTGACGGTCGGGGATGTTGTCTATTCTCTCACCAGAGCTGCGGGACTGGAAACCGGCGAGCCTCTTGTCGCCGAGCTGAGCGGCATCGCCTCGGTCGAGGCAAAGGACGACAAAACCGTCGTCGTGACGCTCAAGGCCCCCGACGCGGAATTCAACGCCTACATGCACGCCGCCATCATCCCCGAGGGCATTGATCCCAATGCCGAGGTGGTCGGCACCGGCCCCTTCCGCTTTGTCTCCCGCACACTGCAGGACAGCATTGTGCTGGAGAAGTTTGCCGATTACTGGGGTGAGGGTGCGCTGGTGGACAAGGTCACGCTCAAGGTCATCCCCGACGGGCAGACCATGGTCATGAGCCTGCGCTCCGGCGCCATCGACATGACCAACCATCTCTCCGCAAGCCAGATCGCGGATCTCTCCGATCTCACGATCCTTGAGGGCGGCAGCAACATCATCCAGGCCCTCTACCTGAATAACGACTTTGAGCCCTTCCGCGACCTGCGCGTCCGCCAGGCCCTGTGCTATGCCATCGACCGCCAGGGCGTCATCGACCTTGCAAACGACGGGCACGGCATCCCCCTCGGTAGCAGCATGATCCCCTCCATGGGCAAGTACGTGGTGCCCACGCTGCTGGACACCTACAGGCCCGACCCCGAGAAGGCCAAGGCCCTGCTGAAGGAAGCGGGCTATGAAAACCTCAGCTTCTCCATCACGGTGCCCTCGAGCATGCCCGCCCATGTGGACGCCGCCCAGGTCATTGTCGAGCAGCTTCGCGCCGCCGGCATCAACGCCGAGATCAAGCTGGTTGAATGGGCCACCTGGTATGACGAGACCTACAAGGGCCGCAAGTTTGAGTCCACCGTCGTCGGCATGGACACCCACAGCCTTGCAGCCTCCGGCTGCCTCGCCCGCTTTGTGAGCGACAGCGGCAAGAATTTCATCAACTTCAAAAACGAAGAGTATGACGAGACCTACCGCAAGGCCATGGCCACGGTAGACGATCAGGAGCAGACGGAGCTTTTCAAGCGCTGCGAGACCATCCTGACCGAGCAGGCCGCAAACGTCTATATCCAGGACGCCGCCTCCTTCGCCGTCATGCAGAAGGACGTGGCCGGCTATCGCTTCTACCCCGCCCTGTACATCATGGACCTGTCCACGATGTACCGCATCGCGTAATTTTGGGGCGGCACCGCTGCGCGGTGCCGCTCAAACATTCTATTCTAAAGAAACCGGACGGAATCCTTCCATGCAGTATGTCCTGAAAAAAACCGGCGTGCTGATCGCGACGCTGCTGCTGGTGTCGCTGTTTGCCTTTCTCGCCTTTGAGATCATCCCCGGCGATCCGACCACCATGCTCCTGGGCAGCGACTATACGCCCGAACGGGCGGCGGCCCTGCGGGAGTCCATGGGGCTTGACCGCAATGTCCTTGTGCGCTTTTTTGACTGGTTTGTCTCCTTCGCGCGCGGCGACATGGGGACAAGCTACAGCTATTCCATGCCCGTGCGGGAGGTGCTGCGCGGCAAGATCGGCGTGACGGCGGTGCTGTCCCTGATGAGCTGGGTGCTGGTCGTCGCGGTCAGCGTCCCGCTCGGGATCGCGCTGGTGCGCTACCAGAACAAGCCCTTCGGCAAAATCGGCACCTCCCTCAATCAGGTGCTGATGGCGATCCCCTCCTTCTTTCTCGGCATTCTGCTGACCTATCTCTTCGGGCTGGTATTCAAGCTCTTCACGCCGGGCAGGTTCATCCCCTTCCGGGAGAGCGTTTCCGGGTGCCTCGGCTACCTGGTCTTTCCGGCCCTGGCAATCTCCCTGCCGAAGATCGCCAAAACCGCGCGGCTCCTGCGTGCCTCCATTCTCAGCGAGATGAAGCAGGACTATGTGCTCACGGCATACAGCCACGGCAATTCCCGCTGGCTTGTGATCAAGAACCATGTCGTGCGAAACGCCCTGCTGCCGGTGGTGACCTATCTTGCGATGTCGCTTGCGGACATTGTGGCAAGCTCCATCATTGTCGAGCAGGTCTTTGTGGTCCCCGGTCTCGGGCGGCTGCTCGTCGCCAGCATCTCCAACCGCGACTACCCCGTGGCGCTCAGCATCGTGGTGATGATCGCGTCCGTGGTCGTGGTGATGAACTACCTGGCCGACATTCTGACGCAGGCCATTGACCCGCGCGTGCGCTTAAGCTGAGGAGGGCCGGGATGATCAACACAAAAGACAAAAGCTTCCGCATCGGCGCGGGCATCACGGCCTTCATGCTGCTCGTGATCCTCATCGGCGCCGTGTGGACCCCCTATGACCCCAACGCCATGAACGCGGCGGAAAAGATGGCCTCCCCCAGTCTGCGCCATCTCTTCGGCACCGACAACTTCGGGCGGGACATTTTCTCCCGCGTTGTGCAGGGTGCCGGGGCAACCTTCCTGATCGCCCTGTGCTCGGTGAGTCTCGGCCTTCTGTTCGGGCTCCTGATCGGCGGTCTCACGGGCTGGTACGGCGGCTGGGTGGATGAGGTGCTCATGCGCCTCAACGACAGCATCACCGCCTTTCCGAGTCTCCTGCTGGCGCTGGTGCTGATCGCCGTTTTCCATACCGGCAAATACAATATCATTCTCGCCCTGGGCATCATCTTCATCCCCACCTTCGCCCGTATCGTGCGCATGGAGGTGGCGCGGCAGAAGGCCCTGGACTACGTGGCGAACGCAAAGCTCATGGGCGTGAAGGATATGCGCATCCTTTTTGTACACATCATGCCGAACATCCTGCCGGTTCTGCTGAGCACGGTGGCGATCGGCTTTAATAACGCGGTGCTGGCGGAGGCGTCGATGAGCTATCTCGGCCTCGGCGTACAGCCGCCCGATCCCAGTCTCGGCCGTATGCTGAGCGAGGCGCAGTCCTATCTGCTGCGCGCGCCCTGGTACGCGCTCTCGGTCGGTGCCGCCATCGTGCTGCTGGTGCTGGGCTTCGGTCTGCTCAGCGAGGGGCTTGGAGGTGAAAGCCATGCTTGAGATCCGTGATCTGCACGTCACCTTCAAATCCACCGACAAGGAAGCCGTGCGCGGCATCGACCTCTCCATCGCCCCGGGCGAGCGCCTGGGGCTGGTGGGCGAATCCGGCTCGGGCAAGACCGTGACCGCCATGGCCCTCACGGGACTCATCGAGCGCAGCAACGTGGACATGACGGGTCAGGTGCTCTTCGAGGGGCGCGACCTTGTCACCTGCTCCCGGCGGGAGCTGAGACAAATCCACGGCAGGGACATCGGCGTCGTGTTTCAGGAGCCTATGCGAAGCCTCAACCCCCTCATGCGCATCGGGGAGCAGATCGAGGAATCGCTGAAGATCCACACGGACAAGACCCCTGCGGAGCGCCGCGCCCTGGCTCTCGAGGTCATGGAGCAGGTCAGCCTGCCCGATCCCGAGGCGACCTATCGCAAATACCCGCACCAGCTCTCCGGCGGACAGCGGCAGCGCGTCATCATCGCCTCCGCCATGATCATCCGCCCGAAGCTGCTGGTCTGTGACGAGCCGACCACCGCCCTGGACGTGACGGTGCAGAAGCAGATCCTGGAGCTTCTGCGCGCGCTGAGCGTGGAGTACGGCGTGGGCATCCTGCTCATCAGCCACGATATGAACGTCGTGCGCAGGCTCTGTGAGGATGTGGCTGTCATGTATAAGGGCAAAATCGTTGAACGCGGCCTGACGGAGGCTATTTTCCACCATCCGCAGGACGAATACACCAAGCGGCTCATCGCCGCAATCCCCACAAGGAGACGCCATGGATCAGCTTGAAAACGTGCTTGAGGTCGAAAATCTCTCCGTCGTCTATGAGGACCGGGGGCTTTTCGGAAAAAAGACCTCCTTTCAGGCGCTGACAGACGTGAGCTTTCACGTAAAGCGCGGGGAAATTCTGGGGCTTGTGGGCGAATCCGGCTGCGGCAAATCCACGCTCTCCAAGGCCATTCTCGGCATGCTGGACCGGGCGAAGGTGACAGGCGAGATCCGCCACTTCACCCCCCGCCCGCAGATGGTGTTTCAGGATCCCTTCGGCAGTCTCAACCCCTCCAAGACCGTGGGCTGGATCCTCGAAGAGCCGCTGCGCGTCTACGGAAAATACGACGCGGCAGAGCGCCGCCGCCGCGTGCTGGACATGCTTGAGCGCGTGGGGCTTGAGCGCAGCCAGGCCGAGTGTCGGCCCGGTCAGCTCTCCGGCGGGCAGCGGCAGCGCGTGTCCATCGCGGCGGCCCTGATCCGCCGCTCCCGCTTCATCATCGCCGACGAGCCGGTCTCGGCCCTGGATGTGACCATCCAGGCGCAGATCCTGGATCTGCTCTGGGATCTGCGCCACGATCTGAATCTGAGCTATCTTTTCATCAGTCACGACCTCAACGTCGTCTACTCCATCTGTGACCGGGTCATGGTCATGGAGAAGGGGCGCATCATCGAGCAGGGTACGGTGGATGAGGTTTACGATCACCCGCAGCACGAATATACGAAAAAGCTGCTGAACGCGGTACAGTTCTAAGGGGGGCCGACGCATGCAGGACTTCACACATTTTAACGAGCAGGGCCGGGCAAAGATGGTGGACGTGGGCGAAAAGCCCGTCACCGTCCGCACCGCTGTGGCCGCAGGCCGGGTGCTTGTCAACCGGGACACCTTCCGGCTGATCGAGACTGGCGGTATGAAAAAGGGCGACGTGCTGACCGTGGCCCAGGTGGCGGGCATCATGGGCGCCAAGCGCACGCCGGATCTCATCCCCATGTGCCACCCCATTCTGCTTGACGGCATCAACCTGGATCTGAGCCTGGACGAGGAGCGCTGCGCGGTGGAGATCCTGGCCACGGTCTCCTGCGCCGGGCGCACCGGCGTAGAGATGGAGGCCCTCACGGCGGTCAGCACCGCCGCTCTCACGGTCTATGACATGTGCAAGGCTGTACAGAAGGATATGGTCATCACGGATATCCGCCTGCTGCAAAAGGCGGGCGGCGTTCGCGGGGATTACGAAAGGGAGAGCGATCCATGAACAGCACAAAGTATTCCGCAGCGGAAAAGCAGCCCCTCCCCTCTCTCGACACCTGGCTCAGAGAGGCAAAGCGAGAGGCCGGTGCCGCTGGCTGCGGTATGTATCTGTTCCACAACGGCGTGGTGCGGGAGACGGCGAAGGCCGCCGTGCGCGAGGGGAAGGAAAACACCGCCCCTGTCCGGGGCATGCGTTTTTCCTATGACGCTGAGAAGGTCGAGGCCGCAAAGGCGGCGGCCCTCGCCATGCCCGGTATCGGCTATGTGCGTCTCTGGCTCAACAGCGGCGAGCTTTCCGTCGGCGACGACATCATGCTGGTGCTGGTAGGCGGGGATATACGGCCCCATGTTATCGACGCGCTGCAGGCCCTGGTTGGCGAAATCAAGCAGCACTGCGTCACCGAAACCGAAATCTATTGATTGGACTAAAAAGATGAAAATGAACTACTGCATGGAATGCGGCACCCTTCTGCACCCGAAATCGCACGGCGAGGAGGGCACCTTCCCCTACTGTGATACCTGCGGCGCGTTCCGCTATCCGGTATTCAACACGGCGGTAAGCCTGCTGGTCGTGGACGAGGCGGAAGAGAACATCCTGCTGATCCGCCAGTACGGAAGGCCGCATTATATTCTGGTTGCGGGTTATGTCAACCAGGGAGAGGACGCGGAGGATGCCGCCCGGCGCGAGCTGATGGAGGAGCTGCATCTGCCCGCCGTCTCCGTGCACTTTAACCGCAGCCGTTACTTTCCGCCCAGCAATACCCTGATGCTCAATTTCACGGTCAGGGTGCCGACGAAGGACGCGCAGCCCAACCGCGAGGTGGACGACTGGCGATGGTTCTCCCTGCAGGACGCGCGGGAGCACATCAAGCCCGGCAGCCTGGCCGAGGCCTTTCTTCTCGGCTGGCTCGACGGCGAATACCGCTTCCCCACATATTGATGCAAAAACGCCTGCGAGCGCACTCGCAGGCGTTTTATTTATTTGTCGCTTTCGATCGTATGATTCAGCTTTTCAAACTCCTGCACCGGCATGGGCTTGTAGAAATAATAGCCCTGCATTTCGGCGCAGCCCTTGCTCTGGAGGAATTTCGCCTGCTCGACGTTTTCCACGCCCTCGGCGATCATCCGCATTCCCAGAAGACGGACCATCTGGATGATGCAGCTGACGATGATATGGCTCTTCTCCGGATCCCCGGAGGCTGTCAGGAAGTGGAGATCCAGCTTGATGCGGTCCACCGGCACCTCCTTGAGCATGTGCAGGGAGGAATAGCCGCTGCCGAAATCGTCCATCTCCACCTGAAAGCCCATGGCGCGGAGCTTCTCCGTGGTACTGATCAGAAGCTCGGGGCTTTCGGCATAGGCTGTCTCGGTGATCTCGATGCGAAGCTGGTCGGGAGTCAGGCCGTAGGTCTCGATCAGCTTCCGGAAGTGTCCGGGGATGTCCCTGTCCTCGCGGATGTCGTCGCGCGACACGTTGACCGAAACCGTCCTGCCCTCCCCCGCGGCGTTCCAGCGCTGCAGATCCCGGCAGACCGTGTCCCAGACGAAGCAGTCCAGATCGAAAATCAGGCCCGCCTCCTCCAGCGTGGAGATAAAATCGAAGGGATAGAGCCAGCCGAGCTTGGTGTGGTCCCAGCGGCACAGCGCCTCAGCGCCGATGATCTCCCGCCTGTCGTAGTCCACCTGGGGCTGATACCAGACCTGGATATCCCCGGATTTGATGGCGGCGGGGAGATAATTGACGATCTCCGCGAGGCGTTTTCCCTTTTCCCACTGCTCCGGGTTATAAAACGCGAAGTCCTCCTTGCGGCTCTCCCGGGCCCGCTTCTCGGCGACGCGGGCCAGATCCAGCATATGATCCACGTCGATTTTTCTGAAATCCTTCGGCGTAAGGACATAGATGCCGCTGCAGATTTGCACGCGGGTGTCGATCCCCTGATCAATAAAGTAGTTATGCACAGGCGTGAATACCTTCTCTTCATCATCACGCATGCGCTGCTCGCCCGAGATGTGGCGCAGAACGGCAAAATGGTCGGCGTCGATGCGGCCGATCGCCTCATCCTCGCCCAGGTTTTCCTTTGATTTATCAGCCCAGAAGCGCAGCAGTGCGTCCCCCGCCTCTCTGCCTTGGCTGTCGTTGATGAATTTGAAGTCCCGGATATTGTTATAAGAGAGGAAATACGGCGCGTCCGGGTGGCTGCGCAGCAGCTCCTCCACCCGCTTGCGAAAGCCGTTCATGCTGAGAACGCCCGTCAACGGGTCATGGTCCAGGATCTGCTGAAGCTTTTTCTCATGCTCCTCCCGGACGGCGCGAACCTTCTGTACGGCAATGACGATCAGCGCAAGGATCAGAAACAGTACAAGCAGAAGGATCAGCCCGTACTGATGGAGATAGTCGGAAGCGTCATACTGATAGAGCTTGCGGGAGGTATGGTCCAGGATAATGGCCTGCCGCTTGGTATCGCTTATGGAGGCAATGCCTTCATTCAGGCGGTCAAGTATCGCGCGCCCTTCCGGGGTGTCCAACGTGCCGACGCGAAAATCCATGGAGAACATGGCCGCGGGCTGCATCTTCAGATCCTCATAGGCGGGCTTTTGCAGCACATAGCTCCATACATAGGAATTGTGCAGCAGCGCGTCCACCTCGCCCGCGCGAAGCGCCTTTACGCACTCCGGCATCGTCTCATAAAGCCGGATGACCATGCCGGGAAACATGCTGTTGACCGTTTCCGCGCCGGCGGCCAGGGATTTGAGCATACCCACGCGCAGCTCATCCATCGGGGGAAGGCTGCGGCTGCCGACGGTCACAAGGGTAAACGGGGTCTGGATGAGATTGTCCGACACCACGCTCTTCTGCCCGGCGTCGCTGTCCAGGGCGCTGCCGAAGGGCATAACCAGATCGTAGTCGGGATTATCCAGCGCGGCCTTCAGCGTCGCCTCCCCGATCTCCCGAAAGGCGGCGGTATAGCCTGCCGCCCTGGCTGCGGCCTCCATCAGATCCACGCCGATGCCCGTGATTTCCTTTGTGTCGGGGTCACGGTAAAACACAGGGCAGCGGTTCGTCGGCACGCCGACGGTCAGCGTATCGCCCTCCCCGGCTGCGGCAAGCGCCGGTGCCGCCGCAATCGGCAGCGCAAGGACCGCGCATAAAAGGAACGCAAACAGGCATTTTAACAGTCGTTTTTCTCTCATGGCGAAGCAGTCTCCCTGTGTCCGATTGATTTTGTGAGTATAACATACTATCCGCGGCATTACAATCCCATTTTTGAAGGAATCTGTCACGTTACGCAAACTTTGCTTCAAACTCCTGTACCGGGATCGGTCGGGAGAAATAGAAGCCCTGGAACGCGTCGCAGCCCATGTCGGTGAGCGTCCGGAGCTGCCGCTCGGTTTCCACGCCCTCTGTCAGCACGTCCATGCCCAGCGATTCCGCCAGGTCGATCACGGAGCGCAGGATGATGCGGCTGCGCTCCCTGTCATGGATCTCGCGCAAAAAGCCCATGTCGATCTTGAGCATATCCGCATCAATGTTTTTCAGCAGACTCAGCGAGGAATAGCCGCTGCCGAAATCGTCGATCTCCACAAAAAAGCCCTTTTCCCGGAGCCTTGCGACCACGGCAATGCTCTTTTCCGGCTCAGCCAGCAGGGCGGTTTCCGTGATCTCCAGCCTGAGCTGGCGGTACTCCACGCCCTCATAGGTATAGTGGATGAATTTTTTGCTGCTCAGAAGTTCCTCCGGCACCTTGGGCTGCTCGTTCATCGCGGCGGGGTCCAGCTCATTGTAGGAGATCACGCGCGCCCAGGTTGTCCGTGATATAGGGCGGCAGCCACACCGAGGCCCGCGGCAATCAGCATGGCGATAATGATGACGCAAACCGTAATGGCTTTGATCTTTGTCCTGATCGAGTTCATGACAAAAGCCCTCTTTCTCTTTTCCGGGGTGTGTTGCCGGTCGGCACGGCGTCTTTTCCAGCGTTACCTACAATTTTGATATTATATCACAGAAGCATCCGAAAAGCTATGCCGATTTGTCGGATTTTGCTGGTTTTTTAAGTTGTTTTTCAGAACGCGGCAAGCCCCCCGGCTGAGCCGGAGGGCTTGCTGTGTTGATTGCTTCATAAGGCGCCGTGGCTGACGATGCTTCCCGCCGAAGCGGATTGTCCCGGCCGGGCGGAGGCTGATGTCCACCTGACCGCTAAAACGATTTCAGCCGCATCGTCGATTCGTACGCCCTTCCTTTCAGCGGCTTTGCACGTCCGCCTGAGATGAATTCGGCGACCACGCCGTGCTCTCTTTTTTCCGGTTCCGCATTTCCCGCAGGACGCCCCGGATGCCGGGGCGCTTCTCTTCATAGCCCTCCACGAAATCCTCAACCGCGGCGATCTTGTCCGCCGTTGAGACAATGGCGGCCTCGAGGGAGTTGGGCGGCTTGCTCTTTCCGACAGGCCACATGTGGCGCGTGATGATATCCTCTGTTTTCTTCGGGAGCTTGCCCAGCAGCTTCTCCGCCACCTGCGCGGAATCCCGGGGGTGCTGCCTGCTGCATTCGCCGGACGAGCTGTATTTTTCATTCCGTCCGAGGATGCCGAGATCATGGCTGAGCGCGCCCGTGACGACCGCCCCGATATCTGTCTTGACGTGCAGCTTTTTCAGCGCGTAGCAGATGGCGAGGCTTGTCATGGCAACGCGCAAGGTATGCTCCCCCACCGTGGAGAGGGTATGGTGCTTCTGCCGGAACGCCTGGCGCATCTCCTCGGAATTGAGAATTTTGTCTCCGTAGGTTTCGAGATCCTTCCGTATCCTCTCTTTGCGTTCTTCTTTCCGCTTTCTCTTATATCGCAACAAAACTACCTCCCGGGTTTGTAAGAAGAGGCTTTCGGCCAAGGTCTTCCGGAATCCCCGTTTGAAAGAAGAAATCCATTGCAGCCTTCAATCCCTGAACCGATTTATACCCCATATTTTTTACAATTCTATCATAGAAGTCCACGACAGGCAAGAACTCAGTTGTCGCTATGGCAATTCATCCGGATTCATGCTATACTTTATTTGTCAAATTTTGCGCACCGGCTGCGGAGACTGCGGGTGCGCGGTACACAGAAGGGAGATATAACATGTCTGCGATTCTTGACGGAAAAGCTCTCGCGGCGTCAATCCGCCGGGAGATTCGGGAGGAAGCCGCAAAGCTGCCGCGCAGGCCCGGCATTGCGGTGATCCTGGTCGGAGATGATCCTGCCTCACAGCTTTATGTTAAAAACAAAGGCACGGATTGTGATGAATGCGGTTTTCTTTCGCGCCGCATTGATTTTCCTTCCTCGGTCTCGGAAGAGGAACTGCTCGGCACGATCAGCAAGCTCAACGCTGACCCCGCCATTGACGGCGTTCTGGTGCAGCTCCCGCTCCCGGACACAATCGATGAGCGCCGCATCATTGAGGCCATCAGCCCGGAAAAAGACGTGGATGCTTTCCACCCCCTCAACGTGGGACGCATGGTGCATGGGGATTCCGTGATCTGGCCATGCACGCCGGTCGGGATCGCCGCCATGCTGGACGCTTATCACATCAGTGTGGAGGGCAAAACCTGTGTCGTTGTCGGGCGCAGTGATATCGTCGGCAAGCCCATGGGACTGCTTCTGCTTCAGCGCAACGGGACCGTGATCTACTGCCACCGCCATACACCCGATCTCGCCGCCATGACACGTCAGGCGGATATCCTGATCGTTTCGGCGGGCCGCCCGGGGCTCATTACCGCCGACATGGTAAAGCCCGGGGCCGTGGTGATCGATGTTGCGATGAACCGCGATCCCGTGAGCGGGAAATTCACCGGCGATGTGTGCTTCGACGAGGTAAAGGACATCGCCGCCCATATCACGCCTGTGCCCGGCGGCGTCGGTCCGATGACGCGCGCCATGCTCATGCAAAACGTGCTCATACTCGGCAGGCTGCACATGGGGCTTGATGCCTGAACCTGTTCAGATCAATATTATAAGGGCGCGGAAATACCCACGCCAGCAAAAAGCCCTGAGAAACGGCGATCAGCGCAGTTTCTCAGGGCAAATCAAATTTTATCAGCTTTCCGTCGGCTTCATCGTCGGGAAAACCGCGATATTCTTGAAATAAGTCTTTAGAAGTTCTTATATCTTATTATAACCGGCTCAAAATAGCAAGCCATTCTCATAAATTGTTATAAGTTTTTACTGGCTGCGTTCAAGACGATGTAAAGATTGATGTAACGCCCAGGTATCGTACAGAGTTAACAATTAGTAGCCTGTTTCAAACTATAACGTGAAATTATAGCTTACATCTCTGCTGAAAAGAACTAATTTAATACTGCCTCATCTCAAGGACGGTTGTATGGGTAATTCACTTCCGTTTCTCTTTCTAACCTATCAATTTGTTCGACTATTTGCAGACGGATGTTATCGCGATATCCTGGCATAGAAGTAGATATATAAAATGATTTGTAGACTCTATAAATCTCCTTCTCGTCGTATTCTCCATCCTCATACTCGTCTGTGTTCATCATCTTCGTCATCCTGCATAGTCCATCAAGCAGAAAAACGTAAGACATATAGACCGATTCTCCGGACTTGGGATTTCTTTTCAGCTTCTTGATAAACGGTTCCGCTTCATCGTACAAGCCGTCATCCATTTTGATGTCCGCGAGGCGAAGCCAGCATTTGGGGCAGAATTTGAATTTCTTGTCTGCAGCCTCCAGTGCTTCCATCCCTTTTGCGCGGTTGTTGGTGCTGTTATAGAAATCATATTCGGAGAGCCATGCATCCTCTTCATCTGGCTTATACTTCTGGTAGTCATTAACCAACGTCAATATTTCTTCTGCAGTTGCCCTTTTGGAAGCATATTCATCCAACAGATAATCAATTGAGAAGGAGAAAGCGCGCCATGTCCATGCGGATTGATCAATTCCCAGAAGTCTTTTATACCAAGTAGCGCAATCTTCCCTCTCTCCGCAATTCCGTCCGTATAGAATCGCATCGGCCAGAAGATCAGTGTTGTCGCTGTGGAGCTTTAGGCCCTCCTCGGCTATTTGCAGCGCGCCGCGATTGTCGCCGGAGATCTTGGAGATTGAAACCGTAAAGTTATGGAAATCATCTGCTCCTCCTGTCAAGGGCTCTTGGCAGGACAGCAATGCATCCAAAAGATCATTCAACATTTTCTCAATTTCATCAACATAATCCGAATTCTCTCTGCGGAATCGATTCAAAATGTCTTCCGCCTGGCCGATGTCACGAAGACCTATAAAAACATTCTCGTTCATTGTTACTCTCCTTTGAATAAATGAAACTGTGTCAGTGTACGTTTTTATGCCTGCTCGTTTTCTGCTTTGTTCTTTTCCGCTTCTTCGGCTTCCAATTCTGCAATTTTCTTGTCGATTCTGGCAACCAAATCATTGACATCAAATGCTGGGGCACTCTTTTCGCTCAACGAGCTGATCTTTGCTTGAAGCAGTTCCTGAGGGAGGGATAGCGAAGGTCTATCAGGTAAAGAATCTTCCTGCGCTGGCGAAATCAACTCTTGGAAATAGTGTTCCTTGGTATATGCTCCTTCCGGAAGTTCAGACATCTTTCGCAGCGGCAAAGGACGAAGAGCATACTCATTCCCATCATATTCCTCAATATCCGGAAGATACGAGAAATACGGATACTTTCGCCCGGAAAAAACAAGACACTCTCCGGCTTCTTTGTCGAGATGCTGGAGACGGGACACACTGATAAGCGGTTCGCGATTGGAGCCAGTCACGCCGCTCAATTCACTGATTTCCCGCAGAAGCTCTGTTTCTCTCGAAGTCAGGAATAGCCAGTTGGAACAGTTTGACATGATTGTTTCGGCTTCTTCTTCGTATCGCTGCTTGAGCTGGTGCTTGGACTGGATAACCAGCATAAAGCGAATGTTGCGGCTACGGGACGCCGTGATCATTTGCGGCATGTCGGTCATTTTAGGAAGGGAGGTAAACTCGTCCAAAAGGAAATTGACACGAGTCGGAAAACGGTACTCCTGGGTGTTTTTGTATGCATTATCGATCAGAAGCTCATACATCTGCTTGATAAAGATGGCAACGATTTGATGATAGATCGTTTTCTCATCCGGCATGATGAGGAAAACAGCAGTTTTCCCAAACCCGATATCATGGAGATCAAAGGTGGAATGAGACAACAGGCTGACCATTTTCGGCTGCATAGAAAAGCTGGTCATGTGCTGGTCGAATACGCTGATGATACAGGACATGGTATCGGAGGGACATACGACAGTTCCCTGTAATCTTGCCCGGATCAGCTCGTCCTCTTTTGCATAGCGCCATAGGGGAGAGTTTGAAATCCGCATGGAGTTGGTCGAAGAAAACAGCTCGCTCCTTAATTTGAGCAGGCTGCGCATATTGACGAGGTCTGCCGGCTGCTGTTTTTCTTTGCAGATCTTGAACAGTAAAAGCGTCAGGCCAAACAGCATATCTCTCGCGCTGTAATCCCAAAACGGATCATTTGAGGTAATGGGAATCAGATTGGCGGTAATATCATTAACAAACTCACATGCTTTGTCAATATTTCCGTCAAGATACAGCGAATAGGGTACCGAGAGGATGTTCCACCCGTCTCCTTTTTCGGGATCACGCAGATCGATTGCCCGGATATTGTAATCGTGTTTTTCCAGATAGTTTGCAGTTCGCCTGTATACCTCGCCCTTCGGATCGCAGACGATCATGGCCTCGCCGGACGCAGCCAACAGGCGCACCGTAGGCATAACGACCAAACGGCTTTTTTTCGATCCAGTCGCACCGATCAACAGGCAGTGCCCGTCCGAACCGTCCATATAGATGCAGTTGCTGTTCCTGTCATAATCCATGGGAAAACCGCTGCAATTGGGGGCGTTCCACTTGCTCAAGGAGCCGGGATGTACTTCTCCCGATATCATCTCATAGCGGGAAAAGCCTGAACGAAATGCATCTGTACGTTCAAATCTGCCTTTGTTGTCGCCCTTGTTGTCTTTTGCTTTGTATGCGGAATAATACGATTGTGTTGAGGGCGATCTAGACGTTGAGTGTATAGTTTTTGTGTTTACATCTTCATAGACCGCATAACAATTTGCTGTATGTGAACTTTCATTAATTGATATGGCCATTTTCTCACTCTATCCTTCTGGTTTTTTTATAACTATCCTCTCGAGTTAATAATTCGGTTATTTCAGCTAGTTTAGCTCTGAGCAATTTGTTCTCATGCGATAATTTTTCAATCGTTTCATCATAGGTAGAAATAATTCTGTTTACCTCTGATTCCGGAACTACTCTTTTTTCATCAATTTCGGACTTCAGCTTGGCTTTTTCTCTCACTAAGTAAACAATCTGATTATCCCGCTCCTCTATCTGTTTATTCAGATCAATAACTTTAGTCTCTAGCTCCTGAATTTTCGGATCTTGGAGTTGTCCTAAAACAACATATTCTAAGAAAGGAGGGTAATACCGACCCTTGAACTCATCAAAGCAGTTTTTAGGCAAAATAATACGAACAAAGAGCGTGCGCTTACAGCCTATTTCTTTTTCTGCTCTATCTATGGCTCCCACAAGGATCGTATGACAATGGCTTGCAACTGTTTCATTAGGATCTTTGAGAAGATTATGAAGATTCTGAAGCCAATCTTCTATTTTTGCTATTTCTGCATCCTCATAGCAATTTGTTACAGCCTGCAGAACTTCTTTAACAGCATCAGGAATAGTACTACGGCTTTTGTCTATATGCACAGATAATCGTTTGGCGCGTTTATCATGTTTCCATTCACCAAGAAGAAGATCAGGCGGTTGATTACCTCTGGAAAGAAACTTGGCTCGAAATTCTTCATCTGTCCAAGCGCTATCCTTACTATCTGTACAAATAATCAGAACATGAGGATATCCGTCACCATTTGAACGGCCAAAAAAATCTGGAACAATTTGTTCTAAATATGGGCTTCCTTCTACAGGCGACTCTTCCAAGATGCTACATTCTGCATCTGCATGCTTTAACAAACGAGTATAGTATCTGGAATTATATGGCAACAATTTTGATATTTTAGTGTTAAACACTACATTCGGCGGCATCTTCCAAAGGTTTTTCCTGTATCCGCACGAAAGCCATATTCCTGATCGTTCCCGTAGCTGCTCTCAGGATGAGAAAAGCAGTATTTGGACAGGCTGCTGAGGTTCTTCAGCATACCTCCGTACTGCTTGTCCGAGCGCAGGGTGTTGATGAGTTCGTCAAACTCGTTCTTGAAATCCTCGGTTTTCAGATCGCCCCGGTGATCTGTCCACGAGGAGAAAAAGCTCTTGCCGTCACTGCCCATGTCGGCGCGCAGGTGGCCGATGCAGCCGGACTGCGATTCAATCTGGCTGCTCTGAGAATAGCTGTACATCCGCTCCAGCGGGGTCATTGCTCTGATGCTGAGGTCCATCATTTTCCTCCTTCAATGATTCTTCTTTTGCAAAGCGCGCCTCCAGGCGTTCAACCGTCCAATCCTTACGGAATTGCCCCAACGGATTGCTGCCGAACTGCGCAATAGCCCGTTTATCCATATCCCGCAGCCGCTCCCACAGCTCCGGGTGATGTCGGCGTAGCTTGCGCAGCTCGTTAATACGCTGAAAGGGGCAGCACCAACAGGAACAGCGGTGATAGATCTCATAAAGACCGCCCCAATCGAAGCCGCGGTCATAGCAGATTTTCAACGCTTCCTTTTCGGTGATACCCCATTCAGCCAGTGGATAGTGCTCGTTTTTGATACGCTTTGGTTCATCGGCGGCGATGCCGACATAGTGCTGCGCGTTGTACTCGCCCTTTAGCCGGTTGACCTCCTTGTTTATAAGGTGCGTTTTGAGCTGCCCGGTACACCAGCGAACTCGTATACCCGGCCAGCCGTTTCCGTACAGCGGGACACCCATCTGCTGCCGGAGCTGAATTGTTCTCGGCTTCTGTTTCGGTTCCTCGAACATGAGCCATTCAAAGCCCTTCGGATGCCGCAGGACCGTCATATGGATGCCGCGTTCATGGAAGAGATGCTCATCCAGACGGCCCAGGTGCTCATACATTTCGGGAAACTCCATACCCGTGTCCGCCGTGATCACAGCGTCGATAGGCATGTCCCGTTCAAGCATGAGTAGAAGCATCGCGCTGGAGTCCTTGCCCCCTGACAGGGATACAGCATGATAGTTTCCCGTCAGCGTGCCTCCCGGCTTACGCCCTGCAATTTCTTTTCAGCCTGTTCAATGGCTGCAAGCCCGTCCTTTGCCCACTGGGGAAGTCTGTCCACTTCCATCACGCCAAGAATATCCCGGCGCTCAAAGCGACTCTGCCTGCCGCTGCGAAGTTCCCTACAGTAGCAGGCTGAACCACGGCTGTGAGGCGAGGCTCCGAAACCGCCTGTACAAAGCCTTAGCTGGCGGTTGGCTGTTCGATACTCCGGACGAAGAACATCGGCGCGGATCACGACGACCTTGTGGTTCAGATCATCCTCGGAGGAAATCCCAATGCAGTCTTTTTCTGTGATCGGACAGTCGTCCTCATCACCCAGACGCTCCTGCCGCAGTTCCGCTCTCGTTTTCTCTGCCTGCTCCCGGATACGTTCCCCGAAGGCAGCGACAACCTCTGCATAATCCTCGCTACCTATGGCGTCATAGTACCTTGCCAAAATGTCGTTAGCCTCGCAGTAGGAGCACATGTACGGAACGCCATCGGTATCCGCGGGATTCTCGCCCAAAACGATCTCCCTGTCACCGATATGGATTGCGTGGGTGATTTCGTAAGGGCCTGCCATGCGCTTAGTTTCCATGACATGTCCCTCCGTTTTCAAACATCCGCAGATAGTTCTCCAGCATCAGCGCCCTGCGGATCGCGCCGCTTTCGCCGGCCAGCTTTCTCTGAAGATAAAGGACAGTACGGATGTTCGGTACGGTTACGCCGGGAATCTCCACCAGCTGTTCAACCGAGATTGTCAGAATCTGCGAAGGCGTAAAACCTGCCTGGGTAAGAATGCGGAACAAACGCTTTTCATATCTCTCACGTTTCATTTTCATCGCTCCCTTCTTTTTGAGATATGTAAAGGGGCAGCCTCGCGGCTGCCCAAGGGAGCATGATTCTTTTAGGAAGCTTTAATGGGATCTTCGGTTACCCTTTCGCAATACACAAGATAGCGATACTTGCCTCCAGTGTTAGGTGGGTGGCAGGTCATGAGCGTCACCATGTCTTTTCCCGGC
>Ga0310697_10002793_pt1 | contig 18126 bp, 19 predicted proteins | sample 172DNAGHGlowgp2_FD_203883 | JGI IMG/M metagenome (GOLD analysis project Ga0310697, IMG submission 203883) | Sheep rumen microbial communities from Palmerston North, Manawatu-Wanganui, New Zealand - 1728 DNA GHGlow gp2 (v2) (version 2) | ecosystem: Host-associated > Mammals > Digestive system >... | reverse complement strand
TTGCTCTACCAACTGAGCTTCCGAGGCATATTGGCGACCCGAAGGGGGCTCGAACCCCTGACCTCCAGCGTGACAGGCTGGCATTCTAACCAACTGAACTACCGGGCCATCTATGGTGGGAACAACAGGGCTCGAACCTGTGACCCTCTGCTTGTAAGGCAGATGCTCTCCCAGCTGAGCTATGCTCCCCTACGCAACTTACGCGCATGTGTTATTATATCGAAAGAACTGTCCTCTGTCAACGATTTTTTTCACAAAACCAAAAGTTTTTTGAGCGCGGGAGAAAGCGTCATGCCTCCTCCCGCGTCCCGGTTTGTCAATTCAAATGATAGAGTTCGGTAAACTTCTTCGTCAGGTAATCCGTGTAGTAGGTCGGATCGAACGGCGCGCCGAACGCTTCTTCCATCAGCTCGGTCGGGTCCTTGATGCAGCCGAAGCGATAGATGTGCGCGGTGAGCCACTCCACGACCGGTTTCAGATTGCCGGCGCGGACGTTGTTCCACACGTCGATCTCCTTTTCCATCCGCTTGATGAGCTGCGCGCCGTATGCGCTGCCGATCGCGTAGGACGGGAAGTATCCGAACAGTCCGCTCGCCCAGTGCGAATCCTGCAACACGCCGCGGCGGTCGTCCGGCACGTCGATGCCGAGGTATTCGTGATACATCCGGTTCCATTCTTTGGGCAGGTCCTTTGCTTCGAGATCGCCGTTGAAGAGCCGCTTTTCAAGCTCGTACCGCACCATGACGTGCAACGCGTAGGTCAGTTCGTCCGCTTCGGTGCGGATGAGCGACGGCTCCGCCTTGTTGACCGCGACGTAGAATTGATGCGCGGTGACGTCACAAAGCTGCTCGGGGAAGATCTCCTGCATGCGCGGGAAGATCGCTTCGATGAACGGCTCGCTTCTGCCGATGATGTTCTCGAAGAACCGCGACTGGCATTCATGCACGCTCATCGAAACGCCGGAACCCAGCGGCGTCTTGGCGATCTCGTCGGCGACGTTGCGCTCGTAGGTCGCGTGACCGCCCTCATGGATGACGCTGTACATCGACGCTTCGACCGCGTCCTCGTGATAGTGCGTGGTGATGCGCACGTCATACTTGGTGAACTCCGTCGTGAACGGATGCTCGGTCTCGCCGATGATGCAGTAATTGCGGTCGAGTCCCAGCACGTCCATCAGATAGTCCGAGAACACGCGCTGTTCGGCGATCGGATAGTGCCGGTGCAAGAACGATACGTCCGGCTGCTCCTTGATCTTTGCGATCACCGGTACCAGACGCTCGCGCACGGTCGCAAAGAACCGGTCGAGCGTTTCGGTGTTCAGTCCCTTTTCGTACTCGTCCAGCAGGGTGTCGTAAACCGGCGCGTCCGGCTTATAGTAGCGCGCAAAGCGCTTTTTCGCCGCGATCAGCTTCTCGAGATGCGGCAGAAACATCTGAAAATCGCTCTTCAGCTTGGCTTCGTGCCAGACCTGGTCGGCGGTCGTCTGATCGATCGTGTACTGTACGTACTCGTCCTTCGGAATGCAGGCGATGCGCTCGCGCTCCTCCATCGCGCGCTCGGCAATGCGCACAAGGATCGGATCGACCTCGTCGCGGTGCTCGAGGATTTCTTTCTGCATCGCTTCGGTCTCGGGCGAGGTGTACAGATCGTACTCGACCTCGGATAAGATTCCGAACGTTTCTCCGACGATCTCGCCCGCGCCCTTCGGCATGACGGTGTTCATGTCGTAGGACATCAGTCCCATCGCATGCCAGTAGGCACGGATCTTTTTGAGATAAGCGCGATAACGTTCAACGGTTTCCTGTATCATAGTGAACTCCTTTCAGATTGGGTTTCGGTTTCTTCCGGCGAAGGCCCTTCCGGTTCTTCTTCGATCACGACAACCGGCTGCTGCGGTTCTTCTTCGATCGCGGCGACCGGGTTTTGCGGTTCTTTTCTGACCGGTCTTCCGAACAGGATCAGCAACGCAACAACCAGTACGCCGAGCACAATCAGCGCAACGGTGCGCCGCGCGTCGGTCACTTTAACGGCGACGGTCGTGTCCGCCGATCTTCCGTCCGAGGCGAAGCCGCTCACGGTCAGCACGGTTTCGCCGATCCCCGCCGCAGAAATGAACAGGGTCCCGTCGTCGGACAGCGCGCAGATCGCCACGTCCGTGTCCGCGCTCGTTGCGCGGAAGGTCATCGGCATGCCCTTCGGATCGGCAAAGCCCGCCGTAAACGCCTTCAGCGCGGTCGACGTTTCGCCGTTTCGCCGCAGCGGCAGCGTCAGCGTTACGTCGCACGGTTCGGGCGCGAGCACCGCCGTCGGGTCCTCCACGGGCTGTTCGGGCGCGGCGCAGCCGAGCAGCGCGAGCAGCAGTATCAGTAAAATGCCTGCGATTCGTTTCATAGCGTTCCTTTCCTTACCGACCGAACAGCCATCCGAACAGATCGTCAAGATCGACGTCCGCTCCGTCGTCCGCCCAGCCGTCGTCCGACCAGTTTACGTCCGGACCCGTCCAGTCGTCCCAGTCGTAGTCCGTATCGTGGGTTCCCCAGCCGCTCCACAGATCGCCCCAGTCGTCGAAGTCGTAGGCGTGATCGGAGTCGATCTGCACCGAAACGAACTTCTCAAGCCAGTCGATGTAGTCCGTATCGAAGCCGGCGTTGCGGAACACACGCTTCAATTCGTTGTAAAACTCCCGGTCGCCGTACGGCAGCGTGACCGAAAGTCCCGTCAGCGTCGTTTCATCCGACGTCCTGCCGAAGTACACGATCGACGTGTTCAGCGCCGCCGTGAACGCATCCGCTTTGTCGGATTCGATGTTCTGTGCGAGCGACAGCGCGTCGGTGATGCAGTAATCGCTGAGCGTGTAATCGTCGCCGTCACCCACGAACCAGTCGGATATGCTGCGCACCCGCGGATGCGCGCGACCGGTCGACTGCCGCAGCTGACTGTAGTTCGCGTTCAAAAGCGCGTCTTCGTTCGCATACGCGAAGTCCACCCAGGCGGCGTACAGCAGTTTCATGTACGATTCGTCCATCAGCGCAAGCGTCGTGCCGCCGTCGTTTTGAAGATTCGACTCGCAGACGCGCACGGAATCGTCGATCACGATCTTCGCAAGGTCCGGCGTCGGGATCGCCGGGTTCTTTGCAAGCGCCGAAAGCCAGCCGCTGTGCGACCAGCCGCAGCCCGGCTCGAAGTCCTCGCTCAAAAGCGTGTAGTCGCAGTACTCGTACAGCGCGCAGCAGACCTCGATCGAGGACATCAGACAGCAGTCCATCCCGATCAGATCAAAGTACACGCCGCCGTCGCGCAGCGCGAGCTGGATCTCGTCGATGGTCAGCGTCGATTCATAGCTCTGGTACTCGTCGTAGCCGAACCCGTAAACCGGACCGCCGCCGTGATCCCATAGGAGCAGGATGTAACGGTCGGCAGGGTAGTTTTCCGCGCCCCAGCGGATAAAATCGGAAAGCGTCGAAGGCACGGTCGTGTCGAGCTGTCCGAGCGAACCGTCGACCAGCGTGATCCCGTGGTCCGTCACGCGATAGCGCTCCGAGCGGTTCGAGGAGATCCCGTAGCGCCGGTCCCAGCGTTTCGTGCCGACGGTTTCGAGCAGGATGTTCACGCGATCGCTCTTTTGCGCGCGGACCATCTCGGTGATGTCCGCTGTCGCTTCCTGATAGTCGGATTCGAGGTCCGAGCCGTTCATCAGAACCAGAACGGTGACCGTGTCGGTCCCGTCATTTTTGAGCTGTACCCGCTTTTCGCGCACCGCCGCCGCGGCGGGCGTGTCCGGCGCGGGCGTGACCGCGGGGACCTGCTGCCCGAACGGGGAATCGGACGCAGGGGTCGCAGGCGCTTTCGTTTCGGGCGCCGCCGTGACGACCGCTTCCGGCTCCCGGTCCGAAGCCGGCGTCTCTTGAATCGATCCGGGGCCGTCCCACATCGGTTCGTCCGGAACCGTGTTCAGTCCGGCGCAGGAATCGCTGCACGCGGAACCGCACGCCGTGCACATCAGACCGCAGCCGAACGGACCGATGCACGCCGTGCCGAGCAGCAGCGACGCAATCAGCACGACCGACGCGATCAGCATCCATAACGCGGTTTGTTTGTTTCGAAACCGGTTCAACGTGGTCTCCTTCTTTCAAAAATATCGATATGAGAATACCATAAAACGCGGCGGTTTGCAATGTTCAAAGCTTTTACAGGCGATAAAACGGAACGCGCACCCATCGCGTGCCGATCCGTTTTGCATAGGGATCGCTTTGCGTTCGGCGATACGCCGGACGAATGCCGAAAAAATACCGAAACAGGATCCGCTGGCTTTTACGATACACGTCGGTTTTGTCGATCTCGATCGAGTGACAGGTGCGCTCGATGCGCGCGCGGCTTAATAGCAGCGTCGAAACGTGCCGCGTGCGCCGTAGTCCCCTTGTCCAAAGATATGCGTTCACATGATACCGGATCTCAAACGCCATGCAGCGTTCGGAAAACAGAAACGGTTTTCTGAACGCGTCCCGATACGCCTTTGCAAGCACGTCCGCCGCAAACGCGCACAGCCGCCGGCTGCCGATTGCGCGCGAAAGCGCCGCCCAGCGTTCGGCGGTCCCGCTCAGCTCGATGCGGAACCCCTCGGGCAGAATCTCCGTGCAGGAGAAAAGCAAAGCGGCTGCGGTATCCTGTTCGGTTTGTGTCAGCGGTTTCATACACAAAGCATACCACAGTTCGGATAAAAGCGCAATGAAACAACGCGCAGCGGTGACTTGTTTATGCAATAAAGAAGTCGCCGCGAACGATTCGACGTTTGCGAAAAATGCGCGCCGCAGGCGCGGGGATCCGCAAAAGGTTGGTAGCGAGAGATTTTCGTCGCGAACGCGTTTACAAGTGAGCAGAAAATCCGAGCGTGACCTTTTGCGGAAAGGAGCCGCAACGGAGAGGGCGAGCGGTGACGGTTGATGTCGACCGTGTGAGATTCGCCCAAAACAAAACCGTCGCCGCGAACGATTCGACGTTTGCGGCGACGCGCTAGACGGTCTTCGGTTGAAGGGTTTTGATTATTCCGCGCAGTAGGGCAGCAGTGCCATGATCCGCGCGCGCTTGATCGCGACCGCGAGGTCGCGCTGATGCTCGGCGCACACACCGGACATGCGGCGGGGCATGATCTTTCCGCTTTCGGAAATGAAGCCCCGAAGCTTCGTGATGTCCTTATAATCAATGGACGTGGCTTTCTCAACGCAGAAACGGCAAACTTTGCGTCTGCTTCTCGGACGACGAGGACGCAGTTTACGATCTTCCATGTGATGCCTCCTGAAAATTTGAATTAAAACGGTAAGTCGTCGGAATTGATGTCGGTGAATCCGGCGAGATCCTGCGCGGGCGCCTGGGGACGCGGCGCGGAGTAACCGCTGCCGGAATCGTCCTGGCTCTTCGGCGTGAGGAACTCGACTTCGTCTGCCGAAACGTCAAGCGACATACGGGTCGTGCCGTCCTTGGCTTCGTAGGTACGCGCCTGCAGCTCGCCGATGACGGCGACCTTGCGGCCCTTCGAAAGGTACCGCGCGCAGGTGTCACCCAGCTGGCGCCACGCGTTGATGCGGAAAAAGTCCGTTTGTCTTTCTCCGCCCTGCGACGCGAAGCGGCGGTTGACGGCGATGGTAAAGGTGCAGATGGTCACGCCGCTGGGCGTGCTGCGCACCTCGGGGTCATGGGTCAGGTTGCCGATCAAAGTAATCTTATTCATGCTTTCGTTTTCCTCCGTTCTTTCGTGCTTGCATACTTTGGTTCTTTACGCTTCCTTACGAGTGACCATGTAGCGCATGAGCCGTTCATCGTTGCGCATGTTGCGCTCGAGCTCACGGGGCAGTTCGGGATTCGCATTGAACGATACCAGAACATAGAAGCCCTCTGTTTTGTAATCGATCGGGTATGCCAGGCGACGCTTGCCCCATACGTCCGTCTTTTCGATCTCACCGCCGTTTGCGGTAATGATGTCGGCAAACTTATCCATGACGGTCTGATTTGCTTCATCATCCAGTTCGGGCGTGATCACGTACAAAACTTCGTACTGATTCATGTATTTCACCTCCTTGTGGTCTTGTGGCCTTCCTTGTGAAGGCAAGAAGGACCGTTAGCCTTGGTACTATATCACATCTGTTCCCTGTTTGCAAGGATTTTTTCCCGTTGTGTCAAAGTTTTTTCTGTGGTACAATACAGGCATGAACGAGCAGGAACTGTTTGAACGCACAAACCGCCGCGAGCTTTGCGGCGCATACCTGTTTGAGGGCAGCGAGGAGCTGACCAAACAGATGGCGGTCGACCGGATCACGGCGCTGCTGGACAGCGGGTTTTCGGACCTGAATCTCAAGCGGCTCAAGGAACCGGACGCCGTTGCCGTACTCGACGCGGCGCATGCCGTGCCGGTGTTTGATTCGCTGTGCGTCACGGTCTTTACCGCGTTCGACGACGCAGCGCTCTATGACGAGCTGAAGCGCCGCAACGCGCTCGATCTCCTGTTCGGAAGCGAGGGCGTGATCCTTTTGTTCGTGCGCCGCGGCACGGGCAGGGACAACGCGTTTACCAAGCTGTTCAAAGAAAAGGACCGGTACGTGCTGTTCGATACGCTCAGCGAAGAGCGCGCGATGAAGCTGTGCGTCCGTTCGTGCGCGCTCAAGCAGGTCCGGCTCGACCGGCCGGAAGCGATGCGGCTGGTGAACATGGTCGGCACGGACGCGTACCGGCTTGAAAATGAAGTCAGTAAGCTCTGCGATTACGTCGGCAGCGGAAAAACGGTTACCGACGCCGTGCTGAAGACCGTTGTGACGCCGTCGGTCGAGTATGAAGTGTTTCCGATGCTGAACGCGCTTCTTGCGGGCAACAAAAAGACCGCGATGCGCATGCTGACCGAGGCGATGAAGAACGGAAAGGAAAACCCGCTGCGCGTCGCAACGTTTCTCGAAGGGCGTTTGAAGCAGATGCTGATCGGCCGTGAGCTGCTCGACGAAAAGCGCCCGCGCCCCGAGATCCTCAAGGCAATGGGCGGAAACCCGAAGGCCGCCGAGATCGCGCTGAAAAACGCGCAGAAGTTCCCCGCGGCAAAGCTGAAAACCGCCGTCGCCGCCTTTGCCGAGATCAATGCGCGCATGAAGCAGGGACGCGTCAACGAGTCCGACGGACTGATCCTTGCGATCTATAAGAGTTTTTCATGAATACAACAGACTGCCGAGAATGGTATCAGAAGCCGCGTTCTTCGGTCCGAGCTATACTAGCGTATGCGAAGGACCGAAAACGCGGCTAATTTGCAGCGAAATCAGAAAAGAAAGGGCGTGCAAAAGCCCTTTCTTCCTGCTTGGATTGTATTCTTTTTCCCTCGCTGCAAATGGTCTGGTGCCGTTATCGACAGTCTCTATGTCCGCACGCGGATCAGCAGATCCACGCCGTCTTCGCGGCGCGTCTCTTCCAGGTCGGCGGTGATGCCCGAGCCGTCGAGCTGTTCGATGCAGGTCTTGACGCTGTTCACAAACAGCCGGCAGTCGCGTGAAAAGCGCAGGATGCGCATCGGCGCCGCGCCGGACGTACGCGCCATCGAATCGATCAGCCGTTCCGCGGCGGCCGCGGTGAGTCTGCGCCGTTCGATGATATCCAGCGCCTGCAGCTGCTTTTCGGGATCCGCAAGCCGCAGCAGCGCGCGCGCGTGCCGTTCGGAAAGCGCGCCCGCCCTGAGCCGTGCGCGAACTTCCGGCGAAAGCCGTAAAAGCCGCAGTTTGTTTGAGAGAAACGGCTGGCTCTTGCCGAGCCGCGTCGCAAGCTGTTCCTGCGAAAGCCCGAATCCGCGCAGCAGCGTGTCGTAGCTTTCCGCCTCCTCGAGATAGTGCAGATCACGCCGCTGAACGTTTTCGATCAGCGCGAGAACCGCGCTTTTTTCTTCGCCCGCCTGGATCACGATGCACGGGATCTCCTTATAGCCGAGCAGCTTGCAAGCCTTTAAGCGCCGCTCGCCTGCGATCAGTTCAAAGCCGTCCGGAAGCTGCCGCACCGAAAGCGGCTGCAACAGTCCCACCTGCGCAATGCTGATCATCAGTTCGGAAAGCGCGGCGCGGTCAAACGTCTTGCGCGGCTGATGCGGGTTCGGACGGATCTCCTCGATCGGCAGCAGCAGCAAACGCCGGTCGGGATCGCGCTTGGGCGGCATGTTCAAAAGTCCCTGTTGAAATGAGTAAAGCATACGCGCCTCCTTTCCGACCGATATTCTACGCCGCGGCGCGTGTCGAAAGAAAGAGCGCGGACAAAGCTCGAAGAAAAACGCCAAAAATAGATTTGTATTTTCTCGGGAACGGAAAAGAATTCCGGCAGAAAAAAACGGTTGCAAAATCGAAAACGCATGTTATAATGTGATTGTATTCTGAAAAGGAGGTTGTTACGATGGCATACAAAATCAGCAGCGAATGTATCTCCTGCGGCGCATGCGCGGCAGAGTGCCCGGTGGAAGCGATTTCCGAGGGCGACGGCAAGTACGAGATCAATCCCGATACCTGCATCGAATGCGGCAACTGTGCAGAGGTTTGCCCCGTCGGCGCACCGGCAGCGGAATAATCGAGTAAGAAACAAAACCGGCTTCGAGCAATCGGAGCCGGTTTTTTGTTGCTTGTACAGATGGGGTATGTGTTACCGCGTCGGGTTCAGTTTTTAAACGCTTCCAGCTTGCGCTTGACGCGCTGCATGGCGTTGTCGATGGATTTCAGAGGCTTTTTCATCCTTGCGGCGATCTGCGGATAGGAGTAGCCGGACAGATACAGGTTCAGCACGCGCCGCTCCATCGGCGAGAGCACGGTTTCGAGATACTGCACGATGCGCTCGAAGTTCTCGCGCCCGATTACCACGTCCTCCGGATCGGCGATGCTGCCCGGCGCATGCACCGTATCGAGCAGGGTCAGTTCGCTGTCCGGCATGTCGGAGCGGTTCAGCGAAACATAGTTGTTCAGCGGGGCGTGTTTTTTGCGCGTGGCGGACTTGATGGCGGAAAGGATCTGGCGGGTGACGCACAGCTCGGCAAAGCTTTTGAACGAAGCCGCCTTGTCCGCGTCGTATTCGCAGACCGCTTTGTAGAGTCCGATCATGCCCTCCTGCACGAGATCCTCATGGTCCGCGCCGATCAGAAAATACGAGTGCGCGCGGGAGCGCACGAGCTGCTTGTAGCGCTCGTACAGGAGCCGTTCCGCGTCGGCATCGCCGGCTTTGATGCGGCTGAGCAGTTGTTCGTCGGACAGCGTACTCATGCGTTCTGCGCGTCCTGCCGCTTTTTCTCAAACATCAGGATCGCCGCGGCGACACCCGCGTTCAGCGAATCGATATGTCCGTGCATGGGGATGGAGACTAAGAAATCGCAGTGTTCTCGCACGAGTTTCGACAGTCCGTCGCCTTCGTTGCCGATGACCAGCGCGAGCGCGCCGCCGAGGTGCTGCTTCTGCATTTCGGGACCGCTCATCTCGGCGCCGGCGACCCAGACGCCGGCACTTTTCAGCTGCTCGAGCGCAGCGGAGATATTGACCACTCGCGCGATTTTCATGTATTCGGTCGCGCCGGCGGCGGCTTTGACCGCGGCGGCGGTGACCGACGCGCTCCTGCGCTTGCCGATGATCACGCCGTGCGCGCCCGCGCAGTCCGCGCTGCGGATGATGGAGCCGAGGTTGTGCGGGTCTTCGATGCCGTCCAGTACGATCACGAACGGATCTTCGCCGCGCGCCTTCGCGGTGTCCAGGATGTCGGAGATCTCACAATAGCTCACGCCCGCCGCGTACGCCACGACGCCCTGGTGATTGGCGGTCTTGCCGCCATGTCCGAACGGCATGCACAGCTCGTCGAGCTTCTTGCGGTCGACTTCGCGGACCACGAGCTTTCGTTCGCGGGCAAGCGTTACGATCTCGCCGAGCGAACCGTCGCGCTCGTTGGTGACAAGAATGCGATCGATGCTGCGGCCGCTTTTGACCGCTTCGCGCACCGCGTTGCGTCCGATCAGAAGATACGGCTGCTCGTCGCGCTCGTTTTCGGCCGGCGCGTCAAAGGCCGGCTTTTTCGGCGCATCGTCGCGTCTGCGGCCGTACGGCTTTTGCTCCTGCTCGCCGTACCTGCCGTACGGTTTTCTGCCGTCTTCGGACTTCTTTTTGCGATGATCGCCCTCATACGGACGGTCGTAAACGGGTTTCGGATACTCGCGTTCGTCGCCTTTGCGTCCGCGGCTGTCGCCCCGGTACGATTTGCTGCCGTAGGGCTTTTCATACTGCTTGCGCGTGCGCACGCCCATCTCTTTGGAACCGGGGCGTCTGCCGTATTCGTTGTTCTGATCGCTCATGATTCGACTTCCTTTCCGGATGATTCAAATAATTCGAGCGCGGCGCGCATCAGTTCGGCGATCCGCGCGTCCGCGCCTTTTACATACAGATACCCGAGCAGCGCTTCGAGTCCGGTCGCCACGCGATAGTCGCGCACGTCGGCGTGCTTCGGAACGGTGCCGGAATGCGCGTTGCGCCCGCGGCGAAACGCGGAAAGCTCCTCTTCACTGAGAAGCGGCTCGATGCGGCGGAAGGCGTCCGCCTGACCTTTGGCGCAGACGCATTTTGCGGCGGCAAGATGCAGGGTGTGCACCTGCGCGTGCATGGTTTCGGCAAGGACCGTGCGCACGTACAGATCGTACACCGTGTCGCCGAGATACGCAAGCGTCAAAGCGGGCAGCGCAAGCGGATCGGCTCCGTGCGGGATGCCCAGCGTTTCCATCATGTCGGAATAAATGCTCATACATAAATATGATACCTTTTTTTTGAGCCGAACGCAACAGAAAAATAAAGATTCTCCCGAACGCGGGACACCGGCATGGAAACGACCCGATAAAAAGGCGGGTGCATAAGGAAACGGAACGAAAGCGCCTTCCGGTTTTTGATCCGCCGGCACAGCGGTTTATTGGAATTGATAGGAAACGATCCCCCGACGGATCGTGATCAGAACACCGTTTTCGGCCTGTTGGGTTTCGAGCACGGTGATCCCACGGCTGTTCAAGAGCGCCGTTACGCGCGGAGAGGGGGTATCGGGTTCGTCCTCGGAATTGGTCGAAATGACGGCGACGGACGGGGAAACGGCCGTAAGCAGCCGGTCGCTTGTTGCGTCGTCTTCGCCATGGTTCCCGATCTTGATGACGTCCGCGTGCGGGATCAGTCCGGCGTCAAGGAGGATTTCCTCCTCCAAAAACTCCATATCGCCCGTGAGCAGAATTGTTCCGTCGCCGCCACAAGCGAGCAGGACCAGAGAATTGCTGTTCTCGTGATCGGGATCGGTCATTTTTTCCAGAGGTCCCAGAACGAGAAGCGAGCCGCCGTCCAGCGGAAGCGAATCGCCCGATTTCAGCCAGACAGGCTCCGTGCCGGTGTCCTTCAGCGCCTTTTGCACGGGGTGTTCCTTGTCCTCTTTCTTCGGCGCATAATACGCGGAAGCATACACACGATCGACCGTGATGTCCGATTCCATCAGCTTTTTCAAACCGCCGGTGTGATCCGCATGCGTGTGCGTCAGAATGACGCCGGAAAGATGCTCGACGCCGGCTTCCTGCAACACCCGATACAGGGTATCAAACTCTTTTTTCTTTCCGGTGTCGATCAAATATGTGCTGCTGCCGCAGCGCAGAAGATGCGCATCCGCCTTGCGAACGTTGATGGAAAGCAGCGTCATTTCATCGGAAGCATCCTCCGAAACGGATGTCGGGGAGGCGGAACCTTCCGGCGCGGGCGTATTCGGCGCGAGTTCATCCGACGCGGGAGCGGCCTGCTGTCCGCATGCCGCTCCCGTGCAAAGCAGAAGAAGAATCGAAATGGATAATAACAGACGTTTCATAGGATTGACTCAATCGTCGCGTTCTTTTTCGTGCTTCAGAATGGTCCCGTTTTCGGCGTCGATCACATACTCATAATCATACCCGTCCGACTCGAATTCGACCTCGTAGATCAGCTTTCCCTTCTCGCGATCCAGCTCGCATTTCAGCTTCCTTGCCGCACTTGCGCTCACGTCGGCGTGGCGCAGCGCGATTTCCTTCGCCTTGGATGTGCCGATGGTTTCGGGACTGTCGGAAGGCTTGTCCGTCTTTTCGGGTTCGGCATCATCGTCGCGCTCCTTTTCCGCTTTCATGATCGCGCCGGTTGCAGCGTTGACCTTATAGTCATATTCGTACGTGTCGTCAAAGAACTCGATCTCATAATACACCACGCCGTTCTCGTGTTTTTTCTCGATTTCCTTGATCCTTGCTTCGCTGCCCGGCACGTTTGCGTGGGCGAGCGCAATCTCGAGCGCGGACCGTTCTCCGACATCCTCCGCCGGCGCGGGCGTGACCTGCGGCTCCGTCGGTTCGCCGGTTTGCGGATTCTGCGGCGCAGTCGCGCTGTCCGGCTTCTGCTTGTGCTCGAACGAAACAAGCTCGCCCGTGACCGCGTCGATTTCGAAATCATACTTGCTGTCGCCCTTGCGGAACTCGATGTCATAGACCATTCTGCCGTCCTCAAACTCCAGTTCGATCGGCTCGGAAAGCGTGATTTCCGACGGTTGTGCGCCGATATAGAGACAGGCATTCTCAAGCGCCTGCTGCTCGCCGATGTACGCGCTCTTGCTTGCGCTGCCGGTTGTCTGAATGGAATCGGCTTCCGTCGGCTGCTTTCCGAGCAGAATGTTCAGTTCGTTGATCGTCAGTTTGGAAAGCGCCTCGAACGTATAGAGCGGGTTGCGCTCGATCAGCGTTTGGATCAGCTGCGCTTTTCCGACCGTAATGGAATTCGCGTCCGCAAGGGATTTGAGCGCTTCGTCTTCGCTTGCCGTCTGGCTCAGCACCGCGCCCGGGAACCCGGCGTTCAACATCGAATCGACTTCGGCGGAAACGTGCTCGGAAAGCGCTTTGCTCCGCGCCTCGTCCGCGCTGTCCACAGTGATCAGGACCGAATTTGAGATCTCGCTCAAATACCCGTTTTTCATCATCGAGCCGACCAGAGCGTTGATTGCCACGTCGAGATCGATGTTGTTGAGGCGCATCGTGCCGATGACCTTTTCTCCGTCCCCGTTCAGCGGCGTCACCCGCAGCACGCGATCCTTGCGATTGACGCACAGTTCGATGCTCGGATTGACGTCGAGCGTTACGGTCGAATCGGGTTTGTTGTAGCGCGCATAGCTGACAGCGCCGACGGCGCCGGCCGCCAGCAGCACGAACGCCGCCGCCATCGAGCCGATGCGAAGCCAGGCGCTCTTGCGGGTACGATTTTTTGCTGCAGGGGTTTTCCCGGTATCGATGTTGCGCAAAACCTGTTCCGCGTCGTCGGGCGTCAGCTTTGCAAACAGATCGGCGACCTTCTGTTCCAGTTCTCTGTCATTCATCATAGGCATCTCCTTTCAGCAGGGCGGTGCGTAGCTTCAAAAGCGCACGCCTGTATTTGGAAAGAACGGTTGACAGCGGCAGACTGAGATCGTCCGCGATCTCCTGATGCTTGAAGCCGAACACGGCATGCTGGACGAGGATCATACGCTCCTCTTGCGAAAGTCCGTTCATGCATTCCTCCAGCAAAAGACGCTCGTCGTGCGAGAGATGCTTCTGCTCGGCGAGGTCCATAATCCAATCCTCGTCCGGCAGCGCATCGGTCTTTTTGTGCTTGCGCAGCGTGTCTCGACAGAGATTTTTCACGATCGTGAGGATCCACGCCATCGGTTTTCCCTGACTGCGGTAGCTTTGCGCCTTCTGAAGGATCTGCACAAAGCAGTCGTGCAGAACGTCCTCTGCGTCCGCCGGGTTTTTCAGCAGGGACAGCGCATAGCCGTACACGGATTTCGCCGTGTGCCGATAAAGCAATTCCGCGGCGTGCCGATCGCCGGATGAGATACGCTCTATCAGGGAATCGAGCATTGCGCGATCCGGTTGTTCTGTTTTTTGAGTGTTCAACAGCATGTCCGTTTCCGTCCTTTCACCATAACAACGCAGCAGACAGCGGAATTATTGCATCTATGATACGAAAAAAATTCGGATTCTACAAGGGGGAATCTGCGGGATTTGAAAGGAATGCGTCTTCGGCCCGGACTGCCGCAGAAGAGATCGGACCGGTTGCGCGTCGCCGCAAGCACAATCGCTCGCGGCGACGCTGTTGTACCGGAAAAACGGCGGTATGCGTTTTGGAAGCGCCGCCGCTTCGTTTCTTCGCTGCGGCGCCTTTGCGCAGGCGATCCCGTTTGCCGCCAATCGTTTACGGGACCGTTCAGATCGTGCCGGTCACGACGACGGTGAGCACGCCGGGATCGACGGTGACCGCGCCGGTTTGGGTGCTGCGCGTAAAGGTCGCGGCGGGGACCGCCAGCGTCGTCTTGACGCTGCCTGCGGCGGGCAGAGTGAGCGTGTCGTTTTCGAACGTGAAGTCCATGACCGGCGCGCCGTTTACGGTTACCGCAACGTTCTCCAGCGAAACGGGGAACGCGTCGGTCAGCACGAGGTCGGTCGCTTCGGCGTTGCCGCGGTTATCGATCGTGAACGTGACGGCCAGAAGTCCGCCGTCGGCGATCGGGTTCGGCGACATCTCCTTTTCGATCGTCACGTCGGCGTAGGAATCGACGGGAACGGTCGCGGAGGCGGACAGCGGCTCGCTTGCATCCACCGAAACCGTGTTGGTAATCTCGCTGCCCGCGTCAAGCGGCGCGTATTCGTTCACGCGCGCTTTGTAAAGCAGCAGCGCGTTCGAACCTGCGGGGATCCCGGGGATCGTAAAGACGACGCCGGCGTCGGTCAGCTGAGGCGTGAGCGTTTCGGAGAACACGCCGTCGAGGAACAGTTCGGCGGGTCCGGCGTAGGTCAGCGGAACGACGTGCGCCGCCGCGCCGGCGGGTGTGAACGCGCCGAGATTGTCGGTGATCTCGATGTCGGAGAGCGTTGTTTCGCCTTCATTTGTGAGCGAGAGGATGAAGGTCAGTTCGTCGTCGAACCGGTACGCGTCTTCGAGCACGCGCTTTTCCAGAGACAGCGGCGCGTTGATCACGGTGACCGCCGGATTGGACAGGACGTTTGCCGTCGTTGCACCGTAGGTATATGACAGGGAAGCCTGATTGATAATGGTTGCCATAAGATACTCCTTTCCGGCGAAAGCGATGTTTCGCCTTGTAATAGTATCCTATGCAAACCATACAAAACCGGTTACAAACCGCCGACCAGGGGGCCGGCTGCGGACGAAACTGAAAAAAGCGCATAAAAAAGGACGCTTGGCCAAAGGCGTCAGGCGTCCGGGTCGGTTGGTTGCGGGTTATCGGTTCTTCAGTTCGTTCTTTTTCATCTGGTACAGCTTTGAAAGATACAGGACCGCGTCGGAGAGCAGCCAGACGATCACGCCGTACACGAGACCGGTGAGCAGCAGCGTAAAGAACTGCGAGAAGATGCTTCCGCCGGAGTAATGCAGGTCGGACACGGCAAGCGAAATCGCCTGCACGACGGCGACCAGCAGGTAGAAGAACATGACGGTGACCGCCACGGCCTTTGCGATCAGGCAAAAGAGCCCCTGATCCTTGACCCATTTTCGGAACGCGTTTTTGACCTCGGTCTTTGGCGGTTCCTCCTTTTGCTGTTTCGGCTGTTCAAAGATCAGCTCGGGCTGTTCGGGGACGAACGACGCGCCGCACGCGTCGCAGAACGCGGCGTCGTCGGGGAGCTGTTTTCCGCACTTGGGACAATACATCATTTCATTACCTCCTTCGATGGTTCAAAGCTGGGGGACACCGTCAGTCGGACAGTCCGACCGAGGCGTAGGTTTCCGGATGCCGGATCGCGACGCGGGACGCTTCCGCCTTCCATTCGTCGAGCAGCGCGTTCCACGCGTTTTCACGCACGGACGCCGCGGCGGCTTCCCTGATCAGGTCGGCGTTTTCCGCACGGTCGATTTCACCCGGGGTCACGTTGCCGACGCGCATGACGATGTAGTAGGCGTCGTCGATCAGCACCGGCTCGGAATACGTGCCGTCGATCAGCTCTTTTGCGACGTCGCTGAGCTCGCCGTACACTTCATCCGTACCGCCGACGTACAGCAGCAGTTCGTCCGCGCCGTCTTCGCCCTCTTCGTGATCGTTGAACGCGCGCATCACGTCCGAAAACGGCACATCCTCTTCAAGCTGTCCGTATGCTTCGTTGATCTTTTGCCGCGCTGCGGAAAGGAACGCTTCTTCGAGCTTGTCGTTCTCCTGCTTGAGCTCGGCATACTTTGTGCGGATCTCCGCCTGACGCGCGGCGTCCTCGTTGTTCAGCGCGAGCTGCCCGTACTCCTTTTCGAGAGAGGACATCTCCGACTTGTTGGTCTCGATCTTGAGATCGCGCTCCTCCTCGGGGACCACGGTAACGAGCTGGACGCGGACGAATCCCTCCGGCACATACAGCGCGGGATCGGTCGATTCACCCGCGAGGTATTCGTCGCGCGCGTCGCGGTACTTGGACGGGGTTTCGTCGAACGCGGCCTTCTGCTCTGCAAGCTTTGCGCTGTACCAGCTGTCGATCGCTTCCTGTCCGATCGAGACCGTCGCGTCATTCTGCGCGCGCAGTTTCTCCTCAAGCTTTGAGGCGCGCGCGTCCTTTTCCATGTTCTCGTACTGTTCGAGCAGATACTGATCGAGCGTGTAGCCCTCGTAATAGTATTCCGCAAGCTCTTGGCCGATCAGATCGAGCGCCGCCTGCTGCTGCTCGTCTGTGAGCTCGGAGATGTCGTCGGGCGCGGCTTCGACTGCGCCGGCATAGCAGGCGTACTGGCTGATCAGGCTTGCGCGCTGCTCGTCGACCTGCTCGGTGACGTCGGCGGTGATCGCCTGTTCCTCGGCTTCGGTCAGCGAAACGCCGAGCTCTTCGGCTTTCCAGAACGGCACGTTGTAGTTGATAAGGTCGTTGACCGCCATCTCGCGGTACTCGGTGATCTGCGCTTCCTCGGTCGGCGCGGAACCGCCGTACTGCTGCAGGAACGAGAGGTAGAAGTCATAGGAGTCCTTGATCTCGCCGGCGGTGATCTTCACACTGCCGAGCTCCACGGCGATTGCGTCTCGATCGAACGCGCCCGGTTCGACCGGCGCGTCGGCGACCTCCGTCGCGGGCGCGGCGGATTCATCGACGGGTTTTTCATCGCCCGGAGTCATGCAAGCCGAAAGCGGCAGTATCATCAAAAGCGCAGTCAGAAGCGCAAACATTCGAATGTGTTTTTTCATTCTGGATTCCTTTCGGGTATGATCTTCTGCTTATTATATCGCGGAATCGGTATCCACGCAATGCATCAGCCTGTAAAATAATTGTGGAAGTTTTTTGACGAAATCGGAAACGGATCGTCTTTTGTCGACCCACTCGATCGCGGCGGGCTCGCGCGCGAGCAGCTTGAGATCGGGCTCGTCGGTCAGCACGGCCAGAAGCCGCATTCCGTCGGGATGCGCCGACGCGTCGTAAACGAAGGACGCCTTTCCGTCGCGCACGGTGACCGAGGAAAAGCCCGCGCGTTTTGCGTAGGCGCGGATCAGCGCAAGCTGCATCAGCGTCAAAACCGGTTCGGGCAGATCTCCGTAGCGGTCGTTGAACTCGTCAAGAAGATCGGTGTACGCGTCGGTGTCGTCGATCTGGGCGATGCGTTTGTACATCGACATCCGGTGCAGCTCCGACGGCAGAAACGCGCGCGGGATGTACGCGTCGACCGGCGCGTCCACGGTGGTCTCGATCTCAGGCGACAGCGGCTCGCCCTTTGCTTCGGCGACGGCGGCGCGCATCATCTTGCAGTAGAACTCATAGCCGACGTCGGCGATATGCCCGTGCTGCTCCGCGCCCAAAAGACTGCCCGCGCCGCGGATCTCAAGATCGCGCATCGCAAGGCGGAAGCCCGCGCCGAACTGCGTGAACTCGCGGATCGCCAAAAGCCGCTTTTGCGCCGTTTCGGACACGGCGCGCGCCTGCGGCACGGTCAGGTACGCATACGCCATGCGCGTGGAGCGCCCGACGCGTCCGCGCAGCTGATAGAGCTGCGCAAGGCCCAGCTTGTCCGCTTCGAGCACGACAAGCGTGTTCGCGTTCGGAATGTCCACGCCGCTTTCGATGATCGTCGAGCAGAGCAGGATGTCGATCTCGTGATTCAAAAA